>Ga0256407_10011242_pt1 | contig 12427 bp, 5 predicted proteins | sample RumenRJG_04DNA_FD_193489 | JGI IMG/M metagenome (GOLD analysis project Ga0256407, IMG submission 193489) | Bovine rumen microbial communities from Lethbridge, Alberta, Canada - RJG_04 | ecosystem: Host-associated > Mammals > Digestive system > Stomach > Rumen | place: Canada: Alberta | collected... | reverse complement strand
ATGGTCAGCAGTATGTCTCAGCAAGCATCAGCGGCGTCTATCCCAACCACACGAAGATTAATAAGGTGGAAATGTTGCATGGCCGTTTCATCAACCACATTGACGTCAAGGAAAGCCGCAAGGTGCTGGTGTTAGGCAACAAGCAGGCCAAGGAACTGAAGTGTCGTGTAGGCGATTTCCTGAACGTAGGGAACTTTGCTTTCAAGGTGGTGGGTATCTACAAGGAACAGGAGAACGGACGCTCAGAGGTGTTCAGCGGCTATACGGCCATCAAGCGCATCTATGGTGCCAAGACCGATGACGCTGGACGCATCGAGTTCACCTTCCACGGACTGACGACAGAGAAGGCTAACGAGGATTTCGAACACAGCTACCGTCGCCGCTTGAATGCCGAGCATCAGGCACACCCTGAAGACGAGGATGCTGTATGGCTCTGGAACCGTTTCACGCAGAACCTGCAGATGGAGCAAGGTATCGGTATCATCCGCACCGCTCTTTGGATAGTGGGTTTGTTTACCTTGCTCTCTGGTATCGTGGGCGTATCGAACATCATGCTCATCACCGTCAAGGAGCGCACCCATGAGTTCGGCATCCGTAAGGCCATTGGTGCCAAGCCCTGGAACGTCCTGAAGCTGATTATCACGGAGAGTGTCATCATCACGACCATCTTCGGCTATATCGGTATGCTGTTGGGCATCTTCGCCAATGAGTATATGGACGCCACGATAGGTCACGAGACGATAGATACGGGATTGTTCAAGGCTACGATGTTCCTTAATCCTACTGTCGGACTGGATGTCTGTGTGGAGGCCACGCTGGTAATGATTGTTGCGGGAACCATCGCAGGACTCATCCCAGCCTTCAAGGCCAGCCGCATTCGTCCCATCGAAGCCCTCCGTGCCGAATAACGAATAGTGTGTCTGGCGGTTTCCCCGCCAGAAAAAAAAGAAAAGATCATGAGAATAGATTTAGATACATACAGAGAAATCCTTGACACGCTGACACGTAACAAGTCGCGCTCGTTCCTGACGGGCTTCGGCGTCTTCTGGGGCGTGTTCATGCTCGTCGCACTGATGGGAGGCGGCAACGGACTGAAGGAGATGCTGCAGCAGAACTTTGCAGGCTTTGCCACCAACAGCGCCCTGGTGTGGGCACAGCCTACCAGCAAGGCGTACAAGGGCTTTCGTAAAGGTCGCAACTGGCACATGGACTACAAGGATATAGACCGTATTCGCCGTAGCGTTCCTGAACTTGACGTCGTCACGCCCCTGCTCTTCTCGAGTGGTAGCACAGCCTATTACGGAGACCGCAAGGCCACCATCGGCATCAGTGGCGCCATGCCCGACTACCAGCGCGTCAACGAACCGAAGCTGTTCTACGGCCGATACATTGACGAGGCCGACATCCGCGACCACCGCAAGGTGTGCGTCATCCAGAAGAAAACCTACAAGGAACTGTTCCCTGGTGGTGGCGACCCCTGCGGCAAGCGCATCCGCATTGATAATATCTACTACCAGATAGTAGGTGTCGACTACAACATGAGCGAGGGCGTTAACATCAGTGGAGAAAACGGTACGGGTGTCATCCTGCCGCTGACCTTCATGCAGCAGGCCTACAACCGCGGTAATGCCGTTGACCTGATAGCCGTTACAGGACGTCCGGGGGTGGTCATGTCGAAGGTCACCGACCGCATCCGCGAGACCATCGCCCGTGCCCACACCATTGATCCTACCGACGAGCAGGGCGCTATGGTGTTCAATACCGAGGTACTCTTCCAGATGCTCGACAACCTCTTCAAGGGTGTCAACTTCCTCATCTGGCTCGTGGGTCTGGGAACGCTGCTGGCTGGTGCCATCGGTGTGTCGAACATCATGATGGTCACTGTGCGTGAGCGTACCACGGAGATAGGTATCCGCCGAGCCATTGGCGCTACGCCGAGGATGATACTGTCGCAGATCATCTCCGAGAGCATTGTGCTGACACTGGTGGCAGGTATGAGTGGCATCCTCTTTGCTGTCCTGATCCTCCAGATGCTTGAACTGGGAAATACGGAGGACGGCATCGTGGCTGCCCACTTCCAGATAGGCTTCTGGACGGCTCTCTTCGCCGCCTTCATGGTCAGTGCCATGGGTATTATGGCTGGCCTTGCCCCTGCTGCCCGTGCCATGAGCATCAAACCCGTCGACGCCATGCGTGATGAATAATAGTGGTCAGCGGTTCGCCCGCTGACACCCCAAACAAAGAAAACAACAAAAAAACAACCAACAATATGAAAAAGTACAGTAAATTAATCATCGCTGCCGTTATCGCGCTGATTTTCATCGGAACCTTCGTGTTCCTGTGGCAGAAAAGCCAACCCAAGGAAGTGGTTTACAACGAGTTCACCCCGCAGCTGGACAGCATCCAGAAAACCACCATTATCACAGGTAAGATAGAGCCTCGCAACGAGGTGAACATCAAGCCGCAGATCTCTGGTATCATCTCCGAACTGCTCAAGGAGCCTGGCGACTATGTCAATGCCGGCGACGTGATTGCCAAGGTCAAGGTGATTCCCGATATGGCCCAGCTGTCGAGTGCCGAGATGCGTGTGCGCCTGGCAGACATCAACCTCAAGCAGGCCGAGACCGATTTCGAGCGTGTCGAGAACCTCTATAAGCAGAAGTTGGTCAGTGCCGATGAGTTTGACAAGAGCAAGATGTCCCTGAACCAGGCCAAGCATGAGCGCCTGGCTGCCCAGGACGCCCTCGAGGTGGTTCGCGATGGTGTGTCGAAGTCTAATGCCAAGGCGTCCTCTACGCTTATCCGTTCTACCATCAGTGGTGTCATCCTCGACATCCCTGTTAAGGTGGGTAACTCCGTCATTCTCTCGAACACCTTCAACGATGGTACCACCATTGCCACTGTGGCCAACATGAACGACCTCATCTTCCGTGGAAACATCGACGAGACGGAGGTGGGTCAGCTGACCATCGGCATGAATATGAAGATTACCATCGGCGCCCTGCAGGACCTCAACTTCGACGCTGCCCTGGAGTATATCTCTCCGAAGGCTGTGGAGAGCAATGGTGCCAACCAGTTTGAGATCAAGGCCGCTGTGAAGCTCGCCAAGGATGGTGGCCAGATTCGTTCGGGCTATAGTGCCAATGCCGAGATTGTGCTGGCCAAGGCCGACAACGTGCTCACCGTTCCTGAGAGTGCCATCGAGTTCAGTGGCGACAGCACCTTTGTCTATGTGCTCACAGGTTCAGCCAACGAGAAGAACTACGAGCGTCGCCCTGTGGAGGCAGGACTCTCTGACGGTGTGAATATCGAGATTAAGAAGGGCCTGACAGCCAAGGACAAGGTTCGTGGCCCGGAGGTAATTACTGACGATAAAAAAGATTAAGCCATGAAGCATCGTTATGTATGCTGCGGTCTTGCCGCAACGCTCATCACCCTCATCACGCTCCCCGCTTCAGCTCAGTCGAAGCAATGGTCGCTTCGCGAGTGCTGTGACTATGCCGTAGCGCATAATGTCGGCATCAAGCAGCAGGAGAACCAGTGTCGCCAACGAGAGATAGAGCTCTCTACCTCCCGTAACTCCCGTCTGCCGGACCTGAGTGGTTCGGTAAGTCAGAACTTCTCGTTCGGTCGTGGTCTGACGGCTGAAAACACCTATACCAACACCAATACCAGCAGCACCTCGCTGCAGCTGGGTGCCAGCATGCCACTGTTCACGGGTTTCCAGATTCCCAACCAGATCAAGCTGAACCAGCTGAACCTCGAGGCTGCTACGGCCGATTTGGAGAAGGCGAAGAACGATATCCGCATGCAGGTGGCACAGGCTTATGTGCAGATACTCTATAACATGGAGATTGCCGATGTGGCCCAGCGCCAGATAGCCATCGACTCTGCTCAGGTGGCCCGTCTGCAGGCCTTCGTGGCCAATGGTAAGGCCAGCGAGGCTGAGCTCTCGCAGCAGAAGGCTACGCTGGCAAACAGCCGCCTGACGGCTACGCAGGCCGAGAACAATACGCGCCTGTCTGTCCTCACGCTGACACAGCTGCTGGAACTGCCTTCCACTGATGGCTTTGCCATTGTGCGCCCAGATATTTCGGAGTCAAATTCTTCACTCTTCACTCTTCACTCTTCACTCCCTTCCCCCGATGTTATCTATGCCGAGGCCTTGGGCATCAAGCCAGAGATTCTCTCTCAGCAGCTCCGTCTGCAGGGCACCGAGCGCTCCATCAAGATAGCACGTGCTGGCTACTATCCCACGCTGTCGCTCAATGGTGGACTGGGCACCAACTACTATACCACCTCCGGCATGCCTGCCGCCAGTCTCAGTTCTCAGCTGAAGAACAACTTCTCGCAGTATATCGGCCTGAGCCTGAGCGTGCCCATCTTCAACCGTTTCCAGACGCGCAACAACATCCGTAATGCCAAGATTTCGCAGGAGACGCAGCAGTTGCAGCTCGACAATTCGAAGAAGACACTCTACAAGGAAATCCAGCAGGTCTATCTCAATGCAGTCAATGCGCAGAGCAAGGAGCGTAGCTCCGCTGAGGCTGTCCACAGCTCGAAGGACGCTTTCCAGTTGATGCAGGCCAAGTACGAGAATGGCAAGGCTACTATCACTGAGTTCAACGAGTCGAAGAACAACTATATGCGTGCTGAGTCCGACCTCGTGCAGGCCCGCTACGAGAACCTCTACCAGCATGCCCTCCTCGAGTTCTATCGCGGCAAAGACCTGAGTTTCTGAAAAGGAATTGCTGCGCTCCCTTTCCGTTCTTCCTCCGCTCTTGCTCCGCTCTCTCTCCGCTCTTGCTCCGTTCGCTCTCCGTTCTCCCTCCGTTTCTAGGGAACGGAGAGGGAGCGGAGCAGGACTGGAGTAGGATTGGAGTAGGGCAGGAGGAAGGCAGGAGAGGGACCGAGGATGGAAGGGAACAAAAAGGGGGATCCTCATAGGATGGTCATAGGATGCGCATAGGATCGTCATAGGACCGTCATAGGATTGTCATAGTCCTTAGGGTATGAGCATCCTATGAGCATCCTATGAGCATCCCATGAGAGGCCCATGAGAGGCCCATGAGCAACCATAGAGCAAGGATAGGGCAACCTTAGCGCAAATTTTGGGTAAATATTGATGAGGATATTTACGTTTTTAGTTTTTTTTTGACAAACATTTGTTTTCCTCATTTTTTCTTTGTATCTTTGACGGCGATATGCGAGTAGTATTCTTGTTTGTCATCCTGCAGATGCTGTCGGCATCGCTCCGTGCACAGCTTTCAAGTTCGTTGCTTGAACGCTACAACATGTCGTGTCTGGACTTGACAAGCGGGCTGCCCCATGACCATGTGAACCATATCTTTGTGGACAGTCAGGGCTTTGTCTGGGTGTCGAGTTACGGCGGTGGGGCTGTGCGTTACGACGGTTACACCTTCCAGGCTCCCCATCAGGGAGACAGCCGCTCATGTCTGGGTTTTGCTGAAGACCGTCATCAGCGCCTGTGGATAGCCTACGACGAGGGTACTGTGGTCATGGATCTGAAGACGATGCGCAGGATTATCCCCTTTTATGGCAAAGGAACTATCGGTGGCTTACTGGGACGTGCTACAGTGAAAGTCTATTGCGACTCGAAGGGTGCTTTGTGGCAGGTGGCCCGCGACAGTATTTTCCGCTATGGTTTTGACGACGACGGCAACGTTGCCAGCATCAGTCGTTGCCGTTATACCGGCAACACCCCTGATATTGCCATCTGTGACATTGAGCATACGGGCAATGTGTGGGTGTCTACCTCCCTTGGCCTGTCGCGGCTCACCGTTGCGGGTGACAAACTGAAGTTTACCCCCGTCCATACCGTTCTGCAAACGCTGAAAGGTTTTTTTGTTACCGATATGTTACGTCAGGGCAGTACGGTCTGGATAGCCACTAATCAGGGACTCTATGCTTACAGTCTTTATAACAGTACACTGAAGGCCTACCTTCATACTGCCGATGAGCGTTCCTTGGCCCATAATCACGCCACTTGTCTGGCGTTGGCTTCCGACGGCAACCTGTTGGTTGGTACGCTGCGGGGCATCTGTCTGTTTGACTCCAGCCGCTCTGATTTCTCCTGTTGGAACTCCTCTACGGAAGGCTATCCGCTGCCCACCAATTTCATCCGTTGCATGTTGAACTATCAGGGTCAGCTATGGGTAGGTACAGAAACGGCAGGCATTGTGCGACTGTTGCCCAAGCCCTTGTTGCTGAATAACTATGTTCATCAACCGAACAATCCCCAGTCGCTGTCGCCCAATCCAGTGAATGCCATGTATGTCAGCGGCGATGGGCTCCTTTGGGTAGGTAATGTAGAGGGTGGACTGAGTCGTCGGATGCCTGATGGCAGTTTCCTACACTGGACAACCGCTAATTCTGCGCTGTCGCATAACTCTGTATCGGTGTTTGAACCCGATGATCGTGGCCGTCTGTGGATTGGTACATGGGGAGGAGGCGTGAATACAATAACCGTTAACCGTGAGCCAATAACCATTAACCGTATTGTCCTGCCTGCTGATTTCCAGCGCCAGACGAACTATATCGGTGCCTTGGCGTACGACAAATATCATGATGCAATGTGGATTGGCTCCAACGATGGCATCTTCCTTTACGACTTGAAGACGGGCAACATAGAAGACCCGTTCCCTGATAATCGTAATATCCGAGGATGTATCGGTGCGTGTATAGACCGCAGAGGACATTTGTGGATGGGGTGTCTGACAGGTGTCTGTGACATTGACCTAAGGTCTGGTAGGATAGGGCAGGGAAACTTTGCCGTCCGTCACCTGCGCCATAAGTTGGATAAACCCCATTCGGCTGTGGTTGATAAGATAACCTGTGTCGTTGAAGCCAAGGACGGTACACTTTGGCTGGGCAGTGACGGCTATGGCCTGTATCATCGTGTGGTGGAAAAGGGAGGTAAGGAACGTTTCGAGGTGTTGACCACTGACGACGGATTGGCCAACAATGCTGTGAAGGGTATTGTGGAGGATCATCAGGGACTGCTTTGGATTACCACCAATAACGGACTGTCGGTCTATGACCCTCGCCAGCACACCTTCATCAATTATGAAGAGCGTGACGGACTGTTGTGTCAGCGTTTCTACTGGAATTCTGCCGTCAAGGCCCCTGATGGCACTGTATTCCTGGGCAGTGTGAAGGGTCTTACTGAGGTGCGAGGTCAGAATACGGATGCTGTCTATCCCGTACACATGTCCTTCACCCATCTGGTTGTCGACAATCAAGAGATTAGCGCCTCCGACAATGCTATTCTGGACTGTGACATATCGCATGCCAAGAAGATAAGGCTTCACGAGTCTAACAAGTCGTTTGCGCTGAGTTTCTCTACGCTGAGTTATGCTGGTCAGGCACAATATTACGTATGCAGGTTGAAAGGTTTTGAGGACGAATGGACTGCTCTGAAGCCTGGTGAGCACTCCGTGAGGTACACCAGTCTGAAACCGGGAACCTATGTCTTTGAGGTGAAAAACAGTAGCGAGGGCGGTCAGGAGAGCGAGACCATCAGCATAGAGGTGGAGATAGCCCCCTATTTCTGGAAGAGCTGGTGGTTCATGCTGCTGTGTCTCGTGGTGCTGACCATTGCTCTCCTGTATTTCTATCACCAACACTTGGCTGCTCTTCGTCGTCAGGAGGCTGAAAAGCTGCTCATCCCCATCAAGAAGGTGCTTGAAGAGTCTGATGCCCCTGAGGTCCTGCAGAAGCGTATTCAGAACATTCTCCATAATCAGGAACATATCAAGCAGAGTCGCCACCGCAGTGTGGAGACCGATAAGCAGCAGACCAAGCCTGCCAAGAGTTTCATGGAACGCGCTACCGATATCCTGGAACATCACTATATGGACAGTCAGTTTGATATTACGGAGTTTGCTGACGCCATGAGTATGAGCAAGAGCCTGTTGGCTAAGCGCATCAAGGAAGAGACCGGTCAGAGTACCAGCCAGTTCATACGTAACTACCGCTTGAGTATTGCTCGCGAATTGATACTGGAGAACTATGCCAACAGAAATATCATGGAGATTGCCTATAAGGTTGGCTTCAACGATCCTAAGTATTTTACCCGTTGCTTCACACAGTTGTACGGAACGGCACCGAGTACGTATAAATAATCTATTAGGTGGATAAAATTAAAGGTGGACGATTTTGTCCACCTTTATTATTGTTTTGTCCACCTTGATTTATGTCAAGAGCCGTACATTTGCAGCGAAAATCAATTACATAATAAAATTAACAGAACCTAAAAACGTTACACATGAGAAAGAAAATGTTATTCTCGATGATGCTTATGGCGGGAATCACAGGTGGCTTTATAGCCAGTCCGACCCCTGTCATGGCATCAGTGTCTCAGTCACAGACCATGAAGGTCAGTGGCCAGATTGTGGATCAAGACGGACAGCCGCTTATTGGTGCTACCGTCAAGGTGAAGAATGCAAAGCTTGGTGTTGTCACCGACTTTGACGGAAACTTCACCATCGATGTTGCCTCTGATGGCGTGCTTGTCATCAGCTATGTGGGCTACAAGGATCGCGAGATAGCAGTACGCGGGCGTGCTGCACTCGGACAGATTCAGTTGGACGACGACTCAAACATGCTGGAACAGGTTGTTGTCGTTGGTTACGGTACGCAGAAGAAGGCCGACCTGACCGGTTCGGTTTCTATTGTCAATGCCGAAGAGCTGAAGCGTGTCTCCAACTCGAACATCTCGACCATGTTGGAAGGTAAGGTTGCCGGTGTGCAGATTACCTCTGACGGTCAGCCTGGTGCCGACCCAGCCGTACGCATTCGTGGTATCGGTTCTTTCGGTAGCACGGCACCTTTGTATGTTGTGGACGGTGTACCCATGGGAACTACCATCCGTGACTTCTCGCCGAACGATATTGAGACCATTCAGGTGTTGAAGGATGCTTCTGCCGGTGCCATCTACGGTTCGCGTGCTGCTAACGGTGTGGTTATTATTACCACTAAGAACGGTAAGAAAGACCAGCCTCTGAAGGTGGACTATAAAGGTTACTTCGGTGTTGACTGGATTTCGAACGATGTCTATGACGTCATGAATGCCGACCAGTATAGCCAGTACCTCGGTCAGGCATGTGCTAATGCAGGTACGCCTCTTCCTGGTGGCTACAGCCTCGGTACCGATGGCCGTTACCACTTCCAGGACGGTACCAATACGGACTGGTTTGACGAGGTCTTCAAGACTGGTACCCGTCAGAACCATAACATCAACCTGAGTGGTGGTGGCGCTAATAATACCTATAATATAGGTCTGGACTATTTCAAGCAAAAAGGAACGCTGGAAGGTGCGGGACCTAACTACGAGCGTTTTACTGCCCGTGTGAACAACACGATGGACACCAAGTTCATCAAGTTCCGTACCAGCCTCGTTTATTCACACTCCAGCCAGGATGGTATGGGTGTATCGAATGCTGGTGAATATATCCAGGGACTGTATGGTATGACGGGATGGAACGTCCTGATGGGTGCTACCACCATGCAGCCAACCATCAAGGCATACGATGACACTACATGGTGGCTCGACGACAAGGTGGGTGCTGCCAAGAGCTGGAACTACGATGCCTATGGATATGGTGTCTATTATGATACGGTTCATGGTGATATTTCTGCTGCCAACCCGTTGCTGGTTAACAACCTCTTCCAGCGCAATACGCTGGTAGACCGTTTTGTCGGTACTGCATCAGCTGACGTTGACCTGCTGAAGATGATAGGCTTGGAGAGCAAGAACCACAAGTTGACCTATAAGCTGAACCTTTCATACAGTGCTACTCATGCCAACGACCGTACTTGGATTTCTGCCTGGATACAGAGCAACCGTGTCTATCTGGACAAGTCAAACGAGAAGTTGACCAAGTCTCATCGCAAGTATACTGATGCGTTGATAGAGAATACGCTGACTTATGATGGCACCTTCGGTAAGCATCATGCTAATTTGGTTGTCGGTCAGACTTTCGAACAGGAGAACACCAATACGCTGTCTGCATGGGGTGTCAACTTCACCGAGCCTTACTATCTGCAGATTCAGAATGCTTCAGACAAGGATGCTGACTCTTACGAATATAAGCACACGATGGCATCGTATATTGCCCGTCTGAACTACGACTATGACGGCAAGTATCTGTTGTCGGCTGTGGTTCGTCGCGATGGTAGCTCACGTTTGTCGAAAGACCGCCGTTGGGATACCTTCCCCTCTATCTCTGTCGGTTGGCGTTTCGATAAGGAGAGCTTCTATCCCATCAATCGCGATATTATCAATATGTTCAAGATTCGTGCCAGCTATGGTGAGCTGGGTAACGAGAATATTGCCGATGGCGTCTATGAGATGACCATGGCCCGTAACAATATGACCTACAGCTTTGGCAACCAGCCTGTTACTGGTTCGGCAGCTTCTCAGTTTGTTATCGAGGACGTTTATTGGGAGAAGAAAAAGACCATGAACGTCGGTCTCGACCTGGCTTTGTTCAATAACCGTATTGAGTTCACTGCTGAGTGGTATAAGAACAAGTCGCAGGACCTGCTCTTCTCGCACGTGCCTGTTCCCAATAGTGGTGGATTTGCTAATAGTGAGGTGACCATGAATGCTGCCTCGATGGAGAACAGTGGTTTTGAGTTCAGTGCTACCTATCGTAATCGCGACCACGCCCTGAAGCATGAGATTAGTGCCAACCTGAGCACCCTGCACAACAAGGTGACATCGCTCGGTTTCGGTACAGAGCAGTATCTTGATGGCGACTATATCACTAGAGTTGGTGAAGAGGTTGGTCAGTTCTATGGCTACGTCTATGAGGGTATTGCCCGTACGCAGGCAGACCTTGACGACCATGCTGTTCAGGATGGTGCACAGGTTGGTGACTGTCTGTACAAGGACCTCAACGGTGATGGCGTCATCGATACCAACGACCGTCAGGTGCTGGGTCGTGGCCTGCCACGTGTAAACTTTGGTATCAGTGCTCACCTGGAGTACAAGAACTTCGACCTAAGCATCTCCACATTCGGTGCACTGGGTTACCACGTTACCGATGGTATCTATAACAGTCTGACATCGTGCTACGGCCCAGGCAACAAGAGCGTAGATCAGCTCGACGCTAACCGTTGGTCGGCAGATGGCCTGACCTATATCTCCAGCGTGCCCCGTACCTATTATTCTACGAGTGGCATGGCCTGGAACGACCTTTTCAGCGATCGTAAGATTCAGAACGCTGCTTATTGGAAGCTCGCTAACATCGAACTGGGCTATAACTTCCGCGACAGTTGGTTCAAGGGTTACGTCTCTGGTGTACGTGTCTATGTATCGGCACAGAACCTGCTGACCCTGACAAAGTATAAAGGTTATAACGTAGACTATGCCGGTGGCACGTTCACTCCTGGTTTCAACTGGTGTTCCTATCCAAGTGCACGCAGTTTCATGGCAGGTCTACTCTTCTCGTTCTGATGAGAGAATTTGCTACCGCTATAATAATATAAAGAAAAAAGAACTATGAAACTATATAAATTTTCACTTGCCCTCATGATAGGCATCGGCGTTCTGACATCGTGTGAAAGCGAGTTGGACGTGGAGAATGTGAACAGACAAACAGCTACCACTTTCGGCCAAACCGCTGACGAGTTGGAGGAGAGTGTGATAGCTGCCTATAACCACACTCGTATGGAGGGAACCTACGCCCGTGTCGGTTACAACTACGACGTCTGCCGTGGTGACGAGGTATGGAACTCGTCACAGGTATGGTATCTGCCCTACGATGACTTGAACAGTGCTATAGACAACGAGATGAATCAATGGGTATGGCGTGACTGGTATTATACCATCAACGTCTGCAACTATGTCCTTTCGAAGTTTGTTGATAAGCCCGACAACAGCGCCCTGAGCAAGCAGTGGCAGCGCATCAAGGGACAGGCTCTGTTCCTGCGCGGTCTGAGCTACTACAATCTGGTAGGATACTATCAGAATCCTACGCTCATGCTGAACTACGACGACTATGCTAAGCTGGAGACACTCTATTCTGCCAACAGCTCTTACGACGATGTGCTGAAGCAGGCTGAAGCCGATTTCTCTGAGGCTATGACCCTGTTGCCAACCCGCGATGAGGGTGGTCAGTGGTCTTTAGGTCGCGCCACTAGCGGTGCCGCTGCCGGCTACTATGCTCGTGCTTTGATGATGCATCCTACTAAGGAAAACCTACAGAAAGCCCTTGAAGTGCTGACAGACATTATCAATACTGCCGACGGTGGTAACCAGAAGTATGGCGCTTATAAGCTGATGGCTAACTTTGGTGACAACTTCCGTGAGGGTTCAGCCTACGAGAATAATGCTGAGAGCCTTTACGAGGTGCAGTTCCTCGACTACGGCACACAGGGTACCGATGACGAGTGGACACCA
>Ga0256407_10011241_pt1 | contig 12428 bp, 13 predicted proteins | sample RumenRJG_04DNA_FD_193489 | JGI IMG/M metagenome (GOLD analysis project Ga0256407, IMG submission 193489) | Bovine rumen microbial communities from Lethbridge, Alberta, Canada - RJG_04 | ecosystem: Host-associated > Mammals > Digestive system > Stomach > Rumen | place: Canada: Alberta... | reverse complement strand
GTTGGGAGGCGGTCTGCGTGGGCGGGATATGTGGCAAGATGACGATTTTGGCAACCTTGCGTGGAAACGCTTGATTTCTTCGGTGTTTCTGACTAAAATAACAAACAGGGGCAAATCCCAACTATAATAAGGAGGACTGCACATGAAGAACAGAAGATTGTTGGCGCTGCTGCTGACGCTGGTTATGGCGTTCAGCCTGAGCGTCAGCGCCTCGGCGGCCGTTACGGTCGAATGGAGCAAAGAGCGCTATGAAGAGGCTGCGACGAAGATCGACAAGGTTCCCGCCGATCTGAGCGGCAAGACCGTCATCCTGCACACCAACGACGTACACGGCGCGATTGCGCAGTATGCTAAAGTTGCCGCGCTGAAGGCCGACTTTGAGGCTTCGGGCGCGACGGTTCTGCTGGTCGACGCGGGCGACTACAGCTCCGGCGACCCCAACGTGTCCTTCTCCAAGGGCGTGAGCGCCATCGAGCTGATGAACGCCGTCGGCTATGACTATGCCACCCTCGGCAACCATGAGTTCGACTATGGCTGGCCGACCCTTGAGTCCAACCTCAAGGATGCCAAGTTCAAGGTTCTCTCCGACGTTCAGTATCAGGGCAAGGACGCGTTTGATGTCGGCGAGCTGAAGACGCTTGAGGACGCCGGCCTGAAGCTCGGCTTCTTCGGCCTGACCACCCCGGAGACCGCCACCAAGGCGCACCCGGGCAAGACCGCGGGCGTGACCTGGCCGGAAAAGGCTGACATGATGAAGGCCGCTCAGACCGCCGTTGACAAGCTCAAGGCGGACGGCGCGGATCTCGTGATCGGCATTGTCCACCTCGGCATCGAGGAAGAGAACGTCCCCAACAGCTCCCGCGACCTTTATAAGGAAGTCACCGGCATCGACTTCGTCATCGACGGTCACTCCCACGCCGTTATGACCTCCGGCGAGGACAAGGAGCCCATCCAGTCCACCGGCACGAAGCTCGTCAACGTCGGTATCATCGTCATTGACAACGCCACCAAGAAGATCGAGAGCAATTGCCTGTTCGATCTGGCGAACTACACCAAGGAAGTCGAGTCCGTCAAGACGATTTCCGACCGCGTCATCAAGGAAGTCGATGATGAGTACGGCGCGGTGTTTGCCGTGAGCGCGGTTGATCTGGACGGCGCGAACAAGATCGCGCGTTACCATGAGACCAACCTCGGCGACCTGATCGCCGACGCGATGCTCTGGCACATCAAAGAGGGCGGCATGGACGCCATCACCGTCCCGGCTGAGCGCGTTGTCGCCCTCACCAACGGCGGCGGTATCCGCGAGGACATCAAGACCGGCGACGTCACCAAGAAGGCTGTCAATACGGTTCTGCCCTTCGGCAACACCGTCGCGGTCGTCTATGTGACCGGCGCTGAGCTGCTGGAGGCGCTGGAGGCGTCCACCCGTTCCTTCCCGATGGGCGGCTTCCCGCAGGTTGCCGGCATCAAGTTCACCATTGACGACGCCAAGGCGTACAACGAGGGTGAGCAGTATCCCGGCTCCACCTACTACGCTCCCAAGACCATTGAGCGCGTGACCATCGACAGCATCAACGGCAGGGACTTCGACCCGAAGGCGACCTATGCCGTCATCACCAACGACTTCCTCGCCTCGGGCGGTGACACCTACTACGCGTTTGCGTCCGCCAGCGCGCAGTTCGACACCAGCATCCCGATGGATGAGGCTGTCATGGACTACATCAAGACCGAACTTAAGGGCACCATCACCGCCGAGAAGTACGGCGATGTCGACGGCCGTATCATCATCAAGGAAGATCCGGCTGCCAAGTTCACCGACATGGCTGAGAACGCGTGGTACATCCCCGCGGTCCGCTACGTTGCCGAGACCGGCGCCATGACCGGCACCAGCAAGAGCGCCTTCTCCCCGGAGATGAACATCACCCGCGCACAGGTCATGAAGCTCATCGCGAACATGGCCGGCGTCGACACCAAGCAGAGCGAGGGCGAGCTGTGGTACACCAAGGCGGTTGCCTGGGCAGTGCTCAACGGCATCTCCGACGGTACGAGACCCGACGACAACGCTACCCGCGAGGAGTTCGCCACCATGCTCTACAACTACCTCAAGAGCCAGGGCAAGGGCTTCACGGGCGCTTGGATGTTCCAGCTTGACAATCCCGACGCCGCCGACATCAGCGAAGAGGCTGACGAAGCGATGCACTGGATGGTTATGAACAAGGTCATCAACGGCATGAACAAGGCCGGTACGCTGGCGCCGCAGGCGACCACCACCCGTGCGCAGATCGCCCAGATGCTCCTGAACCTCTCCGCCGTCAAGTAAGAATCGACCCAATACAAAAGAGGTGTGCGAAAGCACACCTCTTTTTCAAGGGAGTATCTGTATGAACAAAACAAGCAAGCAAACACACGGCAAGACGCGCGTGATCGTTCTGGCGCTCACGATCATTGCGCTGCTGGGCGCGGGCGCGTACGCGGCCCATCAGCGCTCGCTGCGGGAGCTGGTGGTGCGGAGCGAACCGGGCGCGGAAGCGACGGAGCCGTCGGAAACCTCCGATCAGCACTGGGACCCGCTCTCCGGCGGGGACTTCATCAGTCTGCAAGGCTACGCCGACAGCCCGGAGCGCCGCGCCATGGAGGAATGGTCGCGCTTCCTCTCCGCATACGACGCCGACGGCACGGAGCTGGCAAAGATCGGCAACGGCCCGACAGGGCTGGCCCCGCGCTACGACGCCTACTTCGCCTACACGCAGGAGATGGCGGACAAGCTGGACGCCATCGCGGCGCAGTACGGTCTGGCGCTGCACGAGCTCTCCGACTGGTACGAGCAGCAGGCGCTGTTCGATCGGGTGGGCGGGCAGTTTCTGACCATCGGCGACTGGGGCGGCTACGCCTACCCGGACGGTACCTTCCAGTGCGACGAGGAGGGCGAGCTGCCGGGCTTCGGCGACGTCATGTACCAGCTGCGCCGCACGACCAAGGGCGTGCTGGACGAGGTAGGCCTCAACGTGGGCGACGCGGCGGAGTATGAGCAGTGGAGCTATGCCGCCGCCTCCGGCGAAACCGTGCTGCTGGCGCTGGGGCAGGGCAAGGCGCTGATCTTCGCCGACCTGCCGGGCAGCTTCGTCGCGGTGAACGTGCTGGCCGGGACGGACAGCGGCCTGACGGCGGAGCATCTCGAAGCGCTGGCGGACAGCACCGACTTTACGATGTTGGGATAATAAAATAAGGTGTGCGAAGTTCGCACACCTTATTTTTATATTTCTCTGCGGCCCTCCAACGCCCGCATCAGCGTGGCGTCGTCGGCAAATTCCAGATGCCCGCCCACGGGGATACCGTAGGCAAGGCGCGTCACCTTCACCTCGAAGGGCCGCAGCAGCCGGGCGAGATACATCGCCGTGGCCTCGCCCTCGGTATCGGGGTTCGTGGCCATGATGACCTCGCTGACGCCGCCCTTGGCGACGCGCTCCAGCAGGGACTTGATCTCCAGATCGTCGGGGCCGACGTGGTTCATCGGCGAGATGACGCCGTGGAGCACATGATAGCGCCCGCCGAACTCCCGGGAGCGCTCGATGGCGACCACGTCCCGCGGGTCGGCGACCACGCAGATCACGCTCTCGTCCCGCTTGGGCGACGAGCAGATGGGGCACAGGCCGCCGTCGGTCAGGTTGCGGCACACGGGGCAGAATGTGACGGTTTTCTTTGCCGTCACGATGGCGTCGGCGAACTGCTGCGCGTCCTCGGGACTCAGGCTCAGCACATGGAACGCGAGGCGCTGAGCGCTCTTGCTGCCGACGCCCGGCAGCCGCGCAAACTGTTCGACCAGCGCTTCCAGCGCCGCGGGGAAGTATTCCATAACAGGCTTATCCTCTCAACTCGTTGATGCGCGCGGTGATGTCCGCCGCGCCGTAGACCGCGCTGCCCGCCACCAATACGTTGGCGCCCGCGTTCACGCAGGCGTCGCGGGTGCAGGGGGCGACGCCGCCGTCGACTTCCAGCTCGCAGTCGAGGCCGCGCTCGTCGATCCACTTGCGGATCTGCGCCACCTTGGACATCATGTCCACCATGAAGGACTGCCCGCCGAAGCCCGGCTCCACCGTCATGACCAGCACGATGTCGCAGTCGTCCAAAAACGGCAGCACCGCCTCGGCCGGGGTCTTGGGCTTGACGACCACGCCGGCCTTTTTGCCCTTGGCGTGGATCTTGGCGAGCGCCTCGCGGATGTTCTCCTCCGTATCGGACTCCACATGGCAGGTGACGATGTCCGCGCCCGCGTCGCAGAATTTCTCCACATAGCGCACGGGCCGCTCGATCATCAGATGCACGTCCAGCGGCAGGGAGGTGGTGGGGCGCAGCGCCTTGACCACGGGGATGCCGATGGTGATGTTGGGCACGAACAGCCCGTCCATCACGTCGACGTGGACGTAGTCGGCGGCGGCGATCTTCTGAATATCACGCTCTAGGTTCGCGAAGTCGGCGGAGAGGATCGAGGGAGCGATCTTGATCATAACATGGCGCCTCCCAAATCAAAATTTCGCCATATATTGTAGCAGATACATACTATAAAAGCAAGCGGTGGTTTCCCATCGCTTGCTGTTATTCGTATTGCGCCGCGCCGCAAATATCGTGCCACTGACAATCGCCGCAGACCTCGCCGAGTCTGCCGGGGTCGAGGATACGCTCACGCACCCGCGCGGTCAGCTCCGACCAGCGCAGTGACGCGCCCTCGTCCAGTCCCAGCAGCCGCAGCGCCGCGGCGTCGTAGCGCGCGACCTTGTCCGCGCTGTCGCAGACGCCGAGCGCGTTGTGGGGGCAACTCCCGCAGAGGGAATCGGCGGCGCTGCGCAGCGTCAGGAGAGGGTTCTGCGCGCGCAGCGTGCCGATGACAGAGGCCATGTTTTCCACAAACGCCTCCGAATAACCCTTGCCGCGGAAGAAGCCGATGCAAAGCGCGTGGTGGGGCCGCAGCTCACAGGTTGACATGCCGCTTGAGTACCGTGGAAAGCCCCCACGCCAGCGCCAGCTTGATGAGGTCGGGGACAATGAACGGCAGCACGCACCAGGCCAGCGCAGTGCCGAGGCCGACGGCACCGGACTCTCTGGCGTAGACCGCCATGAACCACGCCGTGCCGAAGACGTAGCAGACGAGCAGCCCCAGCACCAGCGCCGCGATCTTCAGCGCCGCGCGGCCGCCGATGAAGCGCTCCAGCCCCCAGTAGAGCAGGGCGGAGAACAGAAAGCCGATGATGTAGCCGCCGGTGTTGCCGAAAAGGATGCCGACGCCGCCCGTGAACTGCGCAAACACCGGCAGACCCACTGCGCCGAGCAGAATATAGGTCAGCACGGTGAAAAAGCCACGCCGTCCGCCGAGCAGCAGCAGGATGAGGAACACCGCGAACGTTTGCAGCGTGAACGGCGGCAGCGGCGGGATCGCGGGGATCGAGATCCACGAGCAGACCGCCAGCAGCGCGGCGCAGACCGCGATGTAAACCAGTTCGGCGGTGGACAGGCTTCTTTTCTTGACGGCAGCGGTTGACATGGGAAACGCCTCCTGAGCGGATCAAATTTGCATCTCTCTTATACGCCATTCCCGGGAAATTGTCAACCATAAATTTTGGTTAGGTTTACTAGTAAACCCCGCCGAAATTTTGTTGTTACGGCGAGACAACAATCGCTTGCAAATAAATGGAGCGCATGGTATACTTCGCTCACAAGCGCAGTCTTGAAATTTTTACAAGGAGGATACGACAATGAAGAAATGGGTATGTTCCGTTTGCGGCTACGTTTTCGAGGGCGAGAATCCGCCCGAGGCCTGCCCCATCTGCAAGGCTCCGGCCAGCAAGTTTGCCGAGAAGAAGGAGGGCGAAGCGCTCGCCGCCGTGCATGAGTTCGGCATCTATGCCAAGACCGTCAAGAATAATCCCGACATTGACGACGAGACCAAGAAGTACATCTTCGAGCAGCTCAAGAGCAACTTCACCGGCGAGTGCAGCGAGGTCGGTATGTACCTCTGCATGGCGCGCGTCGCGCACCGCGAGGGCTATCCCGAGATCGGCCTGTACTGGGAGAAGGCCGCGTGGGAGGAGGCCGAGCACGCCGCGAAGTTCGCGGAACTGCTGGGCAGCGAGCTTGAGGTCAACATGACCGACAGCACCAAGAAGAACCTCGCCTGGCGCGTGGACTGCGAGTACGGCGCCGTCAAGGGCAAGTTCGACCTCGCCGCCTGCGCGAAGAAGAACAACCTCGACGCCATCCACGACACCGTCCATGAGATGGCGCGCGACGAGGCCCGCCACGGCAAGGCGCTCGAGGGTATGCTCAAGCGTTACTTCGCCGACGAGCTGTTTGCCGACGAGGTCAAGAGCAAGCTGTCCGAGATCTCCAAGAAGCTGGGCCTGTAAGAAAACGGAGGTACAGTAACGATGAAATACGTATGCCCCTGCGGCTATGAGTACGATCCCGCCAAGGGCGATCCCGACAGCGGCATCGCTCCCGGCACGCCCTTCGAGGCCATTCCCGAGGACTGGGTCTGCCCGGTCTGCGGCCTGAGCAAGAGCGACTTCGTCCCCGCGTAAAATAATCGCTGAGAAGGCGGCAAGGCATCGGCCTTGCTGCCTTTGCTTTTTGTGCAAATTGCTTAGAAATAATGTAGACAAACCAAAAACCTTGTGCTATACTAACCATAATACTGTTGCATCAAAGGAGGAGATTCCCATGGATGTCAAAGAGATCCTGCGCCATGTTGACCATACGCTGCTCGCTCAGGGCGCGACCTGGGAGGAGATCCGGCAGATCTGCGACGACGGCATGAAGTACGGCTGCGCGTCAGTCTGCATCCCCCAGAGCTATGTGAACCGCGCGGCGCGTTATATCGCGGACAACTGGCGCGAGAAGGGCAGCTGGCTGCCGGTTTGCACCGTCATTGGCTTCCCCAACGGCTACAGCCCCACCACCATCAAGTGCCTTGAGGCGGGCAACTCCGTCGCCGACGGCGCGGGCGAGGTGGACATGGTCATCAACATCGGCTGGGTCAAGGACGGATTGTACGATCTGGTGGAAAAGGAGATCAACGAGATCAAGACCGCCTGCCGCGGCCGGGTGCTGAAGGTCATCATCGAGACGTGCCTGCTCACCGAGGAGGAGAAGATCAAGGTCTGCGAGGTCGTGTCCAGATCCAACGCGGACTATATCAAGACCTCCACCGGCTTTGCCGGCGGCGGCGCGACCCGCGAGGATGTGGCGCTGATGGTCAAGCACACCCCCGGCAAGCACGTCAAGGCCGCGGGCGGCATCGCCGACCTCAAGGACGCCGAGGACTTCCTCGCGCTGGGCGCCGACCGTCTCGGCACGTCCCGCATCGTGAAGGCCGTCAAGGCGATGGAAAAGTAAGAGAAAAAGGAGAAATATATCTATGGCTACTCCCCATAACAGCGCGGAACTCGGCGCGTTCGCGAAAACCGTACTGATGCCCGGCGACCCGCTGCGGGCCAAGTTCATCGCCGAGACGTTCCTCGAGGACGCGAAGCTGGTGAACAACGTGCGCGGCATCCACGGCTACACCGGCACCTACAAGGGCACCCCCGTGAGCGTGATGGCGTCGGGCATGGGCTGCCCCTCCATCGGGATCTATTCCTATGAGCTGTTCACCATGTACGGTGTGGACAACATCCTGCGCATCGGCTCCGCCGGCGCGATCTCCCCGGATCTCAAGCTGCGCGATGTGGTGGCGGGCATGGGCGCCTGCACCAATTCGGGCTTTGCCCAGCAGTACCGCCTGCCCGGCACGTTCGCCCCCATCTGCAACTATGAGCTGCTGGCGATGGCGGTGGAGGCTGCGGGTGAGATCGGCGTACGTATGCCCGTGGGCAACCTGTTCTCCTCCGACACGTTCTATGACGCGGCGGCGTCGAGCATGGAGTGGGCGAAGATGGGCTGCATGGCGGTGGAGATGGAGGCCGCGGCGCTCTATTGCAACGCGGCCTACACCCACAAGCGCGCGCTGGCGATCTGCTCGATCTCGGACAGCCTCGTCACCGGCGAGGAGCTGAACGCCGAAGAGCGTCAGAACACCTTCACCAACATGATGAAGATCGCGCTGGAGGTCGCCGTCAAGGCGACGAAGCTGCCCGATCTCGCGGGCAGCGGCAACAGCGCCAGCAAGTAATCATACCCGACACCCGGAACAAACAGGAAAGGAGTAGTACCATGCGTGTTATCGACATTGAGGACATCACCGAGGCGATGCAGGAGCAAACGGCGTTTGTGCTGCGCTGCGAGGAGGACTACCGCGACAAGATCAGCGCCGCCGCGGCGAAGATCCTGCGCAACCGGGCACAAAAGCCCATCGTCTGCCTGACCGGCCCCTCCGGCTCCGGCAAGACGACGACGGCGATGCGCCTGAAGATGTATATTGAAAATCTGGGCGTGCCCGTGGGGCTGGTGAGCATGGACAACTTCTTCCTGCCGCTGAACAAGCGCCCGCCCGAGGCGTCCGACTGGGAGTCGCCCTACTGCGTGAACCGCGACGGCCTTGCGGACTGCATCCTGCGCCTCGCCGACGGCGAGGACGTGGAGGCGCCGTGGTACAACTTCAAGACCGGCGACATCGGCGGCTACCGCACCCTCCACGGCGACAAGGACGGCATCATCATCGCCGAGGGCATCCACATGCTCAACCCGCTGATCCTCGACCTCTTAAAGGGCGAGTACACGGGCGTCTACGTCGCGCCGCGCACACGTATCATCACCAAGGACGACAAGATCGTCGACCCGGAGAAGCTGCGCGTCGCCCGCCGCATGATCCGCGACCTCATCGGACGCGGCCACAGCCTGCGCAGCACCATCGAGCGCGCGCAGAGCGTGGACCGGGGCGAGCGGAACTACATCCAGCCCAACAAGGGCAACGCCGACATCCATATCAACACCTTCCACGATTATGAGCCGTGCATCCTCTCGAAGTATCTGCACGACATCCCCGAATTTAATGAGCAGCTGGACGATGAGTTCATCGAGCAGCACGGCTTGACCGACCTGATGAAGGTCATCAAGTCCGTCCCGCCGCTGACGACGCCCTATGTGCCGAAGAACTCCCTCGTGCGCGAGTTCATCGGCGGCAGCATCTTCGAGTATTAAGCGGCTTGACAAAAAAGTAACGAGCAAGTATATTGAGGTTCGCGGGCAGAGATGTCCGCGAACCTTATTTTTTCGTACAACAAGAGGTGTTCGCCATGGCTGACACGAAAGCGTTCCTCAAGCGCAAAAACATCGAGTTTTCCGCCAAGCGTTACGGCATCGACGCCCTCGGCGCGATGGCGCAGGGCCTGTTTTGCTCACTGCTCATCGGCACCATCATCCGTACGCTGGGCACACAGCTGCACATCCAGTTTCTGACCGACATCGGCGCTTACGCCATGTCTGTCTCCGGCCCTGCGATGGCGGTCGCCATCGGCTACGCGCTGCAAGCGCCGCCGATGGTGCTGTTCTCGCTGGCGGCAGCGGGCTGGGCGGCCAACGCCGAGGGCGGCGCCGGCGGCCCACTGGCGGTGCTCATCATCGCCATTCTTGCCGCCGAATGCGGCAAGGCGGTGAGCAAGGAGACGAAGATCGACATTCTTGTGACTCCCGCCGTCACCATCCTTGTGGGCGTGGCGCTGGCGAAGCTGATCGCGCCGCCCATCGGCGCGGCGGCGCGGGAGTTCGGCGCGCTGATCGACTCCGCCACCAAACTCCAGCCCTTCTGGATGGGCATTGCGGTGTCGGTACTGGTCGGCGTCGCGCTGACGCTGCCCATCTCGTCCGCGGCGATCTGTCAGGTGTTCGGACTGACCGGCCTTGCCGGCGGCGCGGCGCTGGCGGGCTGCTGCGCCCAGATGGTGGGCTTCGCCGTTATGAGCTTTCGCGAGAACAGGTGGGGCGGACTGGTGTCGCAGGGCCTCGGCACGTCCATGCTGCAAATGCCCAACATCGTCCGCAACCCCCGCGTCTGGATCGCGCCCATCGTCACCAGCGCCGTCACCGGCCCCATCGCCACCTGCCTGTTCCGCCTTGAGATGAACGGCGCGCCCATCAACTCCGGCATGGGCACCTGTGGCCTCTGCGGCCCCATCGGCGTGTGGACGGGCTGGCTCGCGCCCAGTGAGGACGCTGTCGCCAAGGGCGCGGCGGCGATCGCGCCCACCGGCTTCGACTGGCTGGGGCTGCTGCTTGTGAGCATCGTGCTGCCCGCGATTCTCTGCCCGCTTGTCAATGCGCTCTGCCGCAAGCTGGGCTGGGTCAAAGACGGAGATTTGAAGCTGGACTGATTGACATAACACGGCTGGTTTGGCAAAATCGTTGAAATTGCACGAAAATGCGATCTACTGCTTGAATATGCGATAAAAACCTGTTATACTGACAATTGGACGTTTGTCCAAATCATATTGTAAGGAAGGTAATTGACATGAAGAAGTTTCTTGCGGTCATCCTTGCGATGACCATGGTCATGGCACTTGTCGCCTGCGGCGGCGGCAACAGCAGCAGCGACAGCAGCTCCGCCCCGGCTGCCGACACCCAGAGCACCGACAGCGGCGCCGCCGCCGATGCGGCTCCCGCCGGCTCCGACCTCCGCGTTGCCATGATCACCGACTACGGCGACATCACCGACCAGTCCTTCAACCAGACCACCTATGAGGCGGCCAAGTCCTGGTCCGAGGCCAACGGCGCGGACTTCACCTACTTCAAGCCCGCTTCCGACTCTGACGACGACCGTATCGCCATGATCGAGAAGGCCATCGACGAGGGCTACGGCGTCATCGTGATGCCCGGCTACGCCTTCGGCCCGGCCATCGTTGCCACCGCTCCGGAGTATGACGACGTCATCTTCATCGCGCTGGACGTCAGCGCCGGCGACCTGGGCGAGGGCTTCGAGGTTCCCGAGAACCTGTACTGCGCGGTCTATCAGGAAGAGCTCTGCGGCTACATGGCCGGTTACGCCGCTGTCAAGCTCGGCTACAGCAAGCTCGGCTTCCTGGGCGGCATGGCGGTTCCCGCTGTCGTCCGTTACGGCTACGGCTTCGTGCAGGGCGCTGACGCCGCTGCGGCTGCCGACGGCAAGACCGATGTGAGCCTCAAGTACGCTTACGGCAACCAGTTCTACGGCGACGGCGACATCACCGCTGCGATGGATACCTGGTATGCTGACGGCACCGAGGTCGTGTTCGCCTGCGGCGGCGGTATCTTCACCTCCGCGGCTGAGGCCGCTGCCAAGGTTGGCGGCAAGGTCATCGGCGTTGACGTCGACCAGGCCCCGATCATCGACAGCGCTTACGGCGACGGCATGACGGTCACCTCCGCCATGAAGGGTCTCGCCGCCACCGTCAACAGCCTGCTGACCGCTGTCCAGAACGGCAGCTTCGCCGGCGGCAAGGTCGATAACCTCGGCCTCGTCTCCACCAACCCCGAGGAGAACTACGTCCAGATCCCGATGGGCAGCACCCAGTGGAACGGCGATTTCTCCCAGGATGACTACAAGGCTCTCGTCGCTGACATGTTCAGCGGCAAGATCACCGTCTCCAACGACATCACCAAGGGCGCTGCTGATTTCGCGACTGTCATCAGCGTGTCCGACCTCGGCAACATCAAGTAAATCCACGCGCACAGAGGACGCGGCCCGAAGGCCGCGTCTTTTTCTTTGTGAGAAACTACAAAAAAATCGACGCGATCTGCAAGTTTTCTTTGCATTATGGATGAATACGTTATATAATAACGAGTAGCTATCAGATAAAAGGAGGGGGTCAACTTGGAAACGCCGTATGCGATTGAGATGCTGAACATCACCAAGCGCTTTCCCGGCATCATCGCCAACGACAACATCACGCTGCAACTAAAGCGCGGTGAGATCCATGCGCTGCTCGGCGAGAACGGCGCGGGCAAGTCCACGCTGATGAGCGTACTGTTCGGCCTGTACCAGGCGGAGGAGGGCGTCATCAAGAAGGACGGCAAGGAAGTGCACATCAAAGACCCGAATGACGCGACCGCGCTCGGCATCGGCATGGTTCACCAGCACTTCAAGCTGGTGGAGTGCTTCAGCGTGCTGGACAACATCATCCTCGGCGTGGAGCCGACGGACAAGATGGGCTTCCTGAGAAAGGAAGAGGCCCGGAGAAAGGTCGAGGTGCTTTCCAAGCTTTATCACCTGCACGTCGACCTCGACGCGAAGGTGGAGGACATCACCGTCGGTATGCAGCAGCGCACCGAGATCCTCAAGATGCTCTACCGCGACAACGAGATCCTCATCTTCGACGAGCCTACCGCGGTGCTGACGCCGCAGGAGATCAGCGAGCTGATGGAGGTCATGAAGCTGCTGGCGGCGGAGGGCAAGAGCATCCTCTTCATCTCCCACAAGCTGGCGGAGATCATGGCGGTCGCCGACCGCTGCTCCGTGCTGCGCAAGG
>Ga0256407_10011239_pt1 | contig 12428 bp, 10 predicted proteins | sample RumenRJG_04DNA_FD_193489 | JGI IMG/M metagenome (GOLD analysis project Ga0256407, IMG submission 193489) | Bovine rumen microbial communities from Lethbridge, Alberta, Canada - RJG_04 | ecosystem: Host-associated > Mammals > Digestive system > Stomach > Rumen | place: Canada: Alberta... | reverse complement strand
ACTCACCACGTCCTCGATTCAAATTCAACACCATTGGTCTTTTTACCAGCAACAATAAGGCTACTGTTGATTTCTACACGAAAACCTTTGGCTTTTCCACCGATTGGGACGGCATTCAACCCAATGTAGAGATGACGTTGGGCAACATGCGTATTATCCTCTTCCCGCGTGACGCTTTCGAGCAGATGGTATCTTACAAATTTCAATATCCAATGGGGCTGAATGGCACCGCAGAATTGGCATTCGATGTTCCTTCGTATGCCGATGTTGACAAGGAATATCAGCATGCCCTCGCGAATGGTGCCGCCTCCGTTCTTCCTCCCACCACAGAGCCATGGGGCCAGCGCACTTGTTACGTTGCCGACCCTGATGGAAATCTGATAGAGATAGGCTCGTTTTCAATCGAGCAGAATAATCATTGATTAGTAGATAATGAAGTCTATCCGTTGATCATCGGGGACGGTTCTCGATGATCATTTTATTCTAATCCTCCATTCAACCCCATATTGGAAGTATGCTTGGTTTCTTCTATTGCTCATACATTGTCCAATTGTATTGCCCAAGGTAATAATCATCTGTTCCCATCCATACATCATATCCTGTACTTCCTGATGGAATGTATATGAAACCATAACGAGTGATACCTTCGAATGTATCACTTTCTATATATGGTGCTGTTAAGGCTAATGAAGTTATAGACTCAAGTGAACTACAATTTTCGAAAGCAGAATAATCTGGGTTTGTAACACTGCTTGGCATAGTAATACTTGAAGGCCACTACATGATGAGTATTTGCAATTTACTTTATATCAACGAATTGCATATTAAACGGTAGAAAAGTGGTGGCGAAGATTTTTAAAGAATAAATACATGATGAAGGTTTAACGTATTTAACTTTTGTTAACCACGAAAATAAGGAAAGTGTGCAATTATATAGTTCGTTCTAAATGTGGTCATGGTATTATTCATAGGGGGGGGCCGAAATAAGACAAATAATGGTGCTGCCAACCTAAAGATTCGTCAAAAATGTCGAAAATGGCAAAAAGATTACAAGTTTCGACACTTTATAAGGATTTGTTTTGTACCTTTGCTCCCTCTGATTCTCAGCATCAACATATCATCCAAAGAATTTTTCCCATAAGGTCAACTGACCATTGTCGGAGTCATTCTGAGGATGTTTTGGTTTACCAAATAGCTCGCCTAAGGGCTTCCTCTCAAAGAGTACTTTCCCTATGGCAGCCGATAAAATTTAAAGGTCTTGGTCGACATGATACACTTTCTTAGCAATCAGCATCACATCAGAAGACCTATTCAAGGCATAGTTGCCCCCAAGCTGTTATACTGAGAATAGATAATTGGTTATAAAGTACTAAAAAGAACAGAATGCAAAACAAAGGAATTATCGGAGCTGTTTGTGGTGATATCATAGGTTCTGCCTATGAGTTTCACAAGACAAAGGACATGAACTTCAAGTTGTTCACCCCACAGTCTACTTTTACTGACGATACCGTAATGACCTGCGCCGTAGCAGAATGGCTGATAGAGGATCCTGACCACACCCATGAGGCATTGGTGGAAATCATGCATCGTTATGGCGAGGAGTATCCTCACAGAGGCTATGGCGGCATGTTCGGGAAGTGGCTTAGAAATCATTTGACAGAGCCTTACAACTCGTTCGGAAACGGTTCTGCCATGCGTGTGAGTCCCTGTGGCTATTATGCCAAATCGTTTGAAGAGGCCCTTCAATTGGCACAAATCTCAGCAGAAGTTACTCACAGTCACCCAGAAGGAATTATCGGAGCGCAAGCTGTTTCTGCCATGATTTATCTGGTGCGCAGTGGTGAGTATTCCGAAAAGGGGAAAGCTTTTCTTAAGAATCACTGCTTCTATGACCTTGACAAAATAAGCGAGAATTGGGAGACCATACAGCGAGACTACGATTTTGACGTAACCTGTCAGGGTTCGGTTCCAGAGGCTATTTATTGTGCTATGAAGAATATCTCCTCGCCAATGGGATACGAATGCACAATTAGAGAGGCTGTTTCTCTGGGAGGCGATGCGGATACCCAAGGGGCTATTGCAGGTGGTATCGCAGCAGCTGTCTGTGAAGTTCCCGACGATATTCTTAACGAATGTCTTGACAGGCTTGAACCGCCATTAGCTGATGTGATTGAGCGATTCAATGAGGTTTGTGATCATCGGGGATAATCATCGGGGACGGTTCTCAATGATCATTTTATTCTAATCCTCCATTCATTGTCGCCTCCGTATTGCTCCATCTATGCTTATTGTCTTGACCATTCAACAGACCATTCCTTCTACGAAAGGGCCTTGAGCGACTGGTCGTTCAGTTCCGAGCGGAACCGCTGCAACACATCCACAATCTCGTCTAAGTCGTCGGTCAGGGTCAGACGCAGATTCTTGTACTTGCCCATGGAGGCGAGCTGCTCAAGCAGGGGATAGATGGGCATCTCTTCGGTCCAGAAACGCTTGCCCAGGAAAACCATCGGACTGGAAAAACCAAACGAAAGATAATGGTTCTGGACAGCGTCCTGGAAAATCTCCTGCATCGTACCGGCACTGCCGGGGGTGTAGACAACGCCTCCATAGGCCAAGGTGAGAATGCTGTCCTCGCGGATGCTGTTCTCAAAAAATTTTGCTATGTGGGTGGCAAAGGGCGTCGAGGGCTCATGGCCGTAGAGCCAGGTGGGAATACCCAGACTCTCATAGGATTCCTGTGGATAGCGTTCTATCACTGCAAAAGCGGTCGAGAGCCAGCCGCCGTCCTTGAAGGTGGGTGCCTCACGGAGCAACGACAGAGCATCGGATACTTCTTCATCGCTGCGACCGGCCATCCAGGCTCCTAAGTGGGTGGCCTCCATGGCACCAGGACCGCCGCCGCTCAGCATGTAGAAGCCGTTCTCGGTGAGCCGCTTGCTTAGCAATACGATGTCGCGGAACATCGTGTCGGTACGCTGCAGGGCATGACCGCCCATGATGCCAAGGCATAGATGATGATGGTGGGTCTTGAAAAAACGGTCTAATGCGGCCTGTATACCATGGTCGTGAAGGGCACGGGCCAGACGTTCTTCCACCAGCTCAGCTTGCTTGCCTGTCTGCAGGAAATGGGCGTATACCTCGGCGTCGAAACAGGTTCCTTCGGGAGAATCTGCTGAGAATCCGCTGCGGGCATAGAGTTCACGGGCGGAATATAGGGCTTTACGGGTCACATCATAGGGCACTTTTCTCAAATAGGCTATGATGTCTCTTATCTCGTCAAAATCTTGTTCGCTGATCATTTTCGGTCGGTTTGAAGTGTGCAGTCAAAGTTAATAAATTCATGGCACATGACAAAAAGATTGTGTCCATTTTAGAGGATTCCTCCATCTCTTTCTCCTCCTTGGTGCTTTTTTAGGCCGATACACACGGCTTTCTCGATTTTTATGCTTAATTTCGCAAGGTAATCTTTGATTTCGATATCTAATGAGAAAAATTGTTGCTTTATTCATCATCGCAATAGGGTGTGGACTTGCCACGCTCCACTGTCATGCACAGCAGAAAGCCCCTCTCCAGAAACGTGAAAAGTTTGAGTACTCTTTCGACCTCCCCGTCTATGTGGAGCAATTGAAAGAAGAACTTACCTATCCGCTGGCATGGGACCATTCCGGCATCGCCGACTTCTACCAATGGAGGGAGGCGGCAAGGGCGAAAACGTTCGAGTGTATGATGACACCGCCCAAGAAAGCGGAGCGTTTTGACATGGAGGTGGTGGGCCAGGAACAACGCGAGGGGTATAAGGCCCTGAAGGTGATGTTCAATATCAATGCCTATGCGCGTGTGATGGCCTATGTGCTGGTGCCCGACGGCAAGGGGCCTTTCCCCGCTGTCAATCTGCTGCACGACCATGGTGCCCATCTCTTCATCGGGAAAGAAAAAATGATAAGGCCCTTCGGGGTGGAGCAGGAGGTCGTCGACGATGCCGACAAATGGGTGGACAACCTGTACGGCGGACAGTATGTGGGCGACTATCTGGCACGACATGGATATGTGTGCTTCTCGGCCGATGCGCCGCTGTGGGGCGAAAGGGGCCGGGAAGAGGGGGTGGACCGCTCCAAATATGATATCATAGCCGGTAATATGATGATGCTTGGACGTGACCTCTGCGGATTCATGCATTATGATGATATCGCTGCCACCGAGTTCATGGCTACTCTTCCTTATGTAGATAAGGAGCGGATAGGATGCATGGGATGCTCCATGGGGGCTTACAGGGCGTGGATGCTCTCTGCTCTCAGCGACCGCATAAAAGTGGGAGCCGCCATCTGCTGGATGGTGACAACCGATGTGCAGATGTCTACGGCTGATAAAAAAAGAGAGTATGGGGGATTTGCCAACTGTCTGCCCGGGCTGAGACAGTATCTTGACTATCCGCATATCGCGTCGATGGCCGCTCCCAAACCGATGCTCTTCATCAACGGTACAAAAGACCACCTCTTTCCGGTGAGGGGCGTCAACAAGGCTTTCGAAATCTTGCATGATACCTGGCGGAAAATGGGAGCCGAAGACCGCCTCTCCACGCAGATATGGGAGATACCGCATAGTTGCGGCGTGCAGGTGCAGGAGGAAACGTTGAACTTTTTTGAGAAAAATCTGAAACGGAAACGTTAATCAAACGTTTTCGTTTTGACATTACTTCGCATTTCGGGGGAAGGTGCCGCCAATCCTTCTCCCGAGGAAAAACTCTGTTGGATTTGGCTGTTCGCACAACTTTTTGTAATTTTGCATTTCAAATAGACAGAACACACCTTTCATTTATAAAGTAATGCTTAATTTTATCTGTTTCGGTAGTGGTAGCTCGGGCAACAGCTATTATCTCTTTACCGAAAATACAGGTCTTCTTATTGATGTGGGGCTGGGCATTCGCAAGCTGAAAAAATACTTCCATGAGTATGGACTGCCCATGTCGAAAATAAAACACATCCTCATCACGCACGACCATGCCGACCATGTGAAAACTGTCGGCAAACTGAGCCATGAAATGGCACTCCCGGTCTATGCCACACAGGATGTCTTTAAAGGCATCGACGGCAATTATTGTGTGAAAAACAAAGTGGACTTCAAATTACGGCATTTCTTGCAGAAAGGTGTGGGGGTGCAGCTCGACGAATTCTTCGTGACTCCGTTCGACGTGCCTCACGACAGCTTGGACCACGTGGGATACCTCATCTCCTACAATGGGGTGAACTTCTGCCTCATCACGGATGTGGGACACGTCACCGATGAGATAAAAGAAAGGGTGGGGCAGGCCAACTATCTGGTGCTGGAGTCGAACCACGACGAGGAGATGCTGCAGGGTGGTCCTTATCCGCAGTTCCTGAAAGACCGGGTGCGCGGGCCGCGCGGACATCTGTCAAACAGTGAGTGCGGACTGCTCCTGGCCCAGGCGGCCACTCCTATGCTGCGCCATGTGTGGCTCTGCCATCTCAGTCAGGAGAACAACCATCCTGAACTGGCACGGAAAACCAATGAGAAAATACTGAGAGAGCACGGCATCGTGGCCGGAGCCGACTTCCTGCTCGATGTGCTGAAAAGACAGACGCCCAGTCAGATTTATACCTTGGAGTAAGAAAACGCTTACATCGCTTCGTATTCCTTCACCGCCCGCTCATAGATAAATGAAAGCGGCAGGTTGATGCGGTCTATCATGCTGGGGAAGGAACGGGCAAAACTGACATAATAGATGGCGGTGAACTGACTGCCGTCGAAACGGCGCCCGGGAATGGCCGGCAATTCATATTTCTGACCCATGTGGATGCCGCCTTGCGCCAAGGTGGCGCTTTCCATGGCTATCAGCCTCACCTTGCTCGCATTGTATTCTGTGTCGAACAGCTGCATGGCTGATATCATGTCGTGTACCATCCTTTCCTCTTCGTAGGTCAGCGGTTTCTCTTCTTTCTCTTCCTTCTCTTCCTTCTTTTCCTTCTCTTCCTTCTCTTCTTCCAGTACTGGTGAGGGGGCTTCGGCCTGGGGCGTTGGAATATCATCCTTCACTTCCTCGGTCCTTTGCGCCGGCACTTCTTGAGCACCTGGGAGCATGGCCGCCATCTCTTCGTCAGAGAAGAGGCAGGGCTCCGGCTGGGTGGGCTGTTGGGGGCGTTTGCGTTTCCTTATCATGGTATTCCAAAGTCTTTTTAATGTCGACATGTCTCTTAAATATAAAATCGCTAAAAAACACGGATGTTACGCCGCTGACGGATGGTCCATATCACTACTCCCCAGATGGAGAAATCGTCGTCCTTGCCGATGTGTATCCTTTCGTAGTGCGGGTTGGCGGGAATCAATTCTATAAAACCTTCCTCCTTGTGGCTTTGGTTGATGGCTTTTACGGTGAACTCTCCGTTGAGCAGCGCCACAATCACATCGCCGTCTTCCGGCTGCTGCTCTCTGTCTACTACAATTATGTCGCCATCGTCAATGCCGGCACCGCTCATGGAGTCGCCACGCACTATAGCATAGAAGGTGGAGCCGGGATGCTGGATGAAATCATGGTTGAAGTCAAGGTTCGACTCTTCATAGTCGGCGGCCGGACTGGGAAAACCTGCCTTGATGCCCGGTATGCAGAGAATGGGCAGTGACGAGGTGAAATCGCCGTCAATAAAGGTGATGTCGTGGGAAGGTGACTTTTTACCGGAAGGCATGAATGGAAAAACCGCTTTTAAAAGGTTATGTCTGCGCCTGCCATGTGTTTCCTGGCAGACGCAGACATCGTTAGGAATTAATAGGCAAACAGGGGATATTTGCTCATCATCTCGTTCACTCTCGAACGGACATTGGCTATCACCTGCTCGTCTTCAGGAGCATTGAGCACTTCTTCTATCAGACCGGCTATCACAACCATGAGATCTTCCTTGGCACCGCGGGTCGTGATGGCGGGGGTACCGAGACGAATACCGGAGGTCTGGAAGGCACTGCGGGTGTCGAAGGGTACCATGTTCTTGTTCACCGTGATGTCAGCGGCCACAAGGGCTTTCTCTGCCACCTTGCCGGTAAGGTCGGGATACTTGGTGCGAAGGTCCACAAGCATCGAGTGGTTGTCGGTACCGCCGCTCACAATGCCGAAACCGCGCTTCACAAGCTCTTCGGCCAAAACCTTGGCGTTCTTCTGTACCTGCTTGGCCCACTCCTTAAACTCGGGCTGAAGGGCCTCTTCGAAGGCTACGGCCTTGGCGGCTATCACATGCTCCAGAGGACCGCCCTGGATGCCGGGGAATACAGCACTGTTGAGCAACTGGCTCATCATCTTGATCTCGCCCTTCGGGGTCTTCTTGCCCCAGGGATTGGGGAAGTCCTTGCCCATCAGGATGATACCGCCGCGGGGACCGCGGAGCGTCTTGTGGGTGGTCGATGTCACGATGTGGGCATATTTCACGGGGTTCTCAAGCAGACCGGCGGCAATAAGACCGGCAGGGTGGGCCATGTCGATCATCAAAAGGGCACCCACCTCGTCGGCGATGGCACGCATACGGGCGTAGTCCCACTCACGGCTGTAGGCGCTTCCGCCACCGATAATCAACTTGGGCTTGTGCTCCTTGGCCAGACGTTCCATCTCGTCGTAGTCCACACGGCCGGTCTCGGGATTCAGGTTGTAGCCGATGGGATGGTACAGGATACCGGAGGTGTTCACGGCAGAACCGTGCGACAGGTGACCGCCATGAGCCAGATTCAGACCCATGAAGGTGTCGCCGGGATTGAGAACCGTCAGCAGAACGGCGGCGTTGGCCTGGGCACCGGAGTGGGGCTGCACATTGGCAAACTCGGCGCCGAAAAGCTTCTTCACACGCTCGCGGGCAAGGTCCTCAACAATGTCTACCACTTCGCAACCGCCATAATAGCGCTTGCCGGGAAGACCCTCTGCATACTTGTTGGTCAGACAGCTGCCCATGGCCTGCATTACCTGGTCGCTCACAAAGTTCTCTGAGGCTATCAGCTCGATGCCTTTCAACTGGCGCTGATGCTCTCTTTCAATCAGATCGAAAATCTCGTTGTCTCTTTTCATAATTGAGTTGGATTATACGGGGGGATTATGATAATTCTACTTCTTCTATGTTTTGCTCCTTGTCGCAGTAGTGGCATTTCAAAATGCCTTTCTCTTTGTCCACCACATGGAATACGGTGGCCATCGGCTCGTTGTTGGTGATGCATTTCGGATTGTTGCAACGCACTATCCCGCGCAGCTCATCTGGCGTGCGGACGGTCTTCTTCTCCACCACTTCATAGTCGTGGATGATGTTCAGCACCACATTGGGGGCGACAACTGACAGACGGGAAATCTCATCGTCGGTGAAAAACTTGTCGCTGACCTTAATGATGCCTTTCTGACCTACTTTCTCCGACGGATAGTTGTAGCCTATCGTCACGGGAGTGGTGAGGGTCTCAAGCTGTAGCAGACTCGATACCTGAAAGGTCTTGTTGGCGGGAATGTGGTCTATCACGGTGCCGTTCTCAATGGCGGCCACCAAACGCTCTTTCTTGTTCATGTCAGGATATAATGGTTTTGTCGTTACGTATCTCATCGATGCTGATGCCTAATACATCGCTGATGATGGCTTCGCGGGCATATAGGCCGTTGCGGGCCTGCTGGATGTAATAGGCATGGGGGTTGTTGTCCACATCGTAGGAAATCTCATTCACACGGGGCAGGGGGTGAAGGATGCGCATGTTTTCTTTCACATGGCCCAGCATGCTGTTGCGAAGAATGTACACGTTCTTCACTCGCTCATACTCCATCAGGTCGGAGAAACGCTCCTTCTGAACACGGGTCATATAAATAATGTCAGCATCGGAGATGATGTCCTCGTCGAATTGGGTGTGCTCCTCATAACGGATACCGTGATCGGCACAGTAGAGCTTGTACTCGTCGGGCATGGCCAGCTCCTGGGGGGCAATGAAGTGGAAGGTGGGGTTGAAATGACGCATGGCCATAATCAGCGAGTGTACGGTGCGGCCGTATTTCAGGTCTCCTACCAGATAGATGTTCAAATCGGTCAGACGGCCTTGGGTTTGATAGATGGTATACAAATCCAACATGCACTGTGAGGGATGCTGATGGGCTCCGTCGCCGGCATTGATGATGGGCACAGGCGATACCTCACTGGCATACTGGGCTGCTCCTTCTATGTAGTGGCGCATCACGATGACATCGGCATAGTTGGATACCATCATGATGGTGTCTTTCAACGTCTCGCCCTTGGATACACTCGAGGCTTTGGCATCAGAAAAACCGATAACACGGGCTCCCAAACGCTGCGCGGCTGTCTCAAAACTTAAACGGGTTCGGGTGGATGGCTCATAAAAGAGGGTGGCTACCACTTTGCCCTTCAACAACTCTCTGTTGGGATGGCACTCAAATTCATGGGCCATCTGGATGAGATACTCAATCTTCTCCTTCGATAAATTCGCAATCGTTACAAAATCGTGCTTCTCCATTGTCGTTGGTGAATATTCCTGTTTTCGTGTGCGAAGTTACGCATTATTTTTAATTTATTTGCCACATTTCCGAAGAATTATTGTAATTTTGCACCGTTATTAGTGACGTATACGCATTCACAAAATGAGAAAAAAGTTCGTTCATATATTATGGGGTATACTTATTGGACTGATTATCATGACAATAGGTGGATTCCTTGCCATCTGGAACGGATGGATAGGGTATATGCCCGATATGGAAGATATCCAAAATCCTATCAGTAAGTATTCCTCTCAAGTCTTCTCGGCCGACGGGCAGATGATGGGCACCTATGCCTCTATCCGTGACAACCGCATCACGGTGGGATACAGCGGCATCTCGCCGCATCTCATTCATGCCCTTGTGGCTACCGAGGATGAGCGCTATTATGAGCATTCGGGTATTGACTTCAAAGGCCTCGGCAGAGCCATCGTCAAACGTGGACTTATGGGTAAGGAAAGTGCCGGTGGTGGTAGTACCATCACGCAGCAGCTGGCCAAACAGCTCTACTCGAAGGTGGCCCACAGCAAGATTGAACGCCTCTTCCAAAAACCCATCGAATGGGTCATCTCCATCAAATTGGAGAAAAATTTCACCAAGGAAGAAATCCTGGTGATGTATCTCAACTATTTCGACTTCCTTTACAACGCCATCGGAGTGAAAAACGCTTCTATGGTGTATTTCAATAAGGATGTCGCCAAACTGTCTGTCACCGAGGCCGCTACACTGATCGGCCTCTGCAAGAACCCTTCTTTCTACAACCCTGTGCGCTATAAGCACCGCAGCGTGGAAAGAAGAAACACGGTGCTGTCGCAGATGCAAAGGGCCGGCTATCTTACCATGGCCGAGTGTGAGAAATATATGTCGGAACCGCTCAAACTCGATTTCCAACGTATTTCTACCCATGAGTCGATGGAGGGCTGCGCTCCTTATTTCAGAGAGTATCTGCGCCAGTATATGATGGCCGAAAAGCCTGACAAGAAGAATTATCCTTCCTGGAAATATGTGCAGTATTATATCGACTCGCTCTCCTGGGAGCAAGACCCGCTGTATGGATGGTGCAACAAAAATACGCGTAGGGGTGGAAAACCTTACAACATCAATACCGACGGACTGCGCATTTACACAACCATCGACACGAGGATGCAGCGCTACGCAGAGGAGGCTGTGCGCGAACATCTCTCTGAAACCTTGCAGCCGGCATTCAATGCCCAGGTGAGAGGCTCCTCGAGAGGACCGTTCTCTTCGAAAATGTCAAAGACTGATTATGACAGGGTGATGAACCGTGCCATCAAGCAGAGTCACCGCTATCAGGCTCTGAAGGCGGCTGGAAAGACGGAGGAGGAAATACAGAAAGACTTCAATACGACTGTCGAAATGAAGGTGTTCACCTACAACGGCGACGTGATTAAGGTGATGACACCGCTTGATTCTATCAAATATTACAAGACTTTCCTACGCTCCGGATTCGTGAGCATGGAACCCAAAACAGGTGCTGTGAAAGCTTATGTGGGTGGACAGAACTATGAGCATTTCCAGTACGATATGGCTATGATTGGACGGCGGCAGGTGGGCTCTACCATCAAACCGTATCTGTATTCGCTGGCCATGGAAAACGGTTTCACTCCTTGTGACCTGGCTCCTAACCGTGCACAGACCTATTATGAAGGTGGTGTCCGATGGACACCAAGAAATGGCAGTAGGGCAAGATATGGTGCTATGGTCACACTCAAGTGGGGACTCCAGCAGTCTAACAACTGGATTTCTGCTTACCTCATGAGCAAGTTCAACCCGATGTCGCTTGTCGACCTGCTCCACAAATATGGTATCAACAACCCCAATATCAAACCGGTGATGGCACTCTGTCTCGGACCGTGCGAAGTGACGGTCGGTGAGATGGTGAGTGCATACACAGCTTTCGTCAATCATGGCATTCGGTGCGCACCCTATATGGTGACACGTATCGAGGATAGCGAAGGCAATATCCTGGCCGATTTCCAACCGCGTTTCAACGAGGTGATTAGTGAAAGCAGCTCTTTCAAAATGCTTGAACTGTTGCAGGCGGTGGTCGATGGCGGTACAGCAAGCCGCGTCAGGGGATATGGCATCACCGGCGAGGTAGGCGGCAAGACGGGTACTACCAATGATAATGCCGACGGATGGTTCATGGGTGTGACACCCGAACTGGTAAGCGGATGCTGGGTAGGCGGCGAGGACCGTGATATCCACTTCCTGTCCACACGAATCGGACAGGGTGCTCATGCCGCACTGCCTATATGGGCCAAGTATATGAAAAAGGTGTATGGCGATGCCAGCTTGCCGTATTCGCAGTCGGCCAAATTTGATGTGCCGAAAGAGTTCGACTCCTGTTCCGAAAAGAAAAATATCATCACGGATAACAGTATCCTCGATGTGTATGAATAACCTTATATTATAATGTGGAATTATAAATATGAAAAAAGCCCTGATTTCTCAGGGCTTTTTTCGTACGCTGATTTCAAAAACACACTGCATATGTCTCCACTCCTTCACTTCTAAAGAAACAAATGTCTACACTCTTAAACTCCTACACTCCTAAAACAACAAATGTCTCCACTCCTATACTCCTATCTACTACACTCCTAAAATCCTCCTCTCTTCAACGTAAAATTGTACTTTTTACACTAATTTTTCTCCTGTAGACATGATTTATGTCAAGAATCCCGAAAACTTTCGCATTTTCATGAAAAAAGTGGTCTGAAAATTTGGAGGGAGGCTGGAAAGTTCATACCTTTGCATCCGCTTTCGAACAAAAACGCGGTGCGCCGCACATCGGGAGCGGAAAAGAAAGAGTTCTTTGAAAGGATTACATAGAAGACAGAAGAAGTAGTACAAGAGCGCCGTACGGACGTTGGTTCCGTCGGCGAGGGTAAAGCTACCGTCA
>Ga0256407_10011238_pt1 | contig 12428 bp, 7 predicted proteins | sample RumenRJG_04DNA_FD_193489 | JGI IMG/M metagenome (GOLD analysis project Ga0256407, IMG submission 193489) | Bovine rumen microbial communities from Lethbridge, Alberta, Canada - RJG_04 | ecosystem: Host-associated > Mammals > Digestive system > Stomach > Rumen | place: Canada: Alberta | collected... | reverse complement strand
TTATAAACTAAAAACTCAATAACGTATGAAATTAGACGGAAGACGCGAAAGCTCGAATGTGGAAGATCGCCGTGGTATGAGCGGTGGAACCAAGGCCGGTATGGGTATCGGTGGTATTATCATTGTGGCGCTGATGGCATGGCTGACGGGTGGTAACCCGTTGGAGGCTGTGATGCAGCAAGTGGCAGAAAACGGTGGACTGGGTTCGTTGACGGGAACGAATACCGAGGTGAACGAGGGCCAGCGTGAGTTTACAGAGGAAGAGCAGGCTTTAGCTAAGTTCTCCACCCAGATTCTGGCTGGCACGGAGGATGTGTGGTCGGAGATTTTCAAGCAGAACGGTGCGCAGTATCAGAATCCCACGATGGTGCTCTATACGGATGGCACGCAGACAGCTTGCGGACAGGGTTCTGCTGCCATGGGACCCTTCTATTGCTCGGGTGACCAGAAACTGTATATCGACCTCTCGTTCTTCACTACGATGAAGAAACAGTTGGGTGCCGATGGTGACTTTGCCTATGCCTACGTGATAGCCCATGAGGTGGGTCACCATGTGGAATACCTGACGGGTACGTTGCAGAAGGTACATGCCCAGATGGCTAAACTCAGTCAGGCTGAGGCCAACAAACTCTCTGTACGTCTAGAGCTGCTGGCAGACTTCTATGCCGGTGTCTGGGCCCATCACGACAACAAACGCTTTGGTTCACTGGAGGACGGTGACATTGAGGAGGCTATCAATTGTGCCCAGAAGATAGGTGACGACTATCTGCAGACCAAAGCTCGTGGCTATGCTGTTCCTGAGTCCTTCAACCATGGTACGTCGAAACAACGCATGAAGTGGTTCAAGTTGGGTTTGGAGACTGGTGACATCTCGAGGGGTAATACCTTCCAGTGCTCTGACGCAGAACTCTGACACATCAAGAATAATAAAGAAAAGCATCCGAATAATCCGGATGCTTTCTTTTTATAGGAGTCTCTTGCTTTTTTATTTCAGCGCTTCGTTCAGATACTCCGTCAGATCCTCCATTGAGAGGTTGCTGGCGACAATCTGCCCCGTGGGGTCTACCAGCACATTGACGGGGATGCCGGGAACCTTGTAGGCCGAGATAGCCTTCGACTTCCAACCCTTTGTGTCGTCAAGATGCGTCCAAGGCAGACCGAGCTGCTGGATGGCTCCCTTCCAATTGGCAGTGTTCTCGTCGATGGAGAGGCCTACCACCTCGAAGCCTTTGCCTTGGAACTTCTTGTAGACCTTCTTCAACGCCGGCATCTCTTCACGGCAATACTGGCACCAAGAGGCCCAGAAGTCGATGAGTACATAGTTGCCCTGACCCACATATTCGCTCAGCTTACGTGGACTACCTTGGGTATCTTTCAGCTGGACGTCGATGAATCGCTTGCCCACAAGCACCTGCATGGGGTCTTCGTTGTTCTCGTCTTGTGCCACTGCGGGGAATGCCATCAGCAGTGACAACATCATCATTAATACTTTCTTCATGTTCTTTAGCTTTTGTTCGTTCATTTTACCAGATTTCCCAGAATGTCGCGTGTCAGTTCCTTGGTGATGGTACGCGTAGCTGCCGAGGTGGCGTTCTTCACCACACGCTCTTTGGTGGACGTGCGCCGCTTAGTAGTCTTGCCGCTCACCTTCTCGCTGACCCAGGCGCCAAGGATGGCAGCCAGCGTCGATGTGACAGCTGTCATCACGGCCTTCAGCACCTTGGACATGATGCCGGGCTTCTGTTTCTCGGCCTTAGCGGGCTTTTTGGAATTCTCTGAATCCTCTGCGAGTTCGGTATCCTCAACACTCTCGGCTACAGTTTGCTCGGCTTCTGCCATCAGCACCTCGAAGGCACTCTCGCGCTCTACAGGGTTGTCGTACTTGCCGTAGATGCGGCTCTGCTTGATGATGTCCAGACGCTGACCCTCGGTGACGGCACCAATCTGTGACAGCGGGAACAAGATTTTGGCACGCTCCACCATGGTGGGAGCACCTTTCTCGTCAAGGAACGACACGAGGGCCTCGCCTGTCTCAAGGTTCATGATGGCTTCGTCGGTCTTGAATGCAGGATTGGCACGGAACGTGTCTGCAGCGGTCTTGACGGCCTTCTGGTCTTTCGGTGTATAGGCACGCAGGGCGTGTTGTACGCGGTTGCCCAGCTGGCCGAGTATGTTCTCTGGTATGTCTGTAGGACTCTGGGTGATAAAGTAGATGCCGACACCCTTGGAACGGATGAGTCTGATGACCTGCTCAATCTTGTCAAGCAGGGCTTTCGAGGTGTCCTGGAACAGCATGTGTGCCTCGTCGAAGAAGAACACCAGCTTGGGCTGTGGCAGGTCGCCGACCTCGGGCAGGGTAGAGTAGAGCTCACTCAGCAGCCACAACAGGAATGTCGAGTAGAGCTTGGGTTGCAGCATCAGCTTGTCTGCAGCCAGCACGTTCATCACCCCCTTGCCGTTCTCGGTCTGCATCAGGTCCTGGATGTCGAACGACGGCAGGCCGAAGAACTTGTCGGCACCCTGGTTCTCCAGCTGCAGTAGAGCACGCTGGATGGCTCCGACGGTAGCCGTTGAGATGTTGCCGTACTTGGTGGTGTACTCCTTGGCATGTTTCGACACCCAGTCGAGCATGGAGCGCAGGTCCTTGATGTCGTCAATGAGCACGCCACGTTCGTCGGCTATGCGGAACACGATGTTCAGCACACCGTCCTGTGTCTCGTTCAGCTGCATCAGTCGTGACAGCAGCTGTGGTCCCATCTGCGATACGGTGGCTCGCATGGGGTGTCCCTGTTCGCCGAATACGTCAAAGAATCGCACGGGGCAGGCCTGGAACTGCGGGTTCTCGATGCCGAACTCGGGCAGGCGCTTCTCGATGAAGCCACTCATCTTGCCCGCCTGTGAGATGCCGCTGAGGTCACCCTTCATGTCAGCCATGAAACAAGGCACGCCTGCCTGACAGAAGGTCTCTGCCATCACCTGTAGAGTTACCGTCTTGCCAGTACCTGTGGCACCGGCTATGAGTCCGTGGCGATTAGCCATCTTTCCTGTAATAGAAAGCGCTCCGTTGGCGCAGTGGGCAATGTACAGCCCGCGTTCTTTGTCGTACATAGTCTGTTTATCGTTTCGTTATGACGTTATATCGTGTTTACGTTATCCCAAAGACCATTACAGTTTAGCCAGCTCAATGACCTTGTCGACAGCAGCACTGAGTCCGTCGACATTCTTACCTCCGGCCTGTGCAAAGTGGGGCTGACCACCGCCGCCGCCCTGAATGAGTTTGGCGGCCTCGCGAACCATCTGGCCTGCATTCAGTCCGTGGTCACTCACCATGTCGTCGCTCATCATGATGCTGAGCTGAGGCTTCTGGTTGTCGTGAGAACCGATGACGCAGAGCAGTGAACCCTCGACGGAAGCACGAATCTTGAAGGCGAGGTCCTTGGCAGCAGCAGGCGACATGGGCAATACGGTGGCGATAACCTTCACTCCGTTTGTCTCGCGTGCCTTCTCGACCAGTCGCTGGGCGGCACGCTCCACGGCCTGAGCCTGGAAACCTTCTATCTCCTTCTTCATGTGGTCGTGCTCTTCGATATACTTCTGGATGACACCCTGCAAGTCCTTGGCGTTGTTGAAGAACGACTTGATGTTCTTCAGGATGTCCTCCATCTGGTAGAGGCGCTCCTCGCAGTCCTGACCTGTCGTAGCCTCGATACGGCGGATGCCGGCAGCCACGCTGCTCTCAGAGAGTATCTTGAAGAAACCGATGCGGCCTGTCGAGCTGGCGTGGATACCACCACAGAACTCGCACGAAGGTCCGAAGCGAACCACACGTACCTTGTCGCCGTACTTCTCGCCGAACAGGGCAATGGCGCCCAGTTTCTTGGCTTCGTCGAATGGCACGTCGCGATGCTCGTCAATATGGATGTCCTGACGGATCATGTCGTTCACCATGCGCTCTACCTGTCGCAGCTGCTCGTCGCTGACCTTCTCGAAGTGGGAGAAGTCGAAACGCAGTGTGTCGGGCGATACGAACGAGCCTTTTTGCTCCACATGGTCGCCCAGAATCTGCTTCAGGGCATAGTCCAGCAGGTGGGTGGCAGTATGGTTGGCTGCCGAGGCATTTCGCTTGTCGGTGTCGACGCAGGCCATGAATTCTGCCGTTGGGTCCTTGGGCAGCTGCTTGACGATGTGTACGCTCTGGTTGTTCTCGCGCTTGGTGTCGATGATGTCGATGGTTTCGTTCTCGTTGCAGAGCACACCACAGTCGCCTACCTGTCCACCCATCTCGCCGTAGAAAGGCGTAGCGTCGAGCACGAGTTCGTAGAATTCGTTCTTCTTCTGGGTCACCTTGCGGTAACGCAGGATGTGACAGTTGTACTCCGTATAGTCATAGCCTACAAACTGCTGTTCGCCCTGAACCAGTTCTGTCCAGTCGCTGTTCTCGACAGCAGCGGCATTGCGGGCACGCTCTTTCTGTTTCTGCATCTCCACATTGAACTGCTCCTCGTCCACACTGAAACCGTTCTCACGGCAAATCAACTCTGTCAGGTCGAGGGGGAATCCGTAGGTGTCGAACAGACGGAAAGCCTGAACGCCGTCCAGCTGTGTCTTGCCTTGTGCCTTCAGCTCACTCATGGCTTTGTCTATCATCGAGATACCCTTGTCCAACGTACGCAGGAACGAATCTTCCTCCTCCTTGATGACCTTCGTGATGAGCTGTTGCTGAGCCTTCAACTCGGGGAAGGCATCGCCCATCTCGTACACCAGTGTGGGAACGAGCTTATAGAGGAATCCGTCTTTCTGTCCGAGGAAGGTGTAGGCATAGCGTACGGCACGACGCAGGATGCGGCGGATGACGTAGCCGGCCTTGGCGTTCGAGGGCAGCTGGCCGTCGGCAATCGAGAAGGATACGGCACGCAAGTGGTCGGCACACACACGCATGGCGATGTTGATGTCGTCCTGCTGCTTGTCGATGGGGTTCTCGGTCTCTTCCTCAAAGGTCGTGTATTTCAGTCCGGTGATGTCCTGCTCGGCCTTGATGATGGGCTGGAAGACATCGGTATCGTAGTTCGAGTGCTTGCCCTGCATCATGCGTACCAGACGCTCGAAGCCCATACCCGTATCAATGACGTTCATCGACAGCGGTTCCAGCGAACCGTCAGCCTTGCGGTTGAACTGCATGAATACGATGTTCCAGATCTCGATGACCTGTGGGTCGTCCTGGTTCACCAGTTCGCGGCCTGTCTTGCCGGAAGCCTTACGCTGCTCAGGAGTACGCGAGTCGACGTGGATCTCCGAGCAGGGACCGCAAGGACCCGTGTCGCCCATCTCCCAGAAGTTGTCGTGCTTGTTACCGTTAATGATGTGGTCCTCGGGCACATGCTTGGCCCAGTATTTGGCTGCCTCGTCGTCGCGTGGGATATTCTCTTCGGGCGAACCTTCGAACACGGTGACGTAGAGGTCCTCCGGGTTCAGCTTCAGCACGTCCACCAGATACTCCCAGGCCATGTCGATGGCACCCTCCTTGAAGTAGTCGCCGAACGACCAGTTGCCCAGCATCTCGAACATGGTGTGGTGGTACGTGTCGTGTCCCACCTCCTCCAAGTCGTTGTGCTTACCCGAGACGCGCAGACACTTCTGCGTGTCGGCACGGCGTCGTGGCTCCGGGTCACGGGTGCCTAAAATAATATCTTTCCACTGGTTCATGCCCGCGTTGGTGAACATCAGCGTGGGGTCGTCCTTGATTACCATCGGTGCAGAGGGCACGATGGCGTGTTGCTTCGACTCGAAAAATTTCTTGAACGAGTCACGAATCTCGTTAGCTGTCATCATTGTTATTTCTGTAGTTTTCTTATTTTTTTATTTTGCCTGCAAAGGTAGTGCAAACCGAGCGAAAAACCAAAGGAAAAAGTATTTTTCTTTGGATTTTCCGATTGCTTTTTGATGCCATTCGATGAGTTTGTCAGCCAGAGACTTGTCTTCGCCTCGGAAAAGCTCAAATAAATTTGGCTTTTCGCTCGACTTTTCGTAACTTTGCAACGCTAAACTAAAACAAAGACAAAACATGAAAAAACTACTGACACTTTTGCTTGTGTTGACGAGTGTGGTCGTGACGGTGCAAGCGCAACGCGGACGGGGAGGCAGAAACCTGCCAACTCATGAGAAGGAGGATTTCTACAAGACGGAAGAAGCCCGATGCATAGGTGACCAGGTGCTGCTCTATCAGCGCGTAACTGGCGGATGGCCTAAGAACATCAATATGTCGCGTCCTTTGACTGACGAGGAACGGGTACAGGTGCTGCGTGACAAGGAACGGCGTGACGACTCTACCACGGACAATGGTGCTACGAATATGCAGATGCTCTATCTGGCAAAGCTCTATCAGGCTACGCAGGTGGAACGCTACAAGGAGGGTGTGCTGAAAGCGGTAGAGTACCTGTTGAGCGGACAGTACGAAAACGGTGGCTGGCCCCAGTTCTGGCCTGAGATGCATGGCTATCAGATGCACATCACCTACAACGACGATGCGATGGTGAACACGATGAACCTGCTGCGTGCTGTGGCTCAGCAGAAAGATCCTTATCAGGGACTGGCCGACGAAGCCCTGCGCCAGCGTTGTATGAAGGCGTTCGACAAGGGCGTGGAGTGCATACTGAAGACCCAGATGCACAATAAGGAAGGACGGCTGACGGTATGGTGCCAGCAGCACTATCGTGACAACTACGAGCCTGCTCCTGCCCGTGCCTATGAGCTGCCGTCGTATTGTTCGATGGAGAGTGCCAGCATCACGAAGCTGCTGATGTCGCTGCCTAACCCTGACGAGCGCGTGAAGCAGGCTGTCCATGCAGCGATGACTTGGTTTGACAAATATAAGTTGACGGGACTGCGTATTCAGCGCACGGGGCCTTGGGCCAGTATGGATGGCGATACTAAGCTGGTGGAAGATGCTGATGCTGAACCCATCTGGGGACGATATTACGACTTGAAGTACTGTGAACCTTATGTCTGCGACCGCGACGGACTTCCCCGACGCAGGCTGGAGGACATCGGTCATGAGCGTCGCAATGGCTATGCTTGGTTTGGTAGCCGGCCTGCCGAGTTGTATCCGGTCTATGACAAATGGGCAGACAGGTACGATCCGCAGCACAAGGTGACTGTGAGTCTGAAAACCAAGGGCGCAAACGAGAACGGCCTCATAGACATGTTCCGTCAGTCCCAAAAGGACCTGAACGACTTTGACGCCGTGGTGAAAGCCGGCGAGCGCATTCAGGATGCTATCGAGAAGGCACCACTGAAGCCCGTCAGGCCATTCAAGATATTCATTCGCAAAGGACTCTATCAGCAGAAGGTCATCATAGATCGCCCGAACATCGTGCTGGTGGGCGAGGACCGCGACAGCACCTGTATAGTACTGGCAGAGACGGAGGATACCCGCATCGTCAAGGAATATCATGGACAACCCGTGCACCACGGTGTGGTAGTATTGCAAGAAGGTGCCGACGACTGTGTCATCAGCGGTCTGACCATCTATAACAACTACGGCACCGTCGTAGAACCAGGGAACACGAAGCACCAGATGGCTGTCTACGGACGGGGAACAAGAACCATTGTCATTAACAGCAATATCTGGGCTGATGGCAACGACGCTCTGTCACTGTGGGCGCGTGAAGGTGGGATGTACTATCATGCCGATCTCTATCTCCGCTGTCCGGGTGTGGACTTCCTGTGTCCGCGAGGCTGGTGCTATGCCACCCGTTGCCGGTTGTATGGTGACGGACGGGCGCTGATATGGCACGATGGTCGCAACAATGCAGACCAGAAGTTGGTGATTACCAACTCGCAGTTCGATGCCAAGCGTCCCACCCCGCTGGGCCGATACCACCACGACTCGCAGTTCTACATTGTGAACTGTAAACTGTCGGAGAACATACTCGACCAGAACATCGAACACGCCTACAAGGGGCGTACTGCCGAGGAAATGGCCAAGGAAGGCAAGAAACTGGATCCGTGTCCTTGGGGACAGCGGACCTACTATTACGGCAATCGACGTGAGGGTGGACACAGTGGCTGGCTGAAAGACAATCTGAAGACTGCACCGGGTAGTCCGGAATTTCACATGATTACCGCCCTGTGGACGTTTGATGGCAAATGGGACCCAGAGCAATACATCCGTGAACTCTGGAATGTGTTGGCATATTGAAAAAAGCAATTGCAGAATCTTTTGACATTTGAAAATAAATCGTAATTTATTTTGCATTTCACTCGATTTGTACTATCTTTGCACAAAATTTAGAAAAGTATGGCACTGAACTTAGACAAGAACTTGAAGCGCTATTATAGCATCCGTGAGGTAGCAGATATGTTTGGGCTCAACGAGAGCACGCTACGTTACTGGGAGCAGGAGTTCCCGTATCTGAAGCCGAAAACTAGTGGACCAGCCAAGATACGCCAGTATCAGGAGAAGGATATTGAGCAGATTAAGCTGATTCACAACTTGGTGAAGGTGCGTGGCTTTAAGTTGGCTGCTGCCAAGAAGATTATCAACAGCAATCGAGACGGCGCTGATCGGAAGGCGGAGGTGCTGACAAGACTGATAGAAATACGTGCTGACTTGCAAGCACTAAAAAAACAAATGGACTACCTTGTGTAGCCCATTTGCTTTTTATCATTATATCTTTCCTATTTCATCATTTCACGGATGGCGGCCTCTAGTTGTGGGTCTCGTCCGTTGATATAGTCCTCAGGACTGTTGTATACCTCGATGTCAGGCCACAGTTCCTGATTCTCCATATACTGTCCCTTCATGTCCTTCTTGCCCACCTGGGGAATACCGAAGACCAGTGTCGGGTCCATTAGCGTCTCCCACCATACAGAGGTGGCGGTGCCGGCTACGGGACTACCGATGAGCTTGCCGATGCCAAGTTCGCGATAAACCCATGGGAAGCCACTACCGTTAGAGTAGCAGTCCTCGTTCATCAGCACACATGACTTACCCACCCACTTGTTCAGCGGGTCGCGACCTACGTATTGTTCGCGTGGTACGAAGTTGTGGTACAGTCGTCCGCTGAGCAGGGTACACAGGTCGTCGTGCAACCAGCCACCACCATTGTAGCGCTCGTCGACGATGACAGCCTTGCGGTTGCGGTTCTTCTCGTTCAGCATCTCGCTGTAGACTTCGCGGAAGCCTGCACTGTTCATGGACTTGATGTGGACGTAAGCCACCTGACCACCAGAGAGACTGTCTACCAGTTGGCGGTTGCGGTCTACCCAGCGCTTGTAGATGAGCGTGTTCAGCTGTGACTGGCTGACGGGCTTCACAACGACGTCAAACGTCTTTCCGTCCTTGCGTACGCTGACGTGGACAGGCTTGCCTGCCTTGCCGTCCAGCATCCAGTTGTAGTCTTCGCCGGCCTTGATAGGGTGACCGTCTATCTGCTCAATAATACAGCCTTTGGTCACTCCAGTCTTCTTGACGGCAAAGGGACCTCGTTTGATGACTTCTTCAACCTTCAGACCGTCACCTTCGTAGCTGGTGTCAAAGAACAGTCCCAGACTAGCCGTCTTGAGCGAGGCACCATTGGCATAATAGCGGGCTCCTGTATGCGAACCATTCAGTTCGCCCAGCATCTCGCTCAGCATGTCACGGAAGTCGTAGTTGTTATTGATGTGAGGCAAGAACTTTTCGTAAGTCTTGCGATAGCCCTCCCAGTCGACACCATGAATCTTGGGGTCGTAGAACTTGTCCTTGACCTGACGCCAAACGTGGTCAAATAGGTACTGGCGCTCCTGATAGGGCTTCCAGTTGAAGGGTGCCTCAAAGGCTACCGTTTCCTGCTTGTGCTTGCTCAGGTCCAATTTCTTGATGCCTTTGGAAACCAGATAGAGGTGCTTGAAGTTCTTGTCTGCCACCAGATTGCCAACACCTATGTCTTTCATCACGAGTTCGGTCTTCTGTTCGCGGGTGTTCTGCATCCACAGGTCGTAGCCGTCCTCGAAGGATGCCTGGTAGTACAGGGTGTCGCCACCGGGTGTCAGAATGGCATCGCCCAGATGGCTGGAGTTGGCCGTCAGTCGGAGAATGCGGTCCTTGGCGTTCTCCAAGTCGAACACGAGCTGGGGCTTGTCCTTCTCGCCGTCTTTTGCGTTCTTCTTAGCGTCTTTCTTAGTATCTTTTTTACCCTTCTTGTCCTTCTTGTCATCGTTCTTAGCCTCTGCCTTAGCTTCCTTCTCGGCAGTTTCCTGTACTTCTTTCTCTTCCTTAGTCATGCGGAAGCGTTCATAGGCATCCAAGTCGAAGAACATGATGTAAACGTCTTCTTCCGCTCCCCAGCTGCCATGACTACGATAGCCGGCGCGGTCGCTGCTCCATATCATGGCCTTGCCTCCCAGTGCCCACTTGGCATTGGAGTCGCTATAGCCGCTGTTGGTCAGGTTATGTACTTCTCCGTTGCCACTGGCGCTGACCAGTGCCACGTCAGGACTGTGCCAACCACCATTGCCGATATAGCTGCAGAGAAGCCATTTGCTGTCAGGGCTCCACTCGAACCACAGGTCACCGTCTGAATAAGAGTACTGGTATTTGCCATCAAGCACCGTCCTTACAGCCTTGGTCTGCAGGTTCATCACCTTCAATTCGCCACGATTCTCGAAGAAAGCTATCTCCTTGCCGTCAGGACTGAACTGTGGTTGTTGTGAGGTCAGGTTGGTCTTGGTCAGTTGTTCTTCCTTCAGAGCAGTGGCATAGGCAAACTGCTTTTCTGCTTTGTTCTCGATGGTGGTACGGTAAATCTGCCATACCCCATTCCTTTCAGCAGCATACACCAGACTCCTGCCGTCGGGGGCGAAGCTGATGTTGCGTTCCTGTTCGGGGGTGTCTGTAATCTGCTTGGTAGTCTTATAGTCGATGGATGTTACATAGACGTCACCATGCATAATAAAGGCAATCTCCTTGCCCTTAGGTGACAAACAGATGTCCCGGGCTCCGCTGCTTTGCACCTTGCGTACAAGTTCTTGGTCGGTGCAGTCTGTCAGTATGCTGATGCTTACCTTGTGGGCGACACCTTTTTTATAAATATAGATTTCGCCGTCATAGCCATAGCACAGCGTGCCGTCGTGTGCTGCTGTCAGAAAGCGGACGGGATTTTTCTGATGGTGAGTCAGCTGCTGCTCCTGACTGCCATCCAACTGGCGTTTCCAGATGTTGAACGTACCGTCTTTCTCACTCAAGTAGAAGAATGACTGCCCGTCAGCACCCCATACGGGGTTGCGATCCTCACCGCGGAAGGTGGTTAGACGCGTGAATTGTCTGTCACGCTCGCTGCTGCCAGTCTGTTTCATCAGCCAGATGTCACGGGTGATGGCACTTTGATGGTGCTTACGGAATGCATCCTCGTATCCCTTGCAGTCGTGGTAGAGCAGACCGCCTTGTGGATGGATGCTGATGTTCTCCATCGTGATGAGTGAGAACAGCTTGGGCCTGCCTCCTTGCGTGCTGACCTGATAGACCTGTGGAAAGACGCTCTCAGGAAGCAGACTGGCCTGGGCAGTAGGCATCTGGGCACTATTGTAGAGGATGTTGCCATTGTCCAAAAATGCGGTAGGTGTCTCGTTGGCACTATGGGTGGTCAGTCGGGTGGGGGCACCTCCCTGGCAACTCATGATGTAGACATCCAGACTTCCCTCCCTGTCCGAAGCGAAGGCTATTTGTTTGCCGTCAGGACTCCATACGGGGTAGGCGTCATAGGCCGAATGGGTAGTCAGCTGCTTGGCTGCTCCACCAGTGGCAGGCACCGTGAACAGGTCTCCTTTGTAGGAGAATGCTATGGTCTGCCCGTCAGGCGATATGGCTGGGAAGCGCATCCATAGTGGACGCTCTTGAGCCAGTGCGGTCATAGAGACCGCCCATAGCAGGGTGGTTGTTAAGAGTTTCATCATTCAGATAATGAGTTGGTGAATAATTGTTATTTGCCGATGGTCCAGACGTCGTTGATGCTGAACACCTGTTCCAGGGTAATCTGTTGAGCCTCCTTCTTGGTTAGCTGACGGCTCCAACTTACGCGTTTGTCTGTAGCAGCACCCTCGCCATGGTTGTTGTACTCCAGATAGCGGGCAGTCTTTACTGCCTCAGGGCGCCACTGGTGCCAACCCTCGGGACGAATCTGCTTGGGCAGCTCACAATTCATGAAGAGGGTATATCCGTAGTCTCTCCAGGGACGTCCCAGATACACTTTGTCCACATTCGATGCTGTAGTGATGCGACAGTTGTTGAAAATGTAGCCGTATTTCACGTCTTGTGGGGTTGATGCAGCTGTGATATAAGAGTTGGCCTTGCAGAAGATGTCACAGTTTTCGAACCATGCTGTCGAGGGACCGAAAATGAAATCAGTGGTGCCTTCGATGTAGCAGTCCTTGAAATAGTGACGGCACTTGGC
>Ga0256407_10011235_pt1 | contig 12431 bp, 10 predicted proteins | sample RumenRJG_04DNA_FD_193489 | JGI IMG/M metagenome (GOLD analysis project Ga0256407, IMG submission 193489) | Bovine rumen microbial communities from Lethbridge, Alberta, Canada - RJG_04 | ecosystem: Host-associated > Mammals > Digestive system > Stomach > Rumen | place: Canada: Alberta... | reverse complement strand
TTTCTCGACTCTATCGATTTTCCTCCCATGGATTGTCTCTAAGACCGCCGAGTTTTCACAAAAAGTGTTTTCCGACGTTCCTGAGAACATATCTTCTTTTTTGAAATAAACTAACTTGATTCGTTTTTTCATTATATTGTTCCTTGACTTACTTAAAAAAGTAACGGCAGGGCATGACAAAATTCATCAATCGCCGATTCGTCGCTTCTTGACTCATAGGTATGACAACCATAGAATGTTTAGCGTTGTGTCGATCTGTTCAAGGCCTAGCCTTTCAGTTTTGATATTGCGACAAAAACGGAAGGTTAAGCATTTAGTCTTTTTTTGTGATTTGATTTAACCAGAGCGGAATATGATTTGTTTTTTGTAAGAGTTCGATGTTTTCAGCAATCACTAGCCCTCATAATCCGCGAGTTAAGAATGCGGCTCTCTTAAGAGAAAGTAGGCCACGGCGTAGAGAAGGTCTTTTTCTTGTAGATGGTTTTCGCGAGATTTGGCGTGCTTGGCGTTCTCGTTTTGAAATTGTCGAGGTTTTTGTAAACGCTGGAACGCAATTGTTCTCCGAACAGAAGGTAACCATAGAATCTTTACTACATTCTTCCAATACCAATCTTAACCGAATCGATGAGTTGAGTTGTTTTTTTAAGGAAATAACTTCTGCAGGCGTCCCGTTAATTCCTCTTTCAAGCGCGGCGTTTGAAAAAGTGCGTTTTGGCGACAGGGACGAGGGTATTGTTGCTGTCGTCAAAGAGAAAACGTCTACTCTTACAGAACTTGAGACCATTCTTGACCGCCGTCGAATTGAGACGGGCGAGGAACCGCTCGTAGCCACCCTCGAAGGGATCGAAAAACCGGGTAATTTCGGCGCGATCCTCCGTAGTGCAGATGGGGCTGGCGTCGACGCTTTAATCGTTGCCGCGTCGACTTATGACGTCTTTAACCCTAACGCCGTTCGTGCCAGTCTCGGCGCAATATTCCACATTCCGATCGTAGTCGCTCCTGCTGAAGACGTCATCGTTTGGTTGAGAAAAAATCGCCTGCAACGAGTAACGGCGCTTTGCGACGAGTCACTTTCCTATCTCCACCTTGATTACTCTCGACCGACCTCTATCGTTTTAGGCAGTGAAGCCCATGGTTTGACAGCTCAGTGGTCGAAAGAAACTCAAGAAGACATTGAATTCGATCTGCTGAAAAAAACGCGTCTTCCGATGTTGGGAATTGCCGACAGCCTTAATGTTTCGGCAGCAGCCGCAGTGTTTTTCTATGAGGCTCGGCGTGTTCGATCCGTAATAGGCGTTCACAACTAACTCTACATTGTTATTGAAACGATATGTTCAGAAAGTTTACCGAATCAGGAGAGCGCCAATGAACGCTAAAGAGGTTTCGCAAATCATGAATCAAATTCATCAGGCCTTTTTGCGTATCAACGAATTGAATTATCGGATACAGCGCGCGCGTCATGAAGTGGTTATCAAGGCTGAAGGTTTGAAGAAGGCTGAAAACCTTCTTACTGAACGACAGGCGTCACATCAGAAGTTGGAAATTGTCGCGCAGGAACTTGAACATGAAGCAGATTTTGTTTCAAGGGGACTTCAGCGGCGACGTGAACAGCTGAACGTCGCAAAGTCGGCTCGAGAGTACGATTCTTTGAAACTTCAAATTGAAATGGACGAGGCGAAAAGTAATCGCTTGACAGACGAAACAATAGTAGCCCTTTCAAACTTGGAAAAATCTGAAATTGAATTGGCGGAGATTCAAAAAAGATACAAAGATGATTTAACAGCTTGGGAAACGGCAAATAAGGAATTCCATTTGACAGAGGCTGAAACGCTTCAAGAGATTCAGATAACATTGGAACGTTCAAAAAAACTTTCTGAGAATCTTCCGATGGAACACGGAAGCATTATTGCACGACTAGTTAATGATGGAAACGAACCCTTAGCGCCCATAATTGACGACCTCTACTGCGGGTCGTGCAACGAAGGCCTTCCTCCTGAGGTTATTCTCAACGTAAAGGAAGGATCTGCGTTATGTTGCGCCTCTTGTGGAAAGCTACTTTTTATCTCCGAAGAAGCGTCGTCATAAGTTATGAACCACCCGAGCAGATTTTGGGTCTGAAGATTTAATAATAGCGTTTGCTTGTATCCATATACGTTATATTCGTATCTGGCAGATTTCGGATTAGAGAAAATGAAAATTGGATTAGTAGGTTATTCAGGTAGTGGTAAAAGTTCCCTTTTTTCGTGGTTAAGCGGCGTGACGCCCGATCCTGCTGCCGTTAATTCGTCGCAATCAGCAATGGCTTTGATTCCTGAACCGCGTTTAGAAGCCCTCTGTAAAATCTATAAGCCTAAAAAGGTTACATATGCTTCGATGGAGGTGGACGACACGCCTGGTTTGAATCGTGATCATGTAGGCAACGTTTCTAAACTTGCATACTTGAGAGAGGCAGATTATCTCGTTTGTTTGGTGCCTGTATTCAACGGTGCAAGAGTTGATTCCGAAATGCAGGCCTTCGTTGAAGACATGATTCTTGCCGATCTTGAAATTGTCGTCAACAGATTGGAAAAAATTGACGAACAGCTTAAACGACATCTTCCCAAGGAAAACCTTGAAAAGCTGCAAATCGAAAAAGAAGCGCTTGTCGTTATCCGGGATCGATTGGAATCTGGTAATCCGATTTTAGCTGACGAGATGTCAGACGAACATTATCATGCGACCCGTTCATTCAGGTTTCTTACTGAAAAACGACGTATGATTTTTGTCAATACAGGCGACGACGAGGTCGATTTCGAACAGTATCAAAGATTTGCTACAGATAGAGAACCTGTTCTTGCCGCTTCCGTGGGACTTGAACTTGAACTCAATAAAATGGAGCCTGAAGAAGCCGACGCCTTTTGTCAAGAAATGGGATTAACGCGAGTGGGACGCGATAAAGTTGTGCGAACTATAATGGACAACTCGGGCCAGATGGTTTTTTTGACTGCGGGAGAAAAGGAAGTTCGGAGTTGGCTCATGTCCAAGAATGGAACGGCATTAGAAGCTGCCGGACGTATTCATTCCGACTTCATCAAGAAATTTATTCGTTGTGAAGTCATGTCTTGTGACGATCTTACGCGTCTAGGTAGCGAGCGAGAGGTTAAAAGCGCTGGTTTAAATCATCGCGAAACTAAAGACTACATAGTCAAAGAGGGCGACGTCTTGCTCTTCCACATTTCACAATAAAGCGTAAAAATTGCGTCATATATTTCCATTTTCAAAAGGCGCCCTTTATTCTCACGAACTATAGTAATACATCATGGATGTTTTTGAAGCTATTGCGGAACGTCGTTGTTATCGGGGGATTTTTAAAGATGTTTCGATTCCACGCGACGTTTTAGTTCAGATTATTGAGGCTGGAATTAAAGCTCCTTCAGCCTGTAATCAGCAGACTCCTTCTTTTGTCGTTGTCGACGATTGCGCCACTCTCAAGAGAATCGCTGAGGTGATTCCAACTCCTGCCTGTAAAACTGCAAAGGCTATGATTGTTTGCGTTTCTGACAGTCGTTCGGTTTATAAGGGGTTAAGCTTCTACAAAGAAGATTGCGCGGCCGCCGTCGAAAATATGCTTTTGGCTTTAACAGCTTTGGGATACTCAAGCGTTTGGATTGACGGAGCGCTACGATTTGATCAAAAAGCAGAAAAAATAGCGAAAGTTTTGAAAATACCTGATACTAAGCATGTTCAGGTTGTGCTTCCGATTGGCGTTCCGTTAGCTCAAGAACCTAGGACCACTCGACTTCCATTTACACAACGGGCTTCATTTAACACTTGGAGTAATCAAACCTAAAGTCGTCTGGATATATGTCCCCCATTCACGTCAGCAGAGGATGAATTATTAGGCGCAGCTACTTTTTGGGATGGCTTTATCCGCTTGCTGTTTGGAATTGAAAGGATTCGTTTGTTACGATGAGCGAAATCAGAATTATTAAACCTGTCTCTCGAAGGGATAAGAAGAGAACGTTGGAATTTCCATGGAAAATCTACAAGAATGATCCGTATTGGGTTCCTACGCTTGTTTCTGAGGAAAAGGGACTTCTAGGTTTTTCAAGCGAGCCATTTTATGAAAGAAATTCTGTCCAAACCTTCCTTGCTGAGCGCAATGGCGAAGTTGTTGGACGAATTTCTGCGATATTGAATGTTGGTCACCTTGAACGCTACAACGACGGGGTAGGGTTCTTCGGTTTTTTTGAATCAATAGATGATCAAAACGTAGCAAACACGCTTTTCGACGCCGCTTCAGAATGGCTACGAGAGAAGGGGGTCAAAGCTATCCGTGGTCCAATGAATCCTTCTATGAATCATACCGTCGGACTTCTCATCGACGGTTTTGATTCCTCGCCATTTTTCATGATGACATATAATCCTCGCTATTATGAAAAGCTCGTCGAGAATGCGGGCTTTGCCAAAGTTCAGGATATGTACTCATACTGGGGTAAAATTGAAATGCTCCCCAAAATTCGCGAACGTTTTCTCCACACTGCAGAGATGGTTCAAGAGCGTTTTAACGTTGTAGTCCGTCCTCTCAACCAAAAACATTTCTCCGAGGACTACGAGATGTTTTTAGACGTTTATAACCGTTCCCTGACCAACACTTGGGGGTTCGTTCCGATGTCGGCAAATGAAATCAAAAAGATGGCCAACTCACTGAAGTTGCTCATGATTCCTGATTTAGCCTTGTGTGCGGAAATTAATGGAAAACCCGTTGGCGCCACTTTTTGTCTCCCCGATTACAACCCGAGAATTAGAGCGATTAAGGGACGACTTTTCCCCTTTGGTTTCATCAAACTTCTGTATAACCGAGAAGCGGCAATCAAACGAGTACGTATTATTAGCACCAACGTATTGCCAGAATACCAGATGTCGGGTTTGGGACTCGTTCTTTTAAATGCGCTCGTCCCCAAGGCAGTGGCCTGTGGAGTGCAAGAGGCTGAATTCTCATGGGTTCTCGAATCAAATCAGTTTTCGCGTGGAAGTCTAGAAAAGGGTGGAGCTATTCGTAATAAGATTTATCGTGTTTATGAGCGTCCGATAAATTGATCTTTATTTCCTCTTTGATGTGCATAATCGCCCGTAATTAGAAATCCGCAATCTCTGGGCATAGCCGTGTTTTTTCTTTTCAAAACGGCAGAAATTCCTAGGGAGAGCTTCGTTGCAGACCATTGCAAACCATGGAAATTATAAGAGTAACAACTGCGCGTGACAGGGAAAGATTTATTGCTTTACCCAAAAAGATTTACAAAAACGATCCTAATTGGACGGTTCAGTTTGACTTTCAAGTGCGTGAAAAGCTCGATCGCAAACGAAATCCTTTCTTTTTGCATGGGTGGGCTCAAGAATTTATCGCCGTCGAAGGTGATGAAACTGTCGGTCGAATCTTAGTCTCCGACGACGATCGCTTCAATTCTGAGAACAAATGCAACGTAGGAATGTTCGGTTTTTTTGAATCAATAAACGACCAGAAAGTAGCGAACGCGCTTTTGGACGAGGGTTCTCGTGTTCTAAGAGAAGAGAGGAAACGCGACTCGTTCTTTGGTCCAGTGGAATTTTCGACAAATTATGAGTATGCGCTCCTTATTGATGGGTTTGATTCTCCTCCGAAAGTTATGATGACGTACAATCCCAAGTACTACCAGACGCTTCTCGAAACTTGGGGACTCGAAAAAAACAGAGATCTTTTTTCGTGGTATTTTGATCGATCTGCCCTTTTTGCGGATAATTGGCGACCGATCACCGAGCGTCTTCGAAATCGTTACGGTTTTAGCGTGCGACCATTCTCAATTAAGAATTTTTCCGACGACGTAAAGAAATGTATGAAAGTGTACGACCATGCGCGTTCTGAGTGGTGGTGGGGGAGCGTTTCTTTAACAGCCGAGGAAATTCGTGCCTATGCAGCGCAGTTGCGAATGATAGCGTCGCCTCAAATGGTGTTGTTGGCTGAAGATTCTACTGGAAATCCAATTGGATTTTCAATAACAATCCCTGATCTTAATGAGGCTGCGCGCCCACTTAAAGGAAACCTTTCTTGGCTTGGAATTCCTTATCTAGGGATATTGAGGCTAAAATATCGTCTGAAGCACACAAAAGGGGCGCGTTTGATTGTGCTTTGTGTATTGCCTGAGTATCGTCGTAAGGGCGTGGCTGAAACTCTTATTCTTCGTACGTTCGACTATGGGTACTACCAGAAAAAATACGACAATGCTGAATTAGGGTGGACAGATGAAAACAACGATAAGATTTCTCATGTCCTTGAACGTGTTGGAGCCAAACGATTTAAGCGTTATCGAGTTTATCAGAAAAAACTGTAACCCATTCTAAAGAAATTGTTAAGACAGTATCGGACAACTGTCAATAGGCTCTTGATATTCCCGTATGTTTTTTGATAATTAGCCAATAGGTATAGTCGCGGCACGTATCGTTTCATTAACTTGATAAGAGGGCAGATTGTGGGAAAGATTGGTATTGGTCTTAATCTAGAGGCAGTAAGAACTTCGCATAAATCGTTCGAACAAGGAGTAGCGTTTGCCGCCGAGTTAGGTTACGAGTACGTCGAACCGATGGTTCACTGGGGACGAGAGCTTCTAAGCGAAGCTCGTTACTTTCACAGCGTGTCTATGTTGGACGATCCTTTTCGAATTCGTACTGCTATTGAAAAACACGGATTGAAATTATCCGCGTTCTCTTCTCATAGTCAGTTGTCCAAACCTGAGATCGCCGTCGAATACCTTAAACAGGCGGCTCGCTTTGCCAAAGAAGCAGGCGCGCCGATTATCAACACGCATGAGGGACACAAACAACCGTGGACGACCCCAGAAGAAGATTATGTTTTGATTAAATATTCAATTAAAGAAGCGGCAAAGGTTTGTGAACCACGCGGAATAAAGATAGGCTTGGAAACGCATCAGACATATTCTCTTACTATTGAAGGTTATGATCGTATTTTAAACTTGGTAGATTCTCCGATAATTGGAGCAAACTTCGACACTGGCAACGCCTATCTCGGTGGTTTAGATCCGTGTGAATGGCTAGAACATGTTAAGCTTCGCGTAATTCACGTTCATGCCAAGGATATTTCTTTCGAACAATCTAAAGCTGAACGTGGAAAAGTAATGGGAACAGCCGTGGGTTGCGCTTGCGGCGACGGAATGGTTGATTGGGAACGAATTGTTTCAATTCTACGTAGTGTTCCTCAAGACGTTGTGATGAGCGTGGAGTGTGGAACAATGGATCAAGCAGCTCGTTCTATCGAATATCTTCGCCGTATCGTCGACATGCAATAGTCATTGGCTGCTATTTATGGTAATCAAGTTATAACACCGCCTTATGCGTGAATGGCGGTAGATATTTAACGGCGCTAAAGAGGGTGGTTATGAATTCGCGAAACGTAGGAAGACGAGATTTTCTGAAATCCATGTCCGTTGCAGTTTTATCGGGTGTTTCCGCGCCAACATTAATCGCACGGGGCGCTCTTGCTAATGGACAAACGCCGGGCGCTAATGAACGTATCGGAGTCGCTGGAATTGGCGTCGGTCGTCGTGGTTCAGAAATTTTCGCCGAAGCGGCGAGGAATCCGAAGACTCAGCCAATTTGTGTCGCTGACGTTTGGCTTCCTCGTGCCGAAACAATCGCTCAGAAAAACAACTGCGAGATTGCTTATCAAGATTACCGAAGGGTTCTAGAGCGAAACGACGTCGACGCCATTACGACTGCGACCCCCGAACATTGGCGTGGACTTGTCTGTATCAACGCCTGCCTTGCCGGAAAACACGTTTATGGGGAAAAACCGATTACACTCACAATCAACGAAGGCAAGCTTATGGAGAAAGCGGCGAGACGTAATAACGTCGTTTTTCAAACAGGAAGCCAACAGCGTTCGATGCGTGAGAATTATCTTGGGTGTGAATTTATCAGAAACGGCGGTCTGGGCAAGATTAAGGAAGTAATCGCGGCTAACTACGAAAGTCCGTGGCTCTGCAATTTACCAGAACAGCCGATTCCGGATGGGCTGGATTGGGATACTTGGTGTGGTCCCACTCCTCTCGTTCCTTACAACATCGACCTTTATACGCCTCGTGCCAAACCTGGTTGGCTTTCTTTTCGACCTTATTCAGGCGGTGAAATGACTGGTTGGGGAACTCATGGGTTCGATCAGATTCAGTGTGCGCTCGGCCAAGATTTAACAGGTCCTGTTGAGATTAATGTTGAAGAGGGCGGCGGTAAACTCGTTCCTCCAATCTATACCGAAGCAGAAACTGCTGATCGTGGCAATAAGATTTGTTCAAGACCTCGACTTTCCTATAAATATGCTAATGGAATAACGGTAAAACTTGGCGATGCTAACCGTGGCGGCGGAATTTTTATTGGCGAAAACGGCAAAATGGAAATTTTCCGCGGTCGAATCACGTCAAATCCCGCTGAAATGGCAATAGAGATCCTCAAAAACGAGCGAAAAAGTCAAAGCCATATTGACAACTGGCTCTCTTGTATTATGACTGGCGAGAGACCTATTTCTGACATTGCGATTGGTCGTAGAAGCGCCGCGGTCTGCCACTTGCTCAATATTGCCCGCTACCTTGGGCGTAGTCTCAAGTGGGATCCAGATAATGAAGTTTTTGTTGGCGACGATGAAGCGAATACGTATCTTGATCGAGAAGTTCGAAAAGGATATGAATTGCCCGAGGTTTGACTTTTAGCGTCGACTGCTGATCATTCCCGTCTACAGACCTTCAGCTGTAGACGGGTTTTTTATTCTTAAAGAAACTATCACACTGATTTAGAAAGATTGTTTTTCCGATAATAATCGCTCGTAAAGTTCTACGTGACTTTCAATCATTTTTTCAACGGAGAAGTCTCTTTTTATTCTTGTTTTTCCAGCTTCTCCCCACGATTTGAGGAGATCGTGGTTTTCAGGTCTAAGCAATCGAATCGTTTCTCTTGATAAAGCTGTTTTACGACGCGTTTCGTCACCGTCAAAATCAGAAATCAGGAGTCCGTTCTCTCCTGATGTGATCAATTCCCTGTTTCCAGGAATATCCGAAGCTATAACAGGCACGCCAAAACTCAACGCTTCAAGAATTGAATTAGATTGTCCTTCATATTCGCTACAGTTCCAGAGAAGATCAAAGCACGGAATCAGCCGAGAAACGTCGTCGCGTTCCCCTAAAAAAAACACACGATCATTTAACTGAAGATCATCACGAAAACGAAGTAACGATTCTTTTTCAGGACCGTCTCCAATGATAAAAAGATAAAAAGGAAGGAGAGAGAATTTTAACTGATCGGCCGCCCACAGCGCGTCACGAATTCTTTTCTGAGGCCAAAGTCTCGCGACCAGTCCAATAATCCACGGAAAGCTAGGGTTACGTGATGAGTCTGCGATGGCAATTTTTTCAAAAATGGCCTGTTTGCCGATAGATTCCACAACGCCATTCTGAGGTAAATTTAACTCTTCGAGAAGCTTTTGTTTCGTAAACAAACGGGAATCGTCTCTGGGAAGTTCAACTGCGTTCGGAATAACAACAAACTTTTCGGCAGGAATTCCTCGTTGAATATAGAAGTCGACGACGCCTTGACTATTTACTGCATATACGTCGGTCCGAGGTTCCAGATACTTATCGACACACCAGTGAGAGAATCCTTTCCATAGATCGACACAGCGTTCTCCACAAATAACGACAGGAACTTTGCAGGCAAAGGCAGCCAAACGTCCGTAAGCGTTCGCGGCAAAAAGCCATGTGTGTACGACGTCTGGTTTATAACGTTTAATGACGCCCTTTAATTTTCTGTATGCTCGGAATGAAAATCTACCATTTTTACCGATTAATTCTACAGAAATTCCAGCGTCTAAAAGACGTTGCATATAAGGACCGCCTCGAGTAAGCAACGCCACTTTAACATCAAATTTGTCCTTTGGCAAACCTGTTGCGAGTAGCGTCAATTGCTTTTCAGCGCCGCAACGATCCATGGTGGGAATTACAAACAAAACTTTATGACGCATTGAAACACTATTGGTTTTAAAAAATACAATAAACGGCGCGTAAGTTAACGCGCCGTTTATTATTAGAAATATGTTTAAAGATCCCTAACAACCTATTACTCAGGATTTTCAGACGTGCTTGTATCTTCTTTAGTTGCGGAAGAAGGATCGACGGAGTCTTCATTCCCTGTAGGCTGGGACAACTGAGTCATTTCCTTGTCTATTTCAGTCGAATCTGAAGCATTATCAGAATCAGAACCATTACCTGAGCCTTCTTTCTGAGAAACGCCAAAAACAAGCGAAGCGAGTGACTTAGCTCCTGTTTCAGAATTATCGCATGGCGAACTAATTAGTTCGCCCATAAGAGTAATGCCACAGACATAATCGCCGAAAGACTCGGAAGGGTTCGAAGGATTAAAGGCGAAATCTTCCGGCTTGGTCCATTCAATCGCATTCGCTGGGCTGGAACAAACAACGGAAAAAGTATTATAGGGATCTTCAACATCTTGGAGTCTCAATCCTTGAGGGGCACGTCCAAACGGCGTTTCAGGCGAATTGAAAATGAGGAATCGAGTTTTATTTTGTTCAGAACTAGAGGAGGCGAAAATAGCCGGTATTTTATCAAGTAGTTTAATGTTATTATCGCTATTCCACGGCTCGTCAAGTTTGAATTGATCATAGAGCGTTTTAAATTGATCGCCAAGATATGGCAGGATAGCTACTCTCCAACTCAAGAGAGGCGTGCCGTCTTCAGCAAATATCGCCGAAGGGAAGCGCTTATTCTCTCTACTATACCTAGTAAAAATGGCGCCAAGTTGCACTAAAGCCTGCTCAATAGTCTGATACTTTTGGCGATTTTCAGAACTTACACGAAGGTCATTAAGTTCCTTAATACGATCTGAAATAAACGCTAAATTTTCGGACGAATTCTTTATCGTACCTATAACTTCGGCGCTGTCAGTTGAGAGTTGGACAGATTTAAGAAGGGCAATTAAACCGTCGATAGTCGCGTTGTTCTGAGTAGAAGGCGTGTTTTTCTGTTGATTTGCTAAGCTATCGATAATTTGCATCAACGCAGTGCCGATCACTTTACGAAGGTCGTTCGCCCCTTCTTCAGATTTAACATTGATATTAAGTCTGAGCAGATCTCCGTCGACAGAGATTGGATCAAACATGAGTTGAAACGCCGTAACTTCTTTCTGAACAGCTGAACTCAATTCAGGAGTGAGGGGAACCGGCAACTGCAAGAGTAGGGCGTTCGGTGAAGAAAAATCGAGATCATACTGGAACGCAACTGCGACATTATCCAAAACTGCACGTGCTAAACGTTGAGCGGCGACGCCTCTTTCGTCGCCGGTTTTATCGCTGAGATAAGACTCAAACGCCGAGGTTGATCCTGACATAAAAACGACCGAATCCTCAGTTGGAAAACAAAGACCGCCATTCATATCTTCAATTTTACCGACGACCTGTCCCGATTGATCAAAAGGAACGAGCAAGGGGTTAGAAAAGACAAAAACGGCGTGCTCGCCACACTTCATCTCTTTAAGCTTACTTTCGTCGGCGACCTTAAAAACTTCTTTTTTAAGCTTCTCTTGGTCAAGCGGAGTTTTATTCTTTATGTAAACGATCTCGACAGGGGAAGGATATCCTTCTTGGAGAACAGCGTTTGTCTTGGCGTCTTTGAGACTTTCTAAAGTGAAACCACGAGAAAAGATTGCAAGATCCGCCTCGTTTAGAACGTCGCTAGCAGGAAGCTGAAACGTGCTGTTTGCAAGATAATCAAGCGCAGCTTTACCGTTATCGATTGAGGCGACACGCTCTGGGTATACAACTTGAACATAAGAAGCATTAGGAAAAATATACTCCGTCGGAAGTGCATTCTTAGTTCCAAGAGCGTTTAGTTCTTCTGAAGATAAAGACTTAATTTCAGTGGAAAATTTTGGAAATTCAGCAACTTGAGCAGTTGTCTCCGACTGCTCTTCGTTATCAGGAGAAGAGCTAGGTTCATGAGAGCAACCGATAATGGTAAATACGATAAGCGATAGGGTGGAAAAAGCAAAAAAATTAAAGATTCTAGTCAACGCATGGTTAGAGGATAATAAAAGCATGAGAAGTTCCCTTGAAAAACCGTTATAAACAACGAATCAATCCCAATTTAACCGAATAATAAATAGACAGCTAACTTCCATCAATCACACAGAATACGAAAAGTATCCGATAGTTGCATACCATCATGCTACCTATTCTTTAGAACGAAAAATTTAATCAATTTATCTCTCTGTTACAAGGTTATAACTTACAACCTATTGTAGCAACACGCAAACTTTCAGCAGTCGTTAATATTATTTTACGGCTGCTGAAAGTTTATAGAATAAGACGACGTCATCTGCCATTGGGACGCGAACCGTGTTTC
>Ga0256407_10011234_pt1 | contig 12431 bp, 10 predicted proteins | sample RumenRJG_04DNA_FD_193489 | JGI IMG/M metagenome (GOLD analysis project Ga0256407, IMG submission 193489) | Bovine rumen microbial communities from Lethbridge, Alberta, Canada - RJG_04 | ecosystem: Host-associated > Mammals > Digestive system > Stomach > Rumen | place: Canada: Alberta... | reverse complement strand
CGCGTGGCGAACATTTGAAGGAACTCCTCGAAAAGGCGTTCCCGGACGTTTCCGACGCCGAGTGATTCGGTTTTGCGATCCTGTTTTTGACGGCGCGACAACATAAGAGATCGTTTCACAGAAAGCGCGCAACGCCCTATGCATGTCGTATTAAAAGAGTTTTTCCGCGTTCTTTTCAACCTTCCGACGTCGCCGGAATTTGTCGGGTGGAACGGAGAGCGACTGACCGTCAAGGTTTTGAAGAAGCTCGATCGTCACGGACATTCCGGGCGGATTCTGCGCAACGTCTACGTTCCGACGGGCTCGGCGACGACGGAAATCGACGTTCTTTACGTAACGCGAAAGGGAATATTCGTCCTTGAGAGCAAGAATTATTCCGGCTGGATCTTCGGGAATGAAAGCGACTCCTACTGGACGCAGGCGACGCCGCGAGAAAAGCATAGGTTCTACAACCCGCTCAAACAAAACGCGACGCACTGTCGCGCGCTCGTCGATTATTTGACCGTGAACGTTCCGACGTTTTCCGTCGTCGTCTTTTCCGAACGTTGCGAACTTAAAAAGATCGCGATATCAAGTCCCAACGCGCTCGTCGTCAAACGCGATCGACTCTACCGCGACCTCAAAGCCCTCTGGAAGACGGCGCCCGACGTTCTCACGCCGACGCAATGCGAAAACGTCTATCTCAAGCTCGAGCCGTTGACACGCGTCTCTAACGACGTTAAAAAAGAACACGTTCGAAATCTCAGAGAAAAATATCGGAACTGACGACCGACAATTGTTTTGGAGAAAAACGCCAATGTTTGAAACGCTCAAGTCAAACCTCGAAAAGAAGGGGTACGCCGTAAGCGTTTTCGCGACGGGCGACGAGGCGGTCGAATACCTTGTCGGCGCGATTACGGAAACGACGGTCGCGTTCGGCGGCTCTAAGACGCTTGACGAACTTGGACTCTTCGAGCGGCTCGCCGCCAAAAACGACGTCCGATGGCATTGGCGCGTTCCCGAAGGCTCGAACGCTCGAGCCGTTTTGAAAAGCGCCCGCGACGCGAACGTCTATCTGGCGTCCGCGAACGCGGTTGCGGAGACGGGCGAGATCGTCAATATCGACGGGAACGGGAACCGCGTCGCGGAGACGTGCTTTGGGCATGAAAGAGTCTATTTTGTCGTCGGGCGCAATAAGATCGTCCCGACGTTCGCGGACGCGCTTGACCGCGCGCGAAACGTCGCCGCGCCCCTCAACGCGCGTCGCCTCGCGCCTAGCGCGCCCAACTTCGACGTCGCCAAAATCTGCCGCGTCACGACCGTCTTCGACGCCGCGCCCCTTATGGCGAAGTATGAAGTCGTTCTTGTCGATCAGGAACTTGGGTTTTGATTTACAAGACGTTACGATTCTTGTTTTTCGGACAGACGTATGCGAGAAATGAAAAAGCGCCCGGAAATTTGACGCCGGGCGCTTTTTTGTCTATCCTCGCGATTGGCGCCGCGACGACGAAATAAAAGGAGCCGCCCCAGAGGTTCTAGAGCGGCTTACGACGTTCATGTTGACGAAGGGGCGCGTCAGCTTGGATTGTTTTCCTCTTCGTCGGACGTTTTTGAAGCCTCCGCTTCCGCCTTTTCGACGAGAACTTTGGCAGGGTTTGGCGCAAAGAGGGCGTAAAGCCCGATAAGAATCGCGCCGCAGACAAGGCACGAGTCCGCGATATTGAAGTTCGGCCACGGGTAGTCGCCGAGCATGACGAGAATCCAGTCGCGAACTGCGTAGACGGGCTTACCGAGCGATTCGGGAGACTGATTCCACACTTCGATATCGAAAGGCGTCCACTTCAGCCCGTGAAGTCCGCAACGATCCCAGAGGTTTCCGAGTATTCCGGCGGCGATGAGCCCGAGCGTGACGGCGAGGTAACGGCTGTTAGAGACGTCGGACCACACCCACCAGCAGACGCCGAAGAGCGCGACGAAGGAAAGTCCGACAAAGAGCGGAATCTGTCCCTGCCCTATTCCGAAGAGCGCCCCCTGATTGAGCGACGTTTGGAATCCGAAAACGTCGTCGACGATCCACCAGACGTCTTGGCGGCCGGGGAGTCCGAGCTTGCCGAAAATCCAATGTTTTGTCGCCAGATCGGCGCTGAAGCCGACGGCTACGATCGCGAGGAAAAGGAATAGACGGACGAATTGCGACTTGTGATTGTTCATGCTGTGCGTGTCGTTTCTGAAGCGCCGACGTGCGACGCGAGATCGGTAAATCGCCGAACCGCGTTCTAAGGGCGGCGGATTGACGTTCCCGAAATGGTAACGTTATTTTTATAAGACGTCAAAGGCGGTTTTCACAGGGCGCGTATTTTTGCGCGGAGTCGGACGATTTCATTGTTTTGCGGTCGTTCGGGGTTAAACCTTCGCGGAATTGGTATAGAATATCTAAAGATCAAATCAGGCGCGAACGTCGGTTTGTATGATTCTAGAAGAATGTTTTGGGGTTTAGGAGTAAGAACGTATGTTCGCTTTTCAGCGCTGTGTCAACCCGGATTGCGGCGGAACCTTTGGAATCGACGAGGTTCTCCATCGATGTCCTCACTGCGGCAGTCTTCTCGACGTCGATTACGAGTGGGACAAACTTGCCGTTCCGAAGTCTCTCGCGTATTTTGAACGCTACTGGGCGGAACGATCTAATCCGTGGCGATTCAGCGGCGTTTGGCGATTTCACGAGCTGCTGCCCTTCGCGCCCCTTGAAAAATGCGCGACGGTCGGCGAGGGCCAGACGATTCTCCAGCGCAACGACGCGGTCGCGTCCTTCGTCGGGAAGGATTCCGGGTCGCTTTTCCTTCAGTACGAAGGTTTGAACCCTTCGGGATCCTTCAAGGACAACGGAATGGCGGCGGGCGCGACGCACGGGCGCCTCGTCGGAGCGAAGCAAGCGGCGTGCGCGTCGACGGGGAACACAAGCGCGTCCCTCGCCCTCTACTGCGGCGTGACGAAACTGATGAAGTCGGTCGTTTTCGTCGGCTCCGGAAAGATCGCGTACGGCAAGCTGTCGCAGGCGCTCGACTACGGGGCGCGGACGATTCAGATTCGCGGCGATTTCGACGACGCGATGGCGCGCGTTCAGGAGGTTTCCCGCAAGATGGGAATCTACCTTCTCAACAGCCTCAATCCCTTCCGGCTCGAAGGCCAAAAAACGATTATGTTCCGCGTTCTCGAGGCGCTGCGCTGGGAGGTTCCCGACTGGATCGTCGTCCCCGGGGGCAACCTCGGCAACTCGAGCTCCTTCGGCAAGGCGTTTATCGAGCTTAAGAAGCTCGGGCTGATCGACCGCGTTCCGCGACTCGCCGTCATTAACGCGGCGGGCGCCGATTCGCTCGACCGCCTTTACAACGGCGAAGGATTGCGCTGGAACGGGGGACGCGTCGACCACGCGAAGATCGACGCGTTTTACGCGCAGATGGACGCCGAGAACCGCCGCGCCGACACGATTGCCAGCGCGATCGAGATCAATCGTCCCGTCAACCTGACGAAATGCCTCCGCGCGCTCGACTTCTGCAACGGCGTCGTTCGCAAGGTTACGGATCAGGAAATCATTGACGCGAAGGCGCAGATCGGCGCGAACGGCTTTGGGTGCGAGCCCGCGTCCGCCGCGAGCGTCGCCGGCGCGAAGAAACTGGTCGAAGAGGGCGTCGTCGGCCGCGACGAACGCGTCGTCTGCATCCTCACGGGGTACCAGCTCAAAGACCCGAACGCGACGGTCGCCTATCATGGCGACGATCAGAAGTTCTTCGGCGACTACCTCGGCGTTCACGGGATCAAAACGGCCCGATACGCGAACGCCCCCGTCGTCGTCGACAACGATATCGACAAGATTCTCGACGTCCTTCGCGACGCTTGACCTAACGCGATGCATAAAAGCGCAGACGCTCCGCCGACGTCACGCGACGCCGATAAAACGACCGACGACCGCGTTTTTCGCGTTCGACGCCTTGCGCTTGCAGGGCTTGTCCTCGTTATTGCGACGACGGCTCTCGTCTTAGCGTTTCGCGTTCGGCGTGCCGACCGCGTCGCGATTCCGACGTTCCTCCGCCTTCAAAGCCGTTCGATGGAGCCGTCGTGGTTTGGTCCTCGGTTCGAATTAACGTGCCCCGAATGCGGGGAACGCGTCGTCATGACGATCGACGTCGCTTCGTCGAAGAGTTTGACGCGTTCGACGGAAGCGTCCCCCGAGATTCAGGCGTTTCGCGAACAGGTTCGCGTCATGACGTGTCGGAACTGCGGGTATGACCGCGCGCCTGCGGACTCCGCCGTCTTTCGCGAGGGCGACCTTGTGTGTTTGACGCCCGTCGGTTCGTCCTCGCGGCTCCTCGAACGCTGGCGCGTCGCGATTTTTCGCGATTCCTCGGGAGTCTGTTCGCTCAAGAGAATCGTAGGGCTGCCAGGCGAGCGCGTCGCGATACGCAACGGCGACGTCTGGATCGACGGGAAACTTGCGCGGCGATCGCTCGAAGAGATTCGGAGCGTCGCGACGGAGATGCGACCGACGGTCGTAACGCGCGGCGCCGATCGCGTCTACGCGACGTATGTCGTCGTTTCGCGCGCGGCGAAGGACGGAACAGAACGCGTGGAGACGACGCCTTCGGCGATCTCGAACGAATCGCCGACGCCCTCTTTTAACGGCGGCGCGTCGTCGTCCGTGGAACTTGCGCGCGATTTTGAGACCCGTTTTCGGTGGAACGCCGACGGAGCCGAGGGCGAACGCCTTGTCGCGCTTGTCCGCCGCCCCGATCGCGCGTGGTTCGTTGAATATTCGCCGACGAAAAGGACGGTTTCCGCCCGATCGACGGCGCTCCGCGACGGACGCGCGTCGTCGGGACGACCTTTCGAATTGTTGACCCCCGACGATTTTGCCGACGCCAAGGAGTCGACGGCGCCGACGCCGCGCGTCGCATGGCGCGGAACGCTCGACGTCTCCCTTTCCGCGGTCGACGGCGAACTGATTGTCGCGGTCGGCGAACGTGAACTCGCGCGGCTCGACCTTGGCGACGCGGCTTCGACCGCGACGGCGGCGATTTCGACGCCCTTTGCAATCCTTGGGGACGCGTCGCGCGCGTCTTCTATGCGAATATTCCGAGACGTCCATTATTCGTCGCTAGGAGAGCGCGAATGGACGACGCCGCCCGGACGATATTTCGTCCTCGGCGACAATTCTCCGGCGTCGCGCGACAGTCGTTTTCCAGACGTCGGCGAGTTTTCCGTTGAAAACGTTATTGGCGTGGCGACGACCTGCAACGAGGATCGTCGCGAATAAAGTGGATTGGAAAAGAAAAACGAAATAATTATGGGAGGAGAAACATGGGAACTCGCGTGCCGCTCGATCCGGAAGAGGTTCGTCGTCGGGAGATGTCGGAGAAACTGTCGTTAAGTCTTGCGGAGATCGGTCTTTCGGTTCGCACGACGAACTGTCTCGACGAGCAGGGGATTTCGACGGTCGCCGATCTTCTAAAATGCCGCCGTCAAACGCTGTTGAACATCCCGAACTTCGGCCAGAAAACGCTCGACGAAGTTTTCAAAGCGCTTGAACGACTCGGTTTTGTGCGCGCAGAAGTTCGCAAAAGCGACAGCGGCTACGCGCCCGACGAGGCCGCGGCGTTGCAGAATGAACGCGAATAGTCGCGCCGTTGAAACGTCGGAACAGGCGGAACGAGACTGTAACTAGGCAAACAGGGAAGGACGAACGATGACCGAGCAATCGAAATCCGGATCGGCGGCGGCGCTGCGTCGATTCGTATTCCTGACGCAGTGGCGTCTTTCGGAGTTGTTCGCCTTCTCGCTGATCTTTACGCTCGGCGCGCTGATTCTCGTTATTCACCTTTCGACCTGGGGCGTCGAAATGCGAAAGGACGCGAAATTTCTCGTCGAGACGCCGTGCGACGTCGAAAGCGCCGCGATTCGGCCCTTTCCCGCCGATCCGCTGACGCGGTTTCGCCCCGAGGTCACGATTCGTTACGAGCTAAACGGAGAATCCTTTACGACGACGACCTACGATCGTCTCACGCTCACCGACGACAAAGGTTTTACGTATGATCGCGACGGCGCGTTGGAAGCGATACGCCCCTTTTATCCCGGTCGAAAGACGACCTGTTGGGTTCGCGTCGACGATCCGACGAAGGCGACTCTCGTTAAGAAGTCAAACGTTTGGGGCTGGGTCTTTCTGCTAATTCCCACGACGCTCATGCTTTCGGGGGGCGCGCTTCTTTCTTCGCGAATTTACGAACGCGTTTTTTCTCAAGAGGCGCGAGCGAGCGTACGTCGTCAGACGACGCGCTATCCGACGCTTCCGAACGCGCCGCCCGCGGGCTCGTCCCCCGGCAGCGAGCTTGCGCTTCGTCTCGCTCCCGACGCGCGTTCGACTTTCTCGTTCGGCATGGCGTCGTTCGGCGCAATCCTCTGGAACGTCGCGTCGGCGGCGATATTCGTCTGGACGCTTCTGACGGCGAAAACTCAGGGGGACGTCTGGGCGTCGTGGCTCTTTCTCGCGATCTTTGGCGGTCTCGGGTTCGTCTTTGCGTGTCGCGTATGGACCCGTCTTCAGATCGAGCGAGTCGTCGGCGCGACGGAACTTGAAATTTCAACGCTCCCGGTTTTACCGGGGCGTAAAGTGAAGTTTTGTCTTTTCCTTCACGGACGGATATGCGTGAAACGTCTCGACGTCTTTCTAAAATGCGAGGAGATCGCGCGCTACGTCCAAGGCACAAACTCGATTATCCATCGTCACGAGGCGTATAGTTCGACGATATTTACGAAGTACGGAGTCGACGTCCCGGCTCACGAATCGCGATTAGAACGCTTTACGGCGTCGATTCCGATCGGAGCCGCGCCTTCGTTCTGCGCGGAGCATAACGAAGTCGTCTGGAAGGCGTCGCTCCAAATGGAGTTTGGAGACGGCGGAACGTTTTCGCGAGATTTTGGGATCGTCGTCTATCCGTTCCTGCCGAAGGAACGTTGACGCGTTCTAAAATTCAGACAAAAAAAGTCCGTCGCGACCTGAGGCGTTGGGTCGCGGCGGATTTTTTATCGACGAATCGAGACGACGCCGCTATTTCGCGAGGAACTCAAGCGCGTCATGGAGCGCTTCGCGCCAGTATTTCCACGTGTGCCCGCCGTCGCGGACGCGGAGTTCGCAGGAGACGCCTGATCGACGCGCTTCGTTGAAGAAGGCGTAATTCCCGACCAGGAGACTGTCGTCGTCGCCGCAGTCGAGCAGGAATCGGAGCGATTTCTTCGCGTCGTCGGGGAGCTTCGTCACGAGCGTGTGCGGGTCGTTGGCGTAGAAATAATCGTCAAAGCGTTCTGAGTCGCTTTCTTTTTGATCGGCGCGACTGCGATACCGAACGAGGAATTCGTCGAAAGAATGCTTGGCGATTTCGTCTTTGGTACGAATCGCGGCGCTCATCGCGTAGCAGGCGGAGAACATCTTAGGACGGCGCGTCGCATAGAGGAGCGAGCCGTAACCGCCCATCGAGAGTCCGGCGATCGCGCGGTCGGCGGCGTCGCGCTTGACGCGGAACCGTCGCTCGACGTCGGGGATCAACTCGTCGAAGAAGAACGTTTCGTATTTCGAGGAGTCGTCGGCGGAGTCGCGATACCACAGGTCGCCGCCGTCGGGCATGATCACGAGGCGTTTCTGTTCCGGATGATCTGTGAAGTATTCGTCGCAAATGCGTCGCATATCGCCGTGTTTCGGATCGCTCCAGTCCTTTTCCGAGCCGTGAAGACCGTGGAGCAGATAGAGCGCCGGGTAATACGTCGAGGTCGTTCGATATCCGTTCGGATAGTAGACGCGATAGTTGACGTCGCGTTTGAGCGCTTCGCTGTGGATTACGAGGGACAGAACGTCGCTGCCCGAGGAACCTTCTTTCGGCTTGAGCGATTTCTCGACGTCGCGGAGTTTGGCGACCGCGTCCGGATTGGCGGGGAGGGGCGCGTCCTTCGCTCCGGGAATGAGATTATCGAAGAGGACGTTGAGGATTCCTTGATAGTCGTTGCAGTCGGAGTTGATCGCGACGACGATATTCTGATCGGGCATGACGACGCAGAACTGCGAGTACATTCCGTCGCCGCGATAGACGTTGTATCGGCATCGCCAGAACTGGTAGCCGTAGCCCTGCGCCCAGTCGCTATCCGGATTGTCGCCGTTCGAAACGTGTTTCGACGTCGCGTCTTCAACCCATTCTTCGGACAGAATCTGTTCCCCGTTCCATTTTCCCTTCTGGAGATAGAGCTGTCCGAATTTCGCGATATCTTCCGTCTTGAGGAAGAGTCCCGTTCCGCCTTTGTTTACGCCTTGCGGGGATTCTTCCCAGTACGGCGCGTCGATGTGGAGCGGGTCGAAGAGGCGCGGCTTGAGATAATCGACGACCTTTTCGCCGACCGCCTTCTGAACGATCGCGGAGCACATGTACGTCCCGTTCGTGTTGTAGACGAATTTCGTTCCCGGTTCAAAAACGATTTTACGGGAAAGGAACTGCTTCGCCCACGTCGGCTGCGCGTCGGAGTAGATTGGCGCGAGCCCGTAGTCGGTTCCCATCATTTCGGCGGGCCAAGGGTCGGAGTCGTTTCCGCAGGACATCGTGAGAAGGTTCTGGACCGTAACGTCTTTGAGGCGCGGATCGGGATCGTCCGGGAGTTCGTCGGGAAAGAAATCGACGAGCTTCTGGTCGAGTTTGAGTTTCCCTTCGGCGACCGCGAAGCCGACGGCGGTCGAGCAGAAGCTTTTGCTTAACGAGTAGAGCGCGTGAGGCTGGTCGGGCGCGAAAGGCGGACGCCACGCTTCGGCGACGACCTTGCCGTCGCGAAGAATCATAACGGAGTCGACGCGGTTGAACTTTTCGTCGAGCTGCGTTATCGTCTGAGCGAGAACGCCGGAGTCGAGGCCGACTTCTTCAGGGAGAGCGCGCGGCAAGGCGCCGTTCGCGTCGAGATTCTGCGCTTGCGCGATTCCGACGAAGAGCGTCAGCGCGGAAAGGAGAATAAGGGTTAAGAAACGTTTCATTGGACTGCTCTTTTCAACGTGAGATTCGCGTCGATCGAACGTCTGACGTCCGACGCGCTATGTTTAGTACGAACGTATTCTAACAGGAGACGCGAGCCGCGTCAAATTCTTTAGCGGGTTTTTGACGCCGCGTCGCGTCCGGCAAAAAAGAAAAGGACGTTTCCCCCGCGGTCGGGGAGAAACGTCCCTGTTAAAACGTTGAACAGGAATGTCGCGTCGCCAAGACGACGCGTTGGATCATTCGGTCGGCCGTTCTTTGACCGCTTTAATGAACCACGGCACGATCTGATTCAGGTCGCCGACGATTCCGTAGCGCGCGATGGAGAAGATCGGCGCGTTGGGGTCGCTGTTGATCGCGATGATCTTCGCGGAATCCTGCATGCCCGCGATATGCTGGATCGCGCCGCTGATTCCGACCGCGACGTAAAGCGCCGGACGCACCGTGACGCCGGTCTGACCGACCAGATGCTCCGCGCCGATATATCCGCAGTTCACGGCGGCGCGACTCGCGCCGACCGCGCCGCCGAGCGCGTCCGCAAGGTCGCGGATCAACTGGAAGTTTTCTTTACTGCCGACGCCCGCGCCGCCGGAAACGACGATTCGCGCGCCTTTAAGGTCGACCGTTTTCTCTTCGACCATGCGCTCGAGGACCTCGACGCAGAGCAGACTCGGATCGAGCGCGATCTTTTCCTCGACGAGCTCGCCCGAGCGCGACGCGTCCGGCTCCTGCTTCGGGAAGACGCCCTCGCGCACCGTCGCCATCTGGGGCCAACGTTCCGGGTTCACGATCGTTGCGACGATATTGCCGCCGAACGCCGGTCGGATTTGATAGAGGAGATTCTTGTACTCTTCCTTCGTCTTGGCGTCGACGACGTCGCCGATTTCAAGTTCGACGCAGTCCGCGGTCAGTCCGGCGCGAATCGCGGACGCGACGCGCGGTCCGAAGTCGCGCCCGAGGGGCGTCGCGCCGTAAAGGACGATCTGCGGCGCGTATTTGTCGATGAGCTTCTCCATAACGAACGCGTAAGGGGCGCTCGTGAAGCGTCGAAGATTCGGGTCGTCGACGAGATAGACGCGGTCGACGCCGTGCGCGAAGAGCGCCGGGGCGAGTCCTGCGACCTGATAGCCGGGCAGAACCGCGCCGACCTTGACGCCGAGGACGTCGGCGAGCGCGCGCGCCTTGCCGCAAAGCTCGAGCGCGACGTCGTTGAGTTTACCGTCCTGCTGTTCCGCGAAAATCCAAACCTCGCCTTGGGGATTCTTTTTAGTCATTCAATATCTTCCTGAGTCTCTATATTCTTCAAAAAACGGAATGAACGTCGCAGGATAAGGGTCACGCGAGCGCCCGGTCTTTAACGAGTTCGGCGACGAGCGCGCGAACGCCCTCTTCCGTCGCTTCAATCGACGTATGACCTTCCGTTTTCAGAACGATCGAGGTCACTTTGTGCACTTTCGTCGGCGATCCGGCGAATCCGCAACGGTCCAGATCGGCGTTAATATCGGCGAGCGACCACTGTTCGAGTCGATCCTCGGGCGCGAGGGACGCGGGGTCTTGAACTTCCGCGGGGACGCGTTTGTGCTTGTTGCGCATAACGCGAATCGCGGCGCAAGGACGCGGCTCGTTGGCTTCGCGGACGACCGTGACGAGCGCCGGGAGCGTCGTGCGAACGACTTCCCAGCCGTCGCCGATCGAACGTTTGAGGGTCGCTTTTCCGTCTTTGACGTCGACGATTTCAAGGAGATACGCGACTTGGGGGATTCCAAGCTTTTCCGCGCATTGAGGGCCGGTCTGCGCCGTGTCGCCGTCGATCGCCTGACGACCGCAGAAGACGAAGTCGAACGCGCCGACCGTCTTGATCGCCTGGGAAAGAATGTAGCTCGTCGCGAGCGTGTCGCTTCCCGCCGCGCCCCTGTCGGTAACAAGGATCGCGCGATCCGCGCCGCGATAGAGACATTCGCGGAGAACGTCCGCCGCCTTCGGGGGGCCCATGGAAACGACCGTCACGGTTCCGCCGAACCGATCCTTGACTTCTAACGCGGCTTCCAGCGCGCAAAGGTCTTCTGGATTGAAAATCGCCGGAAGCGCGGAACGCTTGATCGTCCCGTCGGCGTTCATCGCGTCGCCCGAGATTCGGGAAGTGTCGGGAACCTGTTTGACCAACACGATCGAGTTGTAAGAGGCCACAAAGATCTCCTTAATTTAACATGTCAAAAGTTCATATATGACTGAACCAGCCCCGTCGCATTCGGAGTCGGGAAGCGCCTGCCGTCTCGTCGGTCAAGCGTCCGCTTCAAGTATAACCGATTCAGAAGCGCCGCCAACGAGCGGCGCTTGAAGTTTGCGCCTGACAGACGCGAAGTAAAATCGCCCTTGACGGGTCAGCGTCTCGGCAAAATTCCGGGGGTCGTCGTTCGTCGCGTCGTCGGTCCGGGGACCGTTCTGGAAGTGACGGTCTCGACGGTCGGTTTCGACGCGGTTCCCGGAATCGTCGCCGGGGTCGTCGCTCTTGTCGCGGGGGCGCCGGTCGCGCCAGTCGCGCCAGTCGCGCCGGTCGCGCCGGCGGCGTTTTTGGTAAAGACGCTTTGGAGCGTCGCCACGAGCGATTCCATGCTAATGTCGGTCGAAGCGACCTTGCCGTCGCCGCCGACGAGAATCATCGTAGGAATTTCGGTGATTCCGTAGTAGCCTGCGAGCGAGGTCGCCTTCGCGTCGACCGTCGCGCGATCGGAAAGGATAATCCACGGAAGTTTGTTCGTTTTCAGGTATTTCTGCGTGTCCTCAAGTTGGGGGTCAAGACAGTAGCTGACAATCTCAAAGCCCTGTGAGTGGTACTTGTTGTAGAGTTCTAGGAGTTGCTTGTGCGTCTCTAAACTCTGTTCCGCCCACGACGCCCAGAAATCGACGAGGACGACGCGTCCCTTGACCTTGGTTTCGTCGAACGGCTTGCCGTCGAGATCGCAACCTTTCCATTCGAAGGTCGCGCCCTGGAGCTGCGAGAAGCGAATCGTTCCGTTGAGCATAAGGAGCGCGTTCTGCGCTTCCGGCGTTCCGGCGTCGGTTAACGTTTTGCGGATCGGATTCCAAATCTTATCGACAAGCGTCGGATCCTTTAGGTTCGCGGCGACGAGCGCGACGGGGAAAACGAGATCGACGCACATATCCGACGTTTCAGGATGTTCCTTAACGAACGCGTCGACCTGCGACATCGCGGCGGTGAGTTCGCGCGCGGTTCCCTGACGTTCGGCGACGTCGGCGACGACCGCCTGGAGGTAGACGCCGGTGAACGCGAGCGTCGCGTTGCGACCGTCTTCAAGACCCTGAACGCGAGTGTTTTTCGCAAGCGCGTCCGCATACTGCTTGAGCTTTGGCAAAACGGAGGAGTCAAGAGACGCCTGATAG
>Ga0256407_10011233_pt1 | contig 12431 bp, 9 predicted proteins | sample RumenRJG_04DNA_FD_193489 | JGI IMG/M metagenome (GOLD analysis project Ga0256407, IMG submission 193489) | Bovine rumen microbial communities from Lethbridge, Alberta, Canada - RJG_04 | ecosystem: Host-associated > Mammals > Digestive system > Stomach > Rumen | place: Canada: Alberta | collected... | reverse complement strand
AAATATAAAAATCATACAAATTATAATGATAAAGATAATAATAAATGATTATATAAACATATAAAAATAATAAAAGATAATTTAATATAAATTAATATATAATTCACTTTTTATTTAAAATTGAAAATGGAAATTGAATCAAAACAAAATTCACAATTTAAAAATTTTCAAAATAATAAAAGAAATATTCCTATAGCAGAATTAAGAATAATTAAAGATTTAACAAATTATATAAATAAAAAAGAAAAAAAAATAAATATTTCAAATATCAAATATGGAAATGAGGAAGATTATATAATATTTGTCGAATTTTTGAATTTATTTAAAATACAAATAAAATTTCTAAAAAATTATCCTTTTGAACCTCCAATTATTACTTATATTTCTGGAAAATATTATGAATATTTATTTGATATTGAAAATAAAATAAAATTAGATTTTTTAATTGAAGGAAAATGGTCTCCTGTATATGATCTTAATTATATTTTAAATTTTATTGAAAAGAAAATAAATATTAAATATATTCCTATAAAAATTATTAGGAAAAGAAATTATTTAGAATATATAAAAATGAATGGTGGAAATATTTATGAAAAAGATAACTATTTTCAAAAAAAGATAAAAATATATTAATAATTTATTCTTTGTTTAATTAATTTTATTTATTTAACGTTAGTATTTATACAGTATGTAAATTATAAAAAAATCTATTAATAATATTTTTATATATTTTATTAATTAAAATAATTTTCATATAAAAAAAGAAATCATTATTTAAATTTAAGAATTAATGGATGAATATAAAGGAATATATTATGGTGATTCAACAGAGCCAAAATTTTTTGAAGGTGGTGCCCACTTTAAATATAAAGACTTATATAGATGCTTAGAAAAAATATATAAACAACAAATACCAATATCTTATAATAGTTCTGAAAAAGTAAAAATAATATTTTTAAATTAAATTATTTATTATTAGCAATCAAAAACAAGAAATAAAATATCAAAACTTAATAAAAGTAATACTGGAAATAGTTCTTTATATAATAATAATATAAAAGAATATAATAATATTTTTATGAGTACAAGAAAAAAAAATAAACATAACAATATATTAAATAAAAATTCAAATAATGAATTAAATTCAATTAAAAAACCTCTTTCAGCAACAAGAAATAAAAATTCAAAATTCAATAAAAATAATCCCTCAAATACAAAATTAAATCTTAATAATATACATAAAGAACCAAATAAAAAAAGAAATATATCATTAAATTCCGAATGTACAAGTAAAAATTTAATACAAAATAAAGAAAAAATTTGTATTGATCTTTATGAGAAAATTCCAATTAGTTGTAATAACAGAAAAAATATTAATAGTAAATTAAATTTAAATAAAGAATTAGATATTCAAACCCAAAAAGAAAATGATTATAATATTAAAGTAAAAAAATATATGTTGGATAATACTTTAAAAAATAATAGAAGTTATAATAATAAAATTAATAAAAATGGAAAAAATAAATCAATTAATAGAAATAATTCAAGTATAAATAATGTTTTTAATAAAATTAATTTAGAGGAAAATATAAATTATAAAAAGGTTTCATCAAAGAAAAAATTAAATGAAAATAATAATGCAATTTTAATTAATAATGGAGATAATAATAAAAATAATATTCAAAGAAAATCTCGAAATTCAAAAAATTCAACAATATTATATTATAAAAATAATTCTATTGAAAATAAAAAAATTAATGGGCTATCTTCTACAACTTTAACATTTAATATGAAAACTATGTATAAACAAATTAATAGAAATAAAAATTTAAAAAATAAATCATCTCAAAGAAATAATAATAAAGAAATTGAATTCAAAAAAATTAAATCTTTTCATAATAAAAATAATTTAAGAGAAAATATTCCTTCAAATTATACTCAAATATATTTAAATCAAATGAAAAATCAAATTGATAATGGAATTAGAAAAAATCAATCAATTATGTCATGTAAATCAAATATATTAAACAAAATCAAATTTAAATAATTTTTTTACTTTTAAAAATGTTAATATAAAAAAATATAAATATCATATTTAATATAAAACATTTATTAATTTTAATTTTTAGTTTTAATAAAGATATATTTATTTGTAATATCTACCTAAGAAAATTGATAAAATATAAAATAAAAATAATAAAAACATTTATAATTAATATCATTTTTATAATAAAAGAATTAATATATCATTAATATTTATTATTTTTAAACTCTCTATAATCTTCATCTTCTCTTTTAAAACTTCCTCTATTATTTCCTCTAAATCTACCTTTTATTTTAAATCCTCTTCTACTCAAATTATTATAATTATAATTATTATTATAACGATAATTATTATTATAATTATTATATCTTCTTTGAACATAATTATTATTATAATTATAATTCATTTGATTATTATTAAAATTATTATTATTATTTCTTCTTTGATAATAATTATTATTCCCTCTTCTATTAAAAAAATTATTTCCTCTTCCTCTAAATCCTGGTTTATATCTTCCTCTTAAATTATTTCTTCCTCTTTGATTATTTAAATGCATTTGAAAATTAACTGGATTTTTAGGATCAATATAATTTTTATCTAAATCTTCTAATGGTAAAGGTGAAAAAAAACCTTCATTTTTATTTGAAGGTTCTTCAATTGATAAAATAATATCTAAACAAGGTAATTTAATTTGTTTATTATTATCACTTTCATTTATATATGAATTTGAATATGTTTTTTGTATTACATATAAACCTAAAACTTTTCTTCTTATAATATCTTGAATTGATATTAATTTTTGAATTCCTTTACCTCGAGATTTTAAAATTATATTTGGAAGTTTTTTTATAATAAGAAGATAAATTATTTTATCAATTAATTTTTTTATATCAATACCTTTTATATTTGATTTAATACCAATTTCGTTATTTTTTAATTTTTCATTTGGTTCTATTGGTTTTAATTTTGGTATATTATTATTTTGAATTTTTTCTTCTTCATTTTTTATATCCATTTAATTAAAATATTTAAATTTTTTTATAAAATATTACATAATAATATTTCTTTCTAAAATATTTATTTTTAATATATCTTAATTATTTTCAAATTTAATAATTATCAATTTTTTTCTAACTAGATTAAATTTTTTTAATAAAATAATGAAAAACAATTATCAAAGAAATATAATTGATAGATTTGAAAGAAATCGTCAAAGACAAAAATTAATATATGAAAGTTATGATTCAAAATTAAAAAATTCCAATTTTTCATTAGATAATAAAACAAAAGGAAATTTAGAAAGAAATAAAGGAAATAATAATAATAAAATGGAAAAAGAAAAATTATCAAATATAAGATTATCAAAAACAAAATCTTTAAATAAAACAAATAATTTATTACCTAAATTTCAACAAGATTTTAGTTTTGAGAAAATTTTTTGTTCAAATAACAGAATAACAAAAGATGATATTATTAATTTTGAAAAAAATGAAGAAAATATATTTTTAAATTTATTAAAAGGAATTGAGCAGTTAAATAATGGAAAATTTAGAATTAATGCAAGTCAAATTTTAAAAAAAGAAAAATATTCTAAAGAAAAACAAAGTATAACAACAAAAGAAAGTGAAACAATTAATAATAGTGATAAAAATAATAATACAAGTAAAAGTTTAAATACAAATAGAACTTTATCAAAAAGAAATTTAAAAGATAAAAATCTTATTAAAAAAGTATCTAAAGAATTAAGAAAAGAAAAAAAAATTATTAAAATTGTATTTCCACAAGTAAATAATTCAAAAAAAAATATTATTAAAAAAGATTCACCAATTAAAATAAAATATCAAAATAAATTTGATTTTAATGATCTTGATTTTGATAAACCAAATTTATTTACATCTGAAAGAAATAATAAGATTAAAATTCAAATGAATGATTCAAGTTTATTAGATATTTCTTCAATTAAATCAAATGGTGATTCAACTCATAGAAATTCTAAAATAAATATAAGTATTCAAAAATCAATATTAGACTTTATAAAATGATATTGATTATTTTATAAATAAATGAAGTATGGTTTTTTATTTATCAATACAATTTACTTTATATATTTTCTATTTATAATTGAATTTAATATATATGAATTGTTGGGAAAAATTATTATTTAATAATTTTTACCTTTATTTTTTAAAATTTTTTATTTTCTTTTAAAGGTTGTTTACTTTTAAAATTTGATTTTAATTATATTGATTAAAAAAATTATTTATTAATTTTTGATTTTAATAATTATAATTATAAATAAAATATAATAATAATTATAAATTATATATTTTCAAATGAAATGATTTTAAAAAAATTTTTTAATTATTATTTTAATAAAATTGCATCATATTTTATAAATATAAACTTTCTAAATATAATTTCAAAATCTATATATTTTATTAAAAGAAAAAAATCCTAAAATAAAAATAAAAATAAACATAAAACAAAATAAAAATTAAATCCATTTTTAAAATTATAATTAATTTTGTCATATCATTGTTTATAAATATCTCAATAAATACTAAATTTAAAAATAAATCTTAAAAAAATTAAATGTCAGAATTTCCTCAAAGTTTGGAGAATTTTTTCTTAGGTGACTTAATAAAAGATATAGACTCAAAAAATAAAGCAACTGATTTATTAAACGAAAATTCTTCATTTAAACAATTTAAAGAAAATTTTGATAAAGCAAATTCTGAAAGTTCAAATGAAAATTTAAATGATACATCATATACATCATCTCAAAATATCATATCTAAAGAAGAAATATTTTCTGCTATTTCAAAACAAAGAACTGGAATATTACTTCAAAATTCAATTAAAGATATGAATTCTTTAGAAATTTCAAATATAATCAAAGAATTAAAAGGTAATTTTACAAAATTAATGAAAGATAAAAATGGAAATTATTTTTGTTCTGATTTACTAAAATTATGTACAAGTCAACAAAGATTAATTATATTAAAAGAAATTATTCCTGAATTTATCTCTCTTTCAATTAATCAATATTCTAATCATCCAATACAAATTCTAATTGAATTAATAGAATTAGATGAAGAAATTGAATATATAAATTATATTTTTAATTCATTAGAACAATTTTTAAATGTTTGTTTAAATTCAAATGGTTCTTATGTTATTCAGAGAATAATTTCAAATATTCCTGAAAATAAAAGAAATTGTATAAATAAATTATTTTTAAATTGTATACATATTCTTTCTTGTGATATGTATGGTGTTGTCACATTAAAAAAATTTGTTTATTATTCAAATAATGAATTTATATATAAATGTATAATTTCTAATTTAATTCATCATTTTATAAAAATATCAGAAAATCCTTATGGAAATTATTTTGTACAGTATATATTAGAAATTTGGTGGGATAATAAAGAAATGAAAAATATTAAGAATTTAATATTATTTAATTTCTTTCGACTTTCAAAAAATAAATTTGGTTCACATATTTGTGAGATGTATATTAAATTAATTAATTTAAATGAAAAACAAATATTATTATGTAATTTAATGAAAAACGGAATTTACTTTTTACTTTTAAAAGATATTTATGGTGTTTTTGTTATGAATAAATTAATAAATGATTGTATAATAAATAATTCAACTAGTTAAAATTAATTTAATCAATGTTTTTAAATTGTAAATAAAAAATATTTATGTAATTTGAAAAATAATCTTATTTGATATAGAATGATTTGTATATTAATTACAATGATTTTATTATACTTTTTGGGATTTAAAATTTAAATCAATTAAATATATTAATAATAATAAGATTAAAAAGCTATATAAGTTATATATAAATATAAAGAAATTTTTTTCTTTTAATAAGAAAAATATAGAGTAAATGTTTAAATCAAGTTTATATATATTTTTTAATGAAAAAGGATTTAGAACCGGTGGAAAAATATTAGATTAATTATCTTAATAAATAATAAGTTTATTATTATTATTTTGAACCTACTTATAAATTTATAGTTTTAAAATAAATAAATTTTCACTACTTTTTCTTTTTTTATTAAGAAAAATTATTTATTATTAATTAATTAATTATTATCATATTTAATTATATTATTAAATTTTAACAAAAATGTAAAAAATATTATAAAATAAATAAAAATATAATAATAAATATATAAAAATTTTTAATAATCATCTTTATGATAATGACAAAACATTTCTATCATTTTATTTTGAGAAGCATTCATAATATCTTTAATATTATTATCTAATTTTAATTTTTCAATTTTTTCTTTTGTTAAATCTATAGTATCATAATTTTGGCTTCTTAATTCAATATCTTTTCTTAATAAATCTTTATCAATAATTTTAATTTTAGTATTATTAATTTGTTTACATATTTCTTTAACTGAAACATCATCACTAATATCTAATCCTCTATTTTTTAAATAATTTTTAATTTTTTTATTAAATTTTAATTGATCATCAGTTGCAGAAACTTTATCATATAATTTTTCTAAAGGTGATTTAAATCTTAAAATAATTTTTCTTGTATCTGAAGTAGTTCCAATTAATCTTTTATATAAATGAGAAGGGAAAAGTTTAATAAATTGTTGAACATTATTTTCACTTTTTTCTTCCTCATCATTAAATTTTCTTTTATTTAAATTTATTAATGATCTTCTTTTTATTTTTTTTATTAATGGCATTTTTTCTGTTGTTGTTTCAACTTGATAATTTTCATATTGAGAAATAGAGTTACTTTTATTTAAATATTTTGGTTTATTTATTCCAAATCTATTTCTAGATTTATAATCACTATTTATATTTGAAATTGAATTATTTTTTTCTTGAAAAAATTGTTCAATATTTAATATGTTATTAAATGTACTTTTTATTGTTGATATTTCTTTTCTTGTTTTCATTATTTCTTTTTCTTCTGATATGCTTTTTTTTTTTCTCTCATATAAATGATTTATTTTATTTTCATTTTTATGTATAAATAATGATATCTTATTATTTTTTTTATCATTTTTTTCTCTTCTAATTAAATCTATTTCTTTTTTTAATTTCCTTAAATAATGAATTGATTTTTGATTTTTCTTTTTTGACAATAAATTAAATTCAATATATTTTTTTAAATCATTATTTTGTAAAATTAAAATATTAGGATTAAATAAATTTTTTTTTGTTGAAAAATTTGGAATTTGAATATTTTTTTCTCTATATCTTTCTTTAATATCATTATACATTCCATTTTCAATATTTATATCTTTATTTATTCTATTTTTATAAAGTTTATAATCTTTTTCAAATGAACTGTTATCTTTATCTGCAATTTTTAGATTATTTATTTTTCCAATGTAATCATAATGTAAAAATAATGTCTTAAAATTATTTAAACTTTCAACTAATTCAATTTGTTTTGAATCTCTAATATGAGATGTTGACATTGAATTTGATTTTATATTATTTAATAATTCTAATTTTATTCTCTTCTCATGATTTAAAATTAACGAGAATTCAGGATGAATTTTTAATTCTTCTTTTGTTGCTATTTTTTGTAAGTCAAAATAATGTTGTCTTTCACTATTACTTTTAATCAATTGTTTCATTTTTGAAAATTATTATTTTAATTTACTTAATCTTAATTATTATCATATTTTTAGATAAAAATAAATTTATATTAAATTTATTTTTATAATTTGAGATTTCATATAATTTTATTAAAAATTAAAAATGTAATAAATATTTATATAATCAGATTAATTTTTGAAATATAATTAATAATAAATATATTTATTATTATAATAATACTGAAATAAATCATAAAAAATAAATATATTTAAATATAATAAAGTATAATTATTAAAAATAAATATAATTAAGTATTATATATATTTTATTATATTATATTTATATTAAAAATATTTTATTATTGATAATTATTTGAAAATTCCAAATAAATTTCTTTTTTCTTTTTTGTCAATTATTTTTTGAATATCATCTTCAGAATAATTCAATAATTTAAGAATCATAATAATTAATTCTTTAACATGACCAACGAATTGTATAGATTCAATTAATTTTTCAAATGTTTGTTTTAAAATTTGTAATACTTCAATTTTATCTAAAACATTATCATCAACTAAAGAAGCTTTTTTTGATAGTAAATTAATTTTATTTTGTAATTCATTATTTTGATTTTGATATTCTTTAACTTCTTTTTTAATTAAATTTAATTGTTCTTTTAATAAATAATTATTTTCCATTTCATTTTTTAAATTATTTCTAACATTAGATAAATCTTCATCAAAAAAATTAGATTCTTCTACATTTAAACCTGATAATGTTTTAAATATTTCTTTTCCTTCTTTTTTATTATTTGATGATGAATTTTGTATTTTTTCTAATTGTTCTTTTAATTGTTGATTTTCATTTTTTAAAAAAGTTAATTCTTTATTTAATTGATTATCTATTTTGTTAATTATTTTATTTTGTAATTCTGAATTTATTTCTTTTATATTTTTTGAATATTGTTTTATTATATTTATATAATTTGAATATTCATTTGAATTATTTTCTAATTCATAATAGATTTCATTATCATTTTTTATTTCATTTTTTTTTTCTTCTTCTTTTATTTTATTTGAAAATTCATTTCTTATTGATTCTAATTTTAAATTTTTTTCTTTAAATTGCTTTATTTTTGAAAGTGTATTTTCATTAATTTCCATTAAACCTTTTTTTAAATTTTCTAAATCTTCATCATGTGAAACATATTCATTTTTAATTTCTGCCATTTTATTTTTTAAATCTCTATTTTCTTTATTTAATAAAGTTATTTGTTCTTTATAATCTTCATTATTTTTTTGTAAAGAAGAAATTTCTTCATTTGATAAATTTTTTGAATTATTATTTAAAGTTTCAATTTGACTATTCAAATCTTTTATAGTTAATCTTAAATTATCTATTATTTTATCTTTTTCATTAATCATTCCTTCATTTTTAGTTCTTAAAGAAATTATATTTGTATTATGTTCATTTATTGTTTTTTGTAATTTTTGATTGTCAATTTTTAATGATGATATTTCATTTTCTAGTTTAATATTTTTTTCTTGAATTTCTTTTAATTCATTATTATTATTTTCGAATATATTATTTGAATTTAGTTGATTTATATTTATAGAATTTTCTTTTGTTAATGATTCTATTTTTTGTATTGAATTAAGATATTCTTTATTTAAAGTATCTAATTTATTTTGATATTCTTTATTTTCATTTATTAATGAATTATTTTTATTTTTAATATTTGAATTTTCATTTAATAATGAATTTATTTTATCATTTAATTCATTTTTTCCATTTAATAATTCATTGTTAATAGTAGTTAAATTTTTAATTGTTTTATTTTGAGAATCAGAAAGAGAAGATAAATCTTTAATTTGAATTTGAAGACTATTAATATGATCTTTTAAATCTTTATTCTGTGATTTTTCATTATTTAATTGATTTTCTTTAATTAAATTTAAATTTTTTTCTTTCTTGATATTTTCATCTTTTATTTTTAATTCTTTTTTTAATTTATTTATATCATTATTTAAATGATTAAATGAATCATATAATGAATCTTTTTCTTTATAAACATCTTTTTCTGGTGTTTGTTGAATTACTGGACTTAAATTTTTATTTGAAAAATTTTGTGAATTATTAACTGTAATTAAATTTATATTTATATTTGAATTTTCAAGTATATTTTCACTTATTTTAATTAAATCTTTTTTTTTTATTTCAAAATTTTTTTTTAATTCTTGTACATTATCTAATTTTTTTGATATACTTTCTTGTAAAAGTTTCATATTATTTAAAAAATTCAATACCATTGATGCTAAATTTTTATTATTAATATAAGAATCATGAGAATTTGAATTTGGAATTTCTTGATTTATTAAATTATTTTTATTTTTACTTTCTATATTATCATTTGATTTAATTATATTCATATTTGTATAATCAATTTTATCATTTTTATTTGTGTATCTATTGAATTCTAAAGAATTATTTTCTAAAATATTATTTTTTATTAATTTTATATTTCTTGAATTAGTATTATTTTGAATTTCATTATTTAATGAATTATTTTTTTGAAAACTTTGACTTCTTTTATTTAATTTTATTCCTTTAGAATTTGAATTTGATGGTATTAATTTTTTTAAATTATTATTAGGATTTTTTCTCTTTAATAATAAGTTTTTTAAATTTTCATATTCCTTATATAATTCATTATATTGTAATTTTAATTTAGAATAATCATCTTCTTTTATAAAATTATTACTACTATTATTCAAAGAGGAAGTAAAATTTTTTTTATTTCTTGAATTTAAGGTATAATTATTTATATTTAAATTTTTATTTTTTGGTGAATGAGAAACTGTATTATAATTTTTCCTTGAATGATTTTTAACATAATTATTAATAAATATTTCAGAATGAAAATTATTTAAATTTTTATTTTGAATAATCTTCATTTTATTAAATAAATTTTGTTGTTCTTCATAAAAATTAATAAAAGTCATATCACTATTTTTTAAATTTTCAATAAGATTGTTTTTACATTGATTTATTTTATTAATTCTATCATTTATAGAATATAATTTTTCTTTTATATACTTTTCATTCATATTTGTATTTGAAACATTTAATTTGGATTTTGAAATTTGATTCAAATAAACTAAAATATCATTAACTGCACTTTTAGTAAATAAAGTTTGTTCATTTATTCCATCAATACATATTTTTAAATTATTCATATATAATTTATTATTTTTAAAATAATCTTTTATAGAAGAAGAAACTGAATTCACTAAATTAATAAATTGTTCATCATAAATGTAATTCATTATATTTTTGAATCTCTTATTTGTAATGTTTATTTTTTCTTTATTATTATTTTCCATTTATTATTTATTTTAATTATATGAAAAATAAAATCATTAATGAAAATAAATTTTATTAATATACAAAAAACTTTTGCTATTATTATATTAATATAAATTGAAAAATAAATAAAATCCTTTAAAACAATTTTTAAAAATTTAAATTATTAATTAATAAAAATATAAAAATAATGTATAAAAAAAATTAAATATTTTAATGATGTTAAAATAAAAAAAAAAATAAAAAACACCATAATAATTTTATAACAAACAGAAAAACTAAAATTAAATTTATTTTCATTATCCAAATGTTTTTAAAACCAAAAACAAATAAATAAAATCATTTTTTTCAATAACCTCCATAAAAAGATATAAAACCCCTTTAAAAAAAATAAAAAAAAAATGGAAAAAGTTCATAAAAAATCAAAAAACGACATCCAAAAAAAAAAAAACCTAAAAAAAAAAAAAAAAATAAAAAAAAAAAAAATGAGTTCAGATGCAGAAGCAATGCGTAATGCAATGAAAGGTTTTGGTACAAACGAAGATGCTTTAATAAAAATAGTAGCAAACCGTACAAATTCTCAACGTCAAAAGATAAAAGAAGAATATAAAACATCATTTGGTCGTGATTTAATCTCCGATTTAAAAAGTGAACTTCGTGGTAAATTAGAAGATGCAATGGTAGCATTATTTACAGAACCAATAGAATATGATTGTGACTCATTAAAAAAAGCAATGAAAGGTATGGGAACTGATGAAGATTCCATAATAGAAATTATAACATCAAGACCAAATTGGATGTTAAAAAAAATAAAAGAGAAATATAAAGAAAAATATAATAAAGATTTAGAAAGTGCTATTAAAGGAGAAGTACATGGTGATTTAGAAAGATTATTAGTTTCTATATTACAATGTAAAAGAAGTGAAAATAATAATCCTAATTTAAATGAATGTCAAAAACAAGCTCAAGAATTATTTGATGCAGGAGAAAAAAAATGGGGTACAGATTCTGCTGTTTTTAATAAAATTTTCACTGGATGTTCACCAGCAGAAATAGCATGTATTGCAAGAGAATATCATAAAATTGCAGGTCATACTATTTTAGATGCTATTGATAAGGAATTTTCAGGTAATACAAAAAAAGCTTTGAGAAGTATTGTTTATGCTTTAATTTCTCCTAGTGAATATTTTGCTACTAGAGTTAAAGATGCTATTAAAGGTTTTGGAACTAATGATCATCTTTTAATTAGAGTTCTTATTACTAGAGATGAAATCGATATGCCACAAATTAAACAATATTATAAACAGTTGTATGGAAATGATATGGTTGAAGATATTAAAAAAGATATTGGTGGGGATTATAGGAAGTTAATGGTTGAGTTGTGTTCACATTAAGGTTTTTATGAGGTTTTTTATATTTTTTTTTTTTTTTT
>Ga0256407_10011232_pt1 | contig 12432 bp, 14 predicted proteins | sample RumenRJG_04DNA_FD_193489 | JGI IMG/M metagenome (GOLD analysis project Ga0256407, IMG submission 193489) | Bovine rumen microbial communities from Lethbridge, Alberta, Canada - RJG_04 | ecosystem: Host-associated > Mammals > Digestive system > Stomach > Rumen | place: Canada: Alberta... | reverse complement strand
GCATGTGCCGGACCGATCAGGCAATCATAGTCATGAGCAAAATCCAACAGCTCAGCTCCTCCAAGCTTTGTTTTGGGCCTCCCGTCAGCGTTCTTGTTTTTTGAAGGCAATTTTTCTGACATCTCACGGGCAATGTCCAAATCGGGAATTATGATTAGATGATGGATTCTGTTTTTTCCCTCAACTTCAGTTGTCAAAACAAAGTCCATATCGCCAGCCGTGTATATGCCATCACCCGAATAGGTTGTGCTTTCCTCAATTATATCAAGCCACTTCGGATGAAAACCATCACCGGTTCCCAAAAGCCCCAATCCCTTCAATTTAGATTTGGGAGCTATATTTCTAATCACCATATCCTTAGATGATGCCATTGAAAAACAGCTGTGAGTGTGAAAATCAGCATTTACTAACATGATTAACTGTTAGAAACTAGTATTATTTAATATTTTTTTAACATCAGAAAATGGATATTTCTCCCTTTTAGGCATCAAATCAACACCCACTTCCTCAACAGAATCCAGATTTTTTAAAAATCCGTTTGTTTTGTCAATCAGGTCGATGATTTCCCTTTGGGTTGTTGGAAAAGCAAGCTTCAGTGTCGGAATATCCAAATCATTGACAATCTTGACAAAGAGGCTGTGTGCATTGTTGCATGCATTTCCTCCAAAGAGTATCAAATCATTCAACGGACTGTACATCCGCTCATAATTGCGGGGACGCTTTCCGATGATGATTGCGGCATCAGCCCTCTCAACGACTTTAGAAAATAAGAATAATCTTGATCTGACACCTGACGGAAGTTCGCTTGAGGCATATTTTGTAATCAGATTGTCAAATGTCAAATTCCCTTCGCAAATATCCATATTGTCATAACGGGAGAAATTGCTGGGGGACAAATAAGTGTGTCCGTTCTTTTCAATCAATGGAATTACAATCATTGATGTGTCGGGAATGACGATGACATTCATAAAAAAAAAGTAAATAGATATTGGATTGATTATCCAATATATCTTAAATCGTCTGCGTTTCCTGCATTGGCCTTATTGATTAAGTCCTGTTCCATCTGCTGAGCTTTAGCAATCATTTGTCTGGTTTCTTCAGCTCTTTCATCTAATTTTTCAGTATTGATTTCAAAATTAAGCAAATGGGATAACTTTAACAGTAAAGCTTCGGCAGCTTCAGCATCAATGAAATATCCTGGGGTTTCGCCCATAAGGCAAGACCCTTCGATTCCTCTGCGGGCACCGAGCCCCAAGAAAAGTCCGGAAGCTCCAACAATTCCCCCGTCATTGGATCTAATTTCAACTTCTGCTTCCTTTAAAAGCTCAACATTGGCTTCGCAGGTAGCCGCTCCGAATACATTTGGATTTTCAACAGGCTGCGGAGAGGTAACCATTCCGCCAAGTGTGAAAATCCTGTCAATGTCAAATTGGCAGACAAAATCCAAAATCTCTTTGCAAACCAGGTATTGTCCTTCAGGAGATAATGCCTGAGTATTTCCGACAAGAATAATCAAATCCAGATTTTCCTCACCGACGTCCTTCAGGTAGTATAGCTCATTGAACATGTTTTCAATGATGCCTTCCTCCTTAACAAGAACTTGAGGCGGGAAAGTCGGAGAATAAATTTCAGCAAACTTGGTGGCTCCCAATTCATCAATCATATGGTCTGCTGCCAGTTTACCCACATGTCCAAGACCAGGTAACGCTTCTATAAAAACAGGGTTGTTCAATTCAACTTCTTCTAAAACAGTGATTTCTGCAGTATTCATTGTATTACTCCTTGTTCATTGCCTCTTTTTTTAATATGCGCCTATATTTACCATATTTATCCTCAACAGAAAATTTGGGAGGATAAATAACTTTAAGCGGTCCTCCACATTTAGGGCAAGCATCCTTTAAAGTATAAATTCCACATTCAGGACATTTATTCATTTTCATATTCATGTAAATCTAATTAATCTAACTCTCTTAAAAATGAACCGTTACCGCCGGATTCTTCAACAACTGCAATGCATCTTTCAGCTGCTGCCTTAAGAGTTTTTTCTGCTAAAATATAATCAGTAGATTTTACAGTAATTCTGTATCTTGGTGCACCGACGCATTGGACTTTGATTTCTTCCTCTTCATCCCCGTTATCTTCAGCGGCCTTAAGGGCTGAAATGATAACCTCTACACCATCAGGCACAAAAGTTTCAATATCTACATAACCATTGATGTGAACCTCAGGAGGAGTGATGTTCTTTTTAGCTACTTCAGTAATAGCATCAGCCCAATCCTGTGGGATTCCTTCTTCAGTCAAAGATTCGGCACCTTCATCAGAAGCGGCTTCAAAAGCACCGTAGACATCACCGAAAATGTCCATAAGCTCGTAGCCCACCTCATCATAAGCCTCATCTAAAGTCTTATCCAATGATTTGGCAGATAATTCCAAGAATTTTTCAGCTTTCTGTTCAATTTTCCAATGTTGGATTTTTTTAGTTCTTTGATCTTCACGGATCCTTTTTAAGGAAGCGTCAACATGTCCTTTTTTAGGGTTAACCCTTAAGACACGGCAAACGATTTTTTGATTTTCTCTTACGTGGTCTCTGATGTTTTTAACCCAACCGGAAGATACTTCAGAAATATGAATAAAAGCTTCTTTGCCCTGATATTCTTCTAATTTAGCAAAAGCCCCATAATTAAGAACTTTATAAACGGTACCTACAATAAGTTCTCCTTCATCAGGCCATTCTTGACTTTTTCTTACCATATTCTCACCAACATCAAATAAAAATTATAAAAAATAGTAAAAAATAAGTTTAAAACTAGAAATCTAGTTTAAAACTTTTTCAATGTGTGCGGTGATTTTAGCTTTAGCACCGCGAGATTTGACAAGAGTCTTACCGCAAATGATACATTTTACATCAGATGCAGCACGGTCGAATATTACTTGTTCGTTGTCACAATCTAAACATTTAACTTTTAAAAAGTTTCCTCTACCTTTACTAACCATGTTAACCACCTTATTTAGCTACAAATTCAGGTTTACCTGTTCTGAAAGATTGTTTAATGTGAGATTTACCACATTCTTTACATTTAAGCCTTAAGTCTAATTTTTTAACTGGTTTGTTTCCAGCAGGTAAAGGCCTTGGGTAACCCCTATAACCAGCAGTCACACGTCTGAATTGTCTTTGTCCCCAAGTTAACTCACTAGCTTTTCTCCTTTTTGCAGTGTGCACTTCATGTACAGTGTGTTTTCTGCAATGAGGACAGTATGTTCTTTTTTCTTTTGGTATTTTCATTATTTCACCGTAAATTAATAAATCATTGTAAATCTATCTATGAATTTATCTAAATTCAATTTCTATCAAAAAACGTTAGAGATAAAAACTGCATTGTAACGCATCAAGTCTACAGACAGCAAAAATCCAAATTATATAAAATATAATTTTTTATTATCACAAATAGATACGATTAATATATCTATTTATTAAGCTATTTAAATGTAATGGAAAAACACCTAAATTTTGACTTGGCGGCCTTTTCGATTTTTGAAAAATATTTTTGCATTGACCATCGGCAATGTTACAATATCCTGCGGTCTGAAAGGCCCGTAAGTTTTCTCATCAACACCAACAATAGCTCCCACATCATCAAAAACAAGCATGGTGACAAGCTCTGTTTCCTTAGCCACCTTCTTTGATTCAAAATCATAAAACTCATCCTCTGCATCAAAAGCATTGGGATTGTCCTCAATGTTTTCAACAGGTTTTGGCTTAACTTGCGGCTTTACGACAGGTTTTTTTACATCAGGTGAAGGCTCAGGTTCCGGTTTTTCCTTAATAATCGGTTCGGGTTCTGTTTTTTCAACATCAACTTCCGGAGTCAAAGTGGTTTTTTGAGTCTCTTTAGGTTTGATAATCGGCTTTTTAGGAGCATCATCATCGGACAACTTTTCAAGGGAAATGTTGCTTCTGTGATTTTTCAATGTATCGATTAGGGAATAGTAGAATTGCTCCTCCTCAGGAGTCAGGTTCAGGGGAGTGGTATCCACCAAATCAAACTGAGGCTTGCCTGTGAATAAATGATAGGATCTGTGAATATTTATAACGGCCGCTTCTGAAATCTTCTTTTCACGCCTTTCACAAATCTCTGTTGCAATGATTTGAGATTGCTTAAGCAAGGATACGGCCTTGGAAAACGGATCGCTCATCGCTTCCTGCTTCAGCACATCCATATATTCCTGAAGCTGACTGTAGAAATCCTCCTCTACACGAGCTAATGTGCCGTTATTCCGTTCCTTTTTCTGAATCTGACGTAAATCTTGATAGAATTTATCCACTTAAGACCATCTCTAAAAATTAACTTTTAAAAATAAAAAAAAGATGAACCGATGAAATTAATCATCTTGTTCTAATCTAGGAGCAAGTAAGAAACTGAGTTTACCGTCACCTGTCACCATATTGAGAGTAAGACTCAATGGCATGTCGGTACCTAAACTGATTTCCGCTTCCTCTGAAAATTTATCTGCTTTGAGCATTTCTCTAATCTTATCTAAAGAGAATAAAGATTTTGCATGTTCCTGAATATTTTCTCCGTGAAGATACTTGATACTTGCATCACCAAATTCACCGTCAGCTGATGCTATGAAGTAGTCTTCATCAACCTGCAATGCGATTTTATCGGAAAAGATATCAATATCGTTAATAGAGTCTTTTAAGATTGAGAAACGTACCTTAAATGTGGTTGGATGTGAAATTTGAGGTGGAGTTGGGTTGTCATATTCAATATCAATCAATCTGATTTTGAATGTTCTGGTTGCATCTCCTTCAAAGGTAATGATGAAATTACCTTCATCCACAGACATCAATACTCTGTCTTGAGATTTTGCACGTTTGAGCACTCTCATGAATTCATCAGTGTCAATGTTAATCTTTTCAGGCACATCACAAATGTATTCATCGAACAAGCTTGCTTTAAGTTCTAAATGTACGAAAGTTATGTGACTACGGTCTAAGGCATCTAATCTCATGCCTTCACTGTCAGTTTGAATCTGTACTTCATCAACGATTGATGAAATAGCGTCAAAACTGGTTTTTAATATACTAGAATCACTTAATTCTGCTTTAAACATAAATAATCCTCTTATAAATAATGTAATTATATTTGTATTTTATATATTATAAGTTTATCTTTTTATAAATATTATTCGTTTGATGCCTTTTTCATGCTTGAAACATATTCTTTCAGTGGTTCTGCCGCATCCTCACCATATTGTTCAATGATTTTCACAATTGCACTGCCGACAATGACCCCATCGGCAATCTTACCGATTTCAGTTGCCTGTTCGGGAGTATTGATTCCAAAACCGACAGCCAAAGGCAAATCAGTGACTTCACGAATGTCAGATAAAATTGCATTCAAATCAGTTTTGATTTCTGAACGCATTCCGGTGACCCCCAATGATGAAACAACATAGATAAAACCGGTTGCATCACTGGCTATCTTTTGTATTCTCTGTTTTGAAGTAGGAGCAATCAAGGAAATGACATCAACTCCATTTGAAAGAGCAATATCCTTAATTTCGCCTTTTTCCTCATATGGCAAGTCCGGTGAAATTATTCCGTCAATGCCCAGCTCGGCACATCTTTTAAAGAATCTTTCATAACCGTAAAAGAAAACAGGATTGATATAAGTCAAAAAGACCAGAGGAATGTCTGTTTTTTCACGCACTCTTGCGACGATGTCAAATACATCATCGGTTGTGGTATTGTGTTTCAAGGCCCTGACGTTAGCGTCCTGAATAACGACACCTTCTGCCATCGGATCTGAAAATGGAATGCCTATCTCAACCAAATCGCAACCTGCCTCTTCCATTGCAAGAATGTATTCGACGGTTTTGTCAATTGTAGGGTCTCCCGCTGTCAAAAATCCTATGAAAGCGGTTCCGTTTTCAAATGCACTGGATATCTTACTCATTTAAATCAACTCCTCTGTATTCTGCAATTGATCTTACATCCTTATCCCCTCTACCGGACAGGCAAATCATTATTGTCTCGTCCTTATCCATTTCAGGAGCTATCTTCATGGCATGTGCAACGGCATGTGCACTTTCGATAGCCGGGATTATTCCTTCCATCTTTGAGAGGTATTCAAATGCCACAACGGCTTCCTCATCGGTTATTGGAACATACTCAGCTCTTCCGGTGTCTCTCAAGTAGGCATGTTCAGGACCTACGCCGGGATAATCGAGACCCGCTGAGACTGAATATACCGGTGCAATCTGTCCATAATCTCCCTGATTGAATATTGATTTCATTCCATGAAATATTCCAATCTTGCCTTTTGTAAGGGCTGCCGCATTGTAAGGTGTGTCTATTCCCTTTCCTCCAGCTTCACAGCCAATCAATTTGACATCTTCATCTTCAATGAAATTATAAAATGCACCCATTGCATTGCTTCCACCACCTACACAGGCAATGACCGCATCCGGAAGATTTCCTTCCTTTTCAAGGAACTGTTCACGGGCTTCGGCACTGATTACTGCCTGAAAATCACGAACAATCATCGGGAACGGATGAGGTCCCATTGTGGAACCGATTACATAATTGGTATCATGGACTCTTGCAATCCAATCCCTGAATGCATCGTTTACTGCATCCTTTAAAGTCTGTGTTCCTGATTTGACAGAATGGACCTTAGCGCCCAAGAGTTCCATCCTGTAAACGTTTAGAGCCTGTCTTTTTGTATCAACTTCGCCCATGAAAACCTCACATTCCATGTCAAGCAGTGCCGCCGCTGTTGCAGTTGCCACACCGTGTTGTCCTGCACCTGTTTCAGCGATTACTCTTGTTTTTCCCATTTTTTTAGCGAGCAATACCTGGCCTAAGACGTTGTTGATCTTGTGGGCTCCGGTATGGTTCAAATCCTCACGTTTCAAATAGATTTTGGCACCGCCAAGGTCTTCTGTCATTCTTTTAGCATAATATAATAAAGATGGTCTTCCTGCATATTCCTTCAATAAGGTATTGAGCTCTTCAACAAAATCCGGATCGTTCATATAATGATTGTACTGCTCTTCCAAGTAAAGCAATTCATTCATTAATGTTTCAGATATGTACTGGCCACCATATTCACCATATCGTCCTTTACTCAATTTATAACCTCCATAATCTCCTTTATTTTATTTTCATCTTTAAATCCATCAGTTTCAAGGCTTGAACTCAAATCAATGGCATATGGCTTGAACTCGTCAATGGCCTGAGTCACGTTTTCGCTGTTCAATCCTCCCGCCAGGAAAAACTCTTTTTTTATGTCTTTTCGAATAAGACTCCAATCAAATGTTTTTCCACTGCCTTTTCCACTGTCAAGCAATAAATAATCAGAATTAGAATCATTATATTCCAATAAATCGACTTCCTGTGTCATTTCAATTGCATTAATTATTTTCAATTCACCATTAGTTTTCTTTTTTAAATCCAATATATATTGTTCGCTTTCGCTTCCGTGAAGCTGAGCGATTTCAATTATCCCCTCATCGAATAATTTCAATATCTCCTCCTGCGGAGAATCTACGAAAACACCAACTGGAATTATATCCGAATCAAGATTGTTCCTTAATTCTTTAGCCAAATCATGTGAAACCTTTCTTTTTGAATCTGCAAATACAAACCCAATATAATCTGGTTTATACCTGTTGACTATCTCAATATCTTCTAATCGTTTGATTCCGCAGATTTTGATTTTAACCATTTTTCAACTCCGAAATCATGGCCTTTTTATCATCGCTTTTCATTAAAGTTTCGCCTATTAAAACAGCATCGACATCATTTTCTTTTAATCTGGCGACATCTTCAGGTGTTTTAATGCCACTTTCTGAAATAAATATAACATCTCCACTGACACATCTACGTAGGTTGATACTATTTTCAATGTCGACGGTGAAATCCTGCAGGTTTCTGTTGTTGACACCGATAATCTCAGCTCCAACTGTCATAGCCCTCATGACTTCATCACCGTCATGAGTCTCGACAATTGCCGAAAGGCCCAAATCATGAGCCAAATCCAAATATTTCTTCAGCTGAACAACATCCAGGATAGAAACTATCAGTAAAACTGCGGAAGCACCCAACATCTTGGCTTCCCAAATCATGTACTCGTCAACGACAAAATCCTTTCTCAAAACAGGTATGCTGACTTCTTTGGCAATATCCTCCAGATATTCATCAGACCCTTGGAAAAAATAAGGTTCTGTTAAAACAGAAATTGCACTGGCACCTGCAGCCTCATATTCCTTAGCAATGGCCAGATAATCAAAATCCTCTGCAATCAGTCCCTTTGATGGTGAAGCCTTTTTGACTTCGGCTATGATTGAAATATCATCCCCAGCCAATGCCTTTTTAAATGGGAACTCATCTGAAATTTCCAATAGGGAAACCTGTTTTTTAATATCTTCCAATGGCAATATGCTTTTAGCCATTTCCACTCTTTCTTTTGTTTTTTCAACGATTTCATCCAACATATTAATCAGCATTTGTAAATTCAATAAAGTTTTCAAGTTGCCTTAATGCCTTTCCGGAATCGATAATTTCGGCTGCAAGCTCTACACCTTCCCTTAGAGATTCGACTTTGCCTGCAACATACAATCCGGCAGCAGAATTCAGCAGAACGGCATTTCTTTTCGGTCCTTTTTCACCTTTTAGAATTGACATGGTAATCTGCGCATTTTCCTTAGCGTCACCACCTACCAAATCCCCTTTGGAACATCTCTCCATTCCGAAGAGTTCGGGTGAAATTTCATAAGACATTGTTTTACCATCTTTAAGTTCACATACAAAAGTTTTGTCACTGACTGAAATCTCATCCATTCCATCCATTCCATAAACTGAAACTGCAGACTCAACACCCAGATTCTTCAATACCTCCATCAAAGGTTCGACAAGTTCCTTTTCATAAACGCCCAGAACCTGCATGGAAGCACCTGCAGGATTTGTCAACGGCCCCAGGATATTAAAGATAGTCCTGATTGAAAGCTCCTTTCTTACTGGAGCCACATATTTCATGGACAGGTGATAATTCTGCGCAAAGAGGAAACATATGTTGTTTTCCTTAAGGCATCTCAGGCTTCTGCTTGGGCTTATATGAATGTTGACACCCAGCTCCTCCAATACATCGGCTGCACCACATTTGCTTGATGCAGACCTGTTTCCATGCTTTGCAACAGGAATTCCTGCAGCTGAAATGACAATTGAAGAGGTTGTTGAAATGTTGAAGGTGTTTGAACCGTCACCTCCTGTGCCGACAATCTCCAAAACCTTCTCATCATTCAAGAGCCTCAAACAATGTGCCCTCATCGCTTCAGCGGATGCGGTGATTTCCTCGATAGTTTCACCTTTCATTGCCATGGCAGTCAAATAAGCGCTCATCTGAACTTCGCTTGCTTCACCGCTCATGATTTCATCCATTGTTTTATAGGCTTCATCATAATTTAAATTTTCATGCTTGTATACCTTTAAAATAGCTTCCTTAATCATAATATTCCTCTTTCAACTTTCTCTAGAAAATTTTCAATAATCGTTAATCCGTCAGGTGTCAAAATTGATTCGGGATGGAACTGCAGACCGTAAACATTGAAGTCCCTATGCTTTACAGCCATGACTTCGCCGTCATCACGTGCCTTTGAAATGATTTCCAGACAATCCGGAAGTGAATCTTCAACCAGACTCAGGGAGTGATATCTTCCAACAGATATTTCGCTTGGAAGGCTCTTGAAAATAAAGTCATAGTCAAGGGAAATCTTTGAGGACTTTCCGTGCATGAGCCTTTTTGCATGGGAGACTTCACCTCCAAGTGCTGCGCAAATTGCCTGATGGCCCAGACAAACGCCGAGAATTGGAATCTTGTCATGGAATTCCCTTACCAAATCCATGCATATTCCCGCATTTTCCGGCTTTCCAGGTCCAGGAGACAATATGATCGCTTCCGGATTCAAGTCCCTTATCCCTTCAACTGTTATCTTGTCATTCCTTGAAACCATAATGTCTGAATTGACCTGGCCAATCAATTGGTATAGGTTATATGAAAAACTATCGTAGTTATCTATCAAAAGAATCATTGCAATCCCCCATCAGCAGTCTTCAAGGCATCAATTACGGCTGCTGCCTTGTTTAAGCATTCTTCAAATTCCTTTTCCGGAACGCTGTCGGCCACAATTCCCGCACCTGAACGTATGAATACCTTATTGTTTCTTGCAAATGCGATTCTGATTGATATGCAGGTGTCAATGTTGCCGCTCAAATCAACATAACCGATAGCTCCGCCGTATATTCCTCGCTTATTGTCTTCAAGTTCGTTTATTATTTCGCAGGCCCTTATTTTTGGAGCCCCTGATAATGTTCCTGCAGGCAAAATCGAATCAATTGCAGAAAGTGAGTCCAAATCGCTTCTCAAATCCCCGGTTACGGTAGATCCTATATGCATCACGTGCGAAAATCTCTCAATCGAAAGATACTTCTCCACTTTTACAGAGCCGATTTGTGAAATTCTTCCTATGTCATTTCTTCCAAGGTCAACCAGCATGTTGTGCTCCGCAAGCTCCTTTTCGTCTGAAAGCAAATCATGCTCCAGCTCATGGTCCTCCTCATCGGTTTTACCACGTGGCCTTGTTCCGGCCAGAGGGAAAGTGTAAAGCTTATTATCATTTAATTTGACCAATGTTTCAGGAGAAGCCCCTGCAATCTCAATGTCGTTGCTTGAAAAGTAAAACATGTAAGGAGAAGGGTTTGTGGTTCTCAAAACCCTGTATGTATCCAACAGGCTTCCTAAAATTTCCGCTTCAATCCTGTTTGAAAGCACAACCTGAAAAATATCGCCTTCATAGATGTAATTCTTTGCCTTTTCAACCATTTCACAATACTTTTCGCGTGAAAAAACAGGCTTGAAATCTGACTTTAGCTTCAATGGTACGATATCTGATTTTTTGCCGTTTTTCAATAAATCAGCCATTTCAATAAGTTCATCGCATGCCCTTTTGTAGTTGTTTTCCAAATCATCGGTCTTGATGTTTATTATGAGAATTATCTTTTGCCTGAAGTTATCGAATGCTATTACCTTGTCAAAAAGCATCAGGTCAATGTCCTTGAAGCAGTCCTGATTTTCGGCATCGAGATTCAGGCTAGGCTCGGCATACTTGATATAGTCATATGCGAAGTATCCCACAAAACCGCCGGTGAATGGAGGCAGGTCTTTCAATTTTGGAGATCTGTTCTTTTCAATCAAATCCTTGATTATCTCACGAGGATTATCAGTTTCAATGGTTATTTCATCATCATTCAATTCATTGAAGTCCTTATCTCCTTTGATATTAACAACGCCATTCTGGCAGGTGAATTCCAAAAGAGGATTGAAGCCTAAAAATGTGTATCTTCCCCATTTTTTTGAATCCTCTACACTTTCCAGCATGTATGTATGATTGCTGATGCCTTTTAGAATTCTTAAAACTTCTATTGGAGTGGCTATATCCGAAAACAGTTCATAAGATATAGGAATCCTTTTATATTCTCCATTCTTACTTATTTCTTTTGCTTCTTTTAAACTTGGGGAAAACATTTTATCACTAATAATTAATTAGTATAATGTACTATTTAAAACCTTGTTGTATCAAAATGTACATTGAAAAGAATTTGAAAAAAAATATTACATCTTGTCCTGTTCCTTACTAAAAGCAATGACAATTTTTTTGATTTCCCTGCTTTCCAAATAAGGAAGCTTTTCGGTGATTTCTTGTTCCAAGTCCTTATTCAGCTGCAATCTCCTTTTGGCATATTCTTCGCCTTCAAACTCATTCCTATACTGTTTGTTCAAATTGGAATATTTAGTGATTAAAGGCTGGAGAACGGTTCCGATATCCTCATCCAAACGGTCATTGATGATTTTTCTTTTCCGGATTTCAATGACAAAACCCACGACGGTAATGAAAAATCCCAACATGGTTACAGTCAGTGCCGGAACAAAAATCTGCTGATTGTTTATAAAAACTACGGTAACAACAATACCGATAAAAATTACGATAACTCCAATTTTTCTTAAATCCATGATAAGAATTTTATAAATCATTGTTATTTAAGTTTTTCAGATTGCCGATGATGAAAATCAGAATAATGACAAATGAAACAATAGCCAAAATGGACATTACCAACACTACTGAAATATTAGTGAATAAAATCTTATTCGGGTCCATAACAACAATTATTTCGGCAAACAGATTATTTAAAAAGTGAGCAAATATTGGAACGAAAATATTATCGGTTTTCAGATACAATATTGCAATGCAGACTCCGAAAATGAATGCCGAAAATATTGATCCGAAGCTATGAAGAGCCGCAAACAGCAAAGATGAAATCAATACCGCAAAAACAACCGGAACTGCCAATTGCAGCCTATTTAAAAAGAC
>Ga0256407_10011231_pt1 | contig 12433 bp, 5 predicted proteins | sample RumenRJG_04DNA_FD_193489 | JGI IMG/M metagenome (GOLD analysis project Ga0256407, IMG submission 193489) | Bovine rumen microbial communities from Lethbridge, Alberta, Canada - RJG_04 | ecosystem: Host-associated > Mammals > Digestive system > Stomach > Rumen | place: Canada: Alberta | collected... | reverse complement strand
ATATATAAAAATTATAATCTATTTATTAATTATTAATATATAATTCAACTAATATTTTATTAAGTTTAATATTTTGAAATATTTGTTTATCATTATAATATTAATCATTTCTTATTTAAATATTTAATTCAATTTAATCATATTTTAATGAAATAATAAATAAATGAAAATTTAATATAAAAGAATATATTCAAAATTTTTAATTCAATAAAAATAAATTATATAAAAAAGAAAAAATATATATAATCTTACGGAACTTCATTTAAAACAATTAAAATATAAAATAATATAATAAAAAAATCAAAAATAAAAACACTATTTCTAAAATAAGAAAATATAAAAAAATATATATATTTATAAAACAATAAAATAAATTACTATTATATAAAAAAAATGTTCTTAAAACATAAATCAATTTCCATAATTTTATCTCTAATATTCCTAATACCAAAAATAAAGAATTGTTCTTCAGATGAAATTGAAATATCATCATCAAATTGTATTTCCTATTCAAAAATCCTAAATAACGAACAAACTTTATCACTTTCCGAAGTCGAAACAATATACTCAAAATATAAAAATAAAATAACATTATTAGAAAAAGTAAACTTTGAAATATTAAAAACAACAGATTTCAAAAATTCAATAAATGAAATTGACAAATCAATATCAACAATACAAATAACAGATGAATGTGTAGATACTTTAATAGGAACAGTTAGTACTTCTGATATGTATATTTTTAAATTTGACTCAATTCCTTCAAATTCTTATTTTAATAAAGTTCAATTTGTCTTATTTCATAAAGGAGATTTTATTTATAATCCAGTTTGTTCAAGTAATCCAATTATAATAACACATCCTATAATAAATGATAAATTATCTTTAGATGAAACACAAAAAATTAGAATGAATTTAGTAATAAAAAGTGAGTATGATCCTTTTAATAAAAATTCTAAATTTTTTACTGATATTTGTACTCAATTTACTTCTGAGGATAATACAGATGTTCCTTTAGATGATAGGAAAAATGATTATTTTATTAAAATTAATGTATGTGATTCAGAAAATGAAAATAGTATTTATGATTCTTATATTTCAGAAAATAATAATACTGAATTATATATTAAGTGTAAATATGGAGCTTTTGAAACTGATGAAGAAAAACAAAGTGCAGTTGATGTTATTGAAAATGGTTTAAACACTGTTTTTACTCATTCAAATTTAAAAATTGTAAAATGTAATAGTATGTTATTTAAATTAAAATATTTTAAAGAAAATTATGGTGGTTGGATTATGATGGGTTTATTTGTTTTACAAATTGCTTTTTTGATTTATTATTTAATTTTTGGTACAATTGGAATTTATGATGCAATTAAGGAATTTTTTAAAAAAAAGGGTTTATATTTTAAAGATGATGATAAAAAAACAAAAGATGAAGAAAATAATCAAATTAATAATATTAATAATAATAATATAAACACAAATAGAATTTCCATTCAAAAAAGTAAGACTAGAGAAGTTAGAAAAGCAGTTACTGAAAATTTAGAAATTAGATATCAAGATTATGCCAATCCACCTATTAAAAAAAAAAATAGTAATTGGGATAATTATGATAACAATGAAGATGATTTTGAAGTTAATAATAATTTTACTATTCAAAAACCTAAAGCAATGAATGAGGGAATAAGAACAAAAATGAGTATGCTTTATACAATTAAAAGTAAAAATTCTGAGAATAATAAAGAAAATAGTAATCAGAATATACCAAAAATAAATAAAAATCAAAATAGAAAAGGGAGTAGTAATCAAAGTATTACAAAAGTAAATAAAAATCAAAGTAAAAAAGTTAATAGTAATAATTATAATTTTGGTGAATTTGATAATTTTGAAAATTATGATGATTATGATGATTATGATAATAATGATAATTATGATAATAATGATAATTATGATAATAATGATGAATTAAATTATAAAGAAAATGTTGAAGTTAATAAAAAAGTAAATGATAAAATGGAAGGGAGAAATAGTAATTTAGATAGTGAAAATGATAAAATGATTCCTGAGAAACAAAATTATTATGATCCTAATGACGATAGACCAATTAAAAGTGGTGGTTTTTATAATTTAGATAGTATAGATAATATGTCTGTGAATGATTTATTGGGAAGTTCACAAAAAAAAAGTACTCAAAATAGTAATAATAATAATAATAATAAAAATAAAACTTCCAATAAAAAATTTAATACTGCAATGAGTCAAGAAATAAAACCTAATAAAATAAATAATTTAAATAATCAAGCAAGTAAATTTAAAAATAATAGTAAAAATAATAGTAATGAAAATATAATAGATTTAAATGATTCTCTTAATAGAAGTATACAAAATAAAAACACTAATAATAGTAATATAAATAATAATAATCCTTTAAACAATTCTTCAAGTTCTCAAATTCAAAGAGCAAATTCTCGTTATGCTCATTTAGAAATGTCAGCTGATAATCCTTTTAATTTCAATCCTCAAAATACATATAATAATAATTATAATAAAAAAACAAATAATCAAAATCAAAATAATCAAAATAATCAAAATAATCAAAATATTCAGAATAATTTTATTAATAATGAAGATAATAAAAATATTCAAAATAAAAATAATCAAAATTCCCAAAATAAAAATAATAAAAATAATGAAAATACTAATAATAACATTAATAATAATAACAATATTAATAATCAAAATAAAAATATCCCTATAACAAAATCCCAATCATTTAATAACAATTACGATGATATTCCAGTAAAAAGTCAAAACAACATTCAAACAGCGAAATCAGTATCATTTAATAAAGATATAAAAACAAAAAAAGAAAACGCCTTAAAAATGTTAAATGGTACCTTACATAAAGTTGACGAAGAAGAAAAAAGTGAAAATGAAATAAGTGATAATGATAATGAAAATAACAATAACAATAACAATTCAACAACATTAAAAAATGAAAAAAACGAAAAAAACAAATTTAACAATATCGACATAAGAGAAAGTGCTTTTATAAATAAAAAAAAACCAACAAATTCCTCATCAAATAATTATCCTTCAGATTTAAATGATAGAAAATCTTATAAAAGAAATACAAATAATGACATTGATGAAAATATAGAAAATGAAAATAAAGAAGATGAAAATTTAGAAGTAAATAGAAGTAATCGTTCAAATAAAAGTGACGTAATTGGAACAACGGGACATTTATTTGATTATACTGATGAAGAATTAAATGATTTACCTTATGAAAAAGCATTTTATGCAGATGGGAGAAGTTATTATAGATATTATTGGTCTATTTTAAAATATGATCAATTATTTCTTTTTAGTTTTATTTTAAGTTCTGATTTTAATTTGAGATTAGTTAAAGTTTCTTTATTTTTTTTTCAATTTCCTATGTATTTAACTTTTAATGGATTTTTTTTTAATGATACTGCCGCTAGAACTTTATATCAAAAAAAAGGAATTATTACTTTACTTGAAAGATTACCAAGTTCAATTTTTTCATCTTTGATTTGTTTAGTTATTGTTATTTTATTAAAATGTATTTGTTTAAGTCAAAAAAAAGTTCAAGAAGTAAGGTCTTCAAAAACTTTTGAAGAAGCTTATGAAAAAACTAAAGTTTTAGTTGAAATTATGAAACCGAGAATTATTATTTATTTTGTTTTTGTTTTTTTTTTTATGTTAATTTTTGTTTATTATTGTTCTTTGTTTTGTATTGTTTATAAAAATACTCAATGGAAATTATTTCAAGAAACTGCAATTTCTTTTGGTTTAGGTATGTTTTATCCTTTAATTATTTGTATTTTTCCTGTGATTTTTAGGAAAATTGGATTGATTAAACAAAATGTTTGTGCATATAAATTTAGTCAAATTTTACAATTGTTTTAAAAAAAGGGTTTTTATTTTTTTTTTAAATTTTTTTTTAGAAATATTTTTTGTATTTAAGTTATTGATTTGATTCATTAGATTTTTATAAATGGAGAAAAAATGTTTTTTCTTAATTTTTTTAGATTTTTTTTTATTAAGGTAAAAAATGAATTAAATTAAACTTTTAGATTATTTATTTTTAATCATTTTATTTTTTTAATAATTTCCATTATATATATAACTTAAAACATTCAAAAAAACTTTTTTTTTTATAATTTAAATATAAATTAAATAAGTATATTATTATTTCTAAAAAATTCCATTTTTTCCTTAAGAGTAAAATTCTTAGTTTCATAATCACTAACTTCACTAATATATTCTCCAAAAATTCCATTCATTCCAATATTTTTTTTCCTAAATTCAACCTCAGTTGTTGTAATTCTTTTTTCTTCAATTTTTTTCTTATTGAACTTAGGTTCAATATCTTCACTTAACAGAGTAATTTTTTCTTCATTTAAAGGGTTTAATTCACAAAAAAATCTTAAAGAATAAATTGGATAAAAATTATATGAATAAATTTGACATTCTTTTAAATCATTTATTATTTTACCACAATAAATTACTTTTTTAATATTAATTAATCCTTCTTCATTTAAATATTTTTTTTTTTCATCATCAAATGATAAATCCTTTAAAAAAATACCTAAATAAGGCATTAAACCATATTTTTTTTCATTATTTAAATAATCAATTACTCCTTTTCTTAAATGTTCAAAATTCTTCATAACTGAACAAAAAGAACTTAAATTCTTTAATTTTTCTTTATAATCTTCATTTACTTTATTCCAAGTTTTATTTAATCTTTTTATACTTAAATTATTAATTGCAGTAATTATATTAAAACAATCATTAAAATTATTTATTTCTTTTAATTCTTCACAAATTAAAATTAATTTTTCAATTACTTTACTTCTTATTTTTGCATGATCATATGATAAAATTTCTTCACAAATCCATAATGAAAAATTGTTAAATCTATTAATTAATTTTACTATATTAGGAGAATTAATTTCTTTTGACTCTTTACTCCATTTTGAATTGTTTAATTCATAACATTCTATTTTTTTAAAAAAATATTGTGTAATTATTGTAATTTGTTTTGCTATTTCTGAAGCTTCCCATGAAAAAATATCAAATTTTTCTTCTATTATTTTTGGTATTTTTGTTTCTTGTTTTTTTTCTGGAAAATATTTTTGGTTTTCATTACATAATTCTTTTAATTTTAAATATACATTTTTTATTTCTTTTTCTTCTTTTAGTAAATTTATTATTTCTGATAGTTCTATTTCTGTATTGTAAAAAAGTAATTTTTTTTCTTTTGGTAATTCATTATATAAATTTAATAATTTTGTTTTATTTTCTTTATTTTTAGAAATATCTCTTAAATAATAATTTACTAAATATGAATTTAATAATAAAATTGCTATATTGGTTTTATTATTTAATATTAAATTTGAAATTATTTCATAAAATTTATCTTGAGTTACTATCATATCTTTTTGATAAATAAAATATTTTATAAAATCTGTTTTTTTTATATTATAAAAGTTTTCACTTTCAATTTTAGTTAATTCTGAAATAAGTTCATCAATTGATATAAATTCTTTTTCAATATTTTCATTTTCATTATTATTATTATTTGAGTCCATATTTTTTAAAAATTTTAAAGAACTTTTTTTTATTTTAAAAAAATAATAAATATACTTTATTATTTATTCTATTTCTTTATTTTTAAATTAAATATAATTTATAAAAAAAGAAAAAAATGGGATGTTGTATAAATAAAAATGAAATAGGAGTAAATAATTATATAAACTTTTTAGAGATATAATTGTAATTTTTATAGAAAAGTGCCAACAAAAGAAATAAATATAAATGAAAAAAAAACAAGGGAAACAAATAATGATAATTTTAATGAAAATGAAGTAAAGCCAATTTTAGGAAATAAAATAAAAGATTTTACAAAAAATAAAAATGGTAATATATTTAATCTGACAATAACACAAACTCAAATTGAAACTCCAGAATCAAATACATTAAATTTGAATGAAAAGAAAGAAAAACTTAGAGAAGGAATTATAGGTGATATTAAAAATTCTTCAATTACAATTCCTAAATTAAATTTTCATAAAATTAAATTAGAACAAGAAAAAAATAAATTACATAAATATCATTCTATTAATTTTGAAGGAAAATTATATTTTGAAGATAATAATATTAATTTAAATAATTCTAATGAAAATAAGAAAAAAAAGAAAAGAAGACATCATAAGCATCATAAATCTCATAAAATAATGGAAAATTTAAAAATAGGAATTAATGAATTTTCTGATTTTGAAATAAATCAAGAATTAAAAACAAATTATTTTATAGAATAATAAAATAAATTGAAAAATAAAAAATGTATAAAAATTTATACATATTATTTATATTAAGTAAAGAGTGTTTTTATTTTGTGTAAAAATGTTTTAAATAAATACAAATTAACTTTAATAATTAAATAAAAATAATAAAGCCTTTAATTCATTTTTGAATATAAACTTAAATCAATTTCATAATTTGGATGATTATAATCAATAATTAACATTCTAAAAGGAAGTTCAAATAAAATACCAAAAAAACAAGAAAATAAAAGGATAAAAGCAAATTCTCCTAAAGCTGTAAAAAAACAATCAGAATATCCTAAACAAAATTGATAATCAAAAATAATATAAAAAATATTTATCAAATAATCATAACTTGCAAAAAAAGTTAAACTATTTCTTGAAATTAATCTAATAAAAGAAATTTTACCAATTTTAGTTAAAAATGCTCCATTATTTTCATCTATTATTAATATTATTAATAATAGGATATTAAAAAAAAAAATAAATAAAATCTTTTCATAAAAAAATAAAAATATAACTATATTATTTATTTTAAAAGTAATATCCCCATAATACATACTAAAAATAGAATAAGATGAAGAAAGAAATATTAACATGAATAAACAAATAAAAAATATTAAAGCTTTTAATAAATTTGAACTTTCATAAATATATTTTGTAAAATTTGAAATAAAATAAAAAGGAGTATAATAATTTATAATATGATTAGGTGAAATTGAATCGTTATAATGAAAATAAGCAATTCCTGTTAATATTCCTATAAAATATATTCCTATGAATAAATAAATATATTTAATAGTATATGATTCTCCATAAAAAACATTTCTATCATAAATATTCGAAATTGAATCTTTAAAAATTAGAAAAAAAAAAGTATATGGAAAATAAATAATTGATATTATTAGGAATTCTAATTTAGTAGATTTTATTTTTAATAAAAAATAAAATAAAATAATAAATATTATCAGCATATAAAATTCATTATGATAAATAAAAAATATTTTATGGCAATCATCAAATTTTGATGAATATTTCTTAAAAACAAAAGAATGATAATTAATAATGTAATATGGAAAAAAATCATGTTTTAAACATTTTGGAAGTTTGTGAACATTAAAAAAATATTTTTGCCAACTATATAAATCATATGAATTAATAATATCATTTAAAAAATAATGTAACAAATAAAAATTTATATAATATAAAATAATTTTAGGAATACTCATTATTATAAATTGATAAATAATTGAAAAATTTTCTTTTTTTTCAATACAATAATTTTTATAAAAAGAAAAAAATTTATATGATAAAATAAAAGAATCTAAAGAAATAAAAATCTCTTCTGAAAATTGGGAAAACTTTATTAAAATAAATAAAAAACTTTTATAAAATGATTCATTAAAAAAATCTCTTGTTGGGTTTTTTAATATTGAATAAATATGATAATTTAAAACTGAAAAAAATAATAAAATTGTTTTAAATAAATTAACAATTTCTAATTTTTCATCATTAAACCATTGACTTTTATTTTTTGATTTATATATATTGAAATTTCTCCATAAATTAAAATAAAATAAAAATCCTTTTTTTTTTTCTTTTTCTAAAATGTTTTCTAATTCTTTTGATATAATTTCTTCTCTAAAAATATCTATATTCATTGTATTTTCACTTATATTTTTTTCTGATATATTCTCTTTTATAATTTTTCTATTTATATTCATTTCATAATTATTTTCTTTACTATAAACATATTCCCCTATAATAGATATTATTAATCTAAAAGCTATATATGTATAAAATATATATTTAATAATTTCAATTTTTACTTCTTTTTTTTTATTATCCTTTTTTAAGTAAATAAGATTATTAGTGTTTAACTTATTATTAAACAGTTTTATAATTTTTGAATTATTAATTTTTCCATTATAAAATATTTTATTTTCTATATAATCTTCACATTCCTTTGGAATACATATTCCAGTTGAAAATTGATTTTCATAAGAGGAAAATTTTAATATATTTTTTTTTTCATTATCATTGATAAAAGCATTTTCAGTTAATTGATATACAAATAAGTAATATGAAAAAGCAGATTTATTACAATTAATTTCATTAATTGGATCTGATATTATGTCAATATCACTATTTATATATATTTTATTTATATTTTTTTTTATTGATTTCAAGCAAGATGATTTTTTTGTAATATTAAGTTTATATAAAAATTTTTCAATTGATATTGATATATTTTTATACCATTTATTATCTTTTTTACTTTCATTTTTATTTTGTTCTAATGAAAATAATATTATTGAGAAAAGAATTAAACTAATATAAATACATTTCATTTATTTACTTAATATTATAATTAAATAGTAAAAAAATTATTTTATATTTTATTTTTTAATATAAAATATTAATATTTTTACATATATTATATAAAATTTTTTTTGAAAAAAATAAAATACTAATTTAGTATATTTTATAAATTATATAATATTAAATTCATTTCTCTACTTGTATTTCCAATTACTGAATTTTCACTTTGTAGTGTATTATTAATATTATTAAATAAATTTGTATTTAAAATTGTATTATTTTCATTTTTATCTAAATTATTAGTTTCTTCAATATTATCATCATTTAATTCCTTTTTTTTAAGAATTGTATTATAATTTATTAAATCAAAATTATTTATAATTTCATTATCTGGATTTGAATTAACTCTATTATTTGTTTTAATATTTTTTTGATTTAAATTTTCATATGTATGGAAATTTAAATCTATTAAATTTTCATTTATTATTTTTGAATTTTCTTTTTCTTGCTTTTTTTTATTTTTTATAAATTGACCTGTAAATTTATTTAATTTGTTAAATAATTTATTTTTCTTGTTGTCTTTATATATTTCATTTTTATTTTTCCTTGTTGATTTTTGATTTTCATCATTAGAATTTTTATTATAATCAATTATATTACCATTATTATTTTGAATTTTATTTTTTTTTTCTTCTTTTTCAAAATTTATTAAATTAATTTTTATTAATTCATTTTCTTTTATTTTTTGACCAACTTTGGAAATATTAATTATATTATCAAATATTTTGAAATAGTTTTGACAATTAATTAATTTAATTTTTTGAATATAAATTTTAATATACATAATATCATTTTTAAATTGCTTAATCATATTTTCATTTCCAAATCCACTTTTATTTAAACACTCATCTTTAAATTCATTTAAAAATTTATCAAAAACATTTTTAAAACATGAAATAATATCATTATCATTAAACCCATATAACATTTTATTATAAATTTCTTCAAATTTATTAAATTGAATTGAATAATCATTATAATTTTGGCTTTCTAAAATTGGATATTCTAGAAAATTTATTTTTCTAAATTTACTGATTATATCTATTTTTATTTCTTCTAATATTGCATTTATAATATCTAAACATTTTAAATGAATTAAATTTATTTTTTTAATATGTTTATTGACAACTTTTATTATTTCATCATCATTATCACCAATTATAAATGAATTAATATTAAATAAAATTGATTGAATTATACTTAAATTTGAATTCAATAAAATATATTCTTTTTCTGTAATAATTCTTTTATTTTTTCCTATTTTCCCAATTCCTTCTATAATCAATGAATTAGATTTTAAAATAAAATTATTTAATATTTTCACTAATTGCAAAATTATTGTTTGAATATTTTTATTTTTATTATAAAGTAAAATATAATAAACTTGATAAATAAAATCTAAAATAAATAAAGTTGAAGAAATTATTTTATATTTTTCTTTTCTACATTCAATATAATTTATTTTATAATTATTTTTATTTAGATTAATTATTAAATCATCTTTTTTAATATTATTATAATCAATAAAAGTTATATTATTAATCAATTGATATTTATAATCAAAATTATTAATTTGAATCCATTCATCTTTTTCTATTATTTTATTTAATTTTTCATTTTCAGAAGTAAAAAATTTAAAAATTAAAGCATTTTCATATTGAATAAAAAATGTATCATAATTAAAGTCAATTAATATAAAATATTCTTTCATAGTATCAATTATTTTATTTTCTCTATTATAAAAATTATTAGGTAATAAAGAAACAGATTCTTCCATAATTATAATTAATAAAGTAATAATTTTATTTTTAGATTCATTTAATATATATAAAATCGTATCTTTAAAAATTTTTGGGGAAGTACCAAAATTATTTATAATTATTTCTATTAAATATTCAAAATTATCTTTTAAAAAAATAAAAGCAATTCCTAAAAGTTTTAATTTATCAATTCCTTTTTCTGTTATTTTATCATTTATTTCTTGTATAATAACTAAAAATATATTTTTTAATTTTTCTTGAATTTGATTTATATCAAAGTTTTGTGATATAATAAAAGAATATATTTCTAATAATGAAAAAATTTTTTCCTTTGTTTTAAATGGAAAATTTATTAAATGATAAAATACTATTTCATTATTATTATAACTTAAATATTTATAATTTTTTTCATTTTGTTTTAAAGAAGTTAAATTAAAATTATTATTTAAATTTATTTTTCTCAAATTATCATCTTTTATTTTAAAAATTGAAAAACATAATTTCATAATTTCATCAACATATATTATAAATGAGTTAATATATTTTGACTCAAAAATTCCTGTTACATTTATCATTTCATTTTCAATTAATGAAATTAATTTTATTTTCCTTTTATATTTTTGTCTTATTGGAATTAATTTGTTTTGAATATTTATTATTGAATTTCTTTCTTGTTCAAAAGATAAGGATTTTGTTATTAATTTTACTTTAATATAAAATTGTAATATTATTTTTGAAATATATGTCAATTTTTCTAAATTTTTTTTTTTTGAATGTAATAAAAATAATTTACTATTATTTTTAATAAAATTTGATTTTATTTGGTCTTTTTTTTTTTTTCTTTCATCTAAAACATCTTTTAAATATTTTATTGTATTTTCATAAAAAGAATTTTTTATTACATAATCAAAAATATTTTCTGAATATGATAAACTATATAATATTTCAAGTTCTACTAATCCGACTTTTTTTTCTAATGTCTTAATTAAATTATATAATTCTTCTTTATTTCTTTCTAAATATTTATCATTAATTTTATAATTATCAATATCAATATTAAATTCATTATTTTCATTTAAAATATTTTTTAACTGTTTACTTTCAATATATTCTTTATTTGAATTAAAAAAAAAATGTTTATGATATTTATGATTTTTTTTAAAGGTAGGAAAATATTTTTTTATTTTTTGAACATAACTATTATAATCATCATCTAATAATTTATTTATTGGTTCATTATAAGTAAGATTTAAAGTAGATTTTGATTTAAAAATGATTTTATCAAATTTTGAAAAATCGATAATGTTGCTAGTAGAATTTATTTCTATATTTTTTTTATGGATTAAAAAATTTACTGAATTAAAAGAAAATAATTTTTTTTTATTTTTAAAATCATTATTTATTATTAAATTACTAATATTATGATTAAGATTCCATTTTCTAAGCTCATCCTTTATTATATAATCATTTAAATCAGTTTTTAATTCTAAAAATAATTTTTTATTCTTTTTTTTTTCTCCTTTCATAATATTTAATATTATTTCAAGTTTAATTTTAAAATAATGTTATAAAATTAAAATATTAATAATGAAAAATTTAAATAATGATGAAATTGTAAGTATATATGAATGGGTTGATAATATACCTTTATCAAGAGAAAAAAAATTTATTAATAAAGATTTCTCAGATGGAATTTTAATGGCAGAAGTTTTAAAATTTTTATATCCAAATTTAGTTGATTTACATAATTATCAAGAAGCAAATTCTATAAATAAAAAAATTGAAAATTGGAATACTTTAAATCAAAAAGTTTTTAAAAAATTAAATATTCCTTTATCAAAAAAAACAATTGATGATGTTTCACATTCTCAAATTGGTACTATTGAAAATATTTTAAAAGTTGTTTATGATAAAATATGTAAAAATGATATA
>Ga0256407_10011230_pt1 | contig 12434 bp, 11 predicted proteins | sample RumenRJG_04DNA_FD_193489 | JGI IMG/M metagenome (GOLD analysis project Ga0256407, IMG submission 193489) | Bovine rumen microbial communities from Lethbridge, Alberta, Canada - RJG_04 | ecosystem: Host-associated > Mammals > Digestive system > Stomach > Rumen | place: Canada: Alberta... | reverse complement strand
CAGAGGCAGAAAAGTGGGGTTATATCGAAGCTGAACGCTGGAACCGCTTTTTCCGATGGCTTAATGATACTGAACTTTTGGAAGGCAAATTGCCTGAAAATTTCGGATTTACAAACGAATACCTTAATTAATTAAGAATTAAGAATGCAGAATTAATTAAGAGTCAGGTGAATGATGGAAGAATCATTTTTTTTGGTAAAAAAAGTAAATAAAACCTTTGGAAAACGCAGGGTTTTAAAAAATATAAATTTTTCAATTCAAAAAGGTGAATTTGTTTCGCTGGTTGGCGTGAGCGGAAGCGGAAAATCGACGCTTTTAAACATAATTGCCGGGCTTGAAAAACCTGATGAAGGAAATGTGTTCCTTGACGGAAAAGATATTTTGAATAAAACCGGAAACGTAAGTTATATGTTCCAGAAAGATCTTTTATTTCCATATTATACAATCCTCGAAAATGTGATTCTTCCACTTGTAATTCAGGGAAAAGATAAAGACAAATCAAGGCTAAAAGCAATTCCACTTTTTAAGGATTTTGGGCTTGAAGGCTGTCAGAATCAGTATCCTTCGCAGCTTTCCGGCGGGATGAAGCAGCGTGCGGCACTTTTAAGAACATATCTTTTTTCTAAGGAACTTATGCTTTTAGACGAACCGTTTAGTGCACTTGATATGATTACAAAAAATCAGATGCATGAATGGTATCTTTCTACAATTGAAAAACTCGGTCTTACCACTCTTTTAATCACGCACGATATAGAAGAAGCAGTTTTGCTTTCGGACAGAATCCTTATAATGAAAAATGTCTGCGACACAGAAAACAGCAATATTGTAAAAGAAATAAAGGTAGATTATCCTCGTCCACGTACAATAGATTTTTGCTTTACAAAGGAATTTCTTGAACTTAAAAAACAGGTTTACGAGAGCTTGTAACGGCATTTTCTTAGCTGATTTTGCCGGCTAAAAAACTTTTACAACGAGTGCCGCGCCTTTTTTTATGCAAACTTCGGCAGTTTTTCCTTTTAAAACTTCATTGCTTATTCCAAGCGGAAAATCATTTTTTAAGGCTGCGTTTTTAAGCTGGTATTTTGCATTTTTTATAGAAACTTTTTTTACATTTCCAAACGGCGTTAAAATTGAAAAATATGAATATAAATCTTCTATATAGATTGTTGATTTTCCTGCAACTTCCATAATACTAAAATCATCTGCCAGAACAGCGTGTGCTTTATGATTGTGTAAATATAAAAGTGCAGAAACGTTGCCAAAGGCGTGGTCAAAGCGTTTTCCAAGAGCTCCAAGCAATAAAAAATCTGTAAAACCTTTTTTTAAGGCATACTTTACAGCATACATTGTGTCTGTGTCATCTTTTTCGCAGGGAAGCTGAATGATTTCTTTTGCAGAAGTTTTGTATTTTTCTAAAAGTTCCGGCCTAACAGAATCAAAATCACCTGTAATAACCTCAGGGATTACATTAAGGCTTTGTGCGTGTTCCAGCGCTCCGTCGCAAAATATAAAAAAATCATCGTTTCGAAAAAAAGAGCGCATTTTTTCATAATTTTTAATTTCGCCTGCACTTACAATAACACACCGTTTCATATGCCTATCTTGACAAAAAGACCTGTTTTTGTCTATTCTTTAGATGTGGAGTTGACAAAATATTAAAAAATGTCATTTTACTCTGCCAAAGAATAATTATGAGGTTAGTAAATGTCTAAGAAGTATGCATTTTTATTTCCGGGACAGGGTGCTCAGGTTCCCGGCATGATTAAGGATATCTGCGATGCATATCCAGAGGCTCGCGCAGTTGTTGGCGAGGTAACAAAAATAACCGGAGTTGATATGCCAAAGCTTCTTTGGGAGAGTGATGCTGCAACATTAAGCCGCAGTGATAACAGTCAGCTTGCAATTACAACTGCATCTCTTGCAGTTATGGCTGTGTTGAAAACAAAAGGTATTGAACCGTCGGCTGCTATGGGATTCTCTCTTGGTGAATTCCCTGCTTTGTATGCGGCTGGTGTTTTGAGTTTTGAAGATGTAATTAAAGTAGTTCGCGAGCGCGGACTTATTATGCAGGCTACCTGCGAAAATATTGCTAAGGCAAATGAAGGTCACGCACCTGGAATGACTGCTGTTCTTGGTCTTCCACCAGAGAAGGTAGAAGAGCTTGCAAACGGCATTAAAGATGCTTATGCTGCAAACTTGAACAGCCCTGTTCAGACTGTAGTAAGTGGTACAGCAGATGCTTTGGATCAGATTGAAGCAAAGGCAAAAGAAGCTGGTGCACGCCGTGCAATCCGCCTTGCTGTAGCAGGACCTTTCCACAGCCCATTGATGCAGGAAGCTGCTGATAATTTTGAAAAGGCAATAGCAGGCGTTACTTTCAATAATCCGAATAAAACACTTTTCAGCAATGTAACTGGTAAAGAAGCAAATAATGGTGAAGAAATTAAAAAGAATGCAGTTTTGCATTTGACAAACCCTGTTCGCTGGACTTCTGAAGAAGCTGTTTTGAACGATTTGATTAAGTCAAGCGGCGACGAATGGGTATTGATTGAACCTGGTGTTGGTAATGTTCTTACTGGTCTTTGGGGCAAATCAGGATTTGCAGAGACTGCAGAATGCAAGGCAGTGAACTCTGCAGAAAGCTTGAACTCGCTGTAAAGCGGGGGCGTTGCGGGGGTGTCCCCCGCAGAGAGGGTAGCGGAAAACCGAAGGTTTGAAGCGAGGGAGATTCGTCTCCCTCCTAAATTATAAATATTAAGGAAGAAATCATGGCAAGACGTGTTGTAATTACTGGAATGGGAGCAATCACTCCTCTTGGAAATAGTGTTGAAGAAACTTGGGCAGGAATAAAAGCTGGAAAAAGTGGAATTGCACCAATAACTCAGTTTGATTCATCAATCAATAAAGTACATTATGCGGCAGAGGTTAAGAACTTTGACCCTGGTTTGTATATGGATTCAAAAGATGCCCGCAAGATGGCTCGCTTTACTCAGTTTGGCGTAGCAGCTGCAAAGATGGCGCTTGAAGATTCTGGACTTATGGGAAATCAGGAAGTTCTTGATGAAACTGGTATTATTCTTGGTGTAGGAATTGGCGGTCTGGAAGAAACAGAAGCTGATGTTTTGAGCCTTCAGAAAATGGGCTTTACAAAAACAAATCCTATGGCTATTCCAAAGCTTATTCCTAATGAAGTTGGTGGAAATATTGCAATTACATTTGGTCTTCATGGACCTGTTCAGTCAATTGCAACTGCATGTTCTTCTGGAACTGATGCTCTTGGTGTTGCTTTTGATATGGTTCGTTCTGGACGTCTTGATACATGTTTGAGTGGTGGTGCAGAAGCAACAATCTGTCAGTTCGGTGTTGTATCATTTGAAGTTCTTCACGCACTTTCTACTGGTTTTGATGATGATCCTACAAAGGCAAGCCGTCCGTTCGATAAAGACCGCAACGGATTTGTAATGGGCGAAGGTTCTGCTATACTCGTTCTGGAAGAGTATGAACATGCTAAAGCTCGTGGTGCAAAGATTTATGCGGAAGTTGCAGGATACGGTGCTTCTTGTGACGGTTACCATCTTACAGCTCCAAATCCAGACGGAATTTGCGGTTCAAAATGTATGACTCGCGCTCTCAAAGATGCAGGAATGGATCCAAGTGAGATTCAGTACTACAACGCTCACGGAACTTCTACAATGAAGAACGATTCAAGCGAAACAAACATGATTAAGATTGCATTTGGCGAAGAAAATGCCCGCAAGCTTAAGATTTCTTCTACAAAGTCTATGCACGGTCACTGTCTTGGTGCAACTGGTGCTGTTGAAGCAATGATTTGTGTAAAAGCAATCAACGACAGCTTTGTTCCATGTACAAAGAACCTTGATAATCCTGATGTAGAAGGCGGCTGCGACCTCGACTACACACCAAACAAGGGTGTAGAAATGAACATCGACGCTGCAATGTCTGCTACTTTCGGATTCGGTGGACATAACGGTGCAATTATTATTAAAAAGATTTCAAACTGACACACTTCGTGTGCAGTCTAAATCGTTTAATCTCTTGATTTGCCATAAGGCAAACAAGAGAAAATAATTTCGTCCCGACAGGTTGCCCTGCGGGACAAATCATAAGGAATAAACAATGCCACTTACAACAGATATTAAATCACTTTTACCCCACCGCGAGCCTTTCCTCTTTGTTGACGCAATTATCAGTGCAGATGAAAAAGGCTGTGTTTGTGAACATACATTTACAGAAAACGAGTTTTTCTTTAAGGGACACTTTCCTGAGTACCCTGTAGTACCAGGAGTAATTCTTTGCGAAACTATGGCACAGGCTGGTGGAGCTGCTCTCCGCTATTTGAATATTGTTCCTGCAGATGGACTTTTCTTCTTTGCAACGTTGGACAAAGTTAAGTTCCGCGATCAGGTTCGTCCTGGCGACAAGGTTCGCATGGAAATTGAATTCCTTCGCAACAGTCCAAAAATGATTAAACAGGCTGGTAAAGCCTATGTCGGTGACACCCTCTGCGCCGAAGCGGAATGGATGTGTCTTGTTGGTAGTGCCAATTAATCGGAACGGGCGGAATGGAATCGCAGTGCGCGTGAGCGCACACGTATATAAACTTCCATACAGATAGCGGCGGGCTTCAGTCCGCCGCATGTGTCTCGTAGGCGCAGCCAACTAAAATTTAAGCGTTCCTATAACTGTCGTTTCGTTGTCGTTGTAGGATTGCTTTGAAGAATCTGAGCCGTAATATTTATTTTGAAAGCGCGGGCTTTGTGAATCAATTTCTGCAATTTGTTCTGCGCGCGACTTTAAGCCGCTTCTGGAAGGATTTTCTTTTCGGGCGGCTTTTGCTTTTGGCGAAACTAGGAATGCAAAAAGACCTCCGCAAAGTCCGCCTGCAACGTTTATAATCACGCCTGCAATTCCGTTTGCGCTTTGTAAAAATCCGTTAATCAATAAAAGAATGAACAGCGCCGCCTGACTTAATGGAATATTTTTCTTAGAAAATGATGCAAATGAATTCAAAAAGAAAAGCATAAATATAACAGACACAGAACCTTCCAGACTGGCATTGCAAAAACATGCGTTTAAGACACCAGAAAACAAAGAAGAAACCGTCATCATAATTCCAATTACAACAGAACCGTAAAGACCTTCTATTTCGGTTCCCAGTAAAAGAATAAAAATGCAGTTTGTAATTAGAAGTGCAAAGTCACGGCTACCAAAGCTGTAAAAAACAAGCCTTGCGTACGAACTGAAATTCGAAGGATTAAAAGGCAGCGAACCGCCGGCTGCGGTAGGTGAAGCTAAAAATCCGAGTTTTTGTTTTAATACAAAATTGTTAAGCACAAAGAACAGCAGAGCCGCAAAAACAAAAGAAATTGTAACCGGCGCATTATAGGAAATTTTAATATTTATTTTTTTCTTCATGTTTATATTATCTTAGCAAATTCGATTTTAATATATCATTTTTTGTAAAAAAGTGTTATATTAATTGTATGAGCGAAGTAACAAACAGCACGAATGCAAATTCAGGGCTTGTTGAAGACATTACATTCGAATTGCCTCCAGAGAATAACGTTGTTTTTTACAACGATGATTTGACGACTACTGATTTTGTCGTTGATATTCTTGTTTCAATTTTTAATAAATCTCGTTCAGAAGCAGAAGAACTTATGATGAAAATTCATACAGAAGGTTCTTCAATCGTTGGAAAATATACTTATGATATAGCCGTTTCCAGAACAAATCTTACGCTTCAGGCTGCGCGCAAAAACGGTTTTCCTTTAAGGGTAGAAGTTGAGTAGTATAGAACCGGGAAGTACAGTGCGTCAGATGAAGGTTAGCCCTGTTCTGAACCGCATTCTGTCTGAATCATTTTTAACAGCAAAACAGTCTCATCATCAGTTTTTAACACCGGAACATGTTCTTGCGGCTGCTTTAAGAGATGAATATGCGGAGCATCTTTTGTACGACAGCGGTGTAGATGTAAAATCAGTTCAGTCAGAAGTTACAAATTATCTTGTAAGTAAGCTTCCTGTTGTCTCTGAATCTGCAAATCCAGAATTAATTAAAGCTCCTCTGGAATCTGTAGGTTTTCAGGATATGATGAACCGAGCCGTATTCAGCTGTATTACGGCAGATACAAATGTTATAGACATTACCGATGTGCTTTTGAGCATGGCTTCGGCAAAGAAAAATTACTGTGCATACTTTCTTGTAAGCAACGGCTTAAATCGTGATAAGCTCAAAGAACTTGTTATTCAGAGCAGACCTAAGAAAATCCTGAATAAAGAAAACTTTGCCCGTCAGGATTCTGGTGCAAATCAGCCTGAGCCTGTTTCTTCGAATAATGCCGGCGGTCTTAAGCGTTTTGCTGTAAATCTTACGGAACTTGCAAAAAAAGATTCATTTGACGAACTTGTTGGCCGCGATGAAGAACTGGAACGAACTATTCAGATTCTTTGCCGGCGCACAAAAAATAATCCGCTGCATGTTGGTGATGCCGGAGTTGGAAAAACTGCCCTTACTCAGGGGCTTGCTCAGCGTATTGTTCAGGGAAAAGTGCCTGATACATTAAAAGGCTATACTGTTTATTCACTTGATATTGGACTTTTGCTTGCGGGTTCAAAATTCCGTGGTGATTTTGAAGAACGTCTTCATTCAGTTATAGATGAACTTAAAGAAAAAAAGCGTTCAATTTTATTTATTGATGAAATTCATATGATTATGGGCGCCGGTTCAAACGGAAGTACACAAATTGATGCGGCAAATCTTTTAAAGCCAGCTCTCGCTTCCGGCGAAATCAAAGTAATAGGTTCCACAACTTACGAAGAATATGCAAAGAATTTTGAAAAAGACCGAGCTCTTGCAAGACGCTTTCAGAAAATTGATATTTCTGAGCCATCTGCTGCCGAAACAGAAAAAATCTTAAAAGGACTTCTTCCAAAATACGAAGCATATCATAATGTAAAATACAATGCGTCGGCTGTTTCTGACGCTGTAAAATATGCAGTTCAATATCTTCCAAACCGAAGACTGCCGGACAAAGCTATTGATATCATAGACGAAGCCGGTGCTTATCTTCACATTGTAAAAACCGGCGGTTTTGCTGGAAATACGAAAAAAGCAGAATCTGTTCCTGTTGTAAGTTCATCTGTAATAAAAACTGTTACTGCGCGTATTGCAAAACTTCCTGTTGATTCAATTAAAGGAAATGAAAGAGACGCTTTGCGCGAAATAGAAAATCTTATGCAGTCAAAAATATTCGGGCAGGAAAAAGCTGTTGCGGCGCTTGGAAAAGCTGTAAAGCGTGCACGGGCTGGTTTTAGAAATCCAGATAAACCGGAAGCAAGTTTTCTTTTTGTTGGACCTACTGGCTGCGGAAAAACCGAGCTTGCAAAAACTCTTTCCGAAATTTTAAAAGAACCTTTGCTGCGTTACGATATGAGTGAGTATCAGGAAAAGCATACGGTAAGCCGTCTTGTTGGTTCTCCGCCGGGATATGTTGGTTTTGAAGAAGGCGGACTTCTTACAAAGGATGTTATAAAAAATCCCCATTCGGTAATTCTTTTTGATGAAATTGAAAAGGCGCACGAAGATATTTATAATGTGCTGCTTCAGGTTATGGATTACGGCAGCCTGACTGATAATCAGGGACGAAAGGCTGATTTCCGTTCCTGCATAATTATTATGACAAGTAATGCCGGTGCGCGCGATCTTGAAAAAAATGGCATTGGTTTTGGTTCTGGTTCTGATCAAAGTGATGATGTAGAGTTATCGTTGAATGAAGCTGTAAACAAGGAATTCCCGCCGGAATTTAGAAACAGACTTGATGCTGTTATTCCGTTTAACTTTCTTGATTTTGAAGTTGCAAAAATGGTTTGCCGCAAGGAACTTGGAAATCTTGCACAGAGAATTAAACGGCAAAAAGTTGTGCTTGAAGCTTCTGACAGGGCAATTTCGCTTCTTGCAAAAGAAGGTTATTCAAAGGAATTTGGGGCAAGAAATATTGCCCGCACAATCGAAGAAAAGGTTTCAAATCAGCTTGTTGACGAGGTTTTGTTCGGAAAACTGGAAAAAGGCGGAAAAGTTTTAGTTGATTGTAAAGACGAAAAACTTATTTTTACCTATGAAAAGTAACCTGAAAATTTCAAAAAAAGCATTTTCACTTGCAATTTATTTTTTGTCTGTGCTGTTTTTTGCAACGGTATTTCTGTGCATATTTTTTATTACCGCTCATAGAAATTCTCTTTTCAGAAAAAATGCCAGTCAGGAAAACCGGATTGCGCACGTTCTTGTAATTGGAAGCTATAAGAACGAGGTTATTACAAGACAGATTTATAACGGCGCAAAAAAAATGGCAGAAAAATATAACAGCGTCGTTGAGCTTTACATTCCTACTTTTCAATCATCCGATACTTCGCTGCAGGCTTTGTTTGATTATGCAGGTTATATTAATGCGGACGGAATTATAGCGTTTGTCGGTTCATCAGATAAAAAACTTGTTACTCCAAGAGATGTTGATGATTATAAGATTCCTTTGATTACAACCGGAACTTATGTGCCCGAACTTTCGCAGATTTCTTACATTGGAAACAGCTATTGGGAAGTTGGAAAGAAAATTGCCGAAGATGCGGAAGAACTTCTTATGAATTCTCGCGGCGACATTTGCATTATAAACAATAATTCGTCTCCGAATCCAAACGACAGCACTCTTTTAAATAGCATGCAGTCGTATTTTAGAACATTTAAAGGTATAAATTGTAAGGTTGTTCCAAAAGTCAGTCTTAATGATACTTCTGATGTTTTTATATGCCTTTCTGAAGAAATTACAATTCAGACAGTTCAGTTTTTTCAGGAATTTTATCCTACAAAAAAACTTCACATTATAGGTTTTGGAAGCAATAATACCTGCGAAATTTACCTTGAAAAAGGCTTAATCACAGAGCTTGTAACAATTAACCCCGAAAAAATTGGCGAAGAAGCTATGACCGCCTTGTTTGAATACAAATCAAGAGGGTATACAAGTAATTATATTACTGCAGATGTAAAGGTCTGGAGGGCGAAATAATGAAATTTTCAAGCCTTCTGCCAAAACTTTCGCTTCGCTGGAAAATCATGCTTTGTGTTGCCATTGCAATGACTTTGCTTGGTTCAATTCTTATTGTTTCTATGAGTATGAACCTGCAGGCTATGCGTTCCCTTGGCGGTTCGTATATTTCAAACTCTGAATTAAATGATTTTTCGCAGAAAATTCTTCAGACTGAAAAAGCTGTAGAAACTTACATAAATTACAGAACCTTTGAAAGCATAGATTCGTTTTACAATTTCAGAAACAAGGTTGAAATTTCAATAGAAAAATTTCAGAAATATCCTTCAACAAACGAAGTAAAGCAAAAGGAATATATAGTTGCTCAGCTTACAAAATCTTATATTTCGTACAGCACAAAGGCCATTGCTTCTCAGCGTGCAAATTCTCATGACGAAGTTGCAAAATGGTTCGATAAGGCACTTTCCTGCTATAACCTTTTGAATTCCCATATCATTGAATTAAACAGCCTTCGCCTTCAGGAAAATGCAAATAATTATGAAACAAACCGCAGAAATTTTTCTTTTTCAACTTCTATAAGTATTGTGCTTTTTATAGTTTGTTCTTCAATTATACTTTTGATTTTGTATATCATAATTACTTCGCTTACAAAACCGCTCGTAGAAATTTCGGAGGTTGCCCACAGAGTTTCAAAACGAGATTTCGACGTTCCTCTTTTTAATTTAAAATCTGATGACGAAATTGGAAATATCTGTCAGGCGTTCGACAGAATGATTATTTCTATCCGAGAGTATATTGATACAATCTGGGAAAAGGCGCAGACCGAGGCTGAATTGCGTGAGAAGGAAATTGAAATGCAGGCGCTTTACACCGATGCACAGTTAAAGACGCTTCAATATCAGATTAATCCGCACTTTTTGTTTAATACGCTTAATACAGGTGCGCAGCTTGCAATGATGGAAAATGCCGATAAAACCTGCCTTTTTATGGAACAGGTAGCCGATTTTTTCCGTTATAATATTCAGCAGAAAAAACAGACTGCTACAATTGACGAAGAACTTGGTCTTATAGATAACTTTGTTTATATTATGAAGGTGCGCTTTGGAAACCGCCTTGAATTTAAAAAGACAATCCCTGAACAAAAACTAAACCAGACAATTCCGGTTATGACGCTCCAACCGCTCGTTGAAAACTGCATAAAGCACGGTCTTAAAAATTCAAAAGGAAAAATTGAACTTAAAATAACCATGCTTGAAAAATTCATAGAAATAAGTGTGTCGGATAATGGAAGCGGCATGGATGAAGAAGTTCGCAAAAAAGTTTTAGAAATGGTAAAGTCAAATTCGTCAGAATTTAATGTAGAAGAAAATTCCGAAGAAGGAACGGGAATCGGTTTGACAAATGTTTTTATGCGATTAAAATTATATTTCCATAGAGATGATATTTTTGATATTGTTTCGGCAGATGATGGAATTGGTACAAAATTTATAATAAGGATTCCGGCTCATGTATAAAATTCTACTTACTGATGATGAACAGATTGTAATAGACTCGCTTTCTTTTATTATAAATAAAAATTTCGAAGGGCAGGTACAGGTTTTTACAGCTCTTTCCGGTACAGAAGCAATTGAAATTTCTACAAAAGAAGATATTGATATCATATTTATGGATATTAATATGCCAGGTCTTAGCGGACTTGATACAATCAGCTGCATTTTAAAGCTTAAGCCGAATATTGCTGTTATAATTCTTAGCGCATTTGACCGTTTTCAGTATGCTCAGGAAGCAATGAATCTTGGCGCGTTTAAATACATTACAAAGCCGGTAAACCGCAATACTGTAATTCAGACAATCCGAAGTGCAATGGATTTAATAGATTCCCGTCAGGGTGCTTCTGTCAGCGATACAGACTTTCATAAAAAGCTTGATTTAATTTCTCCGATGATTGAAAGTGATTTTATCTATGCGTGCCTTTTTACAAACGACAAGGCTATAGATATTTCTGCCTATCTTGATTATTTTAATCTTAGTAATTCCGATTTTTGTGTTATATGTCTTGAAGTTCCTAAAATTGATCCGGCAAATCAGTATGAAACTTTTTTAAAAATCCGTGAAATTTTAAATAGAGATCACAGAGTTCTGGTAAGTTCGTTTATGCTGAATCGTATTATTGCACTTTATCCGGTAGAAAAAGATGCTTCGCCTCAGGAAGTTCTGGAGCAAATTCAGAAAATGATTTCAAACCTGTCGTTCAATTTTTCTGCAGGAATACGAACCGGCGTAAGTCATATTTTTACGGGCAGTACCGATTTTTCAATCGCTTATAACGAAGCTGTTGCTGCAATCATAAAAACAGACGAAGCCGGTGGCATTCAGTTTGCCTATTCTCAGTCAGAATTGCAGGATAATACAAGAAATATAGAAGAATTTAAAAAGCAGCTTTTAGTTCATTTAAGGCAGGGCGACGCAAACGGAATTAAATCTTTTTTAAGCCTTTATACTTCGGAACTTTTTGAAGCCCAGAAAGATTTAAACGTTATAAAAAACAATCTTTTTGAACTTATAATTACAGCGCGTAACGTTACAAACGAAATCATAAAGGATTTACCTCAGAACACGTTTGACAATGTTTTTTCGGTGCTTTCTTCCGAAAATGATCTGACTGTGCTTAAGGAATTTACACAAAAGTGTCTTCTGGAATGTGAGTCGGCAATTGCAAGCAGAAAGGCTCATGTAGAAAATCCTGTAATAAAGAAAGTGTGCGATTATCTGAATATGCATCTTTCCGAAGATCTTTCTCTTGAACAGATGGCTGATTTTGCAAACGTCAGTTCATTTTATTTGAGTAAGCTATTTAAAGAAGAAAAGGGTGTTACGTTTATTAATTTTATTTCGGACAGGCGTCTTGAAAAAACCCGTGATCTTCTGAAAAACACAGATTTGTCTATAAAAGAGATTACAACCGAAGTTGGCTATAATGATCAGAATTATCTTAGCCGAATCTTTAAAAATCGTTACGGACTTTCGCCGTCAGAATATAGAAATTCATTGTAGGAGTAAAATCAGATTTCCCAACAGCCTGAATATTTTTGAAATCTGCATAAAAAATGAATGAAAAAAATAATTTTTCTGTTAATTTCGGCTTTGCTTTTTGTTTCTTGTAGAGAAAAGAATAGTGTTAGTACAGATGTTACTGCCGATTTGTCCAATGAAAATAAAAAGGTAATAGGACTTTCTATTGATACGCTTGCAATAGAACGTTGGCAGCGTGACCTGGACATTTTTATAAATAAGGCAAAGGAGCTTGGCGCGGATGTAATTGTGCAGAATGCGGGAAACAGCTGCGAAGAACAGAGTCGACAGATTTTGTACTTAT
>Ga0256407_10011229_pt1 | contig 12434 bp, 8 predicted proteins | sample RumenRJG_04DNA_FD_193489 | JGI IMG/M metagenome (GOLD analysis project Ga0256407, IMG submission 193489) | Bovine rumen microbial communities from Lethbridge, Alberta, Canada - RJG_04 | ecosystem: Host-associated > Mammals > Digestive system > Stomach > Rumen | place: Canada: Alberta | collected... | reverse complement strand
ATAAAATATAATTAAATTTTAATAATTATAAATTATATAAAAAAAAAAAAAAAAAAAAAAAAAAAAAAAAAAAAAAAAAAAAAAAAAAAAAAAAAAAAAAAAAAAAATAAAAATAAAAAAAAAATAGAAAAAAATTCCCACATTAAATAATAAAAAAAATGGAAAACCAAGAAACCCAACCTCCTCAAAATTCAATCACTTCCCCATTACAGACTCCAAATCCTCAATCTGAAAAATCTCAAACGTACCCTCCAGACTTCATATCAGAAGAAGAGCCAACATCATTAGATATAGAAGAAACAGAAATAATAGAATCAATATTAAAAAATGATTACAATCTCTTCGAATCAGAAAATGAATCTCGAAAGCGTCAAGAAGTAATAATAAAATTAGATTCTTTAGTAAAAAAAGCATGTGAAAATCTAGGTATAAAAAAAGGATTATCACCACAAGATGCACATAATGCAGGAGGTAAATTATTTTCATTTGGTTCATATCGTCTTGGTGTTGTTTCACCAGGTGATGATCTTGATGTTTTATGCGTAGGTCCCGATCATTGTGATAGAGATCAATTTTATGATGAAATGGAAAAACAATTAAGAACTGAAAAAGATATTACTCAAATTTCTCCTGTTAAAGATGCTAATGTACCAATAATAAAAATTATCTTCTCTGGTATTCCAGTTGATATTTTAGTAGCAAGATTAAATTATAAAACTATAAATGAAAATTTAACACTTGAAGATGATAATGTATTAAGATATTGTTCAGGGAAATGTATATTAAGTTTAAATGGTTGTAGAGTTACTAATGCAATTTTAAGTCTTGTTCCTGATAAAGAAAATTTTAAATTAACTTTAAGAGTTATTAAATTATGGGCTAAAAAAAGAGGAATATATGGTAATGTTATAGGTTATCCTGGTGGTGTTGCATGGGCTATTTTAGTTGCTAAAGTTTGTCAAATGTTTCCTAAATTAAAACCTAATAAATTAATTAGAAAATTTTTTAATGTTTATGCTAATTGGAATTGGGAGGAACCTGTTAAAATTACAGAATTGAAAAAGGATGTTGGATTCAAATGTGAAATTGAAGTCTGGAAACCTAAAGATGATAAAGATAAAGATAAATATTTTAATGTTTTAACTATTTTAACACCTGCTTTTCCTTCTCAAAATACTAATTATAATACTACTGAAACTACTAAAAGAGTTTTAATTGAAGAATTTATTAAATTTGATAATTATACTAAAAATATTATTTTTGATAATAATAATATTGATTTTATTAGATTACAATGGCATAATTTATTTAATGAAATTGATTTTTTTAAAGAATATAATGTTTTTTTACAAATTGATATTCTTGCAACGACATTAGAAAATTTTAAATATTGGGATGGATTAGTTGAAAGTAGATTAAGATTTTTAATTACTGGATTTTTAGATTTACCACAAATTAAATTGAGACCTTATACTAAAGGTTTTCAAATTCAAGATATGAGTTTTCAATTTGAAAAAACATATTTTTATGGAATTGATTTTAATGATCCTGATGAAATTTTGAAAAATATTCAAAATCAAAATAAAGATGATTTACTTTTAATTAATGTTAGACCTGCTGTTAAATATTTTATTTCCAAAATTAATGAAAAAAGAAAAAATCAAAGTGATATGAATGTTAGATTAAAAATTAAAACTTCAGATAATTTACCTATTCAAATTATACAAATGAAAAAAAATGAATATGATATGAATAAAGCTTATAAGAAAAGAAAACTTAAATAAATTTTATATATTTTTTAAATTGTTAATTTATTTATATAATGTAAATTTTAATATTTTCATTTTATAAATTTTTTTATTATTAAATAAATAAAATTTATTATTTATTATTTTAATAATAATATAAACTTTATAATATTTTATTGTTTAATTTTATTAATAGCAACAATTGTTGTTTTTATATCTTTTCTATTTTTAATGTGTTTGATAGGAAAAATTAAAAATCTTTGTAATTCTTTAATTTCATTATTTTTAGAAGCAATTTTTTTTTCTAAAACTTTAATTTTATTAAATAAACTTTCAATATATTTTTCTTCATCACTTTTTTCATTAACTTTACAATATTGACTATTATATTTCTCAATTAAACTTTTAATTTCATTTCCCATATCAACATCATATTTAGAAATAACAAAATAAACAGCATTTAATAAACTATCTTTTTCAATAATTTTCTCTGTTAATTTTTCCCTTAATTGTTTATTTATATATTTACTTTCAATAATCATATTATTAATATTTTTTAACTGTTTCGTATTATCAGAATTTATTTTATTTTGATAATCTAATGCTTGTTTAATAAAATTTTTTTCACCTGTAGTTTTAAAAAAACTAATTTTTAAATCTTTAATTGCTTTATTAAATTTTTGAATTGAATGTTCATAATGTGAATTTTCTTCTCTATATTTATCAACAATTGACTTTTCAATTAATTTCATTTTTTCACCTTCTTCTTTAGGAGAAACTAAAATATAATCATTTAATCTTTTATTAGTATTTGTAATAGATGATAAAAAATTAAAATCAATATCACTATTTTCAATACAATAATCTTTTAAAGATAAATGTTTTCCTATATTATAATCTGTTATTATTTTTTGTAATGTTTTATTATTTTTTTCTTGTTCTGTTTCTATTTCTCCATTATTATCTGTCATTATACTTAAAAAACTTGTTCTTGATTTATCTGGATTTCTACTACTTGTTAAGTTTAATATTTTAAATCTATCATTGTCTTTAAATTTTCTTGTTCTTTGTTTTCCAAAATTTAATTTCATTTTTTTTATTATATTTAATGTAAATAAAATATTTTTTAAAAATTATTTATTTAATTATAGAGAAAAATTCTCCATTTAGAAGAAATTTTTTAACAAGTTTCTCTCTTCATCTTTCTTTCAAAGAGAAGTTCATTTTTGGTTCAAAAAACTTTTTCCACAAACCATTGAAGAAAAAAATAGATGTTTGTAATTAACCTGTACCTCACATTTTTGAAGAAATAATTAGAAGAAAAAAAAAAAAGCAGTAGATAAAAATTACAATGAGAATGGTTATAATAAATATGGATATGATAAATATATGTTTGATAAGGAAGGATACAATAATTTGGGTTTTAATTAGAATGGAATTCACAAAATAACAAGAGAATGTTTTTCTGATTTAAGTAAATGATATATGTAGATACAATAATTATAATGGTGTCATTTATATAGGTATGGCTCATTATGTTTTTTTTTGATAATGACATTATCAGATAAATATGAATTATCTTTCTTGAAAATCAACATTTATACCTGTTTTAAAGAAGGAGTTTTTCTTATTTAAGTATAATTATGATTTAATTTTAGTTATTTATTAATAATTATTTAAAAATTAAAAAAATTTATTTTTTCAATATTAACAAATATTATTTTTTTAATATTTTATCTAAATATCAACATAATGAATTTTTAAATTTGAAACAGGAACAAATCCAACATTCATTTTATTATTATTAAAGTTAGTTTTAGGACAACTATTTTCTTTATTATTTTGAGTCTTATTATTATTTACACAATTAATATAATCTTTATAGAAATTATTATGAGTTTTTCCAAAAATTTTTTCTTTTTTTTTTATACTTGTTGGAACAAATGTTGTATTTCTTTTTTCTACTTTTCTTGGATTAACTTGGAATATTGTTTCATTTGCAGTAAATCTTTTTTTTAAATTATTTTTGGAGATAAATAATCCTGATGGATTGTATTTTTCTTCTTTTAATTCAAATTGAATTATACTATAATCACGAAATGAATTTGGATTTGATTTTTTTCCTTTATTTACTATTGGTTCATTCTTTTTTAAAATATTTTTCTTTTTTTTATATAATTCTATCATATTTTCTTCTTCAGAATCATTATTAAATATTAAATAATCAACATTATTATTATTAGAAGTATTATTATTATTTATATTATTATTTGTATTTATAGCATTATCTGAATTTATAGTATTATTTGTGATAATATTATTATTTGTAATAACATTATTATTTGTAGTCATATTATTATTTTTTGTAATGTTATTTTTATTGATAATATTATTATTAGATGATGAATTTTTGATTGTATTTTTTGGTGTATCATATTGATTTATATTAGTATTTTTATTTTCTTCTTGATTAATTTCTTCTTTTTGAATTGTATTATCATTTGAATTTTGATTATTAAAATTAATTTGAATGTTAGAAATTTTGACATTAATAATATCTTCATTATTATTATTATTATTATTATTATTATTATTATTATTATTATTATTATTATTATTATTATTATTATTATTATTATTATTATTATTATTATTATCTATTTCTTTTTGTTTATTAAACTTATTTGTAATTTGTCTAACTAATTTTTTAACTTTTTCTTTCTTTTTATTATCACCTTCATCATCAGTAAAATCAATATCTTTTTCAATTTCAGTAATTTTATTTCTTTTAGAATTAAAATATAATTTTTGTTTAAAATCCTTAATTTGTTCACTTTTCATTTGAAAAGTAGTTCTTCTATTCTTAGTCATATCTCTCTCATTTCCAATTTTTCTTTTCAAATTATTAAATTCACTAATCATATCATTATATCTTTTAACAGCAATATCAACATCTTTTTTAAAATAATTAATATTATTATTTAACTTCTCTTCAATTTCACTTTTAATATTAACAATTTTTTCCCATTCACTAATAAATTCATTAGTTTTTTTTTCTAAATTCATAGCAGATTTAACATTTTCAATTCTTAAATCCATTAATTTTTCATTTAATAATTTAATCTCACTTTCAATTTTTTCTTGTAAAATATTATTTTTAGTATCAGAATAACTATTACAAATATTTTGTGAATTTTTAACAATAGTAAGAACTTCTTTAATAGTATTTTCAGATTTTTGTTTAATTTCTTTCATTTCTCTTTTATTTTGTTCTTTAGTATAATTAATTGATGAAAGTTCTTGAATTAAATAATTTATAAATTGACTCATATTTTTATATTGTGAAGTCGGTCCAATAAATCCAGGTAAAGTTAAATTATCAATAAATATTTTATCATATTTAAATCTTAAATTACTTATATCTTTTATTGCTTCATTTAATTGTATATCATGTGATAATAATTGTGATTCTGCTTTTTTTTTAAATGATTCTATTTCTATTATTTTTTCTTGACGAAATTTTATATTTGAAAATAAATCAGAGAGATTGTTTGATTTTTCTATTAAGGAATTTACTTTTTCTGATAAATCATTAAAGTTATTTTCTGTTAAAATTGCTTTTTCTAATATTTTTTGGTTTATTTTATCTTCCAGTTGTTGAATATGTTTAACTACTTCGTTTTTGAAAATTTGGAAATCTGTTAATTGAATTTCATTTAATTCATTTTCCTTTATTTCATTATCTTTTGTTTCTTCTTTTTTTATAATATCCATTTTTTTATTTTCAATAAAGCTATTTTTTAAATAATTATTTTTATATTTTTTATATCAATGTAAAATTAAATAATTAATTATCTCATTAATAAAAAATTATAAAATATTAAAAAATAAATATTAAAAAATGTCATCTATAAATTCAAATTCATACTGTAAAAAATTGAATGAAATTTCTAAAAATATTTTAATAAATCAATATAATAAAAAAAAACAACGTTTTTCAAAATCATCTGGAAATTTTGATACTCAATCAAGTGATTATAATGGTACAAGAAGATGTTCAAAAATTGTAAAATCATCAATTCCAAATAAGATAATAAAAAAAGAAAATGAAATTTTAAATCAAACTTCTCATTTTTTAATTAATAATAATTCAATATTTAATGAAAATGTAAATGTAAATAATAGTTCAAATAGTAATAATATAAATGTTATATGTGATAAATTAACTTTTAAAAATAGTTCTCATAATTCATTTCATATAGACAATGATGAAAATAGTAATAATAATGAATATGAAGAAAGTGGAAAAAATTTAAAAAGTTTATTTATAAATGATACTTCTAGAAAAATAAATAATATAAGTATAAATGAATTAATTGATAATAATAATAATAATTATTATAAAAATAATAATAATAATTATAATATTAATGAGAAAAATAATGAGAATAATAAATTAAAAAAATTAAGAACATATGAAAATAAACCTATTTATAAAAATAATTATATTGAAGAAGATTTTACATTAAATAATAATTTACAACAAAAAAAAAGAGAATTATCAAATGTAGAAACATTACAAAAAAAAAATGTTTTAAATAGTCATACAATACCAATGTTAACAAAACAAATATTATTAAAATCTTTCAATGAATATTTAATAAACAATAAACCAATTGTATATAGTGAAGAAATAAAAAGTGGAAATATTTTTGGTTTTTCGGCTTTAACTTTTAGAAATAGTTGTCCAAAATGTAGAACAACTATATCAATTAATATAAATTTAAAAAATGAATTTGGTATTTTACATTTTTTTGATTTACATAGTATTTTAATAAAAAATGATATTTTAAAATCTAAAATTAAAATTTTATCAACAAATGAAATAATAGATGAAAAATTTTTTAATGATATAATTGGAAATATTGTTATTTTAAAATTTCAAAATGATAATATTTTTCTAATAAATAATAATACAAAAAAATTATCTAGTTATAAAGGAATTTTATCAGTTAATAATTCATCAAATATATTATTTTTAAATAATATTCAAAATATTCCTTCTCCAAAATTATTAGATTTTATTTTATTATTTAATAGAGGAATTTTTCAAGTTTTAACAAATAAAGATATTATTATTATTATATATAAAACTTTATTAGAAGATTTATTAAATAATTCTACATTTGATATTTTATTAGAAGATATAGTTAAAAATTTATTTAATGCTTCAATTAGTTATGGTGGTAATAGAGATATGGCTTGTTTATTTATTTGTTTTGAAAATTTTAAAAAATTATTTTTAGAAAAAAATATTGATAAAATTTATGATTTTTTTCATAAAATTGAAATTGGTATTTTTGATAATGAAGAAGATGAAGAAAAAATTCCTGATTTATTTTCTCCTCAAAAATCAATTAGAATTAAAAATTATAATAATTTAACTTTTAATGATAGAAAATCAAATACTGATGATTCACATAAAATTATAATTAAACCTATACATAAAAAAAAAACTTTTTTTAATTGTTGTGGGTTATTTATTAAATGTAAAAATAAATGAATTAATGTGTAATAAATAAATGTAAATTGTGTTATTTTATAATTTATATTTTAAGAAATATATTTTAATTCCTAATTATTATGTAGGAAATTATATTTGAAAATGATAAAAATGTTTTTTTATATATTTATTTTAATTTTTTTATATATTAAAGTAATATGAAAAATACTTTTTATATTTTTTTATTTTTATTTATTCAAATATTATGCATAAGAAAGAATAATTTGAAAAAAAATGAAACAAACAAAAGTATAATAAAAAACAATAATATACATTTATAAATTTAGTGAATATTAATATTGAAAATAATAATAATAAAACATTTTTAAAAAATAATAAAAACCAAGAAACAGAATTAGATAGATTAAAAAAAATTCAAAAACCAATAATGAAAGATATAAAAGAATCAGAAATGACATTAATAAATAGATTAATAATAGTATCATTATCAGTGTTAATAATGTCAATTTTATTATTATTATTTATGCAATATTTAATTAAAATATCAAATATACAAAAAGATAATTGTCCTTTTACAGAAGATGAATTAATTTTAATTTGTAATGATCCAAGTAAATATAAAAAAAAATTTTAAACTTTTATTTTTCATTTAATAATGTGAAATACAATAATTTTCAAATCCATCTATTATAAATTTAATTGATGCATAATCTTTTTGTTTTTCATATTTATTAATATTATCAATTAAATGTTTTATTTTTGGAATTGAACGTATTTTTTTTTCATATTTATTTAATAAATTAATCATTCTTTCATATTCTTTAATAATATTTTCAGTATCATTAATATTTTTATTTAATATATTTTTATTACTTCTATCACTTTCATTATTATACAAAATATTATAATTTTCCTTCTCATTAATTAAATATTTTATTTTATCTTCAATAAAAATTTTAACATCATTTATATTTTGACATTGAACAATTTCAAATTCAAAATAGTTTTTATTATAACAACAATTACCCATTTAAAAATTATTTTAAAAAAAAAATTAAATATTTCGAATATTGATATTTAATTATAAAAAAAATGAATGTAAAAAGAAAAAATAAATATAATCGAAATCAAAGTCATCACACTCCAAACACATCATTAATAATCAGTAGTGACTTACCTCCAAATAAATTATATAATATATTAATAAACAATCCAAATTTAATAAATGAAAAAGATTTCAAAGGAGAAACTTTTTTATCATATTCAATAAAAAGAGATAAATTAGATGTGTTAAAATTACTTTTAACTTCACCAATATTAGATATGAGTTTTAAAGACAAAGATGGAAATACATATTTAATATTAGCAACATTATATCAAAGAGAAAATATGATAATTCCTTTAATTCAAAAAGGAATTAATATAAATATTAAAAATAATGATGGTAATACTGCTCTTCATTTAGCTTATATGTTAAATAATGAAAATATTATTAAAATTTTAATTGATAATAATATTGATATTAATATTATTAATAATAAAGGTGAAAAGGCAAATGAAGTAAAAGAAAAAATTACTAGTCCTATATTTATTAATAGTATTGGAAGTAAAGACTTTATTAATTTTCATAAAGAAAAAGATAAAAATGATAATTTTAATACTTCAATTAATAATAATGATAAATTAAATGATCAAATATCAAAATATAAAAGTGATGATAATTTTAATACTGAAATTTCAGATAATAAATTTGATGATAAATTAAATAATCAAATGTCAAAATATAAAAGTGACGATAATGTCAATACTGAAATTTCAATTAATAAAATAGATGAAACAAATTATAATACAGAAATATCAAATAATAATTTTGTTAATCAAATTTCAATTAATAAATCAAAAGAAGAAAAAGATATTAAAGATAATAATGATGATGATAATGTAAATATGGGATTAAGTTTAGTAAAACCAAAAAAAAAAATAAATGAAAGTTTAGAAACAACAACTCATAATTCAAAAAATAATAATACACAAATTAATTTTGAAGAAAATGATAGTAAAATAAAAGATTCTATAAATGATGATTTTTTTGATTTAAGTATTGAATTACCTAAAAAAGAAAATAAAGATATTGTCGTTGTTGAAAAATCAAAAAAAGATGATTTAAAAGATAATGATGATTATAAAGAATATAATGATGATGAAATGGTTAATTTTAGTGTAGATAATTTTAATAAAAAAAGTAATTTTTATAAAAAAGAATCACATTCAAAATCAAATATTGATTTTAATAATTATAATTATTCAGATGATGATGATAATGATTATAATGATTATAATGATTATGATGATAATGATAATAATAATAATAATAAAAATAATAATGATGATTTAAATTTATCAAATGATTCAAATGAAAAATATGATGAAAATTTTAATCCTTTAGATGAAAAAGAAGAAGATTTTTTTAAAATAAAAAATGATGATGAAGATGATGATTATAATAATAAAAGTATACATAATAAAAAAAAATCAAAATCTATTTTACAATCAAATAAATCAATAAAAATTACAGATATAGATTTTATGAAACCAAATACAAATAAAACATCAATTTTGAAAAAAAATACTATAGAAAATTCAAAAACAAAAGCAATTACAGAAAGAAAAAAAAATCAATTAGTTTTTAATTTCAATCAACCAATTAGAGCATCACCAACAAAAAATTATGAGAAAAATATGAATAAAAATCCATTATATACATTTTTAAAAAGTATAAATTTAGAAAAATATTTTTCAAATTTAATAAATCTCGGTTTTGATGATATAAATTTTTTAATTAATGAAGCAAAAAAAGGAAAAATGGGAATTACATATGAAAATTTAAAACAATCTGGAATAAATTTACCTGGTGATAGGATAAAAATATTAATAAAAATACAAGAAGAAGCAAAAAATTTTAAAACTAAATTACCAAATGATATTTATTATATTTGTAAAGATTTAAAAAATTATAAAAAAGATATTCATATTCAAAAATTAAATAATTGGTTAAAAGATATTAAATTAGAAGAATATTTAAATAATTTTATTAAAAATGGATATCATAGTAAAGAATTACTTATTATGCAAATGATATCAAAACAACCTTTAACTTTGGATATTTTAGAAAATGAAATTGGAATTACTAAATTAGGTCATAGAAAAAAAATTTTAAATAAGTTAAATGAAGAAGCTTATGATATTAAAAAAAAATTAAATTCTATTTCTTTAGGTGATATTTTTGATATTAATGTTAGTAAAACTTATGAACAAGTTAAAGAAAAATGTTATATTTTTTAATTGTGTAGTTTTATTTTTTTATTTTTGATATATGGAAAAAAATATTTTTTGTTTTATTTGATATTGTTTATATTATTTTTTTTTAATTGTTTAAATTTTTATATAAAAAAATTATAATTACTATTAAATAAATAATTAAAAATATAAAAAAATAATTAATTACCTTTAAATTATTAATACTTGTAAATAAATAAATAAAAAAACAAATTGTATTATTTTCAATATATTTTTAATATATAATTTTTTTTTCTAAATTAAGTCTTTTTTTAAAAAGCACTAAAAAAAAAATGAATCTAATAATATATTTCATCCTTTTTATTTTTTTAATAACATCAATTAACACCCAATCAACATGTAGATATATAAATGATTGTTTTAATTGTAAGGCAGCATTTCAAGATCAGTGTAAATGGAATTCAAATTCATGTGATGCAAATGATAAAAAATCACCAAATTCGGATATTATAAAAAGATTATTAATGTGTTATAATTATGAAGAATCTATAAAAAGAATAACAGATAAATATTGTGGAGAATTAAATATTAATTTAATTGATAAAGATATTAAAATAAATTTAAAAGAAAATGATAAAAAATATGGTTTAGATAATTTAATTTGTAGATATACTATTAACAATAATGAAGAAGGTAAAAAATATTATATTAAAATTAAAAGAGAAAAAATTGAAAAAGCTCCTTCAATTATTTTAAATATTACACAAAATGATAAAAATGATGAATCAATTTTAGTAAACGATTATGATATAACATATAGTTTAAATAAAAAAGAAATTTATATTAATGTTTATACTCCTCAATCTTATAATAAAAATCCTTTTAAAATTACTGTTTCATATTCTAATTCTGATAATAATAAAGATATTATTATTATTGTTTGTGTTTGTATTATTGGAATTATTCTTATTATTTTAATAATTTTTTTTATACTTTATAAAAAAAAAGATAATTCTACTTATTTTATTTCAAATGAAGAAGATAAAAAATTTAAAAAACAAATTAGAAAAATTGCTGAAAATGAATTTAGTAAAGTTAAAATTCAAAAATTTAGACAAACAAATGATCAATATGATTCAAATTGTGGAATATGTATGGAAGAATTTAAACCTGACGATGATATTACAGTTACTAGATGTGAGCATATTTTCCATTATACTTGTTTAAAAAATTGGTTTTTACCAATAGAATCTGATGAAATTCATAATACTTGTCCTGAAGATAGAAAATTATTATTCCAAATAAATTTTGATAATATGAATAATCCAAATAATGATTTACAAGAACCAGAACAAATGATATTAAGAATTAATAATAATAATAATAATAATAACAATAATAACAATAATAATAGTAATAATAATAATAATAATGCATTTCCAATTGATAGAAATAATAATAATAATAATAATGCATTTCCAATTGATAGAAATAATAATAATAATAATGCATTTCCAATTGAAAGCAATCAAATAAATAATAATGCTCCTCCTATTCCAATTATGGGTAATCAAAATCATAGTAACAATCAAATTCCATTTGGAAATGAGAATAGAATGATGAATAATGCTCCAACACCAGCAATAAATTAATATTTTTATTTTATTTTATTTTTTCAAATATAAATCCATTTTTAAACTAATTTAAAAAATGTAAAAAAAAAATAAAAATAAAAAATAATATAAAACTTACAAAAAAAAAAAAAAAAAAAAAAAAAAAACTTTTTTTTTTAAAAAATATTTTTTTTTTTTTCTTTTTTTTCTTTTTTATTTTTAAAAATATTATTTTAAATTATTTCCAATTCT
>Ga0256407_10011228_pt1 | contig 12436 bp, 12 predicted proteins | sample RumenRJG_04DNA_FD_193489 | JGI IMG/M metagenome (GOLD analysis project Ga0256407, IMG submission 193489) | Bovine rumen microbial communities from Lethbridge, Alberta, Canada - RJG_04 | ecosystem: Host-associated > Mammals > Digestive system > Stomach > Rumen | place: Canada: Alberta... | reverse complement strand
TGCAAGTTCCTCAATATAACAGGGATCTGGCAAATTCGTCAGTTCAGGTCGCCTTAAATCGTAATCATCATCATAGCCTGAAAATTTGTTCAACATTGTCCCTACAATAATTGGCAGGTTTTCCTGGATGGCCAGTTGTTTCAGCGAACGCATCACGTTTGCTGTTCTCTCTGAAGGACTTCCGTTTTCATTTCCTAAATCAATCATTTGCAGACAGTCTATGAAGATGATGCTTATGTCCTTTTCTTTGATGCATTTTCGTGTGGTTTCAATCAATTCATCAAGAGGTAGCCCCAAACTGTCATGTATAAACAATGAGTCATCGTCTAAAGTTTGTATGCCCTTATCAAGTTCTTTCCACTGATGCGGCTCCAAACGACCTTTATTCAAATCAAGTGTGGGAATGTCGCAGTGGATGGACAAAAATCTGGAAAAATATTCTGACTTCAGTTTTTTTGTCGAGAACAGCAACACGGGAAGCTCGCTCTTCTGTACGATATTATCTATCATCGACAGCATAAATTCCTCTTTTCCCATGCAGGCTCTTCCGCCAACGACGTACACCTTTCCATTCTCAAAGCCGTCCGTCAAATCATCCAGTGGTCGGAATCCTGATGATATTCCCGACCTACTCTCTTTTGCTATTTTTACCTCTATCTCATGAAGGCAGTCCTTCAGCATCTCACGCATGCTGGAGCATCCAATTTCACCCTTAGTTTCTTTCATACTTACTGTTTATTATTTGTATTTTAGGCAATCTGTTACAAATATACATATTTGCATTGATGCATCCAAACATTTTCCCATCACAAGCCTTGTGAAAAAGGCAATTTGCATTTCCAAATCACGTTGGCCCGTACGAGATCAATTTTCTTTGCTTCTCCACGTTTACCGGAAATGGCATAGTATTTGGCTACATTCGGAGGCAGGATGGCGGAGAATAATTTCCGAATCCTCGTACACTTCTCGTTAATGGAATTGAGCGTTGGGTTAGTCACATCCCAAATGCTTTTCTTAATTCTGTCGGTCAGTCCGTCATTAGGTCTTAACAGCAGATAAAGAGCCGTCAACTCCTTCCGATAGTCTGGCAGACATTTCAGGACGATGCCCTCAGGATGTGAGAGAAACAGCAGATAGACCGCCTTGATTAAAGGCTCCATTTCCACCTTCACCTCCTTTTCGTCAGAGAACAGGATGATCTCATAATCCTTTGTCACGACCAGTTGCGGGAACAGTTCCTCTTCATTCATTACCGCCATAATCTCAGCATCCTCCACTCCATACGCTTTCAGTCTGCGTACTTTCTCCTTCACTTCGTCCAAAAGAATGGAGCAGTGGAAGTACTCCAGTTCTTTTGAAATGAATTGTTTCATTTGGTTTTCCATATTCGCATGTATTTAGAATCCCATAGCATCCATCATAGCGTCATAATCCCAAGGACTGCTTGGCATTTCGCCATACATCCCATCTGTCAGGGCATCCCAAGAATCTTCTTCAGTCCACTCGTAACCACCACACTCATAATCACCACCTTCGCAGTAATCATCTTCATACTCATCATACTCTTCGTAAGAGCCGTTACAAGATGTCTTTTCCATAATAATATCTTTTATTATAAACCAGCGAAACACTATGTTTCGTTTTCTGTGCAAAGATATTATTAGATTACGAACACTATGTTCGATGTTTATGATATTCTTATCCTTTATAATCGTAAAGGCTCTGTAAGGTCTGATAAAGGGAGATAGTTATATCCAAAATAATGATAATACAATTGGTTTGGAAACCATCCGTTAATATATTGTTTTCCTAAAATTGGTTTGATTATATACAAACAAAAGACTTGAATGGAATTATATATATTGACCTTCCCTGTCAAGTCTCTCTCAGCTTTCCAAATCTTGTCAGAATCACATATGCCATATTTTGCCTCATCTGGTGAAAAACGTCTGAATAATGGCCCATGCATACTTTGTACATTCACAAACTCTCCTTCCTGTGGCTCCTTCATAAAAGGAGGGAGTTCTCCTCTCCCTAATTCGTATTCATGCACGATATTTATAATATGGGTATTTCTAAATATAGGTATAACAGCTAATATTTGTTGAGGATTATCCAAACTTGAAACGCAAACTTTTGCAAATCTTTCGTGTTGCCCCTCAAATGATTTCCTTTTGAAAGGAATAGTTTCCCAGTTTGTAAATATATACTTTGCCATAAAGTTACCATTTATTTAGTTGTTCTGTTTTTATTTGCTTTGCTACTGCATAAATAGCTTCTACCACATCATCAAAAGGTTCTCTAAGATGCCATAATTGAAACCGATATTTCCAATATGCGGATTTATCAATAGTCTTAAATTTTGAAAGTAAAATGTTATTGTCTTTGATGCCATTCCTATAAACTTCACCTTCTTTTGTCAAAGGTAATCCCATATTGAGCAATCTTTCCCGAAATGCTTTTATTTTATCAAGTTCTTCTTTTGCACTTCTGTGGCTTTGCTCATTTCGCACTTCTCTCGCAAAATCCAAACATTCACTTTGTTTTCGTTCTAGATTCTTTGAGAAAGCGGATAATTTTACTGCTAAGGAAAGCGATTTTATAGAATCGATTTTTTCGATAGTTATAAAAGAATTCTCATTAATATAACTAACAACTTCTTCTTCAGATTCAAATCCATTTTGATAAAAATAATTTAGAAGTTGTTCAACCTGTAGTATAGCATATCTGCAAAATTCAGAAAAATCGACTTTATGGGATCTAACTCCGTAGCGATATCTAAGCATTTCACGATAATCAGAAGTAAGTTGATCTTTTACAAAAGGTTCTTTTACAAATGTATAGTCAATATCTGGGCTTGCACTATCAAGTTTATAATCTAGCCCTAAGTATTTCTCTATATCCGACAGTTGTGTGGAATTCACGAAACTTTGATTCGGAATATTCAACAACTTCCGTAAGCCATTTGCAAAATCTTCATTGCCCGGTTCTTCAATAAGTCGTTTGATGAATAGAAGCAATTTTTTTAGTTGATCTTTATTCTGTGCCATATTATAAAATACTTAAGTCAAAGTTTGTCTCACAAAGTTTAGAGAGGATTTGGTCCAGGTCTAAAGATGTGTTTGATGTTTGCTTTGCCATCATAGCCCTCTTCCCTAAAGGCATATGAATGAGATAGAACCTTTCTTTCATTTGGTTTTCACAGAGTGAAATATATAGAGTCTTTAGATTAACTTCTCTTACATTCTTGCTGATAGTTACTATATGTTTTTCCTTTTCTATAAGAAAGAGCCCCAATAGTTTCCCATTTTTCGCTTTCTTTACTTCTATCTTAGTTCCCAATGATTTTTCGAAATCATGTACTTTTTGAGTGTCCAGATATTTTATTGCATTTTCTAATTCTCCTACGACGGGTGCATCCATTAGTCTATCATATAGTCTTTTTAGTTTTAAATAAGTAGAATCGTCTTTACCCTTTACCATCTTGAGATATTCCAACTTTCCCGCAAGTACGTTTTCAAGAATAGGCTCACCTTTTTTTACGTGACCTTTTTCTCTTTTGTAGTGTATTATGAATCGTTGGTAGGCTGTGGTCAATCCATATCTTTGCCATAAATAGAGTATGTTTCGGATACTTTCTGTATATTTACGTGTTACATTTATCTTGTCACTAACAATCAAGCCAGTCACTTCTTGCCTACTTCCTCTTTTCTGTAAACGGGTTTTCGTTTCGTTCACTTGGAAACCCTGTTGTTGAATAATCTGGAATAAAGTCTTTATAAACAGGGAATCTTTCTGGTAGACATTATGCATGCTGCTAAATGTTATGTCATCAGCATATCGGGAATATTTTAGCCCAAAATGCAGTGCCAACCTAGAAAGTTTATAATCCAGTTTGTCGCAAATAGCATTAGTTAGAAGTGGAGAAGTAGGTGCTCCCTGCGGAAGGATATACTTTTCCGATTCTTCTGTCACAACCTTCATACAACATAATCCTGCTATCACACTGGCAAGTTCTTCACTAAAATTGAATGGACGGACTTTCAAACGTCCCCAAACTCTTGCCTGCGGAATACTTGGGAAAAAGTCCTTTATATCTAAATTAAAGATATAGTTCTGACCAATATGAATTTTTGCATTATCAGCTACAGACCTATTTCTAGTAAATCCCATCGCCCACTGTGAAGGTTCGTATATGGCTTGAAAAATGATATTGAGATAAGTCTGAATAGATTTAAGTCCATTCACGGGAGCAGAAATATGCCGCAGTCCTCCCGACTTTTTCGCAATATAGAAATCACGATAGCGTTTAGAGTTAGGGACAGAAAGTGGGTTACAATAAAAGTTTATCTGCTTCATCGTAAACGGATAACCTTTATCGCCTAATTCATCAGCCTTCACATCATTCAGTAAGGCCAACAAATCTTCTTTTCCAGTCATACGCTCTACACGCTTTCTTATCTCGTCTATTTCCATATCTTTTAATAAAGAGAGTCTTCAACAGAACAGCTTTTCTTTGTATATAAACAGAAAACACAACATATCAAGAGCCTGCATAGCAGAAAACAGCAATAAACACAAGCCCTAATAACAATTTGACATTGTTGCCTCAAGCCAAAGCATGAGGAATCTGCTGAATACGGCAGACAGTTTCAAAATCAGTTCTGTATCAGACTCTCAAAGACCGCTTATTAATTTAAGTACAAAGGTACAAATATATTCCGAAACCAATGTTCGTCTAGCAGATTATTTTGTTTTCACAAGCCGGACAGGGAGTTTGTAACCCATATAATAGTTAGTTGTCTCCAGATCTATTTTGTTAGTATAACAAATCCATGTACCTTTTTTATTTAGTTTGCCATTCTCGTCCTTAAGCCAGAATACGGCTTTACCTTCCATGTAGAGGTGACCTTCTGTCTTAATTCCACCTTTGCTAACAAAGTTAATGCTATTGCCATTAGGTCCTATGCATATAAATATATACGACCCATTTCGTCGTTCAAACTCCCACCTACATTCAGTTGTAAGTTCTTTCCATTGCTCTTCTGTAGGAATTTGTAAACTAGAAGCCTTTAAGTATGGCAGATATTCACAATGGTCTTTGTCGTTTTTTTCATAGTCTTTTGACCACAGTGTACCACTTGGTAAACCAAGATCAACATATTCTGTTTTGTTGTCACAAAGATCTGCAGGGATTTCAGCTTCACGATCTTTATAACCATCACGATAACCATCAGCGTATGCCTGAGCAATAGCACTGGTTATAATCTCACTTGTTTTCTCTGCAGCATAATTTGCTGCAACATCTTTTAGTTCTTTCATAACAAGATTAATAAAATCGTAATACACTAACGAAAATCACTTTATCTTAACAAGGCGTACTGGAAGTTTGTAGCCAGAAAAGAAATCTTGGACTTCAGTTTTTGGATTTCTCCACCTACCTTTCTTCCCACCATTAAACATGTGTACAGCAGCTTTCTCATTTCCTTCTTTTTCGTCTTTAATCCCAAAAAAGACTTCCCATACTTCCGAATGCTTATTAATATTCTGCTTTCCAGTTCTCTCAAACCGGAGAATATTACCATTTGGCCCAACACATCGTCCTTCACAAAGATCGTATGAATCATCAATGTCAAATTCCCATTTACAGGTATTCCTAAGTTCCTCCCACTGTTCATTAGAGGGAATATCCATTAACTCAGCCTGTCCATAAGGAATATATTCACGATTGTCTTCACTTTTCTTATAGTCAGAAGACCACAATGTTCCGCTAGGAAGTCCAAGATCTATGAACTCAACATCACTCTCTCTCAAATTGGATGGAATATCCTCCTTACAATCTTGGTAGCCATCGCGATATCCGTCAGTATAAACTTTTGCAAATGCTTCCTTCAGAACGTTGATAACATTCTCTTCTGCGTAACAGTTTGCTTTTTCTTTCAGTTCTGTCATATGATATAATATTTGATTTCTGGTGCAAAGGTATAAATACAATCCGAACTCTATGTTCGTATTTGGGAATAAATACTATTTGTTTCACGAATACGTTTGAATATTTCATCTTGTATATGTCCATCTGATTGTAATACAACTAATTCTTTCCCGTATGAGCACAGTTCGCGAACGAGTTCATAGTTTGCGATACAATCTAACGTAAAAAACATTCCGGATTGTAACATAGGATATTGAATATGGAGTGTCTGCTCTTGATTTCCTTTAATAGGGGTATAACTTCCATGAATAGGTTTTGTATCTATATAGCCTTTTGATAAATCACTTACCCAACATAAAATGTGCTCAATCTTTCTGTCTTCATACAAAGTGACACCAACAATGTCTTCAAAACGTTCATAGATTTCATCTGGACATTCTATGTACTTCTTATCGGGTAGGGATTCAACCATGTCTATCCTATCAAGGGCAAATGTAAGAATCTTTTGGTCAGAATCGGCAGCACCAAGCAAAAACCATCTGTCATTGTATTGCTTCAACAAATAAGGATGGAAATCTATGTTGCGTATAGTTTCGTCCGAAAAAGTATGATACGAGAGACTTATAACAACTTCATTTGAGATGTTGTCGAAAAGTACTCCCAGAAGGTTAGAGTTTTGCAAGTACTGGTTATAGCTGAAACTAATAATCTGCCTACGTTCTTCGATTTTTAGACCAATCTTAAAGTCTTCAAGCCAGCCAAAATTATCCAGACCGTCAAATTGGCCAATGGTACTCAATACTTCTCTAAGTAGGTTCTGCTCCTCTCTGCTTATCTCTTTTTTAAAAATGGAAAAGGAACGATCATCATAATGAATGCAGCGTTTCCCCTTTTTAGTAAATCGTTCTATCGGAGCAGAGAATGGTGCATACTCCAATGTGTTAAGATCTTTCTCTATGCAGCGCTGTGTCACTTCGGGGAATCCATCTTCGTAAAGCATGTCATTCACTTTCTCTGTCAGATCATGAATATCATAGTAGTGATGATAATCAGATAAAAGACTGTCCAAGTATTTATATCGAATCAAAGCATTCTTATTCGTTGGCATAACTTCTTGTTTTTGGTGCAAAGGTAGTAGTAGATAGCGAACAGTATGTTCGTTTTAGTAACCTGTTGTGCAAAGTTAGCAAAAATACATTAACATACAAACTTTTGGAGGAAAAATGTTTTCACAAGGCTTGTTATTGGTTTTTGTTTGGAGGGTAGATGAGGATAGTCTATCTTTGCGGCATCAATTATTAATGCAACGATATGAGAAAGGTGGTAATGATGATGGCACTGATTTGCATAGTGGTGGGGAATCTGTATGATGACTCTCCGATGGAGAAGGCTTTGAGGGCTTCGCGAGAAACTGCCCCAAGGCGGCATCAGGCGTATGAGTCCTTTTGTGAGCAGGCTTATGAAGCCTACCACAATGACAGATGGATTGACGTAATTAAGAGTGTGAATCGTGCGCTGAATACCGGTTTCTATAATGACAGTCTCTATTTCTTCAGAGGGGTCGCCTATGAGTCGCTGGGCTATTTTAAGTATGCGAAGAATGATTATAAGATGGCTGGAAATAATGGGGTGTATGAAGCAAATACAGCCTTGGAACGGGTTAAACAGAAGATGAAGGCAAAGAGGAGGTAACGATAACGTTAACGATAACGATAACAAAAAGTATAACGTTCCCTATGTGGAGGTCATAGCAAATAATTTGCATTTGTTTTGCCCGACGTGAGAAAATTTTGTACTTTTGCCAATCATTTAGCGACGATTTATGAAGTACAATACTTATACTTTATCCAACGGACTACGTGTCATCCACCTGCCGTCGGCTTCGCCGGTGGTGTATTGCGGTTATGAGATAGCGGCGGGAACTCGCCATGAAATGCCTGGCGATGAAGGCCTGGCGCATTTCGTGGAGCACGCCACCTTCAAGGGAACGGAGCGCCGCAGTTCCTTGCAGATTCTGAATACGCTGGAGCGTGTGGGCGGTGACCTCAATGCCTTTACTGTGAAAGAAGACACGGTTTATTATGCTGCTATTCTGAAAGAGCATTTGGCAAAGGCTGTTGACGTGCTGACCGATATTGTCTTTCATAGCACTTATCCCCAAACGGAGATTGATAAAGAGGTGGAGGTGATTTGCGACGAGATAGAGAGCTATAACGATACACCTGCGGAACTGATCTACGATGATTTCGAGAATATTCTTTTCGACGGTCATCCCTTAGGTCATAATATTTTAGGAAGTGCTGACCGTGTGCGCCAGTTCAAGACTGCCGATGCCTTACGTTTTACCGGTAAGTATTATACCCCGATGAATTCGGTGTTTTTTGCGTATGGAGACGTAGATTTCGGGAATTTGGTAAAACTGTTAGAAAAGCAGGCCCTCCCCCAGCCTCTCCAGAAGGGAACAACCCACCCTCAATCCCTCCCGAAGGGAACAACCCACCCTCAATCCCTCCCGAAGGGAGGGAAGTCTGATGTGATTTCGGACTCGGCTTCTAACTTTATAATAATAAGGGAGAAACAAACCCATCAAGCCCATGTGATGATTGGAAACCGTGCCTACGATATTCATCACCCTTTGCGTATTCCGCTTTATCTGCTTAATAATATCCTTGGCGGACCGGGAATGAATGCCCGTCTGAATATTTCCCTCCGTGAACGCAACGGATTGGTTTATACCGTGGATTCATCGATGGTAAGTTATAGCGACACAGGGTTGTGGGCCGTTTATTTCGGATGTGACCCGCATGACGTGAAGCGCTGTCTCCGTTTGGTACGACATGAACTTGACAAAATCATAGAGAAACCTCTGACCGATTCACAATTAAAAGCCGCCAAACGTCAGCTAAAGGGACAGATTGGTATTGCCTGTGACAACCGGGAGCAATTTGCCCTCGATTTCGGCAAGAGTTTCCTTCACTATGGCTGGGAGAAAGATATCACCAGCCTCTACTCACAAATAGATGAAGTGACAGCTGCCCAAATCCAGCAAGTGGCACAGGAACTGATGAGCGAGGATAGGCTCACAACCTTAATTTACAGATAACCCACCCTATGTCCCTCCCGAAGGGAGGGATTTTCATTACTATTAGGGGCATAAATCATATCAGGCCTCCCTCCCTTCGGGAGGGATTGAGGGTGGGTCTTTCCCCCTGGGAGGGACTTAGGGTGGGTATTTCTTAGAAATTTAGGAGGGCTACTAACTCCTCCAGCGAACTGGCTACGAGAATCTGATCTTTTATGCTTCCACGGATTACCCCTTTACTGTCTAGGTCTTTCAGACAGGCAATGAGTGAATCCCAAAAGCCTTTCATATTATACAGTATTACCCTTTTATCATGGTAACCGATTGTGGAAGCGGCTGCTACAGTGAACACCTCATCGAGTGTTCCGATACCGCCAGGCAAGGCGACAAGCACATCGCTCTTCAGCAACAGCAGGTCTTTGCGGTCAGAAAGATTCTCGCAGTAGATGCCTATGTCCACATAGTCGCTAACCTTTCCATGTTTTTCAATCATTTGGGGAATCACCCCGATGGTGCGTCCGCCGGCTTCGTGGGCCGCTTTTGCTACGCATTCCATGAGTCCCATATTACAGCCTCCAAATACAATGGTATGACCGTTGCGTGCTGCCCATTGTCCAAGTTCTGCAGTTGAATCGAAGAAGTCGCGATCAATGTTATTGTTGGCACTACAAAAGATTCCTATATTCATTATCTTTTCAACTTTTGAGTGCAAAGATACGAATATTTATTAATTATTTCGTATCTTTGCCGCAAAATCCATTGATTGTGAGAAAATTAACGATATCCGTGTTCCTGCTCCTTTTTTGTCTTTTGACAGTTACGGCAGCTGATTTCGAGACCGCCACGCAGGCTATTAAGAACATGAAAGTGGGGTGGAATCTGGGTAACACGCTCGATGCAAATAACCCCAACCTTTCAGGACCGGAAACTTCTCAATACGAGACTTGCTGGGGACAGCCGGTAACACCACCGGAACTCTTTAAGGTGCTCAAGGATGCAGGTTTCAATGCGATGCGTATCCCCGTTACCTGGTATCAGCATCTTGACAGCAACAACAATATCGATGAGGCCTGGATGGCCCGTGTGGAAGAAGTAGTGAACTCTGTGCTTGCCCAAGGAATGTACTGCATCATCAATGTGCATCATGACACGGGAACCGAAGGATGGCTGATGGCCACCCAAACCAACTTCTCCACGATGAATGCACGCTTCGTGAAAATATGGCAGCAAGTGGCCGAAAGGTTCAAGAACTATGACGAGCATCTGCTCTTCGAGTCGTATAATGAGATGCTCGATGAGTATGACTCCTGGTGTTTTGCTTCGTTTGCTACTTCTTCAAGATATAATGCCACGGTAGCCGCCAATGCCTATAAGGCTATCAACGACTATGCACAGAACTTCGTAAATACGGTTCGCGCTACGGGTGGCAATAATGCAAACCGCAACCTGATTGTGAACACCTATGCGGCTTGCTGTGGAGAGGGCACTTGGAACGTACATCTGACTGATCCGCTACAGGAGATGAAACTGCCTGCCGATCAGGTGGAGAATCACCTTATTTTCGAAGTCCATTCCTATCCCACGGTGACCAATCTCACAGACACCAGGAAATCGGTTGATGATATCATCTCCAAGTTAAAGACCCACTTGGTGAGCAAAGGCGCTCCCGTTATCTTCGGGGAGTGGGGCACTTCCACCGATGGTGCCTACACTGACTACCGAAGCAACATGGTGGAGTTTGCCAAGTTCTTTGTACAGAAGACCAAGGCAGCCGGCATTGGCACTTTTTATTGGATGGGACTTATCGACGGCATGGACCGTCTGAAACTGAAATGGTCAATGCCCGAAATCAAAAATGCCATCCTCAAAGGCTGGTATGGTGATGACTACGTGATTCCCGCCGATCCCGTAGGACGGGAATTGGGCTATCAGGCCACCTACACTTATCAGTGGTCGGAAATGAGTCTCTATAGCGGTGATGCCTTGCGGGTAAGCGACTTTAAGGGCATCAGGGTAGTGCTGACTGAAAAGCCGGAGAACCAAAAGCTCAGCCTGAAGGTATATGGTGAGTCTGACGGGAAAGAACAGTATGAGGGCATGTCGGAAGCGGAGCAGACCTTCACTTTCAACAAGACAAAAGTGGGTAGTAGCATCCGCCGCATTACACTTCAATTCATGCAGACCGGCAATTACACCATCGGAATCAAAGGCGCTTATCTGATTAAGGCCGACGGAACGGAAGTAGAAGGCAAAATAGGGAATTTCCACGGCTGCAATATCGAGGTTCAGGTATTAACAGGCATCAGTACTGTTGTTCACAATGATGCCACAACCTCAAGCCCGCTCTACAATCTGCAGGGACAGCGCATCCAGAAGCCGCAGCGTGGTATCTATATCCGCAACGGAAAAAAATATATAATTAATTAACGGCTAGCCGGCTACTCGGCTAAAAAAGGAAACAACATTTGAAGACATTTGAAGAATTGGGCGTCAGCGAACAGATTCGCCACGCCATTGAAGAATTAGGATTTGAACAACCTATGCCTGTACAGGAAGAAGTAATTCCTTACCTGTTGGGCACAAGAAACGATGTGATAGCATTGGCCCAGACGGGAACCGGAAAAACGGCTGCTTTTGGCATACCCCTCTTACAGCGCGTGGACGTGCGTTCTCATCAGACACAGGCTATTGTGCTTTGTCCTACGCGTGAACTTTGTCTGCAGATTGCAGACGACTTGAATGATTTTTCGAAATATATCGAAGGTATCCGTGTGGTGCCCGTCTATGGCGGCACGGACATCGTTCCGCAGATTCGCGCCCTGAAGAAAGGCGTGCATATCATCGTGGCTACACCCGGACGTCTGATTGACCTGATGGAACGCGAGGTGGCACAGCTGAATGCGGTGTTCAATGTAGTGCTCGACGAGGCCGACGAGATGCTCAACATGGGATTCTCGGAGGACATCGACACCATTCTGGCCGGTGTTCCCAAGGACCGTAACACGCTGCTCTTCTCGGCAACGATGAGCAAGGAAATCGAGAAGATAGCCAAGAACTTCCTCAACAACCCGAAGGAAATCGTCGTAGGCAGCCGTAATGAGGGTGCCGAGCACGTGAACCATATCTATTACATGGTGAATGCCAAGGATAAATATGCCGCGCTGAAGCGTATCGTGGACTATAATCCGCGCATCTTTGCCATCATTTTCTGCCGCACGAAACTGGAGACGCAGGAGGTGGCCGACAAACTGATACGCGACGGCTATAATGCGGAAAGTCTGCACGGAGACCTCTCCCAGCAGCAACGCGACCTGACGATGGCGAAGTTCCGTCAGCACACCGTCCAGCTGCTGGTGGCAACGGATGTGGCAGCACGTGGTCTCGACGTGGACGACCTGACGCATGTCATCAACTACGGACTG
>Ga0256407_10011227_pt1 | contig 12436 bp, 10 predicted proteins | sample RumenRJG_04DNA_FD_193489 | JGI IMG/M metagenome (GOLD analysis project Ga0256407, IMG submission 193489) | Bovine rumen microbial communities from Lethbridge, Alberta, Canada - RJG_04 | ecosystem: Host-associated > Mammals > Digestive system > Stomach > Rumen | place: Canada: Alberta... | reverse complement strand
AAATTAAATGTTCCTATTTATCAATTTAAAAAAATTCAAAAGATTAATTCTTTAGATGATGAAATATTAACTAATACTCCTTTAATATCAATTGATTTAAAATATAATAATAGAAAATTTTTTGATATTAAAAGAGAAGTTAAAGTAAATTTAAATAATTTGAATTATAATTTTGAAAATGAGAAAATTTATTCATTTTCAAATTTTATGATTAAAAATAATAGGTTGGAATCTATTAATATATCATCAATTGAAGAATTAAATTCTAATTCATTTTTAAATAAATATGATTATCTTAATATATCACAATTAATCTCATCTGAAAAACAAATAATTAATTTTTATGGTAAAATCAAAAATATAAATTTTATAAAAAATATAATTACAGTTCAAGAAAATAATGATGATACTCAAATTAATGTTAATTTAAATTTTGATTTTATAAAGAAAATATCATTTAATGGAATATGCTATTTTAAAAATTTTCAAAAACTAAATTCAAATAATGTTAAATATACTGAATTTTCAAATATTATTATTGAAGAAAAAACATTAATAGAACTTGAATTTATGGATTATATAAAAGATAATAATAAATATAATATTATTCAAATTGATAATCAATTAATTGAAATAAAAGATTCAATAATTCAATTTGAATTAAAAAATACTTTATCACTGAATTATTGTACAAAGAAAATTAAATTTTTAAATAAAAAAAATAATGAAAATATTTCTTCATATGATTTATTTGTTGAAATTTACAAAGGAAAAAAAAATAAAATTTTAGTTTATTTAAATTTAGATAATACAGAAAATATTAATAAAAATAAATACCAAACTTTTAAACTTCCTTCCTCAAAAAAAATAAATCAATAAATTATAATTATAAAAATTTTAATACTCTAAATTGATTGTTATTTATTGTTCAATGAAATATTATTTCATTCATTAGTTTTAAATGGATTAAAGTAAATGAAAAGATAAAGATTATTTGGAATTGATTAAGGATATAAAATATTCAAATAATAATGTTCTTTTAAAAGAGTAATAAAGAGTTCTTCTTGTTAGAAATAATTTATCATTAAAAGAACAATGAAAGAACCTTGTATATATAAAAATATTTGATTTTGAAAATTATCAAAATACTTAAATTAAATTAAATTTATATTTATTTTATTGGAACAAATTCAAATGAATTTTAAATAATATTAATTTAAGTTATTTTTTTATACTTTTTTTAATTTCATAGATAATTGACAAATAATTATATTATTATTTCTCTATAAAAAATTTTATTTTGATTTTTTTTATAAATATATATATATTTCTTATTCATTAATAAAAAATATTAAACAATAACATCTCTTAAAAAAGAACTTTTAGTAGCATCTTCTGCACTAAATCTTTTATTAATATCAAACTCTAAGCATCCTTTAATAAATTTTTTACAATCATCCGAAATTTTAATATTATTTCCTTTAATATTAAAATTTAAATCTTTTAAATCATTATAAATTTTATCTCTAATATATTGTATTTGAGTAATATTATTTGCAAATGGTTTAATTCCAAATATCATTTCATAAACAATAATTCCTAATGACCAAATATCTACTTTTTGATTAATAATAACATTATTATTAATATTAAAACATTCAGGAGGAAGATAAAAATAAGTTCCAGTACCTTGTGATGTTAATTCAATTGAATTTCCATTTTCAATCATTTTTGCTAAACCAAAATCAGTAATTTTAACTTCATAATTATCAAATAATATATTTTGTGGTTTTAAATCATAATGTATAATTTTTTTATTTAAAGATGATAAATAAATTAATGCATTTACAATTTGTTTTGTAATTACTTTAACTTCATTTTCAGATATTTTTTTTCTTTCATGAATAATTGATGATAAATCTTTTCCATTACATAATTCAATTACAGTACAAAATGAATTATTATCAATCATTATTGTATCTAAATGTTTAACTATATTTTTATGATTTATTAATTTTAAAATTTCATTTTCTCTTACAGTATGATTAATATATGAATCTTTCATTTGATTTGACCAATTTACATTTAATTGATGAATTTTACAAGCAACATATTTTTGATTTTTAATATCATAAGCTTTATAAATTTCTGAATATCCACCTTTTCCTATTAATGATATTAATTGATATTTTTCACCAATTAAAATCCAATTTTTATTATATTTACATTTTTCTTCTTCTCTTAATGTTAATATGTTTTGAATTTGATTTATTTTTTCAAAATATAATTGATCTTGATATTCTCTAATTTCTCTTTCTTTTTCATTATATTCATTTATTTTATAATTTAATAAATCTGAATTTTTTGTTGATGATAATAATTTTAATTCTGTTCTTTTTTCATTTATATTATTTATTATTCCTGCTATTCTTTTAAATTCATTTCCTTCTGAAAAATATTCTATAATTCCATCTTCAGTTTTTCTTATATTTAATCTTCCTATTGAATATTTTTTTTCTGAAATTTCTTTTTTTAAAATATCTCTTTTTAATTCAGCATTTTCAATGACAAATTTTGAAATTTCTTTTTCATAGTTTTTTAATGTAATTTTGTCCTTTTCTTTTCCTTTTTCTAAATAATTAATTTTTTCAATTAATTCATTCATAATTTTTTTGAGATTTAAAATTTCTTCATTTTTTTTATTTATATCATTTTTAAATTTTTCAATTATTTCATTATTTGATTTTACTGAATTTGAAAAAGAATTATCATTTTTATTAAAACTTAAATTTTTTGAATTAGAGGAAGGTGAGTTTAAAAATTCTTTTATTTTTTTATTTCTTATTTGATTTTTATTTTTCTTCTTTTTTTGTTTTTTTTTTAAATTTGAATTTAAAAATTTAATATTATTCGAAGGCGGTATGGGTTGAATAATATTATCATTATTTGATTTTCTTTTATTTTTTAAAAACTCATATAAATCACAATCTTTCATATTTGAAGAATGTTGTTGTGATAATTGAAAATTAGATATTAAAGAAAAATTAGTACTTCTTGAATTTAATTTTATTGAAGTTGATTGTTCATTTTTAAATATTTGCTTTTTAATTGTTTCTAATTCATTCTTATTTGAATTATTTTTTATTGGTTTTTTTCCTTCCTTATTTGGTCCCATTAATCTATTTTCTAATAAACTTAATTTTCTTTCTGAATTTGATATTGTGTATTTTGGAGTAAAAATTAAGTTTGATTGGAGATTTAATTCTTCTGTCATTTCAATATTTTTAATTTAATTATACATTTTTTCAATGAGATAAAAGTCATTAATTAAGTATATTTCTAATATTTTTCCTTAACTAAATTTTTAAAATTTATTTTTATGATTATTATATGTTTTTTTGATTTATTAATCTATTAATTAAATTTGTAGATTTAATAAAACAAAAAGTTATATTAAAATTTTTTAACAAATTTTATAAATTCATTAATTAAAGTATAAACTTTTAAGATATATTTAATTATTAAAATATTTTTTAATATATATAATGTATTTACAAATAACAAATTAATTTTGATAAAAAAAAGGTTTTTCGAAATTATAAAAAATTATAAATAATACTTTAATGCTTTTTAAATAAAATTGCTTATTTGATATTGAAAAAAAACTATTTAAAAAATGAAATTTGAATATTTAAATAAAAAATTATAAAGTTAATTCACTTTTTAATATTTAGACTTCTTCTTTTCATTTTTTTTTGTAACTTTTTTTGGTTCTTCAGATTTAAATTCATTTTGAGAAATTTCTTTTTCATATGATTTACTAGTTTCTGCATCAGCGTCAATAAAATGGAATAAAATTACCAAAAATAATATTATTATTCCAAGAACATTACATAACAAATAAATTTCATATTCCATCTTTTAAATATATTAATATATTTAAAATAAATAAAAAATAAAAATAGATTTAAAAAAATAATAATAATTAAATGAGAATAAAATAACTTAAAAACTAATTTGTTAGGATAAATTATTTTAAACAATTTAATACTCCACCAAATAAAGCTAAATATTCACAAGCCAATAATTTTATTTTTGGTTGATCATAAAAATAAGGATTATGAATTAATACAATATCAATAATTGCTGATATTAAAACTAAATATTTTCCAAAATTTAATGAAAGAATTAAAGTTATTGTTGATATAAGTAATAAATAATTTTGAATTAAAACTATAAATGCACTATATCTTCTATATTTATTAAAACTAATATCAAATTTTTCTGTTTTTTCTGAAAGTAATCTTAAATTTTGAGATACAAATCCTTGATTTGATTCTATATCATAAAATCCTTTTATTGCAACAAAAAAAAGTGCAATTGCAAAAAAAACTCTAGTACATACACTTGATACTTTCATTTTTCAAAATAATAAATATTTTTATTTAAAAATTATATAAAAAAATATAGAAAAACATTTAAAATTAAATTAACATTAAAAAAACTAAACAAAAAAAAAAATAAAATTAAAAAATAACATTTTAAAAAAAATAATATTTGTAATACTGTCTAATAAAAAATCCCATTATCCCATATTTAACTTAAATCATTTATTAATAAAAAAAAACTTAAGCTAAAACTCTTTGTGGATAAAGCATAACTCTAAGAGTAGCTCCAATTGCTTTAGGAGGTAAATTTCTTAAAAATTTAGCTTTAACAGTTCCATTATTTCCATGTTGTGAACAAATTCTTCCCCAAATAGTTTTATATCCATTTTTAGTTCTATAAACATAAACAATTCTCTTTCCTAAATAATATTGAGCTTCTTTTCTACTATTTAATCCTTCAATGTGAACTAATGCATGATTTTCATCTTGGGTTCTTTTTCCTCTTCTAAAACCAGAAAATACTGCTTTTACATATAGTCTTGGTGGCTTTCCTATTATTGATTTTCTTATTCTTCTTTCTGTTTTTACTTCTTTTTTTCCTTTCATTTTTGGGAAATTAATATATTTATTTAAGATTCATTTGATAATATATTTAATTAATAAAAATTAAATTAATTAATTAAAAAATTAATTTTTATTTTTTTTTGGTTATTTTTGTGTAGAAATGTAAATTTATTTATTTTGTATTTATAACAGGTGAAAAATTCAATATATAATTTCATTTTGAGTAAGTTATAATTATTTATTGAATTTTTTTTTATATAATTTACATTAAAAATCAGAAACTTATATAAAACAAATAATTTTATATATTTATCCATATAATATAACTATTTTAATATTATTAACAATTATAAGATTTATTTTCATTTTCTTAATCAATAAAAATATTTTAAATGTTTTTATGTAAAAAAATAAAAATAAAAAATTAAATGACTTCAGAAATAGAACATCATCAAAAACAAGGATCAACAAAACTTCCAACATTAATGTCAAAATCACATATTCATAAAACAGAATCTCATGAAATAAATCCATCAATAATAAAAGAATCAGCAGTATTATACGTATCATCAAACGAAGAATCAAATGATGTTAAAATATATAAAAGTGAAAATACTAAAATTCAATCAATTAATTCAAGTGGAAATGAACCACCATTAAGAAATATTTCACATAAACAAATTAATGTTCCAGTTTTAAAACAAAGAAAACAACAAAATGAAATTTTAAATCCAAATATAAAAAGAATACAAAAATCAACTTTTCAAAAGAAAATAAGATATGATAAAAATGGTATTGAAATAAATCATAAAAATAAAAAAAGTGTTAAAGTTACTTTTAAAGATGAAATTGAAGGAGAAGAATTTTGTGAAATTATTGATATTGAAAATTTTAAAGAGTATATGAAAGGAGGTTATGGTAAAGCGGGGAGAAAAGATTCTTATGTTAGAGCAGTTAATGCTACTTGTAGTTGCAATATTTTTTAAAATATTTTTATTTTGATTTTTAATTTTGGTTGATTTTTTTGTGTATTGGTTTATATTTAATGAATAAAAAATTTTAAAAAGGAGCATAATGTCAATATATATTAATAAAAATTTTTATTTTCAATATAAAAAAAAATATATTTACTTATATAAAACAAGATTTTTTTATATATAGGAAATTTAATTTACATATAGTAAATTTTAAGGTATGAATTATAATATTATTATTGGTAAAAAAATATTATGTAGTTTAGTTTTTTGTTAGAAAAAAAATTAAATAAAGTTTTTAAATATTTATTAAACTGAATTATCAAAATCAAAAATTAAAGGAGATTTCCCATTTTCATTAATATTCCCATAAACATGATCTCCAATTTTCCTGAAAGTACATTCTTTAAAATAAATATCAGTAGGAAAAGTAATATCACTATTATAATATGTATTATTAAGTAAATTATATTTAAATGAATTTTTCAATAAATTATTATTTTCTTTTTTCCCACCCAAAAATAATAATTCATTATTACTTTCTATTAAACCACAACCAATAACTTTATTATCAATATTTTCAGGATTTAAATAAGAAACTATTTCCCATTTACTTCTATTATTTCTCAAATTAATTCTTTCAATTGTACTTAAATAATTATTTTTATTTAATCCACCAAATGCATATAAAAAATCTTTGTAAATAAATAACATTGGTAATTGTACTTCTTTTTCAATTAAATCTGGCATAGATTCCCATTTAATATCATTGTATTTTTCACATTTATTTGTATCAATTCCACCAATTGCATAAATTGTATTATTATATGCAATCATTGAGTGATTTGCTCTAGGTTTTATTAATTGACTATTTAATGATAATGATTTTGAAAATGGATCAAATTTTAAAAAAATATTTGAATATGAACCATTTTTTTCTATACCTCCTGATATATATAAAATATTGTTTTTATTACAAAAGGCACATTTTTCTAAAAATGAAGTTAAATTTCCTATTAAAGGAAAATTTATTTCTCTTTCTTCACAACCTTGAATATTTTGTATCATTATTTTATTTGTGTTTTCAATTGGATATAAAAAAACATCTGTAGAAATATTAGAATTTCTTTGATTTGGATATTTTGAATTTATTTCAATTGATTCTTCAATTATTGATTTTTTTGATGCTGAATTTAAAATTGCATTATTTAAATTTTCAATAAAATGAGGTTGATTATAATTAGTATTATCACTTGTTTTTATTTTAGTATTAATATTGTCTTGAGAATTATTTAAATTTTGAGTATATTGATTATTTGTTACTTGAGTATTGGAATAATTTTGATTTTGTAAATTTCTTTTAAAATAATCAGTATTGTCATTTTGTGTTTGGGAATATAAATATTGGGAAGTATTAATATTTTGAGTTTGATAATTTGAATTATTAATATTATCATTAATTAAAGTTGTTCTCTCATAATTATTACTTTTTATATTTGAAGAATTATATTGAGATACATCAGGATCTTTTTGATTTAAACTTTTTCTAGCAACTTTTATATTGGAAAACATTTTTTTCATAATATCATCTTTTAAAATTGGATATACTATAGATTTCCTTATATTATTTTTAATTTCATTATATATAGTTAATCCCAATTTTTCATGCAAAATATTATAAATATCAGTATAAATTTGATTAACTAAACTTTGAATTTTTTCAAAATTAGTATTAATTTCCAAATATTTATTTGCATTATTTCTAAGAATACTTTTACTTTGTTCAATTTCTTTGATTTTTTGATCTAAAGTTAAAAAAATATCATCATTAATCATAATTTTATTAGTATTAATATCAGCTTTTAAAGCCTTATAAGCATCAATAGAAAAATCTTTTAATCTAGAAATATTTTCATTTGTATTTTCTCTAGTTTCAACAACATAATTATTAAAATAATCAATAACATCATTTAATTGATTTGCAATTTGATCAATCATTTTTTTTAATTGATCAAATATAACTCTATTTAATCTTTCTTTTAATTCAGAAGCAACGAAAGTTTTATCATATTTTTCATCAGCATAAAATTGTAAACTATCAGAAAAAATTCTATCAATTAATAATTTTGTTGGAGCTAAGTAATCATATTTTTCTTTAACATTATGATTTTTATGACTTTCATCAAAACAATTTTTGCAAATTGATTTTTTACAAGTATAACAATAAAAAATTAAATATTTTCCTTCATGAATTGAACAAGGAGAATTTGCATCTATTTTAATAGAATAATCTTCTTCTTCTTTAAAATTTTGAATAAGGAATAATGTAAAGTAAATTTTTTGTTCATTTGGAAAAATATCCATAATTTTTTGATTGTCATAATCATAAGTAAAATCTTTGTCGTTATAATATATTCTAAAAGAACCTTTTCTCAAATGGGCTGCATTGCATAAAATTTTTTTTAATTCATGAAATGTTGTCGTTTCATCTACATCAAATGAATATAAATTGTCTTTTGTTACTTCAAATATTGTTTGACGAATCATTTTTGGTGCTATTTGATTGTTGTCTGACATTTTTTTAATTTAATTTTTTAGTTGAAGGCAATATATAAAAAATTGTATGAAAATTATTTATTTTTAAGTTAAAATGAATTATTTTTATTTGAAAAGATAAATGATTTATTTAAATTATTAAAAAAATATATAATTGTATATTTTAAATTTAAATTTTTTAATATTAATAAAATTTTTTATTATATAATTTAATTGTATATATTTTCAAACATATCAATTAATTTTTGATTTCCTTCTAATATTTCTTTTATTTTATTTTTTTTTTCATTTCTTTCTATAAATTTATTATTAAAAATCTCCATTAATTGTTCAAAATCTTTTACATTAAGTAATATTTTACATTCATTAAAAAAATTTGAAGTTTTTTGATATTGTAAACTATTTTGCTTTAATTTTGTTTTAATTCTTTTATCATTTAAAAAAATATTTTTCCTTAAAGAATCATAATCGATACTATTAATTTCACTATTATTATTGTTATTTGAATTATCAAAACTTTGATTTAATATCTTTATATTTAATCCATTCCTCAATTTAGAAATTTTTTGATTAATAGAATTATATTTATCACTATTAATTGATGATATATTATTATTTTGATTAGGATCATCAATTTTCATTCCTTTATGAATTATTTTTGGAGTTGATAAATTTGTAAATAAAGTATTATTTTTATATTTATTTATTCTTTTAGATTTTGGTATTTTTGAAAAATTAGAACTATTTAAACTTGATATACTTATATTATTATTTTGAAAATCATTAAAAGTCAATTTCGGATTATCATTTATTGATATTATATTTTTTTCTTTTGATATTGTATTTGAAATCGAATTTACTTTAGTTGATAAATTATTTATTTCTTTTTTTAATAAAATATTTTCTTCTTTTAATGATTCATTTTCTAAAACCAAATTTTGAATTCTTTGTTCATATTCATTTATTATATTTTGACATTTTTCACTTTGATTATTAAATGCGTTTATAATTATTTGAATTCCATTATTTAATAATATTCCATCTTGTTCATTTAACATTATTTTTTTTAATCATTTATAAATTAATTAAATTTAAAATTTTTTATAATAAAATTTTATTTACATTTTTTCTTTTTAATTTTATTTTGTCTATAAATAAATATGATATTTTTTTATAAGAAGCAATTTATAAATATTTTAAAATTTATTTCCTGAGATAATAATAGAAAAATTTAAATTGATAATTCCATGATTTTAATTATTTAATTAATTTATAAAAAACATAAAATGATTAATCATTTATTTTAAAAAATATTATTTAATTCAAATAATGTTTATTTCAACATAAAGAAAAAAAAAACGAAAAAACTAAATAAAATTTTAGTAACCCGTCAAATAATTTCTCTTAAATATAAATCAATAAATCTAATAAATAAAATAACAAAACATGATAATTTTATAAAATATTATATTAAAAATAATTAAATGATGTAGTAAATAACCTTTATTTAATTTAAAATATTTATAAACCATAATGTCAGAATTACAAACATTAGATGAAGAAGGGAAAAAAATCTCAGAATCAAAACCAAGATATTCTGAATTAGAAACTGACCCAGAAAAAACAGAAGATCCACTATCAAAAAATTTCATAGAAGAATCAGAAGACAATGATGGAGAAAATAAAAATTTAAAAGAAGAAGAAAAAGTATCATTATTCTCAATAATAATAACAATAATGAAAGGAATGATAGGATGTGGAATATTAAATTATCCTTTTGCTTTTAAAACTTTAGGTTTTAAATATGCTTTAATTTCAATTTGTATTGCAGTTATTTTAATTATTTTTTCAGTTTATTTTCTTTTAAAAACTAAAAATGTTACTCAAAGATATGGTTATTCTGTTTATTCAAAATTAACTTTTGGAACTTCTGGTACTATTATTATGATGATGTGTATGATTAGTAATTGCTTTTTTGTGTGTTGTATTTATTTAAAATTATTTGGAAATATTTTGAGAACTATGCTTCTAATTTTTATTGAAGATAAAGGTGAATTTTATATTAGTGAAGATTTTTTATTATTTGTTATGTTTATTCTTTTATTACCTTTAATGTTTAAAAAAGATATTTCTTCTTTAAGTAAATTTGCTCTTATTGGTGTTATTAGTGTTATAATATTTATTTGTTCTCTTATAATTGTTTTTATTTTCAAATTAAATAATAATGAAATTGCTCCCATTAAAGAAAGAAATTTTAAAATAAATGGAACTTCTATTGAAATTTTTGAATCTACAACTGCAATAATAAATTCATTTAATTTTCATCCAAATATTTTTCCTATTTATTTAACTTTAAAATCAAGATCAACTTTTAATATGATTAAAGGAACTACAATTGCAATTACTTTAACTAGTGTTATATATATTTTAACTGGTATTTTAGGATTTTTAATTTATAGAGAAAAAATTAATGATTTTTTATTAAAATATTTTACAAATGATATTTTAAATTATTTAAAAACAAATAAATATATTGCTTATGTACTTATTATTAGTAAAATTGGATTTTTTATTTCAACAAGTTTATCAATGCCACTTTTATTTTTTGCTTGTAAAAATAACTTTTTTAATTTAATAAGATTTATTAAAAAAAAATTTTCAAAAAAAGAAAATTTAAAATCTGGATTAATTGATAATAAAAATAAACATGAATCTTTATCATTATTTAGTCAAAATGTTATTATTTTAATTATTTATATTTCAATGTTAATTTTGGCTTTAACTGTTGAAAAAATTATAATTATTGATAATATTGTTGGTTCTACTGCATCAAATATTATTTTATTTTTAGCTCCTGCAACTTTTTATTTAAAGTTTGGAAAAGAGAAAATATTTTCAATACAAAAACTTATGGCAATATTATTTATTATATTAGGATGTGGAATAACAACTACTTTTATTAAAATTCAAATTGATAAATTAATAAAATAAGTTTATATTTACCCATATTTTTATTTAAAAAACAATTAATTATTTTATTTTAAAAGTAACTATAATTTAAAAAATAAATGTTCTTTCAAATATAGATTAACAATTACATCTTCAATTTAAAAAAAATTATTTTAATAAATAATAATCCTAAATAAAAAAAAATAAAAAATAATAAAATTAAAAAAATAACAGATAAAAAAAAAAATAACAAAAAAAAACAAACCACCATCATACACAGTAAGTGCAAACAGTTACACAATAGAAGAAAGTAAAATACCTATCTAACCATAATACCATATAAAAAAATAAAAAAATAGTCTTAAACTCCTTACGTGAAAAAATTTTCAAAATGGGATACGATCAAATACGTATAATAGGAAAAAACCTTCGTAACACAAAATCTTATAATGGAATAAACAAAATAGAAAAAGACGATTTTTTAACATGTCTCCGTGACATAGGATTACTATTACCAAAAGCAGCAAATGAAAAATTAGTACAATATTATGACAAAGACATTGATGGTTATGTTTACTTTGTTGAATTTTTAAAAGCATTAAGAGGAGAACCTAATCAACAAAGACAAGAAGTTATTGATAAAGCTTTTATGAAATTTGAAAAAGATGGTTCTGGAATGATTGATATAAGAGATTTAAAAGGTGTTTTTAATGCTAGTAGACATCCTAAAGTCGTTTCTGGAGAAATTACTCAAGAACAAGCTTTTGATGAATTTGCTAGAAATTTTAATGATAGAACTGGTGCTGGTAAAATTGAAAAATGTGAATGGGATGATTATTTTGCTGCTGTTAGTGCTAGTGTTGTTGAAGATGATCATTTTATTGAATTGTTAAAAGGAGAATGGGAAATACAGGATTAAAATTGAATTTTTTTGTTAATTTTTTTTATTGGTTTTTTTTTTGTTATTTTGAGGGATTTTTTTTTTTTGGTTTTTTTTTTTTTTTT
>Ga0256407_10011225_pt1 | contig 12437 bp, 14 predicted proteins | sample RumenRJG_04DNA_FD_193489 | JGI IMG/M metagenome (GOLD analysis project Ga0256407, IMG submission 193489) | Bovine rumen microbial communities from Lethbridge, Alberta, Canada - RJG_04 | ecosystem: Host-associated > Mammals > Digestive system > Stomach > Rumen | place: Canada: Alberta... | reverse complement strand
AAAAAAAAAAAAAAAAATACTTCCCCTTTAATTATACCCCCATATTTTGGGCTTGTCAACCATTATTTTATGAAAATTTTTTCAAATTTTCTGAAAAATTTTCACGATTTTTCAGTGTACCACCCCAAAAGAGGTTTGTCAAGCGGAAAAACGCAGGAAAACGCACGAAAATTGTGTCAATGTATAGAATTTTGGGGCTTATTCCCCTAAAATAGGGCATATTTTAGGGGATTAGTCGTTAAAATAGGGGAATAAAGTGCTTGACAGCGGATCGATCGTATGCTAGTGAAAATATTTTCAGAAAAAATGACTTGATCTTTCATCATTTTCATCTTGTAATAGACGGGCAAAGGGCGTATTATATATATGTAAGGGAAAGGAAGAAAGGAAATGAGGGAACTGAAAGAAATTGAAAGTTCCCGAATTAACCCCTTGACCTCTACCGCCGAAAGGCGTATAATAATAGTGTAAGGAAAAGGGAGAGAAGAAAGAGAGGAGAAAAAAGAAAAATTCCCCCCTTGACACTTACCGCAAACAAGCGTATAATTAAAGTATAAAGAAAGGAAATGTAAATCAACTATGGAAACCAAAATCAACGCCAATGGCCTCGCCATTCTCAACACCCTCAAGGAGAACAAGGGCTCCGTCCTTGCCTTCGCTGAAATTGCCAACCTTGCTGGCATTGAAGCCAAGACTGGCTACCTCACCTCTGCTAAGAAACTCGCTAAGGCTGAAAAGCTCGAAATCGTCAAGCGTGAAAATGCCGTCATCGTTACCGTCAAGACCGTTTCCACCTACGCTTCCGGCCTCGTGGTTGAAAAGACCAAGGAAGTCGAAGTCGATGGCTACGAGCTTGTCGATGCCGAGTAATCGGCAATAACCGCCAATCCGCCCCGGGAAACCGGGGCTTTTTTATGCTTTGGTATGGGATCGCGATCAGATCTGTGCCGCGGTACAGTGCGTTTTTCGCACAGGTTGCGGTTACGCAAAAGATCAGTTGCTTACGCAGCGATTTTACTGGTCAAAACGCAGAAAAAAGCCTATAATATTATTGTAAGGATAAGGAGAGGAAAGAAATGATAACTACGCAGGAAAGATTAGCCGGCTACAAGCGCGACATGGAAGTTCTAATGCTACAAAAGCAAGAGCTCGAAGAGGCGCTAGAGCGGCTGCAAATTGACATCGACAACAAGCAGTTGGAAATCGACGAATGCGAAGCCGATCTGCTCTACCCCGAATATCCTGAAAATTGAGCGCGAAAGTTCTTGCTAAGAACTAAAATATAGCATATAATATTTATATAAAGATAAGGAAAGAAAAATTCCTATCTTGGGTGAAGCCTAACACTCCTGGACATGAGATCGAACCACCACCCTTAAGCGGCATACGAGCAAAACTGTCCCTACATCCTCGGTGAGTGGCACGGATTTACCATTCTAGTCTCATAAGCTGGAGATAGCAGGTTCGACTCCTGTACCGAGAACCAAATCCAAAAAACGCGAAAGTTGTTGTCAAAGACCACAACTTAGCGTAAAATATATATGTAAGGTTAAGGAAGGAAATAAAACTTCCAAACCAATCGAGGGTAAGCCTAACATTGCGGCGGCAAATCCTATGTCACCTCGTTAAAAACAGAAGGGAGCAAAACACGCATCCTTACCGGAGTGAGGCTAAACCTTCCGGGTTGGCGACCAAAGTGCTCGAGGGTCAATAAATTGCTGCGACAAATCCTATGCTACCTCGTTAAAAACAAAATGGAGCAAACGCATGTGGTCCGTTCGCAAACCAACCGCTGACCTAAAAACACAAGGATTGCCGTGAATTCCACGTTGACGAATGAGCAGTTTGGCGATACTGGTATGAACAAAATCGCCCTCTCTAAAGAACGACCTTGTTCCTCCTCTCTTTGAAAGGTCGTTCCTTAGAGGGGTGTGCGTCTCGACGCACGCAACTCAACTCGCACCATAGAGTTACCTTTGGCAGGGTGGTGGCCTATCACCGGGTGGTTGTCCTCAAAACCTCAGGAACGTGGCGCCGAATATAAGCCACAATCCAGACGCCCCTGGAAGTAGCGTTTAAACCCGGCTAACGGACCCCGGATGGGGTGCCCAGTCTCGGCGGTGGAGGTAGAGGGTACGTGAAAAAATAGGTAGGCAACGACCTAGAACAGTGCCGCACGAGCCAGCGTGACGGGCTCTAGTTACAGTCATCGGAGTGGCACCGCTAAGTGAATCTTCTACGTGGGTTCGAATCCCACCTGTAACGAATTGGAAAGGACGGCGGATCACCGCCATGAAGGGTAGCATCAGCGGTAAAAGATGCGCTGGACGCTTCGGCTCCAGAGACCTGGGTTCGACTCCCAGCCCAACCAAGTACGAGCGCTTGATGACGCGCTATATAAAAGAGACTCCGATAGCTTAAGGGTAACACCCGTGGTAAAGCACCGTCAGTGACGGGAGATGCCGGTTCAAGTCCGGTTGGGATGCAATCGTCCGCAGAATACAGTGCGGGCAGAATGCTGTATAGCCCTGTGGTTGAGGGTTGACACTATCGCCACCGATGACCACCGCGATAGGGATGGAATAGGCTAGCTGCACGCCTGGAAAGTGCGGCGCGCGTAAAGGCACCTCCGCTGAGCAGTAGGAGCTCAATCCGTCAACGGATTGCTACGGCTATGTGGGCGCAAATCCCACCGGAAGGTCGCATCGTCTCTACATCTAGTGTGACGTAAAATAGTGGTTAGATGCGCAGGGAGCGGCGCTAACGCTCGACAAGACTTCTACGTTCAGGGTAGTCCAGTACGTAAACCCGAATCGCATTGGTAGATGCGTGCTGCCCGCTACCACGGGCAAGTTTTTCCCTCTCGGTCTACGCACAATGACCAATACAAAGTGCCGGAGCAACAGGTCCCGTTAGGGTAGCCCCAACCCCACTGTCGCATTTAACACGCCTTTACGCGGCGCGACGGATAAGTAGTGAAAGCGAAACTAAGTGTTAAAGCAAAATTAAAAGTCTGCGTTTCGCAGCAAAAAGTTCTTGATATATCCTACGAAATAGCGTAAGATATATTTACCAAGGATAAGAAAAGAAAAAAACTTTCTTGTCCGGCTATGCCCACTACTTTGTCACCTCCTCGTGGTGTGGGTGGATGCAAACTAAGAGACAAAGCGTGACCTGCGACGATACGGCAGCGCCTCTTCAGAACGGCGAAACAGTTCTGGCGTGCTACGGTATTGGCTCACGTAAAACGGCTATACTCCGTGTCTTCTAAGAATGGCGTGAACGTTATGGAAGAGTCCGTAGGACTCGAGACCTAGCAGGGTTCGGAAGGAGCGTTTCGACCACGATGAGGAACAAGCCTGTGATGGCCCAGGCTCTAGGCAAATAATTAATGGTTACATCGTTAGATTATTCGCGTCAGTAAAATAATCCCTACTCTTGGTGGACAAATTGCGGATATTAGCGCTCCGTAACGGGCTAACCTGCGTTTCGTTGGCGGTAAAACGAAACTTGGCATTGTTGCGCCCAGTTCTAGCAACAACAGCTACTTCCGCTGTGAAGTGAAGTTGAAGTGCCGATCGCCACAGAGCATAAGCGATTGGGTCTCTATCACCCCGCGAAACGATAGCGTTACCACTTTACGAAACAGTGGCGGCAACTGCTCTACCGTTAATTGACTCAGGGGAGAAACGTGTAACCTTCCAGACCAACTTCCACGTGGTAAGCCGACCTTACCGGCCAGTGTTGATTCCTTCGCTGAAGCCAAGTAAGGAATTGCGCGAAATACCATTAGAACCGTTAATCATGGTTCTGTAGACTCGACTGCACGATTATGGTCGATGGTGCTAGGTATTGGCGTGACGAGTGACGTACCGTAAGCGTCAAAGGAGTAAAAGGTTGGTGGTCAGCCGCGTCTCCGATATCAAAGCGAAAAACCACCCACATGATGCCAGCGGCATAGCCTCCTCGTGGCGGCATCGCAAGTAGCTGAACTGTTGTTAGCGTCTCGTTACGATCGAGACGTCTCGAGACGTGAAAGTCTTCAGTCAGTGAAACTAATACCCGCAATTGCAGTCTTCAGCGTTTGTTCACTGCGTTAAAAGAACTAGATGCGCCACCATGGCTCGTTAAAGTGGGGGTGAGGGCCCAAACCCTCGTAAGCCGGTGAATCTGAAAGTCCGGGTGTGGCGAACCAACGCCGTAAAGCTGTGATTCTTAAGTGACCAGCGTAGTGGTTGGGAATCTGAATGGGGCAGCCGCCCCTCTAACTCGGTGGATCCGTAGAAACCGTATAGCTGAGAATCTCAAAATCAGCGGAGTGGAAGCCTTAATACCGTAAATCTGTGAGTCTGAAGCGACCAGAGGGTGACAACCGCCAACTGTCCGGTCTGATTCGGCCGTAAAGTCGATCCCGCATTTGCCCCGGTTAACGGCAAGGAATTGTTTACCAGTTAACAGTGATAAATACCCGCTTCTGATTGGTTCAGGGCGTGAGCAACCAATTATGGTCAAAATACCTGTGACCTAAAACGAGTACAAGTCGCGCAAACGTTGTAAGGCTTCATGCGTTAAAGACCTTAAAACGGCCCCGAAATGCCGCAAGTCGCGCACCACTCCGATGAAAATCGGAGTTTTTTTATTATGCGTTATAATAATATATATTATATTACCCCCTTTTATTATACGCCTGAGCGCGGCATAATACAAGAGAAATTGGTAGCCGCGCGAGGCGCGCTTTTAGCGCCGGCCTTGTCAAGGAAAATCGGTTTCCTACGCAGCAAAAGTTTGCGTTAAAATAACTTGAATTATACGCGGCCAAGTGGTATAATAAAGTGGGGTAATATAGTATAATATATACTCATTATACCCGTTCCTTACCAAAGTAATAAAAAAACCACCCCGAAAGGTGGCTTATTTTCTATTGCGGGTTAGCGGCCGCTGGTTGGGGAAAGGGCTAAGCCTTATTCACCGATGTAGGTGTAAGAGGTCTTAACCTCAATCGCAGGACGCTCGACCTCGGTCTTAATGACGTTGGCTTTGCCAAGAATAGCGCGAGCACCAGAGATGTGGCCGCTGAGAACCTTGAAACCAAGGGCATCAGAGAGTTCGGCAAGAGTGAAGGAACCCTCATTCTCAGAGAGATACTTCGCAACAGCCTTAGAATTGTCGGAGGGGTTGGACTTTTCGGCGGGCTTATAGGACTCGTCATTAAGTTCGTAGCCATAGGCACCAACAGTCTTGGAAACCTCGACTTCCTTCTCACCAGTGACAAGTTGGTCGCCAAGGATAGCCTTAACACCACGGATAAAACCAGTGGCACGGGCAACACCGGCACCATCAGCCATTTCGGCGAAGGTGAAGGCGACATTGGGGTTGGACTTCATGAAGTCCACGATAGCGATAACGCTGGGGTTGATTTCTTTAGTAGCAGACATTAGTATTTACTCCTTTTTGTGTTACATTAGTCTTCGTGCTTTGTTCGGTTCAAGGAAGCCGCTAACTTTTCTTCCTTTCTCCTTACATATATATATTACGCCTTGTGGGCGGCAATATCAAGAACTTTTTAGCTTAGAATTAACTAAACCAAATTTGGAAACGACGGCTGGGCGCGGCGCATAGGTCTTGTAGCCCTTAGTTCGAATTGGCGTTCAATTCGTCCCACTGCTCTTGTTCCGCTTCGCTCATAAAGACGAAGCATTCACCTTCATTGCCGTAGCGATTAGCCCAACTAACAATATAAATATCGCAATCATCACGCTGAACCAATATTTGGCAATCGTGCGCCTCCATAATGGCTTTCGCCAAAGTGAGCGCCTTATCCAAGCCTTCGACTGCAATATATTGCTTATTACCGTAAGAATTACTAGTCATATTTTTAATCCTTTCCGCGCGGCACTCAGTTCAAGAGGCAATCTTCGTTACGGCTCTCAAGAACGAAGAAGTCGCACCAAGAACCAAAGTCAATGCCGTGGCAATAGTCAGAGAAGTGAATCTCCCTAAACAAGCCGGCCGGGTTATGACGCGGCTGCAATAATGACGCCGCACGAATAAACGCACGAGCATCTTTTTCGGTATCGAACTGGTGCGGCACATCACCGTCACGCTGACCAAGTTCTTGGTCACTAAGTACGTGCCGCTCCCAAACGATGAACGGCTTATTCAACTTTTCCATTTGTTTTCCTCCCTTATCTTTATATTAATATTATACGACCAAATTTGGTTATTTACAATAGTTATCGGCTCTTAACGAAACGTTGAATTTCCGTAATCGGACGATGAAAACGAACGAGCCGCTCCATTTCGTCTAAAAAGGCACGACAATTCACTTGGTCAACCCAACGAGCATCGCCGCACTGGTCATAAGTCGAACGTTCGGGATCGAAGCCGTAATCATACGCTTTCCATTCATCGTTCGCGTTTACTCCAATTTGGTAATTATCCGAAGTAGAACCAAGTTCGTGTTCAAGCCAACTAACCACATTAATTCCTTTTTGAAAAAATTCGTAATCTTCCGAATCCGGATCGTAAGCTTCGTAAAACGAATCTTCATCGTAAGTTTCAACAACTCGTTCCATAACGACCACAAATTTACCGTATTCGTAAATGCGCGCCAAATAGGGGTTTTGGGTATTTTTCCAAAGTTTAACTTCTAACTTATTTTGGCAAAACGAATTCGCACCAATCGCAACTTTAACAACACGATTCGAATCACGAGGGTCAATAAAAACGAGCCGACTGGAGCCGTGTCCAACCATTTTCGCATTTTTCAACAACTTTAAAAGTTTGCGTTCTTGCGAATTACTAAGTTTTCGAGCCTTCAAGTTAACTTCGGTATTCATTTTTTTATTTCCTCTCTTTATCTTCAATAATATTATATACTACAACTTCGTTTTTGGCGACAGTTTTCTGCTTTTAAACGTCAACAAACCGTTTACGCGCAAAATGCATTGTCGCGGAGCTGGTTCCCCAACCCAGGTCGCGAAAAACCGCTCCTTACGCCCAAAATCGCATGAAAAATAGGGTTCGAGTACGAGCGTTCCACTAGGGCTTAGGTCAATAGAATAGTTCCCTTCGTTCCGTTCCTCAATGCCTGCGGCATTTCGTAACCCTTGCAATAGCACAGCTAACTTATTACGCCGAATTGTTGCAGACCTGGTACTTGAGCAGCCGACCCACATTGGGTATCGGCACTGAGCAGAATAACGAGTTGGGCGGCCGACGCCCAAAAGCGGCTCAACTTTTTGTTCAACAAGGCTTGGGCAGGTACTGGTGCCGCGCCAGCGGCTCCGCAACTTCGTTACACAGTCACACCGTTTCCATCTCGCAGCCTGCGGCAGCTCGATGGTCACCCCTTATCCCCTCAAGGGGAAGCGCCAAGCTGCCGCTTGCCGCGCAATATGATAACTGTTACAAGAAAGCGTCAAACTAAGGTAAAAAGTGCTATATGGGCTACGCCGCACTAAACAATTCCTCTATATATAATAATCATTCGTTTTCGATGAGAATTGTGCTTACGACGGCGATCCGTTACACTAATCTATGCTAATTCCTTCCAACTTCCTTGACTATCCTTCCACCTACGCACTGGCGGCCGCTCTCTATCTCGACGCCTATACCAATGCCGACGGCACCACCATTTACTTGCCCAAACGTAGTTATGCCGATGTACGCGATCCGAAGCGTCTTCACCACTTTACTCAGTGGACGCGTCATACGCATACGTTGTATAGGGCCGTGCCGCCGCAAATTGAGGTAACGCAATTCGTAGTATTGGACGATGGTTGGACTGAGCGGACTTTCGAGCTTGTGGCAGACTACTTCCCGGTGGCGCGTGACGCCGCGATGCGGGTTATGCTTTACATGTGGTATAACATTTTATTTTGGTCGTCTTATAAGCACGGCAGCGGCTTCGTTACGACTCACGACCGTACGGCCGAGCAGTGCGGCTGCACTGTAGAGTTCGCCAACAAAGTAGTGTTAACGATGTTGGACGCCGAGCTTATACACCGCAAGTGGATCGGCAACGGTTTCGGACACTTCGGCACCTGCTATCTAGCAGGACGACAGAGTAACGTCGATCGCTTATTGGAACTAGCCGAAAATCCAATCTAAGCCCGAAAAACCTAAATTGGCAAAACGACGTATGTATCGCCATAATAATATATAGAAAGGACATAAACAACATGGCTAATGAACCAAAAGAATTGAGCATCGCCGCGAAGGCCGCTCTTGAAGTTCTCGCCGCCTCCGACAAACCTCTCACTCTTGCTGAGATTTCCGAAAAGGCTGGTATGGACATCAAGTCTGGCAACCTCACCGGTCTTGTTCGCAGCGGCAAAGTTGTTTCAACCGAACAACTTTATGTTTGCCCTGAGTGTGGTCATAAGAAAACTTACCACGTCTTCTCCATCGCTGAATAATTAACGGTGTGACGAAAAATACCCCTTCGGGGGTATTTTTTATTGTCAACAACGAAATGATACCTTATAATATATGTGTAAGAGGAGAAAAGTATGGAATTTAAAACAATGCAACCATTTTATGACTGGGAAGCGATGCTCGACGAAGGCTTTATTCAGTCCGTTACACGAAAAATGCCGAGCGGATATTGGGATGAATGCGGCTACTATCATGTTGTCTTTTGGGACGGCACGACTCGCGATTTCTCTTGTCCTCGTGACATTCTGCGTTTCGCCAATTATCTATTACAATTTTTTAAAGACAAAGACTAATTAATGTCGTATAATAATATTAGAAAAAGAAAGGAAGAATTTTATGGGACGTCAAGTATACACTTATATTAAAGACCCTCAAGGTAATATTGTTTGGTCGAGCGCCGAACTTGAGGGCATTAAATGCGAGCACGAAGATACTTATTTCTGCGGTCGCAACAAGGAGACTAGTATTATCGCCATGTATGCCGACCGCGACAGTGACGAGGTCGATATTACTAAACCCGCTGATTTCAATCGTATTCGTGACGAATTACAGGCAATACAGGATGAAATGGATAAACTTTACAATCGTTTAGAAGACCGTATTGATGCGCTTCGCAATTGCCGAGCCAATGCTTCGTCTCTTGATGTTTTCGATGAGTTTGATGTAATGTTAAACGATGCTTATGAGACGCTCGACGACACTTATTGGAATCGTGGTAACGATATGATTCAGCTTATGCAACGCACTCGTAGCAAAGCGGAAAGTTTCGCCGCTGCCAAGCAAGGTTTTGTTTCTCATGGCGATCTTGCCGGTTACACAATTTATTGGCGCAATGACGAATAATCATTGTCAATAACCAAATTATGCCGTATAATATAAATATAAAGATAAAGAAAGGAAAACTATGGACTTCAAAGAACATCTGGAGGCCTTGGAGACTGCGCCCCTTGAGACAAATGAAACCGCCACAGGTCGCATCACCATTAAACAGGCTCAGCGCAACAAGTTGCGTAAGGAACTTATCCACGAGTTGTATGAGTTCTTGAACGACCAAGAGTTCAACGTGTTTGAGTTGGCAAACGGTGTAGTTATTAACCTCACCAACAAGAACATTGGCGACGTCAACATCGAATTAAAGTTAAGCATCAAAGGCTTGGACTTCAACCTCGATGAAGAGTTGGACAAGTTTGAACTCGACCAAGTTGCTAAAGCGGCTAAGAAAGCCGATAAGTAATTCACCCTGGATTTGTTGTCAATCCTAAAGTTCATCATTTCAGGCCAATTCCAAGAGTAGTTTATCTTGGTATGTCGGAAGCGATGCTTATGACGACCCCACTGGACGGTATACCCACGGGCAAACCTGATGCCACATACAGGCGGTTGGCCGAGACACCTTATCGGCAAGCAGTAGCGAAGTTGAAGTGTTAACACTGTCTCTTTGATACGGCGTTTCCAATCTTGCTTTAAAGCAAGGAATAGTTAATACTAAAGTAGATAAAGGAGAAAAGAAAAATGATGCAACAATCACAGCTTTGGAATATTGCATTTTACGGTCATGATGCCGAATTTTTCTTGCGCTCCTAAATCTCGGTATTAGTTCATTAGCTAGAGTTACGGGGCGCCCATTGAACGGACGCCCCTTTTATTATCTCGCCGCTTAGACAATCGGTAAAGTCACTTGGCTTTCAACCAAGTATAACGCGTTCAACTCGCGTAGCGGTGACCAATATGTGGGAGTGAATCTGGCGGCCTGGATAATTGCCTGTGAAGCAATGTGCACGGGATCGACACCCGTACTTCCACCCAATTTTGCAACCTCATCCACATTATCGGTTGACATTTACCGTAATCAGCCGTATAATATATATGTAAGGTTAAGGGACACCTTAAAAGACCCCGGTGAAACTGAGGTGCCACTTCTGCCTCAAATCGTATAGTGGCCGACTTTGTGGGAGTGTGCTAATCCCACCGTTCACACAAACGTGACCAGTGTATCCTGACTCCGGAGGTAACCGGTGTATGAAACGCTTAGACGGGTGAGGTTGGGAAGGACTGGGTGTATTATGGGAGTTTAGTCCGTAGATAGTAGCGGGACGGTCTGTAAAATCGTTGTCAATTGACTCGGGTGGCGCACCTCCATCAACTCCCACCAACACGGCCCTCTAAGAAGGTTAGCGGACCGAGGCAACTCGGGCAGCGGCAGTAGTCGCTGAAGCGGTGCAACTCCGCCCAGGGTCCCAAAACTCCTCTGCATCGGTAATCAGATGAGGAGCTAAGCGAAAGCAGTCGAAACGGGAATCGATCCGATGCGCATCTTGTGTGGACCCCGCAGCGTGTGACGGCTGTCGAGTGGGGGAATATCAGCGGGCCCCTGAAAGGAGCTGAGCGAGATGTAAAGCAACACAGTCACATTTGGGCCTTTAGTTTAGCGGGAAAATATTTCCATGGCATGGAAAAGTTGGGAGTTCGACTCTCCCAAGGTCCACCAGTCTCCCTTTGTAGCTCAGTTAGTAGAGCACTTGCCTGAAGAGCAGGGTGTCCGCGGTGCGAGTCCGTGCGAAGGGACCAGTAAATACTAGTGGTGGGTGGTTCAAATTTTGACCCGCCCACCAATTTCAATCTATACTAATATAGATAAGGTACAGATATGATTGGTATTTATAAAATTGTGAATATGATAAATGGCCACACATATATTGGTCAAAGCGTCGATATTCAACGACGTTGGCGTAATGAACGTAGTCGTGCATTCCAGCCTAACAGTAATGAGTATAACTCATTATTAGCACAAGCATTCCGTAAATATGGAGTTGACAACTTTCAGTTCGCTGTCATAGAACAATGTGAAGTGCAGCAACTAGATGAGCGCGAACAATATTGGATTCGATATTATAACACTTATCAGAACGGCTACAATCAGACGCTGGGTGGACAGCAACAGCTAACACTAAAAGAACCAGATGTCATTGCCAACATTCGTACAGCATTACTAACCACTGAATTGCCTATGACCACAATTGCTAATCACTATGGTGTCTCACTGGGAACTGTAGGCGGTATCAATACTGGAAAAACTTGGTATTCAAATCAATATGACTATCCTTTGCGTAATGTTCACCAAAAAACTCCTGCGACTCGACAATATGCAGTGAATTTATCTAAAGATGCGCTGACACAATTAATTCGAGAACATCATGGTAATCTATCTGCCGTCGCTAAAACATTAGGGGTGACGCGAGGTGCGTTGCGTAGGCCAATTCGGGAGTATCAGTTAGAATCATGTATTGAAGAAAGTCGACATCCAACTGTTTCAGTAGTAGATGAAACGGTTGTAGATGATGTGGGAAATATCTTCGATTCACCTGCGGCTGCCAATCATTATTATGGTTGCGCGCATGTGCGCGAGGTTTGTAATGGTAAACGCAAAACATCTGGAGGCCACGTCTTTTATTGGAAACGAGATCAAAAATAGTTGTATAAACAGAGATTCCAGTATATAATATAAATATAAGGTTAAGAGACACCTTAAAAGACCTCTCTCGGGTAGCTGGTGAAACTGGTATACACTCTACGCTAAGAACGTAGTGCCGCAAGGCATCGGGGTTCGACTCCCCGGTTACCCACCAACTGCAACAATTAACTTGCCTTTACGTGGCGTTGCAGATAAGTAGCGAAAGCGAAACTAAAAGTTGGACATAGATTACTCACCGCGTGGGTGGTCAATGGAAGGATATGCAGACCACATCTGGAGCAGCAAGCGCGCCTGATGAGGCCAGCTGACTACTGGCCGAAACAGTGCCGAGGAGAAGATTAGTCACCTTCTCTGCGCTGTAGCGCGGAGTCATCCCAGCTGCTGAACAACTGATGACCAGTCCTTCCCCTTCGCGGTGAGTAATCTAGTCAATATCGGCCTGTAGTTAAACGGTTTAGAACGAGCGACTGATAATCGCTAGACGGAAGTCCGACTCTACCCTGGCCGACCACCTTATGGAGTCTTA
>Ga0256407_10011224_pt1 | contig 12438 bp, 5 predicted proteins | sample RumenRJG_04DNA_FD_193489 | JGI IMG/M metagenome (GOLD analysis project Ga0256407, IMG submission 193489) | Bovine rumen microbial communities from Lethbridge, Alberta, Canada - RJG_04 | ecosystem: Host-associated > Mammals > Digestive system > Stomach > Rumen | place: Canada: Alberta | collected... | reverse complement strand
GATTATACCTTTGCTTTAAAGGATGTTGTGACTTTGAGTCGTTTGTCCAGTAATTTTTCATTTTATCTTGAGAATTACCTGCCGGGTTCTTTTTCAGATTTGCAGTATCAGATTAACAATGCTGGTTCTGTTTTAAACCTGGCACGCAACTATGAGTATATGTCCGCTTGTGACTCCAAACTCAAATATATAAACATTGATAAACCATTGATATTGTATGGTAACGGTTTTACAATAGATGCTAAGGGTATGGCAAATATTGCCAGAATCACAGGTAGTGATGTTCAAATTTTAAACACAACATTCAGCAACAGTAAAGGTTCTGCAATCCAGATTATGGCCAATAGTGTTTTAATTAATTCAACATTCATCAATAACACTAATCTTGCAGGTGATGGAGGTGCAATTAAGATATATGGATCCAATAATGTTGTTATCGATTCTACATTCATTAAAAATACCGCTAAATACGGAGGCGCAATTTCTATCGATTACTCCGAAAATGTTGGCATTGATTCAATATTTATGAATAATACTGCTATACTTGGTGGTGCAATTTATTCTGCTATGTCAGAGGTATCAATTAGTGGGGTATTTGCAAATAATTCTGCTAAAAATGGTGCTGCCATTTATATCTCTGCTAGTTCTGATAAGTTTAATAGGATTTATAAATCATTGTTTATATCAAATAGGGGAATTGATAGTGTTATTAATGTTGCGGGTACTCCAAAGTCTCATGTTCCTGAGGTTTCTCATTCAATTTTCATAGATAATAAATGTCTCTATGACATTGCATCAGGTTACAAGGACATTGTTTATGCGGATTATAACTGGTTTGGAAACACTAACGAAAATTACAATGTTAAACCTAATGTCCAATCAAGCGTTAACTTGAACAGATGGTTGTTTTTGGATGTCAATGCCAATAGCACTCTTTTAGAAATAGATGAATCAGCAGTAATTAACCTTAGTCTGAATAAGGCTTATGACCCTATCGCCAAGAAGGTTTATAATGTAGAAACTAATCTGCCTGCTGTTTGTTTCGATGTTTCATCTGTCAATAATGCTGTAGTTTTGAATAAGCTTGAATTGGTTGACGGCAAAGGCAATGTGTCTTATGTGCCTGTTGATTTGGTTGCGGGAAGTGTTGATTTCAAATATTATTCATTTAATAAAACAGTTACATTTGATGTAGGTGTTCCTGAAGATTCATTTACAAAATTGCAGGAAATTATTAATAATGCAAGTGTTTATGACAGTATAGTCTTAAACAGATCTTATAAATATTACCCTAAGTTTGACGGTGATCTTAAGAATGGTATCGTGATTAATAAAAGTTTGAAGCTCAATGGTAATGGTCATGTGATTGACGGTGCAAATCAGGCTCGTTTATTTAATCTTACTACAAATTCCATTGAATTGTATAATTTCATTTTGGTTAATGGTTATGCAGAAAAGGGTAGTGTTATATATACCAATGCTTCAGGCGATAAGCTGTTAAGTTCAATTGTTTTGAATTCAACTGGTTCATTAATTTATTGTCCGTTCTGGTTTGATGCTAATGAAAACTGGTTTGGTAATACTGTTGATGATTATGATGTTGCTCCTGTTGTTGAGGGGGATCGTGTTGAATTAAATAAGTGGTTGTTTTTAACAGTTGACGTGTCCAAATTCGACTTGTTTGTTGGTGAGCCGGCGGTTATTACTCTTAACTTGACCAATATGTATGATGCAACTAAAGGAACTAATTCCACATTCACTGGTATAATTCCTGTCACTTTTGAGTTGTCCTGTGTTGGTGGAGACATCAATGTTTCTGAGGCCACACTGATTGATGGTGTTGCCGAATTAGAGTTTATTGGCGATGGTATGGGGCCTGGCTATCTGGAAGCGTCCTATTATAATGTTAATGAAGAGTTTTACTTTAATGTAAGCTGTGATGATGATTCATTTACTGCTCTTCAGAAATTAATCGATAATGCTAAAGGTAAAATTGTCTTACAGCATGACTACAGATATTATGATTATGATGAAAAACTTATGGGCGGAATTTTAATTAATAAATCACACATTGAGATTGATGGTGATGGGCATGTCATTGATGCTTTAAATAAAGCCGGTGTGTTTAATATTACTGGAGAATATGTTGCAGTATATGATGTGTCTATTGTCAATTCCAAAAATTCTGTTTCAGTTGATGGCGGATATGCTGTTGTGGATAATGTTTCATTTATCAATAACGCTGACGTGATATCTGTTGTTGACGGCACTATGGAAATCGTGGGTTGTTATTTCCTAAATAATTCCAATGTTGTTGATTTGAAATCTGCTTATGATGTTTTCATTTCAGATTCCACATTTATAAATAATACTGATATTATCAACACATTTTATAGTACTTTGACAGTTAACAATACTAGTTTCAAAGGTAGTGATGCTGGTTCATATTGTGTTAACTTGGTTGATTCCAATGCTAAGATTTATTCATCTAAATTTAATGAGGTGAATTTAATCAATCCGATTTTCGTATCAATAGATTCTGAGGCATATTTATCCAAAAATATCTTAAGCAGTTCCCAATATATTGATAATGAGGGAACCATAACTTCTAAAACCAGAATTGTTATTTCTGGTGAAAAGTATTATGATTTGTTTATCCATGATAATTTAACTTTAAATGCTACTGTATATGATGACAACGGTAATGTTATTAAGATTAATGATTTGGAATTTAATATTAATCCAAGAATTGACTACAATGAAAGTTCACAGGGTACTGATTGGATTTTGGATGCTTATTGCTATCCTAGTGGTGAATATGAAGTTAGTGCTTCCGTAATTGATTCACTTTCTGATTTGACTTCTGATTGTGTTTTATTGAATGTTTCTAAATTCCCGTCCAGTGTTTATATTGTTTCATTGAACAATATTACCTGGGGAGAAGTCTTAAATGTGAAAATTGGTGGTGTAAACCTAACAAGCGCAATCATTGAAATCAGGGATGCTTCAGGTAATGTTATTTATCAAAATGAAAGTTACATCACGGAATTTAATGTTGAATCTTTGGATGCTGGAATTTATACTTTAACTTGCATTAATGTGGGGGATGATGAACATGCGTCTAGTTCAGTTACAGCAATCTTTGAAGTTTATAAAATAGGATCTAAGGTTGTTATAGAGGATTTCACTTCAATTGATGCATTGAATGATTATCAGATAAATTTCAATGTATTCAATAGGACTGATGTCATTGTGACAATTGCTGACCTAAAAACAGGTGCGATTATTTTAAATACTAATGTGTCTGGTGATTGTATTTGCGTTAATTTGCTTGCAGGTGTTTATAATCTTACTGTAACTGATATTGGGGATAAAAATCATGAAGGCAGTAGTGATTCTTTGGTATTTGGTGTATTAAAAGTTATTTCTTCTGTTGCTCTTGATGATGTTGTTGATTATTTATATGATGATGTTTTAATAACTTATGAGTATGTTAATGCTTCTGAGGTTCATGTGGTTATTTGGGATGATGTCACTGGTGAGGTTAAATATAATTTCACAACAACAAATACTACACTTTCCGATTTGTATTTTGACGGCGGCCGTTATAACATCACAATTTGTGTTGAGGAGTCTGAAAGTAGCACTTACAGTAGTGATTCTAAAATATTCAATGTTTTAAGAATTAATTCTTCAATTGCTGTTGAAGGTTTGGACGATTATGTTTATGGTGATGATGTGGAAGCAGATATTGTTGTTGATAATCGTACATCTGTTATTATTGTGATTAGGGATAAATCCGGTAAAGTAGTATTTAATGAAAGTGTTGAAGAGGATTATTTGCCGATGCCTGATTTGTCTGCCGGTGAATATACGTTGGTTGCAAGTAATTTGGCAACTGAAAATGTCGCTGGAAGCAATTATACAAAAACATTCACCATATCCAAGGCAAATTCAACTATTGGCGTGTACTACTTTAATGAAGCTGTTCAATGGGGTTATGGCTATGGTGTAATCTTTAATGGTGACAATATTACAAATATTTCTGTTATTGTACGTGATGCAGGCGGAAATGTGATTTCTGGAGGTAATTTGACATATCTTGAAATGGATTATATTTATGTTTTAGAAAATCTGTCTTTGGGCAATTACACAATTGACATAATCAATCTGGGTAATGAGAACATTACTGGATGCAATGTTTCATGGAATTTCACAGTATTTAAAGGTAATTCCATCGTTGAGATAGAAAATATATATTCGGTTTATGCCGGTGAGGATGTATTCATTGAATATTATGTTTTACCTGTTGGAATAGTTAATATTGTTATTAAGGATTCATTGGGTAATGTTGTTTATAATGCTGTAAATGTAACTTCATTTAATATTACGGTTTCAGGTTTGCCTGCAGGTGACTATACTGTCAATGTGACTAATTTGGAAACGGATAATGTGTTTGGAAATTATTCTGTAAGTAATTTCAGTGTTTTCAAATACAATTCAGTAATCATATTGGATGAAGTGATGGATGTTGTTTATGGTGAAAATGTTTTAATAGGATTTGATGTTGAAAACCCAACTGTCATAAATGTTAAGATAATTGATTCAAATGGCAATGTTGTTTATGATGAAAATGAAACTGATTACGGTGTTTTGATTACTGATTTGGATGCTGGGGATTATATTGTCAATGTCACTAATTTGGAGACATTCAATGTGACTGGAAGCAGTGATTCTAAATCTTTCAAAGTTTTAAGGGCAAAGATGAATTTGACTGTATCTGTTGAGGATAATGTTTATGGTGAAGTGTCTGTTGTTAAGGTGACTTCTAACATTGATGGCAATTACAGTGTTGAAATTGGTGATGAGGAATTGGTTGTTAATGTTGTTGATGGTCAGGGAATAGGTACTATTGCTCTTGATTCAGGTAATTACACGGCTAAAATAAATTTCGCTGATGACAATTATGATATATCTATAAAAAATGATTCATTCACGGTATTTAAAGCCAATGTAACTGTAATTATTGAGGTTTCAGATGAGGTTTACGGCTGTGATGTTACAGGCAATGTATTTGCTAGCGTCGATGGAGATTATACTGTTATAATCAACAATAAAACAGTCATCGTTAATGTAAATAATGGTATTGGCAGTTTTAATATTGGAATTCTAAATGCTGGAACTTATAATGCATTCATAAGCTTTAATAAAACAAATTATAATCCTGTAGAAAATAAAACAACATTTAAAGTAACAAAAGCAGAAAGCAACATTAAAATTGTTGTAAATGATAGTGAAATAACCTATGGCGACTCCATTAATGTTACCCAAAATCTTCCAGGCGATGCAACAGGCAGTATAACATACTACTTTGCAAACGGCACCATTATCAAAGTCATAACTGTCGACGAATCATTCATATTAGCCGGATTAAATGCAGGAACATACACAATTTATGCAAATTACTCAGGAGACACCAATTACGCTCCAGCACAAGACAACATAACAATAACTGTTGCAAAAGCATCCAACGAAATAACGGTCTACGCACCGGATGCTGCACATGACGAAAATGCCCTCATCATAATCATTGCTGATGTGGACGGAGAATACAATTTAAACATTAACGGCAAAAAAGTCACCGTAAAAATCACAAACGGCATCGGAATCTATGATGCAGGCATTTTAAATGTAGGAAAATACAACATCCTTGTCAATCACCCCGGCAATAAAAACATCAACCCATCAAACGCTTCAACATCATTAAACATAGTTAAAGCAGACACAGAAGTCAATGTTACCGTGCCAGAAGCAAGACAAGGCGAAAATGTTACAATTAATGTAGAATTACCAAATGATGCGACAGGAAATGTAAAAACCACAATAAATGGTAAAACATACTCCTCACAAGTTAAAGATGGTAAAGCAACAATTACAATTCCAAACTTAGTTAAAGGAGAATATAATCTCGATATAATATATTCAGGAGATAAAAACTACAACCCAACTGAAACTAAAGTAAATGTAACAGTAAAAGAAGGATCAGACATTATTTCCGCTCCAGACGTTACCAAATATTACAGCTCACTTGAAAGATTTACTGTTAAATTAACAGATTATCTGGGAAATCCTTTAGCAAATAAAACAGTTACCATTACAATCAATAATATCATATACACCAGAACTACTGATGCCAATGGTATTGCAAGTATTGCATTAGGATTAAACAGTGGAACATACAATGTAACCACAACCGCCAATAATCAATCTGTTGATTCCGTTGTTACCATTTTACCTACAATCTACGGTAAAGATATTGTCAAAGTATTTAGAAACGCCACACAATATTATGCAACATTCCTTGACAGCAACGGTAAAACACTAGCAGAGGGAAGCGCAGTTACATTCAACATCAACGGAGTAATGTACACCAGATATGTAGACAGTGAAGGTAAAGCCAAATTAAACATTAACCTGCAACAAGGAAAATACATTATTACTGCAATCAACCCAGTTACCGGAGAAAGACATGCAAACAACATTACTGTTTTATCATTAATTACAGGCAATTCCGATTTAGTGAAATATTACAGAAATGATTCACAATATGTCGTTACCATCCTAGGAAATGACGGAAATCCTGCCGGTGCAGGCGAAACAGTAACATTCAATATAAACGGCGTATTCTACACCAGACAAACCAATGCCTCAGGACAAGTTAAATTAAATATAAACTTAAATGCAGGAGATTACATCATTACCACAGAATACAAAGGTTGTATGGTTGCCAACAACATTAAAGTATTGCCAATATTGTCTGCTGAAGACATTAAAATGAAATATCGTGATGGAACCAAATTCGTTGCAACACTTGTTGACGGTCAAGGCAAGGCTTATGCGGGCCAGACTGTTACATTTAACATCAATGGTGTTTTATATAATAGGATAACTGACAGTGCAGGTCAGGCAAAATTGAATATTAATTTGATGGCCGGTGAATACATTATAACTTCCAGTTTTAATGGATGTAATGTTGCAAATAAAATAACTATTTCAAGTTGAGGATTAATTTCTCAACTCTTTCTTTTCTTTTTTTAGTGCTTGTTTTTTCTGTTTCATTTTCATTTTTTCAAGCTGATTTAGGAATCTTTCATCATAGTTTCTTGCTACATCTTCGTATTTGTTCCATATTCCGATTGCCGTTTCCGGTATGACTTCCCGCTTGTCTTGTGAAAATTTTGTATATGTATGCATCATCTCTCTGGAATCTGAAATTAGGACCTTTACAAATGGAATATCTGCCTTTTGAATGTTAATGCCAGCATCTTTAAAGATTTTAATGATATTTACTTCTTCATTGTTTGCATAGCATACTGGTGAAGCAAGGATATTCACCGTTAATTTTTCATTGTTTTTAAATGCTTTAATTAATGCTTCCGCTTCGCCTTCAAATAAAAAGCCTATTCTCATGTTAACGGAAGTCTTTGATCTTTTGATGATTTCCACTTCCTGGTTGATAATTTTTTCAACGCCGTATATTCTCCAAATAGGCGCCTGTACCTGGCTCATTCCGTTTTCATAGACATTTGTCAATCGGGTAATTGAATCTTCAATGTTTCGGTCAAGTCTTTCCTTTTCTCTTGTGAGCACTTCAACAGGAGATTTGACGGTATATATTAATGGTCTTCCGTCCTCTATTTCTATATAATTTTTTTCATTTAACTTCTTCAGCACATCATATATTTTACTTCGAGGAATGTTTGATTTTTCTGATATGTCTACAGCTTTTGCTGATATTAATGCGGTGAGTGTTACATATGCCTGAGCTTCATACATTGTTAAGCCTATCCCTTTCAGTAAATGTACATCATCATTCATGTTTTATTATATTTTTATCATATTATTTAAGTTTTCTACTTTTAACCCTTGAAAAGTTACAAAATCTTTATATACCTTTCAATTTAAACAATATATTATAAAATTAATTTGAGGTAATAATATGGCAGATGGATTAGATATGTTTTGTTATCAATGTTCCCAAACCGCAAAGGGAACTGGATGTACTGTAAGTGGAGTATGTGGTAAAAAACCAACTGTAGCAAGATTACAGGATAATTTAATCTTCACTATGAAAGGTATCAGTGCATACAATTACAATGCAAATGTTTTAGGTAAGAAAAACCCTGAAATCGATGAATTCTTAACCAAAGGTTTATACACAACCTTAACCAATGTTAACTTCGATGTTGAAGATTTAGTTGCTCTTGCTTTAGAAGCAGGAAAAGTAAGTGTAGATGTAATGAGATTACTCAAAGATGCACACATTGAAGCATATGGAGAACCACAACCTGTTGAAGTAAAAGTAGGTGCACAGGAAGGACCTGCAATTATTGTAACCGGTCACGATTTAAAAGCATTAGAAGAATTATTAAAACAGGTGGAAGGTACCGACATTAAAGTTTACACTCACTCTGAAATGTTACCTGCTCACGGTTATCCTGGATTAAACAAATATGAAAACTTAGCAGGACAATTGGGTGGAGCATGGCATGATCAAAGGACAATCTTTAAAAAATACAATGCAGCTATCGTTGGAACCAGTAACTGTGTACTTCCAGCATTAGACTCCTACAAAGAAAGAATGTTCACCATGGATGTAGCTAAATTAGAAGGAGTAAAAACTGTAGAAGATTATGACTTTTCAGAAGTAATTGAATGTGCAAAATCCTTAGGATCATTAGAACCGGAAGAATTAACTACAATCACTACTGGTTGGAGTGCAGGAGCTATTGTTGAACATGCAGAAAAAATTAAAGAATTGGTATTGGACGGCAAAATATCCAGATTCTTCGTTGTCGGTGGATGTGATAAAGCAGCAAAACACAACAACTACTACAGAGAATTTGTACAAAACTTACCTGAAGACACTGTTATCTTAACATTGGCTTGTGGAAAATACAAATTCAATGATTTGGATTTAGGAGATATTGAAGGAATACCAAGATTATTGGATGTTGGTCAATGTAATGATACAATTGTAGCAGTGGATGTAGCATTAGCTTTATGTGACCTATTCGAAATGGAATTAAATGAATTACCATTAACAATTGTATTAAGCTGGATGGAACAAAAAGCTGCAGCAGTTTTATGGGCTTTATTATACCTTGGAAAAACTGACATGTGGATTGGACCTATCCTTCCTGCATGGTGTAATGATGATATCATCAACGTTTTAGTTGAAAACTATAATCTCACCCCAATATCTGGTAATGCTTTAGTAGATATTAAACAGATTATGGGATGAGAATGATGAGTGATGATATTAAAGCAAAAGCATTGGATATACAAAAGTTAGTTGAATACCAAGATGATACTGTAGTAAGTCGTGAAGTAATCAAAAAAGAGTTAGGAACAGTTACTTTCTTTGCATTTGATCAAGGACAAGGATTATCAGAACACTCCGCTCCTTTTGATGCAATGGTTCAAATTATTGATGGTGAAGCAGAAATTACAATTTCTGGCGTTAAAAATACTGTCAAAAAAGGTGAAATAATAATTATGCCTGCAAATGAACCCCATGCACTTCAAGCAGTAAACAGTCCATATAAAATGATTTTAACCATGATTAAATCAGATTAAGGACTTTAAAATGCTATAGATTTAATCTATAGTATTTTTTTACTTTTTTCTATAATTAACATATTAGCTATTTTTTTTGTATGTAGTATAAACTGTTTTTAATGTTTTGTATTGTGAAAATTGTTTTTTAACCTATTATGCCTGAATAGGAGTTTTTAGATTCGATATTTCTAGTTATAAATCTCGGGGTTTGAAAAACTACCTTAATTGATTTATATGTGTGTTTAAAACATTTCCATATTTTTAATCCTTTTTCCACCAAATCAAAATCCAGTCTGCCTTGTCTTTTTTGTTATATAGTTTTCCGGTTTTAGGATTTTTGGTTAAAATTTTTTCAAGGTATTCTTTTAGCTTGTCTTTTTCTTCATCATTCAATAAATCAAGGCGGAATTTACCGTTGTCCATTGCCTCTTCGATATTGTCATATTCCCTATATGCCCTAATGTCCAATCTTTCAACATTTGCATAGATTCCCATATTAAATAGTATGTTGAATAGGTAATTGTGTCCTGGAAAATGCTTGTTTTCACGTCCAATGTATTCATTAAATTCTCCCTCAATTTTCCAGTTTTCAGGACCAAAGAGCGTAATGAATACATATTTGGTGGCTATTCTATCAATGGTTTTCAGGGTTTCTTTGATTGGAATTATTCCATTAAGTGACCTTGATGCCAATACAACATCATGAAAACCGACTTCTTCATAAGTAATGTCTTCAAGAGGCTTTAAAATGGTCTTCACATTTCCAATGCCTCTTTCATGTGCTCTTTGATTTAATAATTCAAGCATTTTAGGTGATGAGTCGACACCAGTAACACTTTTTACTTTTTGTGCTAACGGCAATGTGATTGAGCCTTCACCGCAGCCCAAATCAAGCACGCTGTCATTTTCATCTACAATCAATTTTGAAAATAATAATTCATGATAATCGTCTTTTTTAGCTCTTTTATGGAAAGATACAGCAGCTTTATCCCAATCTTTTCCACGGTCTTCTTTTTGTTTCAGTTCATTTTCCCAAAATTTATCCCATTTCAATTCATTTGGATTTTCAATGCATTGCTTCATGTTCACACCGTGGTTTTTCCATCCAATACATTTTGGTAGTCTTCATAGTTTTCTTTAAGCAAACGTGGAATGTCCAGTTCATATGGGCAGTTATCTACACAGGCATAACATTCAACACATTCTTTTGTATTTTCCATTATTTCCTGATATTCTTCAGTCAAGTAAGGCTCTGCGGGAAATCTTCTAATCCATAGTGACATTCTTGCGCACATGCTTATGTTAATGTCCTGTGGGCATGGCATGCAGTATCCGCAGCCTCTGCAGAAGTCTTCACCAAGTTCTTTTTTATCTTTCTCAATAGCTTGTCTTAATTCATCATTTAAGATAGTGCTTTTATCATAGGATAGGAATTCATCAAGTTCTTCTAGTTTTTGTATACCCCAAATGGGAAGAACATTGTCAAATTGATTCATATATGCATATGATGCTTTTGAATTTGTTATCAATCCACCACCCATTCCTTTCATAGCTATAAAACCAACATCATATTTCTTACATTTGTTTACTAAGTCAATTTCCTGTTTTCCACTTAGGTATGAGAATGGATATTGCAATGTTTCATAGAGTCCTGAGTCGATAGCTTCATGAGCAAATGTAATTTTATGTGTTGTAATACCAATGTGTTTTATTAATCCCTCTTCTTTAGCTTCTAGCATTGCTTTATATAGGTCATCATCACTTTTTGGACAAAATGAAATATTGTGGAATTGATATAAATCAAGATAGTCTGTTTTCATACTTTTTAGGGAAGTTTCCAGTTGCTTCCAGAATTCATCCACTTCTTCAGCAGCCCCTTTGCTTGCAAGGTAAATGTTTTCACGCACATCTTCAAATGCTTTGCCTAGTTTGGCTTCACTGTCTGTATAAAAATGGGCTGTGTCATAGAAATCAATGCCATTTTCATAAGCGTGTAATAGAATTTCAACTGAATCATCCATATTTCTTCTTTGGATTGGAAGTGCTCCAAATCCATTTTTATTAACTTCTAAATTTGTTTTTCCAAGTCTCATTTTAATAACCATTCATTTTCAATATTACATACATTATAAGAATAATTATTAATATTATGATTGATGTTCTTGCTGAAAAAAATCTGGTTTTTCTAAATTCGCGGTCTTTTACTTCGCCGGTTTTCATTATTCTTTCCTTTTCAAAAGAACATTTCTGATAAATCTGCTCCAAATCCTTTGGAAGTCTGCCATGTTTATTCAGCATGTTGATTGTTTTATTCAAATATTTTATTGCTTCGGATTCGTCTTTAAGTTTTACGCAACAGAATGCAGATTTATAATTGAAATTTGTTAATAATTCCAAATCATCAATTTTACTTTCATATTCTATGCAGTGATTATAGTTTTTTAAAGCTTCTTTGTATTCTCCAAGTTCATATAATGCATCTGCCTTTGAATTATATCCAATTACAGTATCTTCGTTTTGAAGTGATCTTTCAAGATATTCAAGTGCCTTATTGTTTTCACCATTTTTCTGAAGCATCTGACCTTTATATAAATCAGATTTTGTATCTCCACCATATGTATTTTCATAATTATTCAGATTAGTTAATGCCTCTTCATAGCGTTTTGCTTGAATCAGGAGTTCGATTTTACTCATTTTAATTTCTTTTTTAGAAATACGTGGTTTTTCTATTGGAGAATAAGATTTATACTTTTCTTCAGCCTTATCCATATATTCCAATGCTTCATCAACTTTATTCTTATTGAATCTTGACATTGC
>Ga0256407_10011222_pt1 | contig 12439 bp, 13 predicted proteins | sample RumenRJG_04DNA_FD_193489 | JGI IMG/M metagenome (GOLD analysis project Ga0256407, IMG submission 193489) | Bovine rumen microbial communities from Lethbridge, Alberta, Canada - RJG_04 | ecosystem: Host-associated > Mammals > Digestive system > Stomach > Rumen | place: Canada: Alberta... | reverse complement strand
GAGCACCTGCTATTACTCAATCTGTCATCCAACCAACCATTCTTATGGAATAACCTGTTTTATTTTCACATATCATCTTTCGAAAGAATAAGAAGAGTAGAGTTCAATTTTTGTTGATAATTTCTATATTCATCATATGGAATCACCACACGAGAAAAAATGGATATAAAGCCAGTGTTATCACCTCTATTGAAGGAAGCTATGCTTGCATCAAGCATTTCCTGATGTGTAGTTTCAGTCAAATCTAATACGTATCCACATTCCATGCACAACTCTCTTGCAAACTCCCTTTGCGCCCTCCCGTTTCCTTCTCGAAAGGGATGAAGTGCGTTCATATCCGCATAATGTTTTGTAAGTGCTGTGATGAAATTACTTTTATCCTCCCTGCACTCATAGCAGTCCATGAAAAAGCATGAAAAAATACTATCCGCGTATGAATCAATGAACTGTGTCCTGCAAAAGAGATTGTTCTTTCCGATATCAATAGTTCTAACCTGTCCGGCCCAGTCATAAACATCCTGAAAGATAAAATAATGGATATCTTTTAGGTGTTGAAAGTCAAATTCCCCTCGAATTGGATGAAGCTGAAGCCAGGCAAGGTTCGCACCTGTTGAAAGTGCTTCAAGTTTTTCCAGTTCTGCTTTATTATGACAGTCGAATTTATTGATCAGAATATCTGATCCTGGATAAACATACTTATCTATGCTTCCCATCCCTGCTGTAATTCTCCTTCAGTTTGCGTTGAAACTCTTCTCTGGATATTGTCCCGGTAACTACATCTGCAATTCCTGATATCTCAGAATCCGACAGTAACAGATCCTCTATAGCAAGTGTTGCCTGCATCTGCCGGATTGCATCAATCTGCTCTGGTCTCAATTCATTTTGTATATATCCGTCGGATCTCATAACACGTGAAATCAGGGATACCAGGTAATTAGGAGGAGAAGATACTCCCTGCTCCCAATGCTGGATATTGGCAACCGGGATTCCCAGGTATGTTGCAAATCTGCTCTGACTCATATTTGTCGTTTTTCTCAATTCTCTGATTGCGTTCATCTTATCACCTCCATATACGATTATTATATGATAATCATATACACCTTGTCAATCGTAATGACATATAAGACTCAAGCTGCGCCGCCTGACGATTCTTCAACATCCAATAACAAAGCCTGAAAAACCGGAACATCCCCTCCCTGTCAGAAGTGAATATCCCGGTTTTGAGCTATATCACGACTATCAACTGTCCCAAAAGTGTCCCAATTTCCCGCCTGCATTCCCCGGAAGTCCAGTAAATACAAGGGCCTCAGGCAGAAGGGAATACCCTGCCGTGGCAGACAAATAAGATTTTTATCATCGCTTCACATATCCCTTGATAAGTCCTCAAACCCGCATAAATACTGGCTCTCCGGGTATTTTACCAACTTCATTTTCGGTGCCCTGAATCACGTAAGTCTTCATAAGTACACCATTTTTCACGGCCAATTGGTGTACTAAGTGGTGTACTGGGTGGTGTACACGCGGCTTTCTGACTCGATTTCTTAGTGGTCTTTGACTATGAATATCTCGTCGCCATCCATTGCAGCCTCACTCGAGTTTCTTTCGCTTTGACCGGTTCTCATCCTTCGCTTTTGCTTTCGAAGCTGAAGGCTCAAAATTCAGAATCTTCGCCATCTGCTGCTCCGCAAGGTCATAGGTGGCGTGGGTGTAGACGTTCAGAGTCACCCCGATGTCCGCGTGGCCCATAAGATACTGGAGAGTCTTTGCGTCCATCCCCGCAGCGGCCATGTTCGTGCAGAAGGTATGCCTGAACACATGCGGCGTGATGTTCGGGAGCGGCCTGTCCGGATGAATCTTACGGTACTTCTTCATCGCCCAGCGCATCTCATTCTCGAGATGGAGAGCCACCTTCGGATGCTCTCTCTGATCCATCAGAATAAAGTCGCTGTAGCCGTCGACGATCATCTCCATCCTGACTTTTCTCCTGTTCCTGAGAATATTCTTCAGGCTTTGATAAACCTCCGGAGACATAGGGATGAAGCGGCAGCCGCTTGCAGTCTTTGTCTTCTCGATGTAGTACTTCCCGCCGCGCTCGCGGACAAGCTGATGATCCACCCGGATACGGCGCCTCTTGAAGTCAAGTTCTTTTTTTGTCAGTCCGCAGAACTCGCTGACACGCATGCCGGTTCCCAGGAGGACGACGAACTCGTCGTAATACTTGCTGTAGGTCTTGTCCTCCCGGATAAAACTCATCCAGATTTCCTGCTGGTCAGGCGTAAGTGCGATGCGCTTTTCAGAATCATTGGACACGACATCCGCCAGCTTGAAATCAAAGGGATTCCTCCGGATCATGTCCTCTTCATAAGCCATCTGGAAGGCCGGTTTGATCACACCCCGCATACTGGTGAGCGTGCTGTATCCTTTTCCATCCTTGTGCAGCTTCAGTATCCACCTTTTGGCATCCGAAACATGGATATCACGAATTCTCGCCTTTCCAAATTCTTCCTTCTTGAGCATGTTCAGGACATACTGATATCCAACCTTTGTATTGTATCGAACTCCCTGTTTCAAATCGATATAGCGTTCCGCGAGCTCTGTAACTGTGACCTGTCCGCTGGAATAACGGATCCCGTCCTCCCGATCCCTCTGTATGGCTGCTTCCTTCTCCCTCAGCTCATTTAAATCTGAGGCATAGACTGTACAACGCTTCCCGGCCTCATCCGTATACCGATACTGATACAGTAAATTCTTTCTCTGGCTCTCTCCCTGGCGCAGTCTGCGCCCTTTATGATCTGTCCGTTTTGCCGGCATTGTCAAACTCCTTTCCGATCCGGAAAGAGCCTCTGTTGTGACCTTTCAATAGTACCATAACAGAAGCTCTCTTTCCAATGCAGCGCGATTACTGATACGTGATCGATGCAAGATGATTCAAATCATCAAACAGCATCAAATCGAATACGCTCTCTCCATATAGCGGTCAAACTGCCTGCGCTTGATCAGTCGTTTGTTACCGACCCACAACACAAAATCACATTTGCCGTCGTTTGTGATCTCCCGCAGTTTATTGACCCCGATATTTGAATAAGCCGCCGCTTCTTCCAGCGTCAGGTTGCTCTTCTCCCAGATTGGTATTGTTTCTTTCTTCATCAACGATTCCCCTCGTCCCTATTTGATCCGTTGTCTGCTGTAAGTCACATTTGCTTCCCATCCAGTAGATAATTTCTGGGTTTCTGTCTCTTTGGGTTTTCTTTCACCACAAATGATCAGGCCGCTAACAGCAATCTCTCGTCTTCATGAAACACACCTCCCTTCATTACTCCCGGAAAAGGAAGGTGCTGAGGTCATATTTTTTAAGAAATGTTGAAAAAAAGTTCCCTGAAGTGCATTCATTTCCGGGAATAGTAAGAGTGATTTGGAAGAGGGAACGCCAGACCACTTATGCATTTCCCCGGGGACTGAACTCTATAGGGCAAGATTCTCCTGCGTAGGACATTTCCCTCATAATGGAAAATAGCCTCCTCGCAAACTTGATGGGGATTACAGCACCCCATGCCCTCGTATTTCAATTTCGCCCAGTTTTACCGGCAGCCATTATTCAGGAAAGCCTCCCCGAAAATGCTCCGGCAGTTCCGAAATTGTTTCTGGCTCCACAGTTCCTGTGTTCGCAGCGCCGAACGGTTTCTCCAGAAAATCCACTCCACGTTCAGGCAATGCATGAAATATATACGAAGACGAAAACCCGCAATACCGCTCGGCCACTTTTTCCAGGCTGGCAGTCAACAGAAAGGATGATCTATGTCGAATCGAAAAAAAGAAGAAAGTATGAAAAAAACGCACATCCTCAGAGTGCGTGTCGATGATGTTCTGTATGAAATGATCCTGAGCGGTGCAGAAGAAGCCGGAATTACAGTCTCAGAATATATCCGACGGCAGATTCTGTATGGGAAAGTTGAGATCCATGCACAGGTCGTGGCTGATTTTCCAAAACTGGAAATGATCGCAAGAGATCTCTCCTCCATTGCCAACAGCCTGAACCAGCTGACTCGGTATTTCCATATGGGAGGGCTGCGCTCAATGATGATGCAGGAACAGATCCTGCGCTGTATCAATGATGTGATGAAAATAAGAACAGAAGTAATGGCAATGGGAGGTGAATACCGTGACTACTTTATAAAACCTCGCATGATAAAGCGATGACTGCTCCCATTCAAGCAGCTCAGCAGAATATCCAATCTTTGAGCACAGCTCTTATTAATCCTCAAATATGAATTTCGGCACATAGCAAAAGGGGCTGTTGCATTAGCTGAAAAGTTCAGCCAGGCAACAGCCCCTTTAATCATGGTTTTGGGGACGCGGGATGCCAGCAATCGCTGCCATCCCGCTGGTTTAACGACTTTTGTACGCACTTTAACAGACATCTTACGATGTCTGACAAAGTGCTCCGCCAGATGGCTAGAGCAGTCAAAAATCATCCGGTTTTTTTCAGGGGGAAAAGATGCGTCCCTGTCCTCCCCGACTGGATCTTATGATGCAGTTTATTAATGTTGTGAGCAATCGCGACCAGGATACTCTGTGCCAGGACATTCGTATTACCGCGGTACACGTACTGCCTGAAGTTCATATCCTCCTTCACGGTCGCAAAAGAGCCTTCCACCTGTGTGCTCCGGTTCATCCTGAGCTGGATCCCCCTGTCGGTGAGTATGCGCTCAAGATCTTCTTTCCTTTTCTCTTCTTTGATCTTCGATACATACAGGACTTTGTTTCGTTCCTCCATCGGTGTTTTGCAGTTGTTGTCTTTTATGCATTTTTCTTTGAAAGGGCATCCTTTGCAGTCATCGCGCCGGTAGATCGTCACAGTACTCATGTATCCGCTCGCACTCTTTTTGGTCTTTGTTCCGGTGACAGGCAGTTCTTTCCCGATTTTACAGGTGTACACGTCCCTGTCGGCATCGTAGTCCATGTTTTCGTGGCGGCCAATGTCCGTTCACTATCTCCTGGTTTTTGAGATCTCATGGTTTGAAGGTTTGATATAGGCAAGTTGACCGTTTTCCTCTATGAACAGATAATTCTCTTCGCTTTCGTATCCTGCATCCGCCACAACCTCGCGGTATTTATAGAGCAGGTTTTTCTCCATATCCTTCAGGAACGGCTTGAGGGTCAGTGTGTCTGTAGGGTGGGCGCTTATGTCTGCCCTGACTATATATTCGGATTCCACTGCATGCTGCAGGTTGTAGGCAGGCTTGAGCTGCCCGTTCAGCATGGCATCCTCTTTGAGCCTCATAAAGGTCGCATCGTGGTCTGTCTTTGAATAGCTGTTCCGTTTCCCGCATATGTGAATCTTCTGGATATATCCCTTCATGCGGTCTATATATCCCTCCAGCTGTTCGACAGATTTCTGCAGGGGGGACTTTTTCTTTCCGCTTCCATGCACGAATTCGATCCCTTCTTCTGCCTTTACCTTGTATAATGACCTGCGGAGTCTTTTCAATGTCTTCAGACTGATCCGCTCATGGTAAACGATATGCAGGCCATATGAAGCTTCACATTCCGAAACAAGGGAAGTGACCTTTTCCATCATTTTGGCGAGACTTTTTGTAACAGCCTTTTTCCAGACAAACGTATATTTATTCGCGTTCGCCTCGATCTTGGTACCGTCGATAAAGACTGTTTCCGAGCCCAATTCTCCAAGGCGGCGCAGAAACCATGTAGTCTCCGCCATGATCTTTTTCGAACATCGGGAAAAATGAAGAGAATGGAACAGCGCTATCGTTGCATGATCAGGTGCAGGTTTTCCCTCCAGCAGGTACATGTAGTTTATGTTCTGCCGGCAGGCCTTTTCGATATCCCTGCTGGAATAAAGGCGGTTCATGTTCGCATACACAATGATCTTGAACAGCTGCTTCGGTGTCGCCTGATTTTTCCGGATCCTGTCATACGTTGCATTCAGTTCCGAAAGATCCATGCCCTCCACACACGCACTCAGAAGGCGCACTGGGTCATCTGCCGGGATCATTGGTTCCAAATCGATTCTCTCCCTGAGGTCTTGATTACCTATCTACTTAATGATAAAAATAATATTGTATGTCTCTCTGTTTTTAGATAAAATAGTACTAATTTGAACCCACGAGGAGATACATATTATGCTTTCTTTCCGCCAGTTAATGCGCTATTTGCGTGATCATCATCATATTACCATCAAAAGCAGTCAATCATATGATTTACGTAACATGGGCTATTATCACGGATATAAAGGGTATAGATTTATCCGTGACCCCCAAAACCAAATACCTTTAACGGCGTTTGATGAATTATTGGCTATATACAATTATGATATGCAGTTGAAATCATTACTGTATCCTAAAATAATGTTTATTGAAACAGCTTTAAAAAGCTATGTTATAGAAGCTGTCTTAAACGATTGCCACTCAGAGAATCTTAATACTGTTTTCACCAAATCCCTAACGTATTATAAGAATTTTCTGCATGGCTCAAAAGATTACCAAACTCAGTTCATTAAAAGAATGGGGTTGCGCGGATCTATTAATACAACTTTAAAGCGTGACTATAATAATAAAAACAAAATCGTAAACCATTTCTTTGATAATGACAGAGAGATTCCAATTTGGGCAATTTTTGAGAGCATGACTCTTGGTGACTTCGGTGGTTTTTTTGGATGCTGTAATCTCAATGTGAGGAAATATACTTCTCAATTATTGCATCTTCCAGTTGGATTAGATCCCGATGGAGAGTTAACAAGATATATTATCTTTACTCTTAAGGATTTACGTAATGCAATTGCCCATAATAATGTTGTCTTTGACGCGCGATTCAGATCAAAGAATATCAACAGACGATTAGTAAGTTTACTAGAACAGGAAACAGGAATACACAATATCGACTTCAAGTATTTCGATGCATATATCATACTTACAGTTTACATCCTTCGGAAAATGAAAGTCACAAAAACCGAGTGCAAACAACTGGTTAATGGATATATTAGTGCCAGTCAATCTTTGAGAAATTTGATTCCCACACAAGTTTGGAATCAAATCCTCGGAACATCTACTCGTCGTAACATGGCTACACTATTGACTTTTTTAACAAATTCATAATCCTATTATTGCTGAAAATGCAAAGATCTGTTATAATAATAGCGAGGCAAGTGGCAAACGTCTACGGACTATGCCCAGAAAGAACCTGATGCGTCGGGTTCTTTTTTTATGACAGTATTCCTGAACCCGTTCCTCAGCCATTGTATTAACATCATGGTTATGTTTTCAGAGCGGTTATGAGGGGTTTGATTAATCCCAGAATTGCTTGGGATCACCGCGATGAGGTACGCGCTGGTCGAGAACCGTCAACCTTCACATATCGTCCTTCTTTTTGGCGCTCCATACACAAAAGATGTGAATGCAGATACTGTTGGCAAGTCTTTTTCACGTGACTTACATCCCTACGTCCTGTAGCAAATCGTATTTCTTCCGAATATAAGGTTGCTTGGTATTCACAATGCTCCTATGTGGACGTATTAAAGGGTGTATCTTTATTGTGACACCTTTTATCGCTTTATCCTGCATCTTTCTTTGAACCTAATCTGCCGTACTTTCCCTGTTCATCACGGTCACGGTGCGGCAGAAGAGGCTTCCGGTGCTTAACTCATTCGATTCCCCTAGTCAATCTGCACCACCACCGTACATGTCGTGGTTTGCCTGCGCCCTGTAGTAGTTTTCAATCGTTGAGACTGAGTTGAACAGGGCCGTCAGCAGATACTGTCGGATGTTGCGAATATCTGTCGTATTTGCATTCATCCTCTCCATGACATACCGGATGTGATCATAATTCAGCTTCATGAGACGGGAGCGGACGACTCCGGCAGGGACATCTTCGCCCCTTACACGGAAAAACTCCTTCCGGCTGCAGCAGGTATCTACAATGATATCAAGAATCTCGCTGACCATGTCCCGATGCATGGGATCATTCCTGCGGAGAAGGTCGGCACAACATTGCTCCTCAAAATACGCACGGCATGCGCGGTACTCCTCAGTCCTGTCCCATCCATCCGTCCTATCCTCTTCTGACACTGACACGGAAACAGGAGCAGCTACAGGAACTGCAACCATACTTTCGTACTCCCCTGTATGATGATCAGATACGATAGGATTAATATAATTTGTGTGGCATTCCGGAAGGTCCGCACCTTTCTTTTCTGACCCTCCGGAAATGTGGTCAGTACACCCGCTGAAGTCATCTCTGGACACATCTTCCCCCTGAAAAGTCACATTCACCCTTTCAGATAAATCATCTGGACACGCCTTAACAGGGAGGCTGGAAGTTTTCGAACATGCTTCCCCTGCACCATCTTTTACGATTTCACCGTCTCCTGCCTCTGCTTCAGGATCATCCGGCGCGACCGTGCAATGATCTCCACTGTCCCTGTAGCAGTCCTGCACATAGATCCTGTCCGGTTTTCCAAGTCCCTGGCGCACGCGGCTGATCAGGCCGATCCCATGGCAGTCGTCCAGCTCCGCAAGAAGCTGGCCTGCTTTCTTGTTTCCGCATCCCAGATCCTTCATAATCGCCTTGATCGTGTAATAGACGTATATTTTTCCTTCTGCATCCTTCCATCCGTTTTCCACAGACAAACAGGTGCGGTTTCGAAGTCTCGCATAAAGGATCTTTGCCTCCGCAGACAGATCCCTGAACTCGTCCGCAGAGTACAGGATATTGGGTACTGTGAAGTAGGAATCTTTCTCCTCCACACTTCCGACAAGAATGGGGAAGGAAGCTGCTCTTGCAATGTCTGTCATCTTTTTCATCATCTGTTTTACCTCCATTTCAGCTAAAGCCAATCATTGTGTTCGGAAGGCACTGGTTCCTCAGTATACTGCCCCTTCTCATTGTATTTGGAAGGCGCAGGTTTCTCAGTATACTGCCTCTTCTCTATTACTCCCGGAAAAAACTCTGTACAAGGTAATGTTTTTCAGAAGAAAAAGCAGAAACACCTTTCAGTTTCCGTCTTTCCGACTCTCAGGACTGTAAAAATGATTTCTCCCGAAGGCTTGTCCTTCGGTTCCATAGTACTTGCGCATGCGCCCAAGGCCTCTCTCTACTGTTCCGGAGACAGCGTTACGTGATATTCCCATTTCCATCGCGACCTCGGCCTGCATTCTTCCCTTTCCGACACACTCCTCCAGAGCATGTTTCTGTTTCTTCGTGAGCGTCTCATCCATAGCCTTGTGCAGCATAGAATATTCCTCTTGGCGGACACTTTTTTCCACCATTATGGTCAGCGGATCCCCTGCCCATCTGTCAGAAAGGCATACGCTGCCATCTGCAAATCCATCGTGTGAGATCAGACCCGCATGCTCGTCCCTGCACGTCCTGTTATGGGAGATCCGGTCATTCCCCTCCAGCATTGCGCGGATATACCAGGCTGAATCGGCAAAAGCTTCATACGGAATCACATGCCGCTCACCTGTCACGTCTGTCTGGACATAGTCCTTGCAGATCTGAAGAGGAAATACTGTGGCATATTTTCCTTCCCTCTGGAACACGTATCCGTTTTGATACACCTTTATCAGGACATCGTCCATAACCATTTCATCAACAACAGGGCACCCGGAGTGCAGCAATGCCGCCTCAGTCGGTACAGGTGCTTTTTCAAGTACATCGTCAAGTGCTTCCAGCATCTGGCTCAATGACATCGTCATCCAGACCACCTTTCTGCCTTTCGGCTGCGGGTGGCCCGCGACGCTGGACAATGTTCTTCAGGCACAGGAACAGGGCCTCAGGCACACCCGTTTTTTTAACGGGCAGCTGAGACCTGCTCTGAGCGCCTTGATCCCGGTACATGCTTCCGCCAGTCTGATCAGGACCGGAGCGTAAACACACCGGAGATTATTCCGTTTCTGTTCTTTCCAAAATGCCGCTCGCCAGAGCGTCAGCACATGCTTCCGGGGAGAAAGCCCAGAACGGGTTTCTCCGATGAGCTCTTCTATCCTGGTCCACGCATATTTCCTCCATAAGTGTTTTCACTGGATATGCTTCAAAATCTGTGATGTCAAAAATACCCCTCCAATAACCCCAAAATATTCAGCTGACAGGAAAGCACTTTCTAAAAATTTTTTTCAGAATCATCTGAAAAACGAAAAACTCCTCCTATATACCCCAATCCGGAGAGCTTTTAGGGAACCTGTTTCCTGAGATTTCCTTTGGAAAATGCAAAAAAAGTACAATCTGCATCTCTGCAGGTTTTGTTACCGGCGTTGCGCAAAAAGTACTTTCTTCATCGTCTACCGTAAAATGAGCACAAAAAAAGAGCATCCCATGTTTTCGGAATTAGAAAACATGGGATACTCCCTATATTCTGTGATAAAGATGATTATATGTCAGGAATCGGCGGAGGCGTTTCGGTTTCCTCGACTTCGAAGAGTGGTGAAAGATCTTCCATCATTTTAGCCTCGCCCCAGGATTCCATACCTTTTTTCCAAACCAGGCTATCTGGGGTAAGCTTACCTTCCATGACAAACTCCCTCAGTTCCTCATAGTTTAAAGGACCTACAGAATTCCCATTAATCGCCACATGATAGCTGAAGGTTGGAAGTGGAGGAGGTGTGGAATCATCTTCCTTTTTGCTGAATTTCGATCCGATACCACTGACAATTCCCGAAACGCCCTTCGAGACATTAGATGTAAATCCCGGCCTTTTTTCTGCAGCGGACAGATCTCCCTCGCCTTTAAAGAGACCTTTCACAAATCCAAGCTGCGCTTTCTTGTGCTTTGCATACTTGTACTCTTTTACATCAACTGCTGCTGTTGCTGTATCAGTAGCAATTTCTGCGACTTGTGATGCCGCCCCAGCAGCAACACTCACGGCTTCATTGGCAGTATCGGTAACAAATCCTCTGATTTTTGAAGCAACGCCCAGATTCACATCTACATCGGATTTTTTAAGCAAGAACTTATAATTGGCACTTGTCTTGTCAATCTCGATATCCGAAACATCTATACTTGTAACAAATACGCCAAACTCTTCCAAGAGTCGTTTCCGGAGATAGTTTTCTATGATTTCATTAATCTCCAGAATTCGCTTTTCCAGCTGTGTCACAGGAATCCCATACTCATCTGGCGCATTGGCAACTACGTTTTTAACATACTTTGTTGTAGCAGCCTTAATTGTTCCTCTGAACTCTTCAAGAGAAATAGTCCTTAACTGATACTTCTTAATGAAATCGTCAACATCAGTAATCTTGAAGTTCATAACTCCGCGCACAGATGTTGGCACGCCTCTATCAGGAAAACGAGAATCAGCAACATCAAAATACGGTACGCCAACCTTTACCTGTAATATTTGAGCAAGGTTAATGAAGTATACTTCTGCCTGGAATGGAGTGTTTCCATTGTAGACCAAGCCGATAGCTGATGCTATAAACGGTAAGTTATCAGTTTGAAGAATAGAATCATACGGTCCAATAATATAATCCTGAATCTGTTCTCCATTGCTATGATAGACGAAAACTGCCGCTTCACCACTCTTCACACGCAATGAAGATCCCCAACGAATAGCATTTTCTTTCGCTGTTTCACCCTCAGCAGATCCTACAGGATGCCATTTCCAGATTAAATACCCGGTCTCGTCACAGCGAATAACATCCAGTATTCCACCTTTAGGATTGTTCTTAAACAATGCCATACTATGTCTCCCAACAGCATATTCGTTATTGATGCCTGCTCACTTTATTATAATCAATGCTTCACAATAACTGCATCTCACCTGTTCTCCCTTTTCCCCAACCAGCTCAGCTCCACATTCAGGGCATTTCATCACTTTGATCTTGGGCCCTTTCGTCTTGGAAGTGAAGACGTTCTTTGCATTCTCAATAGTTCCTTTTAGAGGCGCAAAGACTTCTACAGCGTTCTTCTTCGCTTTCTCAGCTTTTTTCAATTCCGCAGATGCTGCTTTATAAGCTTTTTCAATAGTACTGGCCCATTTTCTTTCTGCCAGCATTCCTTGAAATGAATATGCTTTTTCATATCCCTGGAAATATAGCTCCAGTTGTGTGCTTCCACTGCGGGATTTGCCGATACGTACATTCGGCTTCCCATTCAATTCTTTCAAATCCAGAAGCGGATACTTCCATGCCTCCTTATCGCCGCCAAAAAGCCCTTTGTTCACCTGAATGATATTCCGATTTGTCAAAATAAGGGTTATATTTGATCTGCCAGCAGTGACATTCGAATCCTGTAAAATAACCGCTTCATCGATATCAAGCTCATAAACACTCATGCGAATTACTTCCTCCAAGGTATTTGATCCAGGTTGTCTCGCTTGACAACGATGCGTTTGGAAATAGCCTTTTATATCGTAGCATATCTGGAACATTTTACCAGATATAATGGGGCCGTTCACGCATCAATATAAGCTCCCCTATGAATACTT
>Ga0256407_10011221_pt1 | contig 12439 bp, 6 predicted proteins | sample RumenRJG_04DNA_FD_193489 | JGI IMG/M metagenome (GOLD analysis project Ga0256407, IMG submission 193489) | Bovine rumen microbial communities from Lethbridge, Alberta, Canada - RJG_04 | ecosystem: Host-associated > Mammals > Digestive system > Stomach > Rumen | place: Canada: Alberta | collected... | reverse complement strand
GGCGTATCAAAAAAATAATTGAAAAGCAGTTTGCCATTAGAGGTGAAAACCTCCAAAATGTTTTCGTCCGAAAAAATATACTCGTTTTCGCCGTCCGAATTAATATCAGCGCAGACAAAATGATGATTAGCCGAATAATGCTTGATATTCAGCTGTTTACAACTACCGTCAAGACGGATGTATTCTACTCCGCCTGACGAATTTGTGGTAACGAATCTCGAATTTTCTATTCCGCCGGGTGCTTCAACGAAAAATCTTGAATTTCTGGCTTTCGGGAAATTGTTAGTAACGTAAATTCTCGGCTCGCCTCTGCGGTTAAGAATATACGTTTTGAGATTATCGGAAAAAATTAAGTACTCCGTGGTGTTGATATTAAAATATTGTACGGGAGTTATAATACTTTCCTTTGTTACAAACGGATTCCATGTTTCTAACTGTTTGCCTTCTTTGGTGTAGACGTAAAGCCTTTTGTCTGAACACGGTGCAAAAATTCTGTAATTTCCGTTGTTTTCATAATCGAAAACCGAAATGTCTGCTGAAAGTCTTGAAGGCAAAGCAACTGGGAAATTTTCAACGTAATTGCCGTTGCGGTCTATTAAATGCAAAAATCCGCCTGTTGCAAAAAGGTATTGAAGTTTTCCGTTTTGAAAATAATCAATTTGCGTTACCTCACCGGAAATCGGTTCAGGAAGTTGTTTTTTCCAAAGGCGTTCACCGTTTTTGGTGAAAAGATAAATTTTGCCGGTTTCGTCCTGAACAAAAATTTCTTTTTCGCCCGTTATGTGATTTTTCACTAATTGCGGTTTGCTTCTTACAACCGTATCTACATGGGCTAACCATGAAACAGACCTTTCTGCTTCAATGATTTGCGAATACATCAAAGGAATATTCGTGTAAAACATTCCGTTGTCGTTGTTGACGTATTGAACGGCAAGTCCGCGGAAATTTTTTAAATTGTTTTTTTCTTTTTTGTACGCTTCGGAGTTTTCTTTGTTGAGATACGACAATACTAAATCCGGCGAATAAGCGGGATCTAAATAACAGAATATATTGCTTTGAGAATAAACCAATTCCGAAAACGAGTTGTAATTGGAATTATCGGCAAGGGTTTTTCCGTTGTCGATAGCATCGATGTATTCTTTTAAGCTGCTGACTGATTGAAAAAATATTATTTTGTTTTTTAACGCTGCAAAATAGCAATACTCGCCTGAAAAAACGTTTCCGAAATACATCGGTAAAAGTTTTTTGACGGGAAAAAAATACGCTTTGATTTTTTTGCCCGAAATTGATGGAACCTCAAAAATGATTTTTTCGTCCGGCGTATTGGTATTTTTCTGATATTTGAGCGAAATTTTTCTCAAAAAGTTTTCCGCTTTTGAAGCATCGTCGGTTTCTATCATGATGTAATTGTCATAACCTCTTGATGCGAAGGAATAATCGCAGGTAAATTCAGTAATTCTGCCGGAAAACATTGTGTAGATATTTTCATAAATATTTACACCGAAAGTTTCCCTTATGTTTTCGTTGCTTTTTTGAAGCGAAGAAAAAGCATCTTTTGATTTCAGATAATCAGAAAAATCGTTTTTGAAGGCTGACATATCCGAAATTCCGATAGAAACAAAATGAGTTGTTTTGGAGGGCAGAGTTTTAATGAAATTGTTTCCTAAAGGTTTTTGACCCGAAAAAATTCCGATAAAATTTTCGCAGTCGCCTTTGCCGCAAGTATAACCCGAACCGATTGCATTTTTTTTGTCAACGGAAATATCCAAAACCGACCATTGTGCAAAATTTGCCATACTGCCCGAAAATTTTTGGGAATTGAGTTCGGGTTTTAACATATCGCAGAGATTACTATAATTTATAATCATAAAGGCATTGACGTTTTTGCCCGCTGTTTTGAGAAGTTTTTTCAAAATTGGGTTTTTGCCTATGCCGTTAGCATTTGTTTTGGTATTTCTGATAGCGGTTTCTGCCATCAACTTTGAGGAGGAGAACATCATAATCCCGTTGTGATACGAGAAAAATAGTTTTCCTATTCCGCTGTTGTCGCTGACGATAAAAATTTCAGATTTGTCGTAAGGAGTGCGTTTACATTCCAAATTGTATGTTTTTGCGGTTTTAGCGATAATGCCGGCAATTTTTCCAGCCTCCACTTTGCTGATTTCTACCGCAGCCAAAGCGTAAACTTTATCTTTTCCTATTTTATGAAACGATAATGCTGATTGTTTGTCTCTTAAAAGTGCTCTTAACTCCGGTGATTGCATAAATACACTATCAGCTGTGCGGATTATTCCGTCAGCTTGCTTCATCATTTTGAGTTTACTCAATTCTCTCCACATTATGTTGTCTTTGCTGAGAATATCTGCAATAGCCGTTATGTTTTGGGTTCTGATGATAACACCGGCATCGGTCGGCACGGCTCTTAAAACCGCATTGTCGGTCTTGTCCTCGTCATCTTCGCAACCTACACACAACGAAAGCACACAGCACAATACTCCCATAAAGGGGAATATAAATTTCTTTAAAAACGACATTTTTTTCCTTGTACGATAACACTACATAAGTTGTTTTTGAGCTAAAGCATCCGTTTGCGAAAATTGAAACGTTCTTAAGTTGAATTCTTTTATAATAGAAAATAAGTGTTCAAAAAATTCAGACTGAATAATTTCAAAACTTGCCCATTCGGTAATTTTTGTAAACGCATAAACTTCCAAAGGAACACCTGTTGCAGTCTGTTGCATTTGACGAACCATCAAATGACCGTTTTCAACAAAAGTGCCTTCTTTTTTCATAAAGCGGTTAGGATAAATCCAGTCTTTGATTTCGTTGTTGATGAACATATCTTTTCTTTTGTAACGGAACGGATAATATGTTCCAGCATCTTTGACATCTTCTTCCAAGAAAATTTTGTCAAGAAAGTCTTTTTTCTTGTTTTCGTCCATTTTGGAATAATTTCTGCCCTGGTTGAGGTCGGAATTTTTCCTGATGAATCCGCTGAAATCTTTTATAATCCATTTGCCGTCTTTTTCTTCCAAATATTCCGAAACGGCGGCAAGTCCGTGAATTTTTGCAAATTCTTCTTTATCAACGTAATAAACTTGTTTTATATTGCCGTATTCATCCGATTCCGTAATAGGTTTGTATTTAACGAATTCCTGAAAATTAGCACGGATATAAAACTCAATGTATTTTCTGAAAAGTTCAATATTCGTGAGTTTTCTTTTGTTGAAATCTTTTATGTTGTCAGAAGGATTTTTTGATTCTTCTACTCTGGTTTTGATATAATCGCACCATTTAGGAAGCTCTTTGAATTCTTCGTAAAGTTTGTCTATCAATTCCTTGTCAGCGATTTTAATGCTGTCGGCATCAATCATAATGGTGCGCATAATTCTGCGGGCTTTCATCTCTTGCATATTAGAGAAATTGATAAAACTTTCGTTCATAAGCGCAGCCGTCGGAACGGTAGAAACTGAGTTGTCAAAATTTCTGATTTTAACGGTGTTAAGAGTAATATCGACGACATTTCCGTCAATATTACGGCTTGCGATTCTAATCCAGTCGTTCATTTTTACCATGTTCAGCGACGAGAGCTGCACCGAGGCCACAAAACCCGAAAGCGAATCCTTGAAAACCAACATCAAAACGGCTGACATTGCACCCAAACCGCCGATAATTTTCAACAAATCCTGACCAGTTAAAATTGCAATCATCATAAGACCACCGATAATTCCGACGATTATTTTTGCAACTTGTTTGTAACCTTGCGTTGAAAACTTACGGTGTTGTTCCTCCAAAATCTGGTTGATAATGGACTGTATGCAGTCTATTGCACGCATAAGAATCAGCATACCCGAAAATACATTCCAAGTGTAGCACCACGAGCGTATTCTCTCTACCCAAACCTGATCAGAAATAGCAAACTGAATGAGATAAAAAATGTAAACTGCCGGTATAATTTGACTTAACGGCTCTACGACTTTGAATCTGACTAATTCGTCATCATATTTGTTTTCTGTTTTGAGAACGATTTGATGAACCGTTTCTATAATTATTAATTTTGCGATTATCCAACTTATGGCACTTATACAAAGTATGAGTACTAAGTTTATAGTATTTTTTAGAATTTCAGCACCGTCATTACTCATACCCCAACTGATAGTAAAAGTATCTATCAAGTATTGAGATAAGTCTCTGAATAAATTTATCAGAAAATCCGTCATTTTTAGTTAAGAATTTAGGGTTATACTTTTTGTTCGCAAAAATAAACAATTGATTTAGGATTGCAAAAAAAGAAAGTTAAATTTGCAGTTAATTTTTAAAAAAAGTTAAGGGGCGGAAAAGAAATCCGCCCCTTATGTTATTGAAAATTATTTTTTTTTAATGTTATCTTGATACTCTTCCGCTTGCATCTCCGTTCATAAGTTTTTCAACCTCCGAAACGCTGACACGGTTGTAATCACCGTAGATAGTGTGTTTTAAGCAAGAGGCTGCAACTGCGAAATTTAATGCTTTTTGGTCATCGCCTTCAAAAGTTTGAAGTCCGTAAATTAATCCGCCCATGAAAGAATCGCCGCCGCCTACTCTGTCTACAATGTGAGTAATCTGATATTCAGGCGATTTGAAAAGCGTTTTACCGTCATAAAGAACGCCTGCCCAATTGTTGTGATTAGCGTTAATAGAACTGCGGAGAGTGGTAATAACTTTTTTAACATTCGGGAAACGTTTCATAATCTGCTGTGATACTGAAAGATAAGCCTCGGCATTAACCTTTCCTGAACTTACGTCTACGTTTTCAGGTTTTATTAAAAGTGCTTTTTCAGCGTCTTCCTCGTTGCCCAAAACTATGTCGCAATATTCTACTAATGAAGGCATTACCTCGTCGGCACGTTTGCCATATTTCCAAAGGTTTTTGCGGTAATTAAGGTCGCATGAAACGGTTATTCCCATTTCTTTAGCTACTTTCAATGCTTCTAAACAAACCAGAGCTGCACCCTCTGAAATAGCAGGCGTTATACCTGTCCAATGAAACCATTTAGCATCGGCAAAAACTTTTTTCCAATCAATCATTCCCGTTTTAATTTGGGAAACTGACGAGTATGCTCGGTCGTAAATTACTTTTGAAGCGCGGCTTACAGCTCCTGTTTCGAGATAATAAATACCTATTCTATCGCCGCCGAAAATTACGTCGCTGACATCAACACCGAAACCTCTGAGTTCTCTAAGGCATGCGTTTGCTATGTCATTTTCAGGCAATCTTGTTACAAAACTTACCGGTAAACCGTAGTTTGCAAGTGATACTGCTACGTTAGCCTCACCGCCGCCGAATGTGGCATTGAAAGCGTTAGATTGTAAAAATCTTTCATAACTCGGTGTTGCAAGACGGAGCATAACTTCTCCGAATGTTACTGTTTTTTTCATTTTTTATAAAATTTTTTTCATAATATTTTTAATTTGGAAAACTATACCCCTGAGAACGATGAAAATCCGCCGTCTACGGGAACTACTGCACCGGTGATAAAGGATGCCGCCTTGCTGCAAAGGAACTGAACTGCGCCGTTGAGTTCGGTGATGTCGCCGAATCTGCGCATAGGCGTGCGGGCAATTACTTTTTTGCTGCGTTCTGTGAGGCTGCCGTCAGGATTGATTAAAAGCGCACGGTTTTGATTACCGATGAAGAATCCTGGAGCGATAGCGTTTACGCGGATTTTTTCAGAAAATTTTATTGCCATTTCCTGAGCCATCCATTGTGTAAAACCGTCAATGCCGTGTTTTGCAACCGTGTAGCCGAGTACGCGCGTTATTGCAGAGTATGATGCCATAGACGAGATGTTGATAATGCTGCCTTCGCCTTTTTTAGCAATTAGTTCACCGAAAATAAGCGAGGGATAAACTGTTCCGTTCATGTTGATTTGCGTAACTTTCTCAAAATCTTCGATTTTCATATCGAAAACGGTTTTGTCGTCGGGAATTGTTGCGCCCGGAACGTTGCCGCCCGCACAGTTAATCAAAATATCAATGCCGCCCCATTTTGAAGCGATTTCCTCTCTTGCGGTTTTGAGTTTTTCGGTGTCCAAAACATCCGAAACCACTCCTATAACATCAGCTTTTCCGATTTGTTTGAGTTCTTCTACTTTTGCCATCGTGTTTTCCTGATGACGGCCGAGAACTACAACATTAACGCCTTGTTCTACAAGGTGTTTTGCAATGCTTCCGCCTAAAACGCCGGCTCCGCCTGTAACAACAGCGTTTTTACCGGATATATCAAAAATATTATTTTCCATTTCTTATTTCTTTTACTATTTGTAATGCGTTTTTAACTTTTTCTGTTATCGTTGAAAAATCTTTTGTAAGTTGAGAACCCAATCCTACACAAGCTACACCCGCTTTGAACCATTCTTCAAGGCTTTCTCTTTCGGGAGTAACGCCGCCCGAAGGCATAATGTTTGACCATGGACACGGAGCTTTTATTGCTTTTACGAATGAAGGTCCGCCTACTTCTTTTCCGGGGAAAATTTTTACAACTTCGCAGCCGAGTTCCTCTGCAAGATTAATCTCCGAAAGTGTTCCGCAGCCTGGAAGCCAAGCTACTTTTCTGCGGTTGCAGACTTTTGCCATGTCGGGATTGAGCGAGGGCGAAACGATAAAGTTAGCACCGAGTTGAATGTAAAGAGCTGCCGTTGCAGGTTCTACAACGCTTCCTACGCCCATCATCATTTCAGGGCATTCTTTGGCGCACCATTTATTGATGACTTCAAAAACCTCATGCGCATAATCGCCGCGGTTTGTAAATTCAAAAACTCTTGCCCCGCCTTCGTAACAGGATTTGACTACAGTTTTTACTTTTTCCACGTCAGCGTTGTAATACAAGGGAACTATGCCCGTGGAAATCATTGTGTTAAGAACGTCTAAACGTTTAAATCTTGCCATTTTCTTTTTGTATTTTTTTTATAATATAATTTGCTATTTCTTTATAAATTCCATATAGTTTCATCGCCGCAAATATTGCGGATTTTAAGACGCAGCGGATTTTTTTCGCTCGTGATTGTTCCGTCCCAATATTCAGAGGATTTTTTGCCGTCTTTGATGATAAAACCGGAAGTGTCGATTTTGATTTCTGAATCGGAATGCCATGGTGCTGTTTTGTCGGAATTTTGACAATCCACCGAAATATATTCGATAGTTTCAAGACCGTTATCGCTTATTGAAAGCCTCTTGAAAGGCTTACCCGAAGCTAATGCCTGCTGTTCGCCTTTGTTGTTGAGCGCATTAATTTTCATTTTTATACGGTCGGAATGAAAACTATTTATAACGGTTTTGTACATTTTTACCTTAAACAAATCCTGAGTTTCAAATTTGCTGACTTCAAAATCTGCTTCATCTTCCAATACGACATCATCAAGGACTTGTTTCAAATCTCTGAGTTCCACCTCTATAAGCGTGGATTGATTTTGCTTGTCGATAAAACTTTTTATGTCCCAATAATCTTCAATGTCAATGTAATAAATTATAACCTTTTTTATTTCATCGCCCAAGTTGGAAATTCCTTCCAAAACCAAACGTCCGGCTTGCGGTTTGTCCAAAACCCGGGAGGAACTATCCAAAAGGTTCGGCAAATAAACCGGAATTGTACCGAGTTTTGAATCATTGATGCTACCCGTCCAAAATGTTTTGTCCAACGACGGATTTTCTTGAAGTCCTTTAATAAGTGAAATAAGTTTGTCCTGTGTCTGTACGGGGTTTCGGTAGAGTGATACACCGTCTTTGATTTCGAGAATTTCAAACTCTGCGTTCTGCGCCTTCAATCTGTCGCGGACGGTTTGGATGGAATTGATGCCTATGTCACCGTGAATAAATTTTCTGCCCAGACGGTTAGCAACTGCCGCCGTTACGCCCGAACCGCCGAAAAAGTCGGCTACAACCATGCCCTCGTCGCTGCTTGCCTTTATGATGCGCTCCAAAAGGGCTTCCGGCTTTTGCGTGGCGTATCCAACAGGTTCATTAGTATCTGCAGGTTGTAACATTGGTACGCGCCATACATCATCAATTCTTTTTTCAAATGACTCAACATACATTACATTTCCATTTTCATCTCGTGCATTAATTGCTTTGCCGTTTACAAACTTTCTTACAAGTTGTTTTTGGGCTTTTTCTCTTTCTTCGTATTGTGTATTAAAAATATAATTTACGGATTTTGAATATAACATAATTTTATCAGATGTTCTTGGAAAACATGCTGATTTTGGAGCCATTTTATTGTAATAGTACCAAGTAATTTCATTAATAAAATTATCTTCTCCGAAAATCTCATCCATCAAAATCTTTACATAATGTCCGATATGCCAATCCAAATGCACGTAGATGCTTGCGTTTTCACTCATAACGGATTTTATTGCACAGAGATTTTCGTACATCCAATTAAGATAACGCTCTTTGTCCCAAATATCGCCGTACATTTTTTCTTCAAAGGCGCGGAGTTCATCAATATCCAATTGTTGCTCGGCATCGGCTATTTGCTGTGCCTTGTCGGGATTGCGGCGTAGATACACTTTTTTGGCATAGTCAGCACCAGAGGCAAACGGCGGGTCAATATAAACCAAATCAACGCTGATGTCTTTTTCTTTGAGGTAAGCACAAGCAGAAAGACACTCGCCGCGAATTATTAAATTATGGTCGGGGTTTTCGCCTGACTTTTCTTTTGATTCCGTTTCAAAAAGCGGCATTCCGCGTTTGATTCTTTCAACGATGCCGTCGCTGCCTTGGTATCGGAGTATACGTCTTGTGCGTACAAAATTATCAAGGATTGCCTGCCCTTCGAGCGTATCGGGATAATATGGAATGTATTTAATTGCCATAATGGGTTAGTTTTCAAAAAAATCGTTAATCATTTTCATTGTCTTTGCCACACGTTCTTCATGGTTGAGCGTATCTTCCAAATACAAAAATTCAAAACGGCGGTAGCCGAATTTTTCGTTGTTTTTAGGGATAAACTCATTTTGCATAAAGAGTTTTTTTGCCGCAAAGTTTGCTGCAAAACCGGAACCTTTGGTTTCTATTATTATAGCCTTTTTTATTTCACCGTTATTGTCCCTGCTTATTAACAAAAAGTCCGGAACATATCTGCCTATGTAATGCCAAACGCCCTCCGGCTTTGAATAACAGTCTATCTTAAACTCAGTCAAACTTTCATCTCCGTTGAAATAAATTTCCAACTTTTTCTGATTGGTCAGCGGAATGATTTCATCGGCGAAAAACTGTCTTTCCAACCCGCTGTCAAAACGGTACGGCAAATAATGGTATGTGCGCATACGTTCAGGGTGCGGGTCATTGCTGAGTTTGAGTGCAGAAATATCCTGCCCTAAGGCGGAGAGTTGCTTAACAAGTTTTTGCATTTCTTCTTTGCGCATAGGGTCATCATCAAGACCGTCCCACTTAATGATTTCTTTTACTTCGTCTTGTACCGGATAAAATTTCGGACTATCATCTACCGGTGAAAACGTATTTCCGTTTCTGATTTGCAAAAGTCCGGCTTTTTGAGGAATGACTTCCTCCTTGATGTCCAATCTCCGCTTCGGAAAAAACGCACGGCGGATTTTTGAACGGATTTCGCTGTGGTTATATTTCGGATTTTCTATCTTTATACCGTCTTTTTCTGTGGTAATTTGATTAAAAATATCTTCCAACTGCGCGGAAAATTTTTGTAAATCGTTTACACTGACAGAGTTGAAACTCTCTTTCGCAATGGAGTGCAACCACCATGAATACGATATTTCGTTTTCGTCTTCTACGTTTTTTAGTTCTGAATAGCCTTGAATTTTGCCTTCGATATTCTGCTCGGTAACGATTTGTGTTCGGTTTTCCGAAACGATGTTATCAGACGACAAATTTTTAGCCGTATCGTGATTCTCCTCTATGACAAGAGTTTCGTAACTGATTTTGAGTTGATAAAAATCTACTTTCGGCACTTTTAGACGCTCCGTTCGGTCGTAACGCAGACACTGAGGTTTTTCTGTTTTACCGCTGTCGGCAAACTCTTTTAGCGTAATGTTTTGTTGCTTAATAAGTTGTGTATTAAGTTTTTCTGAGTTGAACTTATTGAGCCATATCAACGCCGATTCGTTTTTGCTTACAACTTGTCTTAAACAGCGGCATGAGGTCTGTAATACCATATTTGTAGGGCAAACACCTTTTTGCGGCAGTATAACGCCTGTAAGACTTTTACAGTCCCAACCTTCTTTGCCTATCTGAACTAAAAGTATGATTTTTATTTTAGAAAGCGGCGTATCAAGTGCAGCAAACTCAATTTCTGAATTATCGGGTTTCGGAAAATTCTTGTTACCTCCGTGATATTTCAATATTGTTTCCGTCGGATTAATTTTGTAAGAGGAAAGAATTTGCGAAACCAAAGGGAAAATAGTTTCTTCCAAAGTTTCGATAGTTCCACAATATATTGCAAGTTTGGCGCATGTACCGTCGGAATAAACCGTATTTTTGTAATTGTTCAAAAAATCCTTTACACCGTTTTCAACAATGTTTTCGGTAAGTGAATCGGCAATTTTTACAGACGGAATCTTCAAAAAATTACCGATGCCGTTTATTAGCGGATAGTGATATACCACATTAGCGAGATCGCTGTTTTTTAAGGAGAAATCATTGCTGACGGCTACGCTTTCTTGTTTTTCGAGATAAGGTGTACCGGAAAAACCGAGGACTGAAGTGTTTTTGCTGTTCTTAGCCCATTGCGTTACAACTTGGCGGAGTTTTATTTCACCGTCGGAGGCGTGATGAACTTCGTCAATATATACTGCGAGATTGGGTATTTTGCCGATAATGTTTCGTAACTCATTGTAAGATAACGTTTCTTTATCCTCAATGTTTTTCATAAGTTCATTCCCTTTATCCATTTTGTTGAGAATAACTTTTTCGGCATTTGTAACGGCTACAAGCCCGAACATATCTTCTAAGGATTGTCCTCCGTAAACGATTTTTCTGGCGTTCGGGTTTTTTATTTTGTTGCTTTTGGCAGCGGATTTTTGTTCGTCAAGTATTTCAAAACGCAATATTTTTTTTATTTGCGATGCTGACGGTTCCGGTATAACCCAAGACGGGTCAAAATTACGTATTTTTTTTAGGCTCGGCACAATTGACGACTTTAATCCGGATGGTGCAAGTATCATAAAATTGTGCGCAAAAGCCGGATTGTCCGGTTCGTTTTGAGCAAAATACAAGTCCAAGTATATAAATGCCGCCATCAAAAATGTTTTTCCCGCACCCATCGGCAGACTGAAAATATAGTCGGGATATTCAACTCCGTAGAAAATACGTTTAAAAGCAGCAGTATAATCAGTTCCGTCGATATTGTCGGAAACATACTCCTTTAATTTGGGTGCTATCGGTTTTTCATTTTTGTCAGTAAGTTTTGAATATTCGTAAAGAGCCTCAGCAGCCGTATTGCCCGTAAAGGTATTTCCGCTGTTGAAATACCCTTCAGAAAAAAGTGTGTGCAACGGCTTGTTACTGCATTTTACTTTGAGGAAAAGGTATGTTTGTACGGCTTGAATCTGGGCATCACGAAGTTTGCCGCACGAATGGATATAGCGCAACAAATCCTTCACGGTACAATCCGGGGATTCAAGCCATTGATTTCGTTTCTTTTCTATCAGTTTGTAAAACATTGTTTCGTTTTTTTCTGCTGCAAAATTAAACAAAAGATTCTTACGATGAAAAAAAACTTATTTTAAATTCCGTCAAGCATAATAAAAGCAGCCCAATGTTGAGGCGTTACGCCGGGTTTTTCTCTTAAAAGTTTTTGTGAGCGATAAAAAGCATCGTGTTTTGACATTCCCAAAGAGAGATTTTTATAAAAATTCGTCATTAAAAGTTGCGTTGCATAGTCATTGACGGGCCAAAGCGACATAACAATCGTATTAACGCCCGTTTTCTTGAAACCTCTTTGAAGTCCGAAAACTCCTTCCGAGGATACTTTTCCCAAACCTGTCTCGCACGCCGAAAGCACCACCAAATCCGTTTTCCTAAAATCTAAATAAGAAATTTCTTTAGCCGTCAAAATGCCGTCGTCTACGCTTTCGGGCATTTCGCTGTTGTTGCAACCCGAAAGCAAAAGCCCTGAATAAGTCAGTGCGTTGTCCTCCGAATTATCATCACTTTTGAGATAAAAACCGTGGGTTGCTATGTGGATAATTCCTAATTCCTTGCCCGAAAGATTTTTGAAACTCTCTTCGTTGGCTGCCGATTCTATATAAAAATCGGTTTTTATATTTGAGGAATCCAAAAAGTTTTTTATTTCGTTTACCTCGGTTAATGTACCTTTTAAATATTCGGCATTAATACCGCCTTGAAACATTTTTGTATTACGATTTTTTTTAACATTTCTTGTTACATCGTCAAAAGAGTATTTTTCGCTTTCTTGCTGCATGGTTTC
>Ga0256407_10011219_pt1 | contig 12441 bp, 12 predicted proteins | sample RumenRJG_04DNA_FD_193489 | JGI IMG/M metagenome (GOLD analysis project Ga0256407, IMG submission 193489) | Bovine rumen microbial communities from Lethbridge, Alberta, Canada - RJG_04 | ecosystem: Host-associated > Mammals > Digestive system > Stomach > Rumen | place: Canada: Alberta... | reverse complement strand
TTAAGAATAAGCTTTAGTTCTGATGAGAAGATTTTGTGCCAATTAGGATAAGGTAAAAAGGATGTCTATGAAAAAATTACTGACATTGCTTCTGTGTGCATGGTTCCTTACCGGATGCTCTGACGAGGATAAAAACGTCCTTAGAGTAGGAGTCGGTGAGCCTGGCAGCGGGTATGAGGCTTATGTAGCTACTCTGAATGAACAGCTTGAAAGCAATCAGAGTTCAATCAGACTAAAACCAGTCTATACCAAAAACTCCGGAGCCTCGGTCAGACTTTTAAACTATGTTCTGCTGGATCTCTCCTTAATTGAGGGATCAGCACTTGATACAGCCCTAAAAAACGAGACAGATGAAACTTCAGCTGAATCCATTGGCAGATTTACAGATAAAAGTTACAACATATTGAACGATGGAGATGAAGTAAAGGAAAACTTCGCTACGGTTGCATCTGTATACGATAAAACTCTACATATTGTAATCATGGACGATTCACTAATTGATGAAGTTACAGATATCTACGGCAGTAATCTGATCATAGGCAGTGATGACTCCTATTCAAAGCATATCTGTGAACATGTATTTAACACTAACAGTAAAAAACACGATATAAACCTAGATAATTTCACAGATATTGATAACGCTCTTGAAATGCTAAAAGAGAAAAAAGCTGATGTAGCTTTCATCTTTGACAGAGTCCCTTCGGATAAGCTTCTTAAATTCTCCAAAGAGAACAAGGTTCGTATGATGTCTCTACCTAGAACCAAGATACAGGAACTTGCTTCCTCAGACTCCTGCTTTTCACAAAGAGAAATAAGTGCAGACACATATCCTGATATAGGTATAGACATTAGGACTCTGGATATGGAGGTCTTAATGGTGGCCAGTATCTACCTTGAAAATAATACGGTATCAGAACTGTTAAAGAACGGTATTTTAGGAAATAAGGCTCTGAGTAAGGATGAATCCCAAAGAGAGCTTCGTCATGCAGGCAAGACCTTACATAACATAGGTTTCCATGAAGGTGCACATGAGTTCTTCAAGGAAAATGGAGTTGACGTCAAGGCTACAAACGTTGTCGAATCAATTATCAAGATGAATCTTATCGCCGGACAGGACTAAGGAATAATTATGCTGCAAATTATAAATCTCGATCTGTTTGAAACCGTAGCGCTTGCTGTGGTGGTTCTGTTTTTAGGCATGTTTCTGAAAAAACGAATTGTTTTTCTTGATGAATACTGTATTCCATCCCCTGTCATAGGCGGACTGGTAATTGCATTAGTTAATTACATATTCTATCTTTGCGGATATGTCTTTGCCTTTAACAAAACCATTGAAGATCTGTGTATGGTGGTTTTCTTTACCACCATTGGACTTCAGGTAGACCTGAGGATTCTCAGAAAAAGCTTTTTAACCATGATTATTCTGGTTGTATGTGTTTTTGTTCTGATTATTCTGCAGAATCTTGTTGCTTTAGGTACGGCATTTGTATTCAGAGGAGATATGCTGAATGCCCTTACTGCAGGATCAATCTCCATGATGGGAGGAGAGGGTGTAGCAGAAATAGTTGGTCCTGTACTTGAGGATTTCAGACTTGAGAATGGTCAGAATCTAACATATGGTATGTGTACATTAGGATTTATAACCTCGGCTCTGATTGGAGGTCCTCTCGGCCGTTACCTAATTAAAAAGTATAATCTTAAAGCTAATATAGAAACATCAAAAGAAAATCCCGGCAGAAAGGAAAAAGCCAAAGACAAAACACCAGAGCTTCCATTCCCTGCCAAGCTTGCGAAGGTTATCTACAGAATACTCATTATAATGGGTCTGGGAATGGTTCTTTGCGATGTACTGGCACTCTTTGGTCCGGTTCTTCCTGATTATATAGGAGCAATGTTTGTCGCCATTATTGTTCGCAATATTGGAGATATAACAGGAAAACTCCCTGTATATCCAGTAGAGCTTAATTATATCGGAGCACTGTGTCTGTCCTTATTCCTGGCTATTGATTTTATGAATATAGCCATCTGGCAGCTATCTGTAATCAACCTTACTCAAATAGTTATCTTCATACTTCAGTTTGTTCTGATTACAGCTGCAGCTATCTATGTAATATTCAGAATAACAGGAAAAGATTATGATGCAGCCATTATATCAGCAGCAACCTGCGGATTTGGTCTTGGAGCTTCATCAAGTGCAATTTCAAACATGATGGTGCTGGTTGGAAAGTATGGACCTTCCATAAAATCCTTCATGCTCATTCCTATTGTTGGAACGCTGTTTGCCGATACTCTGAACAGCGTTGTTATCTATGTCATTCTCTGGCTACTTTAGGAAAGTCAAAAAATCAGATTAACAATCAGATCCTGTTTTCAGGCAGGATCTGACAGATCTTTTGTTACACTTCATCAAAAAGGCTGATAATAAACAAAGCTCCTCGCGGCAAATAGCAACAAGGTTCTTGAAGGAATTAAACAGGAGAGTGTATGTCTTTAATGACCGCAATAATTTGCGTTATGCCATCATAAACATACTCTGAGCAACCATAACACTGATCATTCCATCTTCTTCTGTCTCAGGAATGGAACTTCTCCCCTGAAGAATTTCGGTTGCAGCATTATCAACGGGAGTAGAAGGCTCGTCAAACACAGTCTGGAGCTTTGCAGGAGAAGACTGAACAGGTGGAACCGTATTTATAGAACTCAAGGTACTCTGAGTTGCTGGAGTTGAAGTGCTCTTATTGAGAACTGGTGCTTTTAATGAAGCTCTGTTGGCTCCTACAACAACATCAAGGATTTTATCGTTTAAAAAATTTCTGAAGCTGTTTGCATCCTCAATGAAGATCTTCAGTGAGGACTGAAAGGTTTCCGGAGTAACAGTGTCTAGCATAACGTCATAACATAACCATAAAACTGTAGTATCCCTATCATAGGTTAATCTAATGTTGTGATAACGTCCTCCGAATATATTCAGAGAAAGCAGACTTTCGAACATTTCAGGATTTACTACAGATTTCTCTCCAAGTGTTTCACAGCGTATATAAAGCATTACAGAGACTTCTTTCATGCACATGTACAGATAATCACCTTCAGGAAGGAGAGTACTAGAGATACCATTATTATCAAATTTAGATAACTTAGGTGAAGACACTGTTTCAATAAGCTTATTTATCTGTTCTATGTTCATGAAAAATCCTTAGTCCTCTTTATACTCAAGCTAATTTAAATTTTAGCCTTAATTAAGATTTTTATCTCAAAAACAGATCTCGTTTTGGGATATATACTCAACGTTTTAACAGGAATATGTGATTTTCATGTTTTTGAAAAAAACACGGATTTCTTTTCTGTATGCTCTGATATGTCAGAAGCTCAGACAAAACACCTGCTTAGTTCTGTTTAATCCACTCATCCACCTGAGCCTGAGTCTGTTCATCTGCTTTCTGGGCCAGAGTTCCTCTCATTACCAGAGCAGGTGCAACTTTAGCACCGGTTATTTCTGCGATTTTTCGATCAATTGCTGAAAGTCCCATTCCTTCATGGGTTATAAAAGGATGGATAGTTTTTCCTTTAAAATTCTGAGATTCCAGGAATGAATAAACCACCATTGGCATATCTGCCCACCATACAGGTGTTCCAAGGTAAATCTCATCATAACCGCTGATATCCGGACTTACTTTTAATGCTGGTCTTGTATTGTTTTCTTTTTCCTGTTTAGAAAGTACAGATAGAGTCTTAATATCCATCGGGTATTCTTTTTCAGGGATAATTTCTGCAATTTCGGAGCCAGTCGTTTTAGCAATAATTTTGGCAAGTCTGGCAGTGTTCCCTTCATTCACCTCTCCAACAGAGTAGTTTTCCCCTGCTTTGGAGAAATATACGGTAATAGACTTTGCAAAAACAGGAGAAGAACAAAAGAAGAAAACGGCAGTTAAGGCAGCAAATACCTGTGATAAGAATCGTTTAAACATCATCTTAAATCTCCACAAAACAACTTCTCTGTAACATCCGAGAAGAAATCAAACCATTAACAAAAATACAACAACAAAAAACAGCTATACTCAAATTATGCCTAAGAAAAATATAGGAGATTATTTGGAATCATAAGTAGATTGTTTTCTCATTTTTTCCTTTAATCAGATAATTCACCTTTTTAGACAAAAAAAATCTCCCCAGTTTAAACACCTGAGGAGATTAGAAAATACCCAATTAAAAACTGATACTAAATAGACTCTTCAGTAAACTCTTCTGAGTCAAGTTCGCCTTCCATCTTGGTTACGCAGATTGCGGTAAAGGCATCACCAATTACATTGGCAGATGTACGGATCATATCCAACAGACGATCAATACTTGCAATCAGAGCAACAGCCTCAAGAGGGATACCAACCTGAGTAAATACCACGCTCATCATGATTAGACCAGCACTAGGAACACCTGCGGTACCGATTGCAGCAACAATACCCATCAGAACAATAGTGACCTGATCGAACATGGTCAGATCGATACCATAGATTTCAGCAGCAAACACTGCACAAACACCCATATAAATGGAAGTTCCATTCATGTTAATGGTGTTACCTAATGGAATAGAGAAAGAAGCAATTGCCTTAGTTGCTCCTAGCTTACGGGTTGCTACAAGATTTGATGCCAGAGCAGCTGCAGATGAGCAGGTGGTAAAACCGATAATCCAAGGCTCAGCGATATCCTTAAAGAAACGCTTTAGAGGAATTCCAACGTAAACGCGTACAACTGGAATATAAACCACCACGAAGAATAAAGCGGTTGCAACAAATGAACACAGAACCAGCTTTAACAGAGGAAGCAGTACAGCAAGACCGTGCTTACTTACAGTGAAAGCAATCAGAGCAAATACACCGATAGGAGCATAATGCATAACAGCGTTGGTCATCTTGATCATAACTTCGCCAACGCTTTCAAAGAAACTATTCAGGCTCTTGCCCTTCTCTCCCATTGAAGCCAGGATAAAACCAAAGAACACAGCAAAGAAAATGATCTGAAGCATTGAGCCCTTTGACAGTGCATCAAAAGGATTCATAGGAACAATGTTCAAAAGAGTATCCTTAAGAGCAGGAGCCTTAACCTCATTGATGGTTAAACCTTCAGTTGAGAAGTTAAGACCGGTTCCAGGATGAACTAACTGAGCAATGATAAGACCGAAGATAACCGCAACACCGGTAGTGAATGCATAAACAAGAAGAGTCTTAACAGCAACACGACCAAGCTTTGAGATATCTGCGATACCGGCAACACCTGAAATAATGGTTGCAAATACAAGAGGAACCACAACCATACGAATCAGTCTGATGAACAGATCACCAAAAGGCTTGATGTAATCTGTAGCAAAACTTTCACTAATAAATGTACCGAAAACAGTACCAAGTACTAAACCCAGAAGCATCATCCAGGCTAGACCAAATGACTTTTTCTTTTCCATCTCTATCTCCAGAAATCAGTTAAAGAGTGTTCATGCACTACAGTAGAGCAAAAATACAACACTCTTGCATGAGCTTATGATACGTAAAAAAGGCTTAATAATCAAAGAAAACATGGTTTAGCGCACTATTATGTAGCAAAAAATGAGATTTGTGTTACATATTGCCTTTTTTGGGACTTTTAATGTAAACAACTTTTTTATTTCATTTAAACAAGAAGAATTATTAATTTCTGCTGCAAAATTCCACATACCAAAAATCTTATGAAAAAAGCTATTCTTTATGCTCTGAAATTAAAGAAAAAAATGTAACTATAATTTTTTTACATTTTGGTAAAATAACCACCGACAATTACATAACCACAAGGAAAATAAATGGAAATCCATCTGAATGACAGTTCAATGAATGGAACAGAAATAATCAGTCTAAAAGGAAGACTTGATGCAATAAGCTCATCTGAGCTTGAAGAAAAAGTTGAACCTTTAACCTTAAATGACAGTAAAAGTTCACTGATCTTAGAGCTTACCGGATTAGAATACATCAGTTCAGCAGGTTTGCGTGTAATTCTAAAAACAGCAAAAAACTGCAAAAATAATAGTAAAAAACTATTCTTATGCGGACTTACCAAGAACGTTTATGACATCTTCAAACTTTCAGGCTTTGACCTTATTTTAAACATTAAGCCTGATCTGAATTCAGTTAAAGAGGCTTTAACCAACTGAAAGGTAGCTTAATTGATCCTAAATTCAAAAAATTTGACCGCTGCTGTTCTGGGAATAATGATTCCCTACGCTCATGCACAGGTTTCACTGAATGTTGAGGAAAACGAAATCTATGCCGTACCTTTCAATCAGGAGAATCCAGTAGAACGTCGCATTGATACTCTTGATGTCAACAAGCTCTCAAAATACGCATACCTTTTAAGAGCTAATCACATGGTTATGCCTTCATACGGTCCTAAGACCTCAAAGGAGGTTAAGAAGAGAATAAAGGACTGGCACAGTTTTATTGCCGATGCGGCTGAAACCAACCTGCTGCCAGAAGAGCTTATCAAGGCTGTTATTGAAGTTGAATCAGGAGCTGTGGTAACCGCTGTATCCCAGTGTGGAGCTCAGGGTCTGATGCAGCTGATGCCTAAGACTCAGAGTGAGCTTGGAGTAAAAGATCCTTTCGATCCAAACGAGAACATCAGTGCCGGAACTCGATACCTCGCACAGCTGCTCAACATGTATGACGGAGATCTCTCCCTTGCACTTGCAGCCTATAACGCTGGTATGGGAAACGTCAACAAATACGGAGGAATACCTCCGTTTGAAGAAACACAGAACTTTGTAAAGAAAGTTACAGCCATATATCACAGGCTGCAGAAAGAGAACGCCAATTAAGCCTTAAGACACAATACTTATAAGTTTAGAGATGGTTTCATCAAAGGAGGTGGTCTCACCTAAGCCCTGTTTTAGGAAAGCGTTGATCTCGCCAATCTTATGCAGAGCATAGTCAGCCTCAGGATCAGAACCTTCCTTGTATTCACCCAGCTGAACCAGAAGCTCAATTTCCTGATACTTAGCCATAATGTTACGCAGTTTGCCGGCTGCTTCCTTATGCTCTTTGGTAACAATCGCATTCATAACACGACTTACAGAAGCCATCACGTCAATAGCAGGATAAAAGTTCTTTGAGGCCAGCTTTCTTGAGAGAATAATGTGACCGTCCAGAATAGATCTGGTTTCGTCGGCGATAGGTTCAGTCATATCATCACCTTCTACCAGAACAGTATAAAGAGCAGTAATTGATCCTTTATCAGAATTACCGGCACGCTCCATAAGTTTAGGAAGAGTTGAGAATACTGATGGAGGGAAACCTCTACGGGTAGGAGGTTCACCTGCTGCCAGACCAATTTCACGCTGAGCACGACCAAAACGGGTTACAGAGTCCATCATCAGAAGCACACTTTTTCCCTGATCTCTGAAATATTCAGCTACTGAAGTTGCAGTATAGGCAGCCTTTAAACGCTCCATAGATGATCTGTCAGAAGTTGAAATAACCAGAACAGTCTTTTTTAGACCCTCAGGACCTAAATCATGTTCAATGAATTCTCTAACTTCTCTACCACGCTCACCGATAAGTGCAAGCACACAGACTTCGGCACTGCAGCCTTTAATAATCTGGGATAACAGAGTTGACTTACCACCACCGGCAGCAGCAAAAATACCCATACGCTGACCTTCACCGCAGGTAAGCATTGCATCTAAAACTCTAAGACCAAGACTAATAGGTTTACAGATTAGCTTTCTGGTCATAGCGGCAGGAGGATCTGCATACACAGGATAGAAATGATGAGTGTTGAGAGGCCCCTTGCCATCGGCAGGATCTCCAACACCATTGATAACTCTTCCGAGAAGCTCAGGACCAACCGGAACCGACAGCACATGTCCAGTTGGAATAACTTCGGTGTGAAATGAAATACCTTCAAGATCACCTAAAGGTGTTAAAAGGGCTGTGTTTTTTGAAAAGCCAACAACCTCTGCACGCAGTTCACCCGCCTGACCAGGAGTTCTCAAAAGACAGAGCTCTCCGACCTTAACTTCAGGAACAACAGCGTGAATAATCGTGCCCACAACCTCTTCTACTTTACCTCGAATCTCGACGGTTGCGGCAGACTGAACTGCTTCTTCTAATATCTGACCTATATATTCAAGGGCCATTTACTTCCTCTTGATATGATTTTCTAAACTGCGCTGCAGAATCTTAAGCTGTGAGTTAAGGCTTGCCTCAACCACACCCTGCTCTGTTTCTAAAAGACAGTCACCTACCTTAAGATTAGGATCTGCAACCATATTTATATAGCCGGTAGGATTATCTCGTCCAACAAGATAGTTCTGAAGAGTCTCTTTTAAAACACGCTCATCCTGAGAAGAAACACGCATCAGAATACTTTTACTGCCTCTAACCGCATTTAATCCCTGATGAACAACTCGGGTTACCAACTCATCATGATCGAAGGATCCTATAATCTTGCTGACAGCATCCATTACCACACCAACAAGCTGTTTTTCCAGACCTTCAATGGAGTCAACCTGCCCCATAACCATATCCATCAGCTTTTCGGTATATACGGATTTACCTTCATCAACACCTACAGCATAACCTTCATCGTAACGTTTCTTATAAACTGCCTTTGCCTGCTCTCCAGCCTCAGCCGCAGCTTCCTTTACCTTATCAACCAGCTCATTTGCATTGGATAGCAGAGAATACTCCGCAACCTTGATCACCTTAGAGCCCGGTCTTACATTCCATAATTTGGTATCTTTTAATTGAAAATATTCTGACATGAGCTATCGATCTCCAGACAGAGAATTTTTACTGTACAGTCAAAGATTAGTTTTTCATCACTGTCTGATAAATCCAGACTAACGGATGATTCTGGCTTATAACTTATTTTTTCGATACATTCTGCTGAAGCCTTCTTTAGTATATTTGACAAAACTGCATCACCAGATTCTTTGACAGCCTGTTCGCTTGAAGAAAAAGCCGAAACGATTCTGTTTTTCAGATATGCAGGGATGTAAAGACTACCGCGTCTAAATCCGAATGCATAAATCTCTTCACCTAGATACTCTCTGTATGCTGTAACCTGTTCTTTTTTGATTTCTGAAATCAGAATCTGAGAACAGATACTTGCACATAGAAGTTTTCTAAGAAGTTCAAGCTGTTCCCCTGAACAGAAACAGAATCTGTTGGCAGGAGATTCAAAATCAAAATAGCCCTCGCTTACTTTCGAGAGCTTTCTTATAAGTCCGTGATTATCAAGAAAACGCTGGGCACTGCTGCTGTTCATAATTTCATCAGGCAGTACCACTTTCTCATCAAGATGGTTATACTCAAGGATTTTCTTGAGAAGATCTCGTTTCTCAGTTAGCAGTGATAGAGCAAATTCTCTGTTCATAACTGAACTCCATCACTTACTTCTGGGCTTCTTTATCAGCTTTAGACTCTGCTGCTGCCTGTGCATCGGCCCCTGTTTTTTTAGGAAGATTCAACTCAAGAGAAATAAGTTTCTTGAATCTTAGTCCAAAGACCGCAAGAGCAGAAAAAACAATGCCAATAATAATACCAAAGGATAACAGAGCTGAAGTTGTCAGATACCAAGGCACAGTCTTAAGAGCAGGAGGAAGAATCTTTTCACGGTAATCCTCCAGCATGACGTTCACTCTTTCTCTGGTAAGACCAGGTACAGCCTTAGCAGCAGTTTCGCGGATTGCACCTACCATATTAACAACAGGTGAGTTAGGAGTGTGTCTGATAAAAACTGCAGCTGAAGGTGGTGTAGTAATACCAGATGACTGTTCATGCTGAACCAGGGTTACATGAACACGGGAATCCAAAACACCATCAATCTTAGAGAAGGTATCAGAGAGTTCCTGAGATAAAGCAAATGCAAATCTTGCCTGTTCCTCAAGCTGAGAGGAAATCATGGAATCACCGGAGAAAACAGTACCAAGACTCTTGAAAGGAGTACGAGGAAGAGAGTTTTCCTTAATGATATCCAATGCTCTGACCATATCCTCATGCTCAACAGCAATATGATAAAGTCCCTTGCCTTCACTGACCTTTTCTGCGGCCACACCACGCCTTAGCAGCGCAGATAACATTTCATTGGCATCTTTTTCAGTAATTCCTGAGTATAAGGTTTCCTTACAGCCTACAAGGAACAGAGAAAATAATATAGTCAGTATAACCGCAAATTTTTTCATAATAATATCTTTACTTCAGCATTCAGGACCGTAAACCGGAACAAATACGCTCTCAGTGTCTAAAGGTTTACAGATCAAGAATAATCAGACAAACACAAATACACATTCCCTACAAAAAAAATTATAGTTTGTAACCTACAGATTTTCAGTCGAAGCGGTTAGAAAATCAAAGAATTTTGATTCTTTTTTTGAGACTAATCTCTTAATTTTAAGAATAATTATAAATTGGATAATAAGCTGACATTCTTGAAAGTAAAGAAATTTAACTGTATGCATATTTTTATGATGCAGAAATTTTATAGAAAATTAAACAATATCCGTACTTCTGAAAAAATATTATCCTCTCCACCCCCCAAAAAAATATTTCAAAGTCTTTGTTAGAATTCAGAGATATTAGGAAAGTATCAGCTAAAAAGATGGGTAAATTTAATCTTTTTTGCTACTAATCACTTAATTAAAAAAGGAATTATCCTAATATGACTTGGACATCCGTATTTTTTCATGAAAAAAAATGGAGTAAAAGTGATTACACAAGATAAAAAAATTCTTATCGCAAAAGATGACCGTAAAGAAGTTTATCTTTTGTCAAACATGGCAAACAGACATGGACTAATTACAGGGGCAACAGGAACAGGCAAAACCGTTACCCTGCAGACAATGGCAGAAAGTTTCAGTCAGATTGGAGTACCTGTTTTCCTATCTGACGTAAAGGGCGATTTATCAGGCATCGCAGCAGAATCATCTCCAAATGGGAAAATAGCAGAAAGAATAGAAAAACTGCAGTTAAGAGAGCTTGGATATGAATCACGAGCTTTTCCTGTAGCCTTCTTTGACGTCTACGGAGAAAAAGGTCATCCACTCCGAACCACCATCTCAAGCATGGGGCCACTGCTTTTATCAAGAATTCTGAATCTTAATGAAGTACAGAGCGGACTGATGCACATTGTCTTCAGAGTAGCTGATGATAACGGTCTTCTGCTTTTAGATTTAAAAGATTTAAAGGCAATGCTCAAGCACGTTTCAGATGAGAAGTCAAAATATCAGGAACAGTACGGAAATATTTCCTCAGCAAGTATAGGTGCTATCCAGAGAGGCCTTCTGCGTCTGGAGGATGAGGGCGGAGATCTATTCTTTGGAGAACCTGAACTTAATATCGAGGATCTGATGCAGTCTGACGAGAATGGATACGGTCAGATTAACATCCTTGAATCTCAAAAGCTTATCAGCAATCCTAAGATCTATTCCACTGTTCTGCTGTGGCTTCTCTCAGAGCTTTATGAAAAGCTGCCTGAAAGAGGAGATAAGGAAAAGCCTCTAATGGTATTCTTCTTTGACGAGGCTCATCTGCTATTTAATGATGTTGAGTCATCCCTGCTGCAGAAGATCTGTCAGGTAGTTAGACTTATCAGATCAAAAGGTGTGGGCGTATACTTTATCAGTCAGAATCCTGCAGACATTCCAGATGAGGTTTTAGGACAGCTTGGCAACAAGATTCAGCATGCTCTTCGTGCTTATACTCCAAAAGATCAGAAAGCCCTGAAGGCTGCCGCAGATTCATTCAGAACCAATCCAGAGTTTTCAACAGAAAAAGCCATAGGAGAGCTTGCTGTTGGAGAAGCCCTTATTTCATTCCTGGATGAAAAAGGTTCTCCACAGATGGTAGAAAGGAGCTTTATTGTTCCTCCTCAAAGTCAGGTTGGACCGGTTGACGACGCTAAGAGAAAGAATCTGATCAAAACCTCTCTACTTGCAGGTATTTATGACACAGCTGTAGACCGAGAGTCTGCCTACGAAATCCTCACTCAGAAAGCCCTGGCAGACAAGGAAGAAGCTCAACGAGCAATTGAGGAGAAAGAAAGACAGAAGCAGCTTGTTCTAGAAGAGAGACAGCGTATACAGGAAGAAAGACTACGTATGGCTCAGGAACGTCATCAGGCAGCAATGCAGAGACAGAGTGAAAGAGCTGCAAGGTCAAATCCTACTGTTGTCGATCAGATAATAAGAACAACCGGCAGAACCATTACCTCTTCAATAGGAAGATCGATCGGAAGAACAATTGTAAGAGGAGTTCTTGGAAGTATCTTCGGAAGCAAATAAAGTTCAACAAGAGAGGAAAAAAGCCTCTCTTGTTGTATGTAAAAGCTCTTCCTAGCCACAAACCTCATAAAACAAAAGGATCACAACTTCGCCAGAAATTGCAATCCTTAGACAGATAATAAAGTCGATATTAAAAGAGCTTA
>Ga0256407_10011217_pt1 | contig 12444 bp, 12 predicted proteins | sample RumenRJG_04DNA_FD_193489 | JGI IMG/M metagenome (GOLD analysis project Ga0256407, IMG submission 193489) | Bovine rumen microbial communities from Lethbridge, Alberta, Canada - RJG_04 | ecosystem: Host-associated > Mammals > Digestive system > Stomach > Rumen | place: Canada: Alberta... | reverse complement strand
CCGCACGGATCGACGTCTGCAAGGCTTGGCAATAAAGAGAAAAATGAAAAGCGTGTCAGGTGCGAAAAAAAGTTCCGCGCCGGACGCGCTTTTGAGGGCCCTCAAAAAATCTGAGGTAAGAAATTCTTGCTTTCTTACCTCAGATTTTTTTGTGACATTTTTTGGCGGCGGCGATTCTTGTGGGGCTGTCCACGGCGTCGCCTGTCGTCGGCGGCGGGGAAAAATTCACGATCCGCAGCGCTTCGATGGATAAGACGCGCGTGGTGGCGGGCGTCTATGGCAGCCAAGCCATCAACGACCGCTGGCGTATCGGTGCGGAAGTCGGCCTCGCGCAGGGCGCCCACGATCAGGACGTGACCGCAAGCCTTTCGCTGCGGTATTCATGGTAATCGATTCTCCTTGGCGTCGCGCCTCGAAAAAATTTTTTCCAAAATCCTGTCACGATTTTTTATCTCGTGCATATATACGGATGAAAAGAAAAATGAAAGGGGAGCGGCGCATATGAAAGAACATGAAATGGAACGGCGGCTTTCGGGATTTGATTTCTCGACGTTGTCTCCGGTGCGGGAGCCGTTGCTGCAAAAATTGTTGGGCCTTCGTCGTTCGCAAGAGTTGCTTGCACAGGCAAACAAAGACCTGTGGACGCAGCGGATCGATGACGAGATGTTGGATGAGGTGGCGGCGGCGGGGAATCCCGTCCCGAGCAAAAAGCCGGAAGGCGATAAGTGATATCGTATATGTCTTTCATATATGGGGAGTCATATCATGAAGAAAAGTTTTCCGAAGCGGGCTTTCCTGCCGCTGTGTCTCGCTCTGAGCCTTGCGCTGTTCGGCGGGTGCAGCTACAGTGCCAGCAGCACCTCGGAAACGATTTTGAATACAATTTCACATATTGATGCAGTTGGTGCTTCTAAACGACAAAAGCGTATCCAGTGCGAAAAAGTTCCGCGCCGGGTACGCTTTTTAGTGGTCTCAAAAATAATCCTAAAGTTTTTATTATCTATTGCAAAATCTTGCTTTCTGCTTGAGGCGTGACAGTCCAGTGGACTGTCACGGGTGACAGATTCCGTCAGCTTTTTCTGAGTCATTCTTTCAGCCGATTGTAAAAAAATTCATGGAGGCGCGGAAGCGCAAATTTACTTGTCATCTTCTGCCCTTTTTCTTTGCCATGTGTTATAATAAAAGGTACGATTACAGACAATACACGATGGGGTGGACCCTATGACGAAGCCAAAACCGATAACGATAGACGATATAGTTTCCGAGGTCAAACATACGCAGCCGGGAGCGAATGTGGAGTTGATCTCCAATGCCTATGAGCTGGCGCGGGAAGCGCACGAGGGACAGAAGCGCGCGTCCGGCGAGGAGTACATCATTCACCCGCTGAATGTGGCTTATATCCTTTCGGATATGCACCTCGACGAGGCGGCGATTTCGGCGGCGCTGCTGCATGACGTGGTGGAGGATACGACCTTCACCATCGAGGAGATGCAGGAGAAGTTCGGCGACGAGGTCGCTATGCTGATCGACGGCGTGACGAAGCTCGGCAAGATTGAATACAAATCTAAGGAAGAGCAGCAGCTGGAGAATTACCGTAAGCTGTTTTTAGCGATGGCGAAGGATTTGCGCGTCATCCTCATCAAGTTGGCGGACCGGCTGCATAATATGCGGACGCTGAAATATATGCGCGCGGACAAGCAGAAACGCATCGCCCGGGAGACCATCGAGATTTACGCGCCGCTGGCGAACCGGCTCGGTATCTCGAATATCAAGTGCGAGCTGGAAGATTTGTGCCTCCGCTATTTGGAGCCGGAAATCTATTACGATCTCGTGGAGAACGTGAAGCAGAAGCGGCAGGAGCGGCAGGCCTTCATCGACGATGCGATGGCGCAGCTTCGCGAGAAGCTTGTTTCCGCCGGCATGAAGGCGGAGATTCGCGGCCGCGCCAAGCATTTTTACAGCATTTACCGAAAGATGCGCCGCGATAACAAGGATATCAGCGAGATTTACGACCTGTCCGCCGTGCGCGTGCTGGTGGAGACCGAGTCCGAGTGCTACGGCGTGCTCGGCCTGATCCATGCGATGTGGAAGCCGATGCCGGGCCGGTTCAAGGATTATATCGCGATGCCGAAGTCCAACGGCTACCAGTCGCTTCACACGACGGTGATGACCCGCGGCTATCCGCTGGAAATCCAGATTCGTACGTTCGCGATGCATCAAGTGTCCGAGTATGGTTTCGCCGCTCACTGGAAATACAAGGAGACGGGGAAAAGCACCAATGCCGCCAATGCTTACGACCAAAAAATGTCGTGGCTCCGGCAGATGGTGAATCTCCAGCAGGAGCTCGCCGATCCGCGGGAGTACGTCGAGGCGCTGAAAGTGGACGTGTTCGCGGACGAGGTATTCGTCTTCACGCCGCGGGGGGACGTCATCGGCCTGCCGAAGGGCTCGATTCCCCTGGATTTCGCTTACCGCATCCATACAGAGGTTGGCCATCACTGCGTCGGCGCGAAGGTCAACGGCAAGCTCGTCCCTCTCGAATACAAGCTGAAAAACGGCGACATCGTTTCCATCATCACGAACAAGGCGAACAACGGTCCGTCCCGTGATTGGCTGAATATCGTCGCGTCGTCGGAGACGCGGAACAAGATCCGCTCGTGGTTCAAGAAGGCGACGCGGGAGGAGAATATCGAGCGCGGGCGCGAGCTGATTGAAAAAGAAGCGAAGCGGCTGGGCTACGAGCCGAAGGAGCTTTTGAAGAACGACCGCCTGACGCAGGTGGCGAAGAAGTTCAACGTCAACACGGAGGACGATCTCCTGGCGTCTCTGGGCTTCGGCGGCGTCACGGTCAACGGCATCCTGACGAAGCTGATCGACCTGCATAAGCAGGAATTGAAAGAAAACACCGCGCCGGACGTTTCCAAGCTGCTTTCCGAGCTGAAGCCGCAACAGGGCGAGGTCAAGAAGTCCAGCCACGGCGTGCTCGTAGAGGGCGAGGCGGGGATTCTCGTCCACCTTGCGCGCTGCTGCAACCCGATTCCCGGCGATCCTATCGTGGGCTTTGTGACGCGGGGGCGCGGCGTCTCGGTGCATCGGGCGGACTGCACGAATATTTTCCACGATGCGGGCGATTATTCCCGCGCGTTGGAAGTGGATTGGGACATCGGGCTCGACAAGGATTACACGGTGCAGATTGTCATTACCTGCAACGACAGGAGCGGCATGCTGACGAATCTTTTGGCGGTCACGTCCGAGATGAAGGTCAATATCAGCTCCATCAACGCGAAACCGAATCGGAACAACAAGACCTCGACGGTGGTCATGGGGCTTGAAGTCAAGAACGCCCAGCAGGTTGCGCAGATCATGACGAAGTTCCGCCGCCTGAAGGACGTTTACAGCGTCAGCCGTACGATGCCCGCGAAGATGAAAGAGGTGCACGGGCTGGAAGAAAGGGAAGGGGAGGAATAATGGGAAAGCTGACAATCCGGTCGTTTGCGGTTATGCCGTTCGACGAGAATTGCTATGTCGTTTCCGACGATACGGGCGAGGGCGTCGTCATCGACCCTGGCGGAATGGCAAAGGAGATTCTGGCGTACATCCGGGAAAAGAAGCTCTCCATTCAGGCGGTGCTCGATACCCACGGCCATTGCGACCATATCGGCGCGAACGACGCCATCCGCGACGAGACGGGGGCGCCGCTCTATATTCACAAAGCGGACGCGCCGATGCTTTCAGATATGCGGCTGAATCTGTCTGCGTTCATGGGATTCAAGGCGCTTTCCCGCCCGGCGGAGCATCTGCTTTCCGAGGGCGACAAGATTTCCTTCGGGCAGTCCGAGCTGGAGGTCATCCATATTCCCGGTCACACGGTGGGCGGCGTATGCTTTGTCGGCGACGGCGTCGTGTTCACCGGGGACACGCTTTTCGCCGGCTCCATCGGCAGGAGCGATTTTCCCGGCGGCTCGGAGGTCGAGCTGATCGGGAATATCAAGAAAAAGCTGCTCGCACTGCCGGACGAGATGAAGGTATATTCCGGGCACGGTCCGTCCTCCGAGATTGGCTGGGAGCGGCAGTGCAACCCGTACTTGCAGTGGTGATTTGAGATCTTTGCCGAAAGGAGGGAAGCCGCGTGGAGCAAGCCTCGCTTTTTCAGACGTCGGATCGGGAGACGCAGCCGCTGGCCGCGCGGCTTCGCCCACAGACACTTTCGGAATTTGTCGGCCAAAAGCATTTGATCGGTGAGGGAAAGGTGCTTCGCCGCCTCATTGAGAGCGACCGGATCGCCTCGATGATTTTCTGGGGGCCGCCGGGCGTCGGGAAGACGACGCTGGCGCGCATTATCGCCGTGCACACGAAATCGTCGTTCATCGACTTTTCCGCTGTGACCAGCGGCATCAAAGAGATTCGCGGCGTCATGCAGCAGGCGGAGGAAAACCGCCGTTATGGCGACCGCACCATCGTCTTCGTAGATGAAATCCACCGTTTCAACAAGGCGCAGCAGGATGCGTTTCTGCCCTTCGTCGAGAAGGGCAGCATCATTTTGATCGGCGCGACGACGGAAAACCCGTCCTTCGAGGTCAACGGCGCGCTTTTGTCCCGATGCAAGGTCTTCGTGCTGCAGCCGCTTTCGACGGAAGACGTCGTTTCGCTGCTCTCGCGGGCGCTCACTGACGCGCGCGGCTTCGGCGGGCAGAAGATCAAGATCGCGCCGGAGCATTTGGAAGTTATCGCAGGATTCGCAAACGGCGACGCGCGTTCCGCACTTTCCACTCTCGAGATGGTCGTACTGAACGGCGAGGAGAAAAAGGGTACGATCACGGTCACGAAGGAAATCCTGGAGCAGTGCATATCTCGGAAGTCACTGCTGTACGACAAGAAGGGCGAGGAGCATTACAATCTGATTTCCGCGCTGCATAAGTCCATGCGGAACTCCGATCCTGACGCGGCGGTCTATTGGCTGGCGCGGATGCTGGAGGCGGGCGAGGACCCGCTTTATGTCGCGCGGCGCGTGACGCGCTTTGCCAGCGAGGACGTGGGACTTGCCGATCCCCGCGCGCTGGAGATTGCGGTGGCGGCGTATCAGGCGTGTCATTTTATCGGGATGCCGGAATGCTCGGTGCATCTGACCGAGGCGGTGGTCTATCTCGCGATGGCGCCGAAGTCCAACGCAATGGAGGTCGCTTATCTGACGGCGCGGGAGGACGCGCTCAAGGAAATCGACGAGCCGGTGCCGCTGGTGATACGAAACGCGCCCACAAAGCTGATGAAGGAACTCGGCTATGGAAAGGGCTATCAATACGCCCACGACACGCAGGAAAAAATCACGAACATGCAGTGCCTGCCTGATTCGCTGCTCGGCAGGGAATACTACCGGCCGACGGAGCAGGGCGTCGAGGGAAGGTTCAAGGCGCGTCTTGCGGAAATCAAGGAATGGAAGCGCGCCCACGGCGCGAAAATGTGAAAAAAGGCAGCTTTTTATAAGGGTAAAGAAAAACTCCGCCGCATCAAAGGTGCGGCGGAGTTTTTGCGCGGCTTTGGTTTTATCCGATGCTTCCCAGCGATTGCAGAAGCAGTACGGTCAAAAGGACCGGCGCGATGAAACGGATCATGGTTTTGAACATTCCCGTTTGTCCAAAAGGTTCTCCGTTTTTCGTCGCTTCGTCGATGACGACGTCCGGCGTTAAGGCCCAGCCGATCAAGAGGCAGGTGCCGATTTCCACGACGGGCATCAAAAGACCGTTGCTTATGTAGTCCAGTACGTCGAGGACTTGCCCGACGGAACCGTTCGGCAGGGGAATCTCAAAATACAGGAGATTGTATCCGAAGCAAACGACGGCACCGATGGCGAACGCGATAAGGCTCTCGATGACCGCAGCCTTCTTCCGGGAGACGGAAAGGCTTTCCATCATCGACGAAACGACGGCTTCCATGATGGAGATGGAGCTGGTCAGCGCGGCGAAAAACGCCATGATGAAAAAGGCGGCGCCGACGACTGTGCCCGTGAAGCCCATCGAATGAAAGGTTTTTGGCATTGCGACGAACAGCAGCGACGGCCCGGAGGCGTTCATGCCCTCCTGGCCCATCAGCACGTAAATCGGCACCACGGTCATGAGCCCGGCCAGAATGGCGACGGCGGTGTCAAAGATGCCGATCTGCCAAACGCTCGTGAAGATGTTGCCCCGGTCCTTGAAATAGGAGCCGTAGGTAATCATGATTCCCATTGCGACACTGATGGAGAAGAAGAGCTGTCCCATGGCGGCAAGCAGCACAGACATAAAACCGCTGACCGTCAGTCCGTCGAGATTTGGGATCAGATACACCGACAGTCCGTCCATACCGGTCCGTGTGACCGTTCCGTCGTCGTAGCGAATCGTCAGCGAGAAGAGCGCGACGCCGATGACGATCAAGAGGAGCACCGGCATCAGGAGTTTGGAAAATTTTTCGATTCCGTCGTCAATCTCACGATAGACGACGAAGAAGGTCAAGAAGAGGTAAAGCGCCATAAAGACCAAAGGCTCCGCCGTGCTCGTGATGTAGCCGGAGAAAAAGCCGTTTTCCGATGCGGCGGCAACCTGTCCGGTCAGAAAGACGACGCAGTATTTCAGTACCCAGCCGCCAATCACGCAGTAATACGGCAGGATCAGGAACGGTACGACGACGGCGAAAACGCCGATCCATTTCCATTTTTCGTGCAGCTTGCCGTAGGCCATCAGCGGGCTGCTTTTCGTCTTTCGCCCGATGGCGACTTCCGTGACCAGAAGCGTAAAGCCGAAGGTCACCAAAAGCGCGAGATAGACGGCGAGAAACAGGCCGCCGCCGTTTTTTGCCGCGAGATAGGGGAACCGCCACAGGTTCCCGAGTCCGATGGCGCTGCCCGCCGCTGCGAGCACGAATCCGATCGATCCGGAAAAGGAGCTTCTTTTTTCGTCCAAGGAAATCTCTGCCTTTCTTGAAGGAAACGTCGAAATGCCGCGACTTGACGTATTCGTCGTCTCCTTAATCAAAAGTCGGAGCGGGTAAGGAAAAACTTCCGTCCTCGCTCCGGCCTTGCTGTTGTTTGTATTTTTCGCTCGTGTATACAAAAAATCGGTTGCATTATATCACAAAATCTCGAATTGGGGAATCGCCCGGAAAAGATTATAGGCGTCGCCGCATTTCTTTTTGTTGCCGAAAGAATAAATCATGTTATAATTGAAGGCATAGTGCGACAAAATGAATGATGAGAATAATATGCGCGGATTCGGAGGACGATAATCGCATGGCAAAGACGATCATGATGCAGGGAACCAGTTCTCATGTGGGAAAGAGTATTCTCGTTACGGCGCTCTGCCGGATTTTTTATCAGGACGGCTTGCATGTCGTTCCGTTCAAGGCGCAGAATATGGCGCTGAATTCTTACGTCACGCGGGACGGGAAGGAAATGGGACGCGCGCAGGTGGCGCAGGCTGAGGCGGCAGGGCTTGCGCCGGAGGTCGATATGAACCCGGTGCTGCTGAAGCCGACGGGGCACGCCTCGTCGCAGGTGGTGCTGATGGGGAAGCCCATCGGCAATATGTCGGCGAAGGAGTATCACAAAGGATATTCGGTGAAGCTGTTCGATACGGTGAAGGAGGCGTTGGCGCGCCTCGATAAAGAATATGAAGTGATTGTCATCGAGGGCGCGGGCAGTCCCGCCGAGGTGAACCTGCACGACAACGATATCGTGAATATGCGCGTGGCGCGTCATTTGCAGGCGCCGGTGCTGCTGATTGCCGACATCGACCGGGGCGGCGCGCTGGCGTCGCTGGTCGGCACACTGGAGCTTTTGACGGAAGAAGAACGCACTTTGGTCAAAGGCCTGATTATCAACAAGTTCCGTGGCGACGTTTCGCTCCTGCAGCCCGCCGTCGATTTCCTGGAGCAAAAGACGGGAAAACCCGTGCTGGGCATTATTCCGCATATCGATCACATGGGCATCGACGACGAGGATTCCGTTTCGCTGGAGGAAAAGCAGGAGAAACCGAAGGACGGCGACGTGAAAATCGCGGTGATCCGCACGCCGAAAATTTCCAATTTCACGGATTTCGACTGCCTTTCCGGCGAGGAGGACGTCTCGCTTTACTATGCGCAGGACGCCGCGTCGATCGGCGAGCCGGACCTGATCATGCTGCCGGGCAGCAAGAATACGACGGAGGATATGATGTATCTGCGTTCGTCGGGAATCGCGGCGGCAGTGAAGGACCGGGTGGCGAAAGGCACGCCGCTGATCGGTATTTGCGGCGGCTATCAGATGCTTGGAAAGGAGATTCGCGACCCGCATCATACGGAATCGGAAAAGGACGGCACGGAAGGGCTCGGGCTGCTTGATATGAAGACGACGTTCAGCGAGGAGAAGCTGACGTCCCAGGTGGAGGCGGACTGCTCCGGTTGGCGGTTCATGGGCGAGGAAATATCCGCGAAAGGGTTACGCGGGTATGAGATTCACATGGGCGAGACAGAATTTTTAGGCGAGGCCGACGCCCACCCGCTGACGATTACGAAACGCGCCGACGCTTCTGTCGAGATTACCGAGGGGACCTGCCGTGCGGACGGTCTCGTTTTCGGCACCTATATCCACGGGATTTTCGATCATGACGAGTTCCGGCGCGCGGTGCTTAATACAATCCGCAAACAGAAGGGGCTGCCCGCGCTGAAAAATACCCGGAACGTCCGCGCGGAAAAAGAGCGCAGTTACGACGCGCTGGCCGACGTGGTGCGCGCACACCTCGACATGGACAAGGTACGCGCAATTATGGGCATGGATGCGAAATGATGATTGCGGTATTGGCGTTTGTTGTCGATTGCCTGATCGGCGATCCGCGTTCGTCTCTTCATCCTGTCGTTTTAATGGGCAAGCTTATTTCCTTTTTTGAGGGACTGCTTTACAATGAGCGGGATTCGGAGCGGCAGAAGCTCTTTTGCGGCGCGGTCTTGATGGCCTGCGTTCTGTCGGTGTCGTACGGCGCGGCGGAGAGCGTTCTTCATTTTGCGGCGCGATTTGGGAACGCATATGTTTTCGCCGGCGTGCAGGCCGTTCTGCTGAGTTTCATGATTTCTCCGCGCAATTTAGCGGAGGCGGGCCGGGAAATTCGCGATTATTTATTGGAAGGAAATTTGGAAATGGCGCGTTTCAAGGTCGGCTGGATCGTCGGCCGGGACACGGATAACCTGACGGAGGGCGAAGCGACGCGCGCGACGGTGGAGACGATTTCGGAAAATATCGTGGACGGCATCATTTCGCCGCTGTTCTATTTTTTTATCGGCGGACTGCCGCTGGCGGTGGCCTACCGCGCGGCGAACACGATGGATTCGATGATCGGCTATAAGAACGACAAGTATCTTTTCTTCGGGCGCGCGGCGGCGCTGGCGGACGACGTTTGGAATTATATTCCCGCGCGCCTGACGGGACTGATGCTCGTGGCGGCGGCGTTTTTGCTGGGGTTCGACTGGCGCGGTGCATGGAAGATAATGCGCAGGGACGCGGCAAAACACCCAAGCCCCAACGGCGGCTGGACGGAATCGACGGTAGCGGGCGCGCTGGGCATCCGGCTGGGCGGCCTCAATTATTATTTCGGCAAGCCGTCTTTCCGCACGTATATGGGAGACCCCGTACATGCGCTTGAGGCGAACCATATTTCGTTGGCGATCCGCATGATGTATACGGTGACCGTGATGTTTCTCGCGTTGATGCTGGCGGCCTCATGGCTGCTCGGCGGATCTGTGCCGGGAGGACTTATGTTATGAGGGCTTTTTTTATCGGCCTGCAGTTTTTGACCCGGATTTCGATTGTGCGGCAGGATAACTGGACGGCGGAGGATTTCGGGCGCAGCGTGAAGTTTTTTCCGCTGATTGGCGCAGTGCTCGGGACGATTTACGCGGCGTTCGCCTATGCGTTTTACGATTGGCTTCCGGCGCGGGGCGTCGTGCTCCCGCCCCATTTGACGGCGGCGGTGCTCTTGATCCTGCCGCCACTTTTGACGGGCGGCCTCCATTGCGACGGCTTCATGGACACGATGGACGGCGTCTTTTCCGGCCGTTCCCGTGAGCGGATGCTGGAAATTATGAAGGACAGCTGCACGGGCTCGAACGCGGTATTCTGCTTTGTGGTGCTGATGTTTTTGGAGTTTTCGGTTTTGCTCGATATGCCGAAGAGCATCGTTGCGCCTGCGCTCTTTGTCATGCCGATTGCCGCGCGATTGATGATGGTCGCGGGGATTACGCTTTTCCCGTATGCGCGCCCCGACGGGCTCGGCAAAGCGTTCGCCCAATATGCGGGGCGCGGCGCGCTGGCCTTCGCGGCGGTTTGCACGTTGGTATTGATCGCCTGGGCGGGGCCGCTGGCTTGGGCGAGCCTTGCTGTGTGCGTCGCGTTTACGGCGTTTTTCGGAAATTATGCGGAAAAACGGCTCGGCGGCCTTACCGGGGACGTGTACGGCGCAATCACGACGCTGAACGAGGGCTTGGTCCTGCTGACGTTTTTAGTCGGCGCTTACATATTGTAATAAGGAAATGAGTGAAGGCATGAATCGACGATTTGCACACGGAGGGAACGTTTATGACGCCGCCCCTGCGGGCAGGGAGTGGCTGGATTTCAGTGCGAATATCAATCCGCTGGGGCTTTCGGAAAAGGTCCGGCGGGCGATTGAAGACGGGATTGAAAAACTTGTCCATTATCCCGACCCCGCGGCACGGGCTTTGAAACAGGCGATTGCGGAGCGCTACGGCGTGCCGCGGGAAAAAATCGTTCTGGGCAACGGCGGCGCGGAGCTTTTTTATGTCTTTTTCCATGCCGTACGACCCAAGCGGGTGCTGCTGCCGATTCCCTCTTTCAGTGAATACGAGCGGGCGGCGATCTCGGCGGGGGCTGAAATCTCCTACGTCGCGCTCCGCGAGGAGGCTGATTTTCGCCTTGACGAGCGCGTTCTTTGCACGCAGATGGCGGCAGGGGACTGCCTGATCTTAGGCAATCCGAACAATCCGACAGGGCAGATGGTCAAAGCGGACGCGTTGGAGAAACTGATTGCCGAAGCCGGGAGGAAAGGCGCTAACGTCGTCGTGGACGAGTCGTTCGTGGATTTTCGTTCCGACGCCGAAGACTTCACGGTTCGTTCTTTGGCGGGCGCCTATGACAATCTGCTCGTCGTGCAGTCGCTGACGAAATTCTTCGCGATTCCGGGACTGCGTCTCGGCTTCGCTGTCGCGCCGCCGTGCTTGGCGGAAAAGCTTGAAGCGGCAAAAGATCCGTGGAATACGAATCTCTTGGCGCAGGCGGCTGGCGTCGCGGCGCTCGGCGACGGGGAATATCAAAAGCGGACCTTGCAATGGCTGGAATCGGAACGGGATTTTTTGTTCCGATCGCTGGCTGCCTTTGAGGGAATCAAGGCGTATCCGCCGACGGTGAATTTCATCTTCCTGCGGCTGTCGCCGACCTGGGGCAGCGCGCCCGCGTTTTGTGAGCGCATGAAAGAGGAAGGCATCTTGCTCCGGGATTGTTCGAATTATCCTGGCCTGGATGATACCTATATTCGCGTCGCCGTCAGGAAGCGGGAGGAAAACGAGCTCTTACTGGAGGCGTTTCGGCGCGCGAGGGGGGAAAGGAAATGATGCGGCTTATTTTGGTGCGCCACGGGCAGACGGAATGGAACGCCAACGGGCGCTATCAGGGGCAGTCGAACGTGGCGCTTTCGGAACTCGGGCGCAGGCAGGCGGAATGTTTGGCGGCGGGCTTTCCTGTGCAAGGCTTGGACGCAATCTATTCCAGCGACCTTGACAGGGCGCGGGAGACGGCGGAATGCGTCGGCAGGAAGTTTGGCGTTCCGGTTCGGCCGGAGCCGGCCTTTCGCGAGCTTTCCTTCGGCGATTGGGAAGGGTTGACCTATCAGGAGATTTCGACGCGGTGGCCGGAGGAAGCGAATAAGCTGTTCACCGCGCCGGACGAACTGAAAATCCCCAACGGGGAGACGTTTCAGGATCTCCAAAAGCGCGCGCTTGCGAAAATCGACGCCCTGTGTAAAGAACATGTTGATAAAAACGTCGCCGTTTTCGCCCATGGCGCAATCAATAAAACCATCTTGTCCGGACTGATGCACATTCCGTTGCATTACCTGTGGTCGATACGGCAGGACAATACGGCGGTCAATATCCTGCGGTTGGACGACGGATACGTGACCGTCGAACTGGTCAACGGAACCTTTCATTTGGGAAGCGAAGAGAAAACAATGGGCCTGTGAGGCATGCAACCCTCCGGCAAGTTTTTCCAAAAAAAGATTGACAAAGTAATTTCCGTGAGGTATCATAAACAAGCTGACCGACGGGGGGAACGCCCCGGAGGACAGCGGGCGCACCCTGAAAACTGAACAATGCAGAATGGATCATCCAAAGATGAATTCAAGCCAGATGTGCGGTTTGTGTTTAACACATGAACCT
>Ga0256407_10011216_pt1 | contig 12444 bp, 11 predicted proteins | sample RumenRJG_04DNA_FD_193489 | JGI IMG/M metagenome (GOLD analysis project Ga0256407, IMG submission 193489) | Bovine rumen microbial communities from Lethbridge, Alberta, Canada - RJG_04 | ecosystem: Host-associated > Mammals > Digestive system > Stomach > Rumen | place: Canada: Alberta... | reverse complement strand
GCAGCAAACAGATGTTTATGAAAGGAATGCGCATCGGTGACCTCTGTGCGGAGACAGGTCATTTCTGGTGGGCATTGAAGGTATGGAGATGGACCATGCAACTGATGGATGCCAAAGACTATGATGACTGGATTGAAGTCAGGTTTGATGGTGATAGGGTAAGTCTCAAGGATGTTGTCTCGGAAACAGAATACGAGTTACTTTCTCGTCGTTGTAGCGACCTCTGGCGTGCTTTGGGATTTCCCGAATATGCTTGGTGGGATGCAACGTGGGAGCGTATCACCAGCGAGACCTTTGGTTCTTCCTATGGCTTCCTATGGGCGGAGAAATACGACTACTATCCCCTTTATCTGCAGATGGAGTGGGATGAGGAGATGAAAGTTTGTAGAGCCGAACATCACACACAACTTCTCTTCCGTGAAGGACAAGGTGACTATCTTCCTTCCTGTTCGCAAAATATTCTGTGTTTTTTTGATGTTTCATAAGATTTTACTATATTTGCAGGAAATAACTAAAAATAGATAATCATGATACTACGGCAACTTAGCTTTATTATATTGTTTCTCACAACTCTTTCACTGCAAGCACAGACTCAACAGGGTTATGTGAAAACATTAGGACGCCCTAACAAGCCTGGTGTACCTTTGTCAAATGTGACTGTCCGTTTTCGTGGTTTGGTCAATCAAGTCTTAACAGGCAAAGATGGAAAGTTTGCTGTCATACTGCAGGGTAAGAAAGAAGGTGATGCCATCATCTTACAGAGTGTTCGGAAAAACGGATATGAACTGAAAGACCGTGAGTTGGTGGGACGTTCTTTGGTATATTCTTCTCGTGTACCGTTGGAGATTGTCATGGTTAATTCTGCAGAATTAGAAGCAGACAAGCAACGAATAGAGAAAAAAGCATACCAAGTAGCTGATAAGAATTATCAGACAAAGCTCAAGCAATTGGATCAGCAAGTCAAAGAACAGGAAATTACAAAGGAACAATACCAAAAAGAGTTGCAGGACTTGCAAGACAAATATGAAAAATACCAGTCTTTGATTGGTGACCTTGCTGATCGTTATGCACGGACAGACTATGACCACTTAGACTCTATCGATCGTGAAATCAATATCTGTATTGAGAATGGAGAACTGGAAAAAGCCGACTCTCTCATTCATACCGTCTTTGACCCAGAAACCGTTCTGGAACGAAATCGGGCAGCTAAAGAAGCAGCAAAGGCAAAGATGCAGTTAGGACAGGACATCATTGACGAGGCGAACGACGAGAAAAAACGCCTACAGCGTATCCAAAAGACAGTAGAAGATGCTAAAAAAGAGTAATCTGAGATTGATAATATCCATATTCGTTGCTTGTATGGTTTGGACCTCACAAGCCCAGACGCAACAAGGCTATGTAAAGACGTTAGGACGTCCTCACCAAAAAGGTGTGGCCTTGAATGGTGTATCCATTCGTGTCAGAGGAGGGCATAATGCTGTACTGAGTGATGCTAAGGGATTCTTTTCAATGATGATGGTAGATAAAAAGGAAGGTGATGCCTATGCCCTTCAACAAGTACAGAAACAGGGCTATCAACTCAATGATGAGAATATGATAGGGCGCCGGTATGCAATCTCCTCCAAGGTCCCTCTCGCGATTGTGATGGTTTCTACCAAACAACTACAGGCTGACAAGCAACGGATAGAGAATAATGCTTATAAAACTGCTGAGAAAAACTACCAGACCCAGAAGGCTTTGTTGGAGAAACGACAGCAAGCCAACCAGATTACAATAGAGATATATCGTCAAGAAATACAGCAATTACAAAACAGTTTTGAGAAATACCAGTCGCTGATTGATGGTCTTGCCGAACATTATGCGCATACTGATTATGACGAACTGGAAGCTAAGGAACGAGAGATTAATCTCTGTATTGAGAATGGTGACTTAGACAAGGCAGAGCAGTTGCTACAGGCATTGGATATAGAAAAACGTCTTGCAGAGATAGAACAGCGCATCAAGGCGGGACAGCAGTTGAAGGAAGAGGCGTTGGAAGACCAAAGAAAAATACAGAAACAACAAGAGAAGGATGCCGAATACCTCTATCAGCTCTATACCATTGCCCTTGGTCGCTTCGACAACAAGAAGGCACGTTACTATATCGAGACTCGTGCGGCATTGGATTCTACAAACGTCCGATGGCAGATTGATGCAGGAGAGTTCCTTTTTGAATACCTGAATCTATTTGACCAAGCCAAGTCTTATTTCCTGAATGCAGAAAGTCATGCAGACAAGGAAAGTTTAGAGATGGCTGAGTGTTGGAATGATATCGGTACTGTGAATTTGGTGAGAGGAAAATTCCAGACTGCTCTTCAGTATTTCCAGCAATCCCTCCAGCTACGTCAACAATTAGTACCAGAGAACTCGCCTCAGATGGCTACTATATACAATAGTTTTGCCACCACCTATCTGGCTCTAGGAAGAACAGACGAAGCTTTGGAATATCATCGGAAGTCATTGGCAATTCGCTGTATGGTATATGGAGAAGTCAGTGCCAAGGTGGCTCTTACCTATTATAACATAGGAGCTGTTTTAATAGCAAAGAAAGACTTTGATGGCGCAAAGACCTTATTTGCCAAAGGACTTGACATCGCAGAACAATTGAAAGGGAATATGCCTGTCGTACTACTATTGAAACTTTATGATGGAATGGGAGCAGCCATTGGCGAAAAGGCAGATGCAGAAGGGAAGCCACATCCATCCGAGGTAAAGATGTATCGAGAAAAAGCACTTGAACTTTGCTTGAGGATATATGGTGTAAAGAATATCAATACAGCAGGAATCTATCATAATTTAGGTACTGAATATGCCTACGAGGATATTCGTCAAGTAACAGATAACGATACTTTATCAACTTATGATATTACCAATTCCCAGAAAGGGTTGGAATATCTGGTCAAGTCACTGGCAATCAAAAAAGAATTGGCACCCCATAATCTCAGTCCCATTAAGGGAACAGAGAACATCATTCGTTCGATAGCCAAGATTTATTATATCTTGGGAATAAGGAATTATGAGAAGCATAACATCCAGCAAATGATCTTCTATTTCAAGAAGTGCCAAGACGTCTTTAAGATAGCCTCCGACCCAGAAGATGCGGATATCATCAAAACGGTAACCTCGGTATTGTCACAACTCAATAACAAACAGTAAGCTATGGAGCAAACACAATTCAAATATTTTGCCTTTATCAGTTATAACTCGAAAGATACGGAGTGGGGCAAGAAAGTGCAGAAGAAGTTGGAAGGCTACAAAATGCCTGCCACTTTATGTAGTGAGCATGGATGGGCAAGGAAGCCTATTAAGCCTGTTTTCTTTGCCCCAACAGATATTCAGCCTGGTGGACTCTCTGAAGAGTTACAAGAACGCCTTCGTGCTTCTCGAAACCTTATTGTGATATGTTCTCCAAACTCTGCGAAGTCAGAATGGGTTGGTAAAGAGATAGAGTTCTTCCATCAGTTAGGAAGAACCAAACAGATTCATTTCTTCATCGTGGAAGGCACACCTCATAGTGGCAATCCTGATACTGAATGTTTCAACCCTGTTGTTGACAAACTGGGACTGCCAGAGATTCTTGGTGCTAACATCCATGAAAAGATATATCGTTGGCCATGGATGAACAAAGAACGTGCCTATGTCCAACTCGTCTCTAAGTTGTTAGGCGTTGAATTTGATACCATCTGGCAACGTCATAAACGGCTATTAATCAAGAAAGCAATAGCATGGGCTGTGGGTATCTTCATCGTTCTTGCTGCATTGTTCTATGTGTGGCGCACCAACCAACCTGTTGATGTAGAGATAAAGCTAAACGAGGCGTCTGTGCATAACGAACAACTGCCGCCTTTGAAAGATGCCATTGTAACGATGACCTTGGAAAATGAGACGAAGACGGATACGATTCCTTCCATCAAGGATGCGTCTCTGTTTACCAATATCCCACATCGTTTTATCAATCAGCAAGTACGCATACAAGTAGCTTGTCAGGACTTCCTACCTGTGGACACGACACTCCTGTTAGCCAAAGAAGTGACATTGAATCTCTATCGTGATGCAAAGGTCTATGGGGATATTCATTTTATACTTTTTGATGAGAGTAGAGATAATGAGCGCTGTCCTAATATAGAAGTAATCGTTGATGGTCATCGGGTTCTGTCTGATGCAGAAGGCATCGTGTCTCTCTGTATTCCTTTAGCAGAACAAAAGGTGTTCTATCCCATTTCGTCCTCCAGTGTTACAATCATCGATAAGGAGATAAAGACTCCTCACACTTCATCATACGGTATTGCGTGCAGGAGATAGGAGGCTGAATTTTTTGTATAATAAAAGAAATATTGTATATTTGCAACAGCAAACTAAAAACAGATTATAATGATGAGTTGGAACCTATTTCTTTATAACATACCTGACAGTATCAGTAAACACTGGAAGATGATAACTGACGATATTGGTGGTAATGCCCAACATCTCCCAGAAGAATTCAATAGCCATATCGGTAGTGTCATTATCAGTATCATTATTGGCCTCCTTATCTTCTGCGTTGTATGGTGGGCTGTCCATTCTAAAAAATCATATAAATCAATTATTCATCATCTTGGGTGGATTACCTCTTTCGTGTTTATTGCCGGCATCATCCTCTATTGGGTCGGATACTGGGAAGGAGGACTTGTTGGTAATGTCACGGGACTTCTAATCTCTTCCGCGATATCAAGTTTTGAGATGTTCTTTGCGCAGAGTGATTTAGATAATATAGCCGGAGTTTGCAAAGAGAGTTTTGTATATATGACCTTCTTTGCCATTATCCACTTTTTTGCCATTTTGGTAAGTGTCACTTTTATCATTCATCTAATCGGTTTTCGATTTATTTCTAACTGGAAACTTCGCAATTGGAAGAGAGAGAAGTTGTATATTTTCTGGGGTATTAATGACAAGTCGTTATTGTTAGCAAAAGATATCAAGAAAACTAAAGGAGAGAATGAGTCCTATCATCTTGTATTTGTAAAAACGCCTAAAGAGGAAGAAATCAGTGACAAGACAGAATTCAGTTTCTATCACCTTTTAAATCGTGCCTCTCAAGACAAGAACATATTGAACAATCTTGAAGACATCAATGCACTGGTCACCTATAGTACAAGTATTGATACGCTTGACAAGCCCAGAAGAGAAACAGAGGAGAGACACATCTTCGATGAACTGGAGCTTCGCAGTCTTTATAAAGCAATCAAGAAATCAGAGGAGATTCATTTCTTCTTCTTTTCTGATAACGAGATGGAAAACCTGACGACGATGTCCATTCTCAAAGAAGCAATGACGACGAAAGAATATGATTCTTTAGATGTTCATTACTATTGTCACGCCAGGAAAAACAAACGTAGCATCAGTTACACGATGCCACAGAACGGAAAAGAACAAGAATCCAAGTGTCAAGTACATATTGTCGACTCGTCCGACCTTGCCGCCATGCAGCTAAAGCAGCAGGTCCAATACCATCCTGTGGCATATATGAACGTTGATACTACTAAGGGGGTTGCTACCAAACCTTTTATGGCACTCTTTATGGGGTTTGGTGAAACTGGACGTAGTGTATTAAAATTCATCTATGAGTTTGCTTCCGTATTGGATAATAAAGGAGAGAAAAACCTCTTCCATTGCGATATTTATGATCCCAATATGGAAGAGATAAGAAATGGATTTTATATGCGGATGCCTGCCCTGAAGAAAACTTCTGAAATTGATCTCATGGAAGGCTCCGACTCTTCGCCGCTCTTCTGGGATGATGTCGAGTCGATGGCTCCAACACTCGACTACATAGTCGTTGCCATCAATGACGACGAGAAGGCGATAGCATTGGCAGCCAATCTTTTCGAATATATTGTTGGCCACAGAAATGCTTATCCGGAAAGGTTTACTATCTTTGTTCGGGTTTATCACTCTGAGAATGAGCGTCACATGAAGGATATCGCTGACTATTACAACAATAATCCTGTGGATGGAATACATGGTGAGATAGTTCTGTTTGGAAAACCCGAGGATTTGTTTACCTATCAGAATATCATAGACAATCAGATAGAGAAGAAAGCAAAGATATACTATTACAAATACCAACTCACACAAGATGGCGAAACGACCTGTCAGGACGTTGAACAGAACTGGTTGGCAAGACGAGCAAAAGAGAAGAAAAAGGTAAATGGATTGGAATATTTCAATGCAATCCAGCAAAAAGAGGCAGAAGACTTCTCTAACGTCTGGCATATAGATACTAAGATGTGGCTGATGGGAGTCTTGTCAGAACAGGGTATTAACCAGCAACGGTTAGAGGAGCTGTTAGAATATAGTCAAAAGAGGGATAGAGCACAGCATGATGTTAAAAATAATTATGGGTATATTGAGAAAGACAAAACTGGCAAGGACTGTACTGCCCTCCAAGAACTCTTTATGAATATTGCCAAAACAGAACACATGAGATGGGTGGCTTCCATGGAGCTACTTGGTTATACGTGGCTTCCCTACCCTAATGCAGAACATAAAGATAGGGATTATTCAACAAAGCAGCATGCCTGCCTTACAGATTTTGACACCATCATTAAAACCCCAGAACTTTGTGATACCATTAAGTATGACTGTTCGGTCACTGATACAAGTTTGGAGATAACATCCAAGGGATGGGAACAACTCTATAATAATTATAATCATGAGCAAAACTAATTATATCCCCCAACCTATCGATACTTCTGACATTCAATTGCCAGAGGAGTTGAATCCACTGCTAGAGGCAATGGCGAAGAACGTGCATGAGATATGGGCAAAAGAACGTATAGCCCAAGGATGGACATATGGCGAGAAACGTGATGATGCCCAAAAGCATCATCCCTGCCTCGTCGCTTACGAGGACCTTCCTGAAGAAGAAAAGATGTATGACCGCAATACATCCGTAGAAACGCTGAAGTTGATACTGAAGTTAGGATTTAAAATTAAAAAATGATTTTATACAAAAGCAATTTATGAAAAGAATTTATATTTTTTATCCTATGGGCATGATAAATATGCCAATCGTACGCAAACATTATATGAGTATGAACAAATAGTCCCCCGAACTGTCGTTGGACAATTCGGGGGATTCTATGTGTTACTGAGTTTATTAGAAGTTAGGACAACTATTGATGTTTGAATACATTCTTTTCATCGCTCCAGAACGAATTAATCGTAACTCATCAAAGCAAAAGCATTTCTTCTTTGAATTTGTTGCTTCAAAATTTGGAAGTGTCACTAATTTTAGTTACTTTTGCAACCAAAATCAGTTACAATGAATAGAAGAAGTAAACTTCTGAAACGGTTTAGGACCTTACCAAGAGACTTCACTTTCGAAGAGATGGTGGCAGTTTTCAAAGGTTGCGGTTTCACTCTCAGTAATAAAGGTGCAACGTCTGGATCAAGAATAGAATTCATCAATTATAACGACGGTAACAGTTATATCATGCATAAGCCGCATCCGTCAAACATTATCAAGAGCTATGTCATGCGACAGGTGTACAACTACTTAGAAGTAAATGGTTATATAGATAAGAAGGAGGGTTGAATTATGGGTTATTTAAAGTACAAAGGCTACACGGGTAGCGTAGAATACAGTGAAGAGGACAATTGCCTGTTTGGTAAGGTTCAGGGTATGAGCAAGGATGCTATTACCTATGAAGGTACTACTATTGAGGAACTTCGTCGGGATTTTGAAGGAGCCGTTGATGACTATCTGGCTCTTTGCGAAGCCAGACATGTTGAGCCGAAAAAGCCATACAGTGGTACTTTCAATGTACGGGTGTCCCCTGAGATTCACAGCGCCATTGCCATGCTTGCCCAAGAGGCTGGCGTTACCCTTAATATGTTTGTCCGCAAGATCTTGGCAAGAGAAGTGAAGATTTCGATGTGAAAAACTCCTAACCATATAACCCAACAGGGCTCAAATGCCGATGTTTAAAGGGAAGTGAGGTGGGTTATATGTCGCCCCAACATATAACCCACATGTAACCTACATCTAACCCAGCGCTATGCAGCCCTGACTGGTATCACTTGATAATGAGGCACGTTCTTGGGATTTGTGTGGGTGAAACCCAACTCCTTCATCGTCAATCCCAGACAGATGCGTGCACTGCGATTGATCTGAATATTGGGATAATCCTTCTTGATCATCTCCAATAGTGCTGTGCTGTCCATTGATTGGTAGTCCTCGTTCTCCTTGGGCTTACGGAAACAGGCCTTTACCAACTCCGCCATATCCTTCTTCTCCTGAAAGTTCTGGTTCAGTTCCTGGATTCGGGCAACCTCGTCGTTCGAGAACCAATAGGGCGCCTTTTCTTCCACCACTTCATGCACCACCTGTGCATAGAGTTGGTCATACGGAATCTCGCCCACATTATTAATATAGTGCCCGTCGGGTATCTGCACACAGATGTATCGACGACTTCCTGTGGCATCCGTCAGTGGATGGGGATTATTCGTCGTCGCCACGAACGAGGCATAACGCGCCCTGTCCTCTTGCGAGGCACCATAGATGGGGCGTCCGTTCACCTTGCTCTTCGAGAGCGTCTGCTTCAGGGCAGCATGCTGTGTTGGACGGATGGCATCCAATTCGTCGAGGTTCACCAACAGATTGTTGGTCAGCGCCATCTCCTTGTCGAACTTGTTCGAGAGATTCAGGTGGTCCAGATAATACTGGCGCAGGTGCTGAGGCAACAGGCGACGCAGGAAGGTCGTCTTGCCACATCCCTGACTGCCTATCAGTGTGGGCACACACTCGTTGCCGTGCAGCGTATCCAGCTGCAACCAGTGGGCAACTGCTGAACGGAGCCAGATGGCCAAGTAGCCTGCTTGCTCTGAGGTAATGCCAGGCAGTCGGCTGAAAAGGTCAGCCACATAGTTGCGCCCATCCCACTGGGGCAGGTGCTCCAGATAGTCGCGGATAGGGTCGTACACCTCAACCTCCTCAGAATTCAGGTAGAGCTTTACGAGCGATTGAGGATTGCCTTCCTCGCAAACATCCTCGCGCAAGAGATTCAGCACAATGCTGTTCTGGACTCGCTCCGTCAGCGGACGGAACACATCGTCCGTTTTGCCTTTGCAGCGATACTCCACTTTGCCGTTGAGCACATTGCTGCGGAATTCAAAACGGTCTTGGAGATACAGCTCAACTGTGAGAGCTTTCTCCTGTGAGGCACAAAGTGTCTCACCATGAATAGTCATTTCTTGACTCATGCAAATAAAGTTTTTTAAATTGTTAATAGATCAGTTTATAACTCTCGTGTTTTCCTGGCCAATGAATTTTTCATAGCGTCCTCCAATGGTCAAGGCTAGCGACTGCAAAGATACAAAAAAAATTTGCGCTTCACGAATTTTCGCCCCCAAAACTTGCATTTTTCGCATCTATTTCTGCTGATTTTAACACTTAAATTCGTCCAGCAAATCGAAGATATGGGAATTTTCTTTACATTCGCAAATTCCATTAATTCTAGCAATTGTTCCCATTAAGGGGAAAAATTGTGAGCATTAAGGGAAGAAAAAATTCTAGCAGGCGAGGAAAATATTTTTTGTCCGCCTACGCGCAAAAACGCCCTGTTTATCGGCTGTTTGACGCTATTTGGCAATCACGACAAGACGATTATGAAAAATTCTAACAGTATGATGCTGACTACTGGGTCGGAGTTATATGTAGGTTATATGTTCAGGCATCATATAACCCACCTTCATCACCGATATACAGGCGTTTGCGCACTATTGGGTTATATGGTTATATGTTTTTGCAGTTCATCTAATCAAAATTATCCAGCCCGATGAAATATCATCTCCTAGATTTCTTCTTTTTCAAATTTTTAAGTATCTTTGCAACGAGATATCAATAAAAACATGAGGCTATGAAGAAATTCTTGTTTTGCATGATAGGGACGATGATGAGTCTGCTGTGCTGTGGCACAAAGGCTCCGGAGGGTCAGTTGGTGCTACTGGAATACACCAAGAGTGGTACGATGGCTGGCTATGAGTATTTTGGACGCGTGGAGAAGCAGCCCAACGGCACTTTCGTGGTGATAGCCATGAAGGAAAGCTATGGCGACCTGTACCAGAAGAAGATTGGTAAGGAGGAGCTGGAGAAGCTGAAACAGATTATCGTGGAAGAGAAGATGATGAAGTATAAGGAGCACTATCGCCCTGTGTTCGAGGTGCTGGACGGTTATATGTGGCATTTCGAGGCTACGTTTTCGGAAGGGGCGAGGGTGTATTCCAGTGGTAGTAATGCGCGCCCCGGTGGCGACGGTCTTAAAAGAGTGCGCGAATATCTGACAGAACTGGTTGCTGACGCCACGAAAACTGTCGATCCTGAGAAATACAGGTAAATGGCGACAGGGAATTTGAAGGAACGGACAGCAAAAGGCATTGCTTGGGGAGCCGTCAATAATGGGGCTACTCAAGTATTGAATCTTGTATTTGGTATTTTCTTAGGTCGATTGTTATCGACTGACGATTATGGTATCTTGGCATTGATAACCATTTTCACTTTACTGGCAGGATGTATACAAGCAGCTGGTTTTTCTCAAGCATTGGCAAATCTTAAGACTCCTACTCAGTGCGATTACAACGCCGTGGCTTGGTTTAATATTCTGGCAGGATGCTCCATGTATGTTGTATTATTCTTATGCGCTCCTTTGATAGCACGATTTTTCGAACAGCCCCTGCTGACTGATGTGTCCAGACTGGCCTTTCTCACCATCCCCCTTTCTGCTACAGGCATTGTTCCCAATGCCAAATTGTGGATAGAATTACGCAATCGTGAATTAGCAATAGCTGCTATTGTCTCCCTGCTCACTTCAGGCATTTGTGGTGTATGGATGGCCTGGAACGGCTACGGCTACTGGAGTTTGGCTTGGCAGCAAATTATCTATATCTCCGTAGCCACACTCTTCAAGTATTATTATACCGGTTGGATACCTACCCTACCTGTTGATTTCAGTCCGATAAAGCGTATGTTTGGTTTTTCATCAAAGATGTTGATAACGAATATGCTGACTGTCATTAGCCAAAACGTACTGACATTCATTTTTGGTAAGTTACTTCCAATTTCAACGGTAGGTTTGTTTACGCAGGCCAACAAATGGAACACGATGGGCAGTTCATTCATATCCAACACGATGGCCCAGGTGGCTCAACCTGTTCTGGCCAGTATCAATGAGGAGGAGAATCGTCAGGAACGAGTATTCCGAAAGATGCTACGATTCATCTCGTTTGTTTCTTTCCCGCTGATGTTTGGCTTGGCATTGGTGGCCCATGAATTTATTCTGTTAACAGTAGGACCCAAATGGGAACAGTGTGTTCCTTTGCTTCAGATTCTTTGTTTAGGCGGGGCATTCCTTCCTTTGCATGTTCTCTATCAGAATTATATTATCAGTCGTGGAAGGTCTGACCTCTATCTTCGGACTGTTGTTTTGCAGATAATACTTCAAATAGGTATTACGCTCTGTTTATCGTCGTTTGGTATTACAATAATGGTAGCAGCATTTTCGTTACTGAATTTATGCTTCACCCTTATATGGCATTACACGATGAGGCGCATTCATCCATTATCAGTTCTTTCAGCATTGAAGGACACTTTGCCTTTCGCATTTATTGCAGCACTATGTATGATACTGGTTTATTACTGTACACTATGGACAGAAACGCTTTGGCTGCTATTATGTGTACGAATGGTGTTGGTGACCATTATCTATATAGGTGTGATGAAACTGCTTCATGTCAAGACATTAGAAGACTGTCTGACTTTCATAAAAAACAGTTTCTTGTAAAACCACTTGACTGACAGGAAAGCAAATCTCAGCATTGGGATGGTATTGCTATGAGCAAACAAGCCATGCAAGACACAGAAAAGAGGGTGCTGTGGCTTGTAAGACATGATTTCGTTGATTTCTTTTAGCGCAAGTCCTGACTTTAATGCCAGATGGTAAGTGTTCATCATTCCTATTTCCAAGGCAAAAAGAAATTTTCCTTCCACATCTTTTTCCCTGAAATACACCCATAGTTCCTGATTGGCTTTCAACAGTGATATGATATGTTTTCTGGAAAGCTGGTTGGCAAAAGTGCTTGCAGATGAATCGTCTCTATAATAATAGGTAGCTTCTTTAACATAGGAAACGCTGGTTGCAGCATGAATCAGTCGTGGCGTGAGTGCCAGGTCCTCTGCCATATTAATGCCTTCGACAGAGGTAATGCCATGTTCAATATACAGGCTCCTGCGTATGAGCCGTGCCCAGATATGGGGTAGCAACGTATTTTGGATGAGCATCAGTTTCAGGCAATCATCCTTGCTGTAATGGGGTTCAGCATGGAGAATGGCTGTTCCGTCCTGGAATACCGACGTGTATGAACTTGATA
>Ga0256407_10011210_pt1 | contig 12447 bp, 5 predicted proteins | sample RumenRJG_04DNA_FD_193489 | JGI IMG/M metagenome (GOLD analysis project Ga0256407, IMG submission 193489) | Bovine rumen microbial communities from Lethbridge, Alberta, Canada - RJG_04 | ecosystem: Host-associated > Mammals > Digestive system > Stomach > Rumen | place: Canada: Alberta | collected... | reverse complement strand
CTGGCAGAAGGTCAGAAGCCTATCTCCGGTTTGCCTCCGCGCGGAGAAACGACATCTCCGAACATCCCAACAAAAATTTAAACCAAAATTTGTATATGTTAGAAAAAAGTTGTACCTTTGCAGCGAAATGAAGAGGTGGATATTACATATCGGTTGTTGGGTGTGGCTGGTGATGGCTGCTGTGCCGACACAGGGGATGACATTGGCGGATTCGGTGGCCTCTACTATGCTGCGTTACTGCCATCCGGATGACTATGTTCGTGCGTGCCATCGCTATGGACGCTGGTTGTTAGATGAACAAAACATGCCTGCCGAGGCCATGCAAGTGTTTTTAAAGGGTGCTCATACCGCCACATCGGATTATGTCCGTAAGGGACGTTGCTATGCCAATATCGGATATATCTGCCGCATGACGAACCGTCATGACTTATCTTATGCCATATACCAACGTTCCGCCAACTGTTTTCTGCAAGCCGGAGACTCCACCTTATATTATTATGGGTTGAATAATATGGCTTTTGAAAAGGGACTAATGCAGGATAAGCAAGCAGCGGATAGTATTCTGTCCATCATTTGCACCTATTGTTCAGACAGTGCCGTTCTTACTAAGATATTGGAAACAAAGGCCAGCGCATGTTTATATGCTGAACAATTTGATTCGGTCATATACTATACTACAAAATTGTTTAAAGGTGGTTATCATGATCCGACCGGATATTGTTATGCGTCCGTGGCATTTAACCATTTAGGAATTAAAGATTCTGCTCTCATCTATGCTCAACGAGTAATTGCTACTACAAACGAACCGAGTTATTTGATATCGGCCTATTATATATTGTCTCATAACGATAGTACGTTGAGTGCGGATAGTATTCTCGCTATCACCTCTTTGCGCGCTGATGCACAAAATGAATGGGGCATACATCATGGCAAACTTACGCAAGCGGTTCAACTATTGGAAGATGACCTGAATCGTAAACCGGATTTAACATGGTTATATTCAGTTATCGGTACCATTTTGATTCTTTCCATCGGAATCAGCATCTATATCGTTCGCCGCAAACGTCAGAATCGGTTACTGACGCAGAAAAATGAGACACTATCTCAGAAACAGGAGGAACATCAAGCATATATAGCGGAGAAGTTAGAGGACACATGTCATTATTTGCGCCAACATGCCGATATACGAAAAGAGTTATGCTGGAACGAGTATGATCATATGTGCGACATCGTCAATAAGCAGTTGTTCGGTATCGTAGATAAATTGAAACCTCATAATCTAAAGGTGAAAGAAATACAATTATGCATATTAATTTTAATCGGACTACCGACATCTCAAATAGAGGAAATGCTTCCTTACGCTCATAGCGGCATAGGAAAATTCAAATATAGTACAGCAAAAAAAATAGGCACGAGCACCAAAGAAATGCGAACATTTTTGTGCCATTTACTGATGTAACTCATCACTTTCCATAAAATTCCCAATTGCCAAAAATGCAAGATGCTGAATCACAGCGTTTTGCATTTTTCGTTTTCCCAATTCAAAATTTGGTCACCTCACAAAAATGTTGTACCTTTGCACCGTCAAACGGAAGTGTAAATATAATTAAATATCATTGCCATGAAACGAGTATTACTTTTTATGTCCTTATATATAATATGGGGATACGTATGCAGTAGTTATGCCTCCGAAAGAGGTACAGAGATTCCCCTATCCGTTAGACCCATGATGCAAAATGCATTCATAGGAGGACTTTCTCCATTAGATGATAATAATTCTCCAGGAACATTTCCCATTGACCCCACAAATTTCCACGCCTATGTTTTAGACAACCGATTGACGGTGTTAGGGCCGGCCAATGTAACGGCCAATCTGGTAGTACGGAATGAATACAGTGTCGTTATCGTCAGTACACAATTTGCGGATAGCATCAGTGTCTATCTGCCGACCACAGGGTTGCATTACGTGGAGATAAACAACCAGCTGCTCACCTTAGTCGGGCAGTGGATGAACACAAATACCGAGAACTTCTCCTCCACACTCACTTGGGATATTCGGCATCGTCAGTATTGCTACGACATTACCGTCTTCTTCCCATCGTTTGAAGTGCGAGATACCGCATTGATTGACCCCTTCGCGCAGATAGAAGTGCCTTTTAATTACGTCCTCTATTCCGCCGAAGAGGAAAATCAAAAATTCTCTTATGCCGTCGAGGCCGGCAATCCGGCATTGCCGTTCCTGCCGCTTAATCTGCATATACCCTTCACCGAGGCCATCGACACTTGGATGGATGGTATTGAATACTATGACGAAATTGAGTTGAGTTATCCGTATCTGCCGGCTCAAAATGTCTTGGAGACAGCGAATGATGCACTCTTGCAGTTCAATGAGGAATTTTATGACTGGGGAGAGAACGGAGATTGGGAGCAATCCGTTGTAACCCAACTTTTTGAATATATGGGTTCGGCGGGAATGAATGTGCAGTTCCGTCCGGTGCTTTATGCTCCGCTGACCAATACGATACGTCCGGTACGGAGTATAAGTTTCAAAGTGTGTATTCCCGACAGTACATTCTTTTACGAAATAGACACCGTCGGTTTTCATCCAGAGCGGGCAGACATTATCGACTTTTACGACAACTATCAGCCCTATCGTCCCTTCACCGCCTCTCATAAGGGCAACTACCTTATCATTACCTCCGCTGCCTTTGAGTCCGAGGCAGAATTTTACGCACAGCACAAAACGGAGTGTGGTTATAACGCATGGGTAGAGACGTTCAGCAGCACGAGTACTGCTGCCGATATCCGTCAGTATCTGCGTGAGTCCTGTCTGGACGAAGATTACCGTCCCCGCTATGTCTTAATCATCGGCGAAGGAACAATCATTCCATTTTCTGCCGGAAGCTCCAACGACCCGGATGACCCGCTGACGGATATGTATTATGCCTGTCTGGATAGTGCTTCTATCGCACATGAGACATCGCTTATACCGGATGTGTATGTCGGTCGCTGGCCGGTATCATCATCCGATCAATTGGCCAATATTATGCAGAAGAGTATCGACTACGATGATTATACTGTCCCAAATAGAAGGGTCGCCTTATTCTCCGGGACGGGAAGCGGAGCAGACCGATTTGCAGCGGTTAACCAAAGCGTTCACACGATGATACAGAATGATGTCACTCATGCGAGCAGTATTCTTTATGACGGACGAATGGGGGTGACGGGCGAGGATATAGCAGACGAATTCTTAAACAATGACGATTGGATGATGATTTACAGGGGACATGGCAACCTGTACGAGATTGGCTCTCCATACAACATCGGGGCGTGGAACCTCCCTGAAGAGCAGCCATATTTCAGTTTCGGCATAGCATGCCTGCTCAATTATCCCTCAGGGATCGGAGAGTATTGGGTTAACAATGGTGACAGGGGGTGTTCCTTCTATGGTGCCACCGTAGAAACCTATCGTGAAGATAACAACCAATTGGAGAGAACAATGTTTAATGGGTTGAAGGACCATGTCAATTACACGTTAGGCAAGTTTATCTACCAAGGCCTCGCCAACTATCTTTCCGCACGAGGTCGCGAATTAGAAGCACTGTCCTATGTTCTCTATGGTGATCCTTCATTGTATTTGTATGGCTTGAACACGGCGGGCAATCCCGTCAACTATAAACCGAGACGGTCCGGAGGTAACGAATCGTCCGAATCCATCGAAGCAATCGATGGCGAAAGCAACTATGCCATTTATACCTTGCAAGGAGCGTTACTCTATTCAGCCACCGTACAGGATATCTCACAGATGCGAGACGCCATTCAGCAACTGCCGCAAGGAGTGTATCTGATGACCGCCCCTTCGGACGGCCAGGCTCCCACAACTCAGAAAATAATCGTACAGAAATAATACACCTTAATTTATTATTATATCCTATGAAACTATTTGGTAAATATTTATTGTTCTGCTTATCGGTATTTCCGATAATAGAATGTAACGCTCAGTTTGATCCTTCGGCTCAGGTTCAATTACCTGCATCGGAAGCTCAAGCCTTTGGTGACCTTGGTGCGATTCCTGTGGACTTATACACAGGTCGCGTAAATATTTCCATTCCCATATTCACGGTTCAAAATCAAGAACTTAGTGTGCCCATTTCGCTTTCTTATCATGGCGGTGGCATTAAAGTTACAGATGAGTGCGGTCTTGTTGGGTTGGGGTGGACATTAAATGCCGGAGGTGTAGTCAATCGTATTGTTCGTGGAATGCCGGATGATTTGCAAAATGGTAATGCTGCTGTTGGCTATAATCATTTAGGTATCACGCTAAATAACGGAGCAAGCAATTTTAAAGGTTTTCTAGACCTTATGAAACGCCGAACGGACTTGGAGCAAGCACCAGCCCTAGCATTGCACGATTTAAGGTCGAATAATATAAGTGATGAACGTAGATACTTATACTCTCAAATAAGTTTGTATGGAGAAACATATGATAACGGACAATTTGATTCGTCTCCGGACAATTATTTGTTTAATGTAGCGGGACTTTCCGGGGCATTTGTAATGCCAGAAAATGTCAATGACAATATTGAAGTCCAAACAGATGATGCATGTTCGATAGAAAAAGTTGGCCCAAATAATTTCATGGTACGCAGCATAGATGGAACAAGATACTATTTTGAGGAACAAGAAAGACAAGATTACTGGTACAAGTTGGATTATTCTTGGCTTATGGAGAATTGGGATGCTCTTCCTGAACAGAAATTCATATACACATCCTCATGGTGGCTTAGTAGAATATACTCTGCAAGCAATAATAACATATTCTTCCGCTACAAAACCATCCAACATGCCAATTCTATTTCATCATTATTAGGGTATATAGAAGAATCACGGTCATCATATCCCCCATATGATGCAAAGAAAAGGTGCTTTCACAATAGCATGAGGGCTCTAGATACCATTAGCGCCAAATTATTAGATTCCATCATTTCTCCGCTCCATACGATTGTGTTTGACTACGAGCAACTATCCCCATCAATGAGTCGATTGCCCAAACTGCTTCATATCCGCATATATTCATTAGCCAATGATACTTGTCCACAAGAGAGGTATGACTTTGAATATAGTAATGAGGAGCGACGCAGCAAGTTACTCCGTATTACTCATGTCGGCAAAGACGGAAAAACCAAACACTACGCGTTCGCATATGAAAACGGGCAGTACATCCCGGCTCCTGAAGTAAATGACAAACGGAGAGATATTTGGGGCTATTTTTCTCCTCTATCACATGGAACATTTCCCAATCTTGATAAGAACCTATTTCCTGCTTCATTTAGGGTAATGATGTGCAATTCCGGAACGCGATTCGCTAATGATGCTACAGCCACCAATAATATGTTACAGTCTATACTATATCCTAATGGCTGCAAAGTCAAATTACTATGGGAACCTCATGATTTCTCTGATTTCAGTTATGAGGGGCGTACTGCATATACGGATTATGAGTATCATCATTCTGATACAATTATTACCTATTTGCAGTCTGATACCTTTTCGCTCTGTGGCAAAGAGAATTTTGAGAGATTAACCGCCACCAAACAACTGCAACAAGGAGATGTGCTGACCATTGACATGACCCAATATTATTTCATGTATGATAATTATTTTGGGGACACATACTATGATTGCATCCTAGATTGGAATTGCAATGCATATATTTACGACGACCGTCCTCAATTGACTATCCAGAAAAATGGTCAAACATGGAGAACCTATGACTTATGCGAATATGCCAAGCCGACTGTACCGTTGATACACATAACGACAGATACCACCGCCACATATCAGTTCATTTTATCCAATCCTCGTTCAGCCTTAAGACATGGCAGTTCTGCAACGGCAGAGTGTAATATGTACTATGAAATTTTTAACATGGGTGTTCCGGATGCATCCCCGTATGGTTATATAAATGTAACGATTGAAAGAAATCCTGTTGAATCCATTCATCCTTCGCAAGCGAGAAGCGTTGGAGGGGTTCGCATCAAACAAATCCAATACACTGATGCGAACCAACTCTTATTGACCAAAAACTATGAATATATCAAAGAAGATGGTTCATCCAGTGGCGTTTTAGCCTACCCTGCACGTTTCAGTTCTTATATGTATAACTCGCGTAAAACATGGTTACCGGACGATGAGAAATTTGCGGAGGAAATCTTAATTATGCTTACGTTGCGCTCCAATGCCTTACCATTTGTTCTAAATTCTGATGGACATATTACCTATGGGCGCGTAATAGAGTCTACGCAAGATGGCACCAGACGGCGCAATCAAACCGTATATACGTTTCAAACCTCTGCCGCAATGGGGTATTCCGACTGGAATTTAACCAATCCGAATATTTTATCATATACACCGGCAGATATGTTACAATTAACCTCTACCAAATTCCGTCGCGGGCATTTAATAGAGAAGCAAGAAATAACCGATGAAATAAAAACCACCACATATACATATGATGTCCAAGAAAAACAAAATTTGGATACATTAACCGGTTCTTTAGTTACTCTTGGAGATTATTCTGCATCGGGATTATTGCTCACACCAGATTTCCCATTATACAAAGACATGGCGATAGTTATGTATCACGTAATTCCCTACAACAAACGTATCGCGTCCGTTCAGACCATCGGCACCATAACGAATCAGCGAGAGGCCTACACTTATACAAACAACACCTATTCATCGTCTATATCAGCCAATCTACCTCAAATGCATACAACATGGACGGCAGAAGGGGACACTATTAGAGAACGCTATGAGTATCTGTCCGGAAGCAACAAAATAACAGGTTGCATTACCTCTCGTAATGGTCGTGTAATCGCTGCCTATCGCAATGTATATGATAATCTGCAACGTCTAACGGAACAATATATTGCTCCGTTGGATGTCAGCAATTTACCACTTGAGAATGGAGCTACAGCATCTTCTTTAGCGACGACAAAGACAGCAGAATTCCTCTATGAGAACAACCGACTGGCACAGAAAAAGGACTTGCAAACAGGCATCACAACAACCTATTTGTGGTCCTATAACAACAATTATCCTGTGGCTATCATTGAGAATGCCACTTTACAAGCAGTCAAGAATACTATAGGAACAACTACGATTCAACAAATGCGCTCTGCGAGAGAGCCCGACTCTCAAGTACTCAACTCGTTACGGGCACTATTGCCCTATAGTCATGTCGAAACCATGACATATTTACCGGGTAGTGGAGTGGCAAGTTATACCGACGCTAATGGCTTTTCTACATATTACACGTATGACGGTTTCGGCCAACTCAAGGAGACTTATATCGTTGAGAATGGGCAGAAAAAGATATTGAATCATCAGAATATTCACTGGAGTTATTGATAATTATGAACACTTTGAAACACTTAGTATTATTAGTGGCACTTATTGCTATTCATTGTGTAGCCGTAGCCACAGATTACGTCATTTTATCGGAGGTCATGTACGATACCCCCTTGAACGAAAATCCGGATATATCTCCTCATAACTTCGGAGAGTTTGTTGAGATATATAATGCTCACACAGAAAGTTCTGTCAATCTGCAAGGTTGGCAGTTACAGACCAAGTTTCCTCCACAAAGTTACACATTCCCTGATATGGTTTTACCTCCTCATGCCTTTCTGGTTGTGGCATATGGTACTCCTCGCGAATATAATTTGACATCAGCAACAAATGGTGGATGGACTGACTTTCATGCTATCTATGAATGCTATGTCGAATATGGAGTCGGAATACAAGACACCATGTCTGTGTTGTTTCAGACCTCATTAATCCTGCCAAACGATTCTTGCGAGTTAAGATTAGTTGACGCAAACGGTCACACACGGGATTCTGTACGATATGGAGAAATCGCCTATAGTGGATGCAACAAACATGCACTTAATGGGAGTTGTGGTGATATTAATGCGTGTAGCTGGTGTTCTCTGTATTCGTTGCGACGCATATTAGCAGAATTTGATGTACAGGGATGTGCCTCATCCACTTATCGCATAGGAATGTATTGGCTTGGACATTGCAGTAATGGCGATCCTGCTGATGATGATCCTGATTGGTACTACCATTGTACACCAGGATATGCAGAACGTGCTATAGGTTGTTTACCGTTACCAGAATCAGGTTCTGCTTCACCGGCCATCAACAACTATGTGCAAACAATAACTCCATTGCAAGCAACAGATACTATTCCCGCATACAATCTGACAGAACAAATCCCCAACGCATTAAATACAATAACCTATTATGATGGTCTCGGACGATCGGTTCAGGTGACGCAAAAAAACATTACTCCGACCCAAAAGAACCTTACATCCTTCACGGAGTATAATAGGTTCGGACAAGTCTCAAAAGAATGGTTGCCGGGTATTACCGAAACGGTAGCTAGATACAATCTGCCGGCGTTTAAAGCCATCTCGCAATACACCTACCCAAATGATACTGCCGCACATCAAGATTATCAGTATAGTACTCAAGTCTTGGCAAATGGTGTAACCAGTAATGCTTTAGTGAGCATTCGCAAACCCGGAGACGATATGATTGGACATGTCGCTCGACAAAGCCGAAGCGCGAATAAGGCCAATCAAGTACGTCTTTTCCGCGTTACTGATGATAACGATTTAGTTGCGAATGGGTACTATCCGGCCACGACGCTAGTGTGTGACAGCCTAATTGATGAAGATAACAAGAATGTTGTTCAGTTTAAAGATTTAGCAGGACAAACGATTCTTTCCCGTAAGGCAGGTATTGCAGACACTTACTATGTCTACAACCGAATGGGGCATCTATCCTATATTCTTCCTCCAAATATTGTAGATAGTCTTGCCCTATATGATACTATTCCCATGTCAGATGGCAGACTTCGTCGTTGGGCGTACTGCTATGGCTACGATAATCGCGGGAATCGCAACTACAAACGCTTACCGGGCTGTGAGCCGGTGTGGGCCATCTATGACAAGGCTAATCGTTTGGTATTGGAACAAGATGGTAACATGCGCGATAAAGGAGATGGAACTTGGTGGATGGTTTACACCTACGATTTATTTGGACGCCTATTATATACCTATTATGCGCCCACATCTTGCGTACCGAATGATTTGGAAGGCTTACAACAAGAGTTGGTTACGGCAAGCCGTACTTCGAACATCACATATGGCTATACAAATAATTGGTTCCCATCTCAAATGAAGTTACTGCGCGTATATTACTATGACGATTATACATTTCTTAACCTATTGTCAGCGACTCAACGTGATAGCTTGACATATGCTCCGTTGACCGGCTTCGGAACAAAAGAGGCTTCATCTGTTGGGCGGTTGACAGGGGAACGCATTTATCATTTGGCTTCGGACAGTTACGTGACGCAAGTATATTATTATGATACTCGCGGGCGTATCATGCAAACGCGTGCAACCAATAGTTTGGGTGGGTATAACATGACATGGTATGATTTAGGATTTGCAGATAATGTACTCAAGGAGCTTCATACGCATAGCGATGCTACCGGAGAGACCATTCGTGAGCAATACACCTACTCGTACGACCATGCCAATCGTTTAGTAGACACCCGTTATCAATATCGAAGTGAACCGGAAATAGTACTATCTTCCGAGAGTTATGACGAATTAGGACGTGGTACACAACATCGGACGCATGGCATCATTAACGGATTATCGGTTCATTTTACCGATACAGCCCTATATGAATACAATATCCGTAATCAACTTACCCATATGCAGAAATATGGCTTTGAGGAAAACTTATACTACACAACCCCATCGACTGTACAAGGTTCCAATCCTACCTATTACAACGGAAACATCAGCAGTCGTATTTGGACCTACGGTGTACGCAAAAACGGATACGAATATTTTTACGACAACTTGAATCGACTGAGCTACACGTATGGTATCGTCAACAATCAGTGGGCAGACAATATGTACATGGAGAATTTCTCATATGACAAGCAGGGTAATATTCTTTCCCTATTACGTATGGCTGCAGATAATTATTTCGCACCGGATTTGGATTACATGAATTTTTCCTATAACGGCAATCAGGTAACGAAAATCTCAGACCCATTTACTCCTTCCGGACTGAGCGAAGCTATAGAATATAATGACCTCGCTAATATGCCCAATGAGATGGTTTATGATAAAAATGGTGGGTTAATAGCAGATTTTGACAGAAATATTTGCACCATTCGAAAAAATGTATTATCTTTGCCGGACACAATTCAATTCGTAAACGGCAACCAGATAGTTCACACCTACGATGCCATGGGGCGTAAAGTGCAAACCACATATTACCGCAAGCGTGTTCCCGTTACCTTGAGCCAGGGGAATGTGTTGACTACGTCAATCAATAATACGACAGATTTTATCATCTCATCGGAGCACTACAACGACAATGTCTCATACACTCAGCCGGCAGGATACTCAGCCCCGTATCTGCATCGTGTCAGCAATCCGGAAGGATGTATGTGGTATCTTGGTTCCTATGGCGAACACTATCCGTTGTATTATGTCCGCGATTATCAGGGAACGATCCGTGAGGTGCATATTCTGCCCGAAGGAAATGCGCAGGTTCTTCAGCGGTTGCAATATTATCCCAGCGGCTTGCCGTGGCGGGAGAATGTCGGCATGCAGGAAGATCAACCGTATCGTCATCAAGGAAAGGAGTGGATTGGTAATTTCGGATTGAATGAATACGACAGCGAAGCACGTTGGTATTATCCCGCCATCGCTCGTGCCACCGCTATGGACCCGCACTGCGAGGATTATCCCGATGTCAGTCCATACGCTTGGTGTAATAATAATCCAGTGAGGTTTGTGGATCCAAGTGGAGAGGCTTGGTATGAGGACTCATTAAGTTCCATTCATTGGACAGATTATACTAATCAACAGCAGATGGATGAAGCAGGATTGCTCGGCAGACATCTAGGAGAAGTGGTATTAACCATTAATGGCTTCTATGATGAAAAATTAGGCAGAGGTAATAATCTATGGGGAGGAGGAGCCAAATTAGCAATTGCAACATTATATGGGGCAAGGGGAGAACACGATGTTAGGACATATGACGCATTTACAATGACTTCTGATTTTGCAAGTTATGGTGCCATAGCAAATGGAGAATATACTGTAACTAATCAATCCAATAAAACTGGCCCATTAGGTTCGCATTTTTTGATTAATGACGGAGCGGCCGTAGATTGCTTAAATGGTGTAAATCCAAGCACAATAAACCCCTATAGTTCCACCCAAAAAGACAAGATTTGGATACATCGCTCAAATGCGAACGGAGATATGTTACCACTGGGGGGAGATGGCACGTATCATCCATTATCTACAGGGTGTTTGATTATAGCTCCTTCTCGATACTCTAGAAATGGCAATTTGTCTAAAATCGGTTGGGATCAATTTGTACAACAGGTCGGTAATGTGAACAAGTTTTTACTTAAACTGAATAGGAAATGAAACGTATACTAATTGTTATTACATGTAGTTGGATTTGTTGTTTTTGCTTTGCACAAACTGGTGTCCTTATTGGAGATACTATTGCTATTTATAAAAAGCACAATGATACACAACCTTTTTTTGTGTTACAGAAAACAGCTGTGTCGGATGGACTTCCCTTACACGTCATGGGGGAAGATAATCTGGATTTTTCCTATTACATTGAAGGGCGTATTATAAAAATGCGGAAGAAGATGTCTTTTGTACAATTTAACCCCGTTGGTAAGTGTCCCCAAGATATATACCAATTGAAATCAGGATGGATAAGAAATGAGCATTTAGGGGTTGGGGTTAATTTTCACCCAAACCTTTGTCTTTACGATAAACCAACATATCAGGCACCTTCCCATACTCAAATACTATCACCTAGCACATACATCGGACAAATTATCGGCACACATAACTCGTGGTTAAAAATTAGTTTAATTATAGATGGTACAACAATTCAAGGATGGTTGCCTAAGAATAGTCAATGCACGAATATGTTTTCGATATGCATGGGGAATTAAAACTATTTTTATAATTTAGATAGTTCACACCTACGATGCCATGGGACGAAAAGTGCAAACTACATATTATCACAAGCCATAACCCTCTAAACTCAACAATTATGAAACGCATTGTGATTATTATGGGGTTTGTCCTCATGGGATGTGGTTTAATGAGGGCAGAGAACGATACAACACTTTGGATTAACCATGTCATTCAAGTTGTAGATAGTGCGATTCCGGTAACAGTGTAGCCTTCTGACTGGATAGGCGAATGGACTGTAGACGAATGGCGCCTGGCAGAGTGGATGCCACGTCCGGAGAAATGTGCATATTGGCATAGCCCGAATGATGTGGCCGTTGTTGATGAGACAAGTTTT
>Ga0256407_10011207_pt1 | contig 12448 bp, 9 predicted proteins | sample RumenRJG_04DNA_FD_193489 | JGI IMG/M metagenome (GOLD analysis project Ga0256407, IMG submission 193489) | Bovine rumen microbial communities from Lethbridge, Alberta, Canada - RJG_04 | ecosystem: Host-associated > Mammals > Digestive system > Stomach > Rumen | place: Canada: Alberta | collected... | reverse complement strand
CCAAAAGTGTGAGGCGACGAGATTCGAGGTTAGCCTTGACTTCGGCCACCTTCTGGTCGATTTCGGCAGAGCTCAAGTTGCTGCGGCCTTCGAGAGCGTCGAGTTCACGGGTGAGTTCAGCAACGCGGAGCGTGAGGTCCGGACGGTTGATAACCACGATAGTGTCGCCCGGCTTGACTTCCTGACCCGGAACTACGTAAATCTTGACGATTTCGGTCGGAGACGGGAGGCTGATAATCGTTTCGCTAGATTCAGCAATGCCACGGAACATGGCGGCCTTGCCCTGGTAGATAAAGCCAAGCATCACGGCAAAGAGCACACAGAGAATCCAAGCAATAGAAAGCTTGTGGGTATAGACGTAGGCGACACCCGCATTGTTCTTGTGGGTATTCCAGAAATTGTCGAGAAGATCTTCGAGCTTATTCATTTTTCAAACCTCCTTACATTTCCGTCGTTGCGTCTTGCATCATGAACTGGACATCCGAAATACCTTCGATCTTCGAAAGCATCGTGAGGATTTCGGCAGCAGGCTTCGTTGCGCGGAGGCGGATCTGGTAGGCGACATCCAAGCGGGCACCGCCATCGACTTCGCGCATCGTGATCAAAATAAACGTCTTTAAGTTGCCCTTCATGATATCTTCAATCTGGCCACGGACTTTCGGTTCGTTCGGGAGGGCAAAGCGGAGCATGCCGTCAAAGAAGTGCTTGGTGCCAAGACCTGTGCGAGAGAGGAGGAATGCGACACAGCTAAAAGCGATCGTACCGCCGACAGCAGCACCCCAGGCGTAAACACCACAACCGATACCGGCGCCGAGAGCGGCGAAGATGAACATGATATCTCGCGGATCCTTGAAGCTCGTACGGAAGCGGACGACCGAGAGAGCACCCATCATGCCAAGACCACGACCAACGTTATCGCCGATAGCCTGCATCACCATGGCAGCGACCACAGCGCTGAGCACGATGCCCTGCACAAAGTTTCGCGAGTACGAAAGTCCGAGGAAGGTCTTTTCGTAGGTCCATGCAATTGTCGAAGAGAGGACGAATGCGAGGATCAAGGTGTATGCAAGCGTAATAATCGTTGCGTTTGTTGAGCTGGACTGGACAGCAAGAAGGTCAAGCATAATAACTCCGTTAATTAATTCTTTTTTTCGCCTGTTCACCCAAAATCTACTTAAAAACAGGCTTTTCACACTCGCTTTTTTGTAAATAATGGACTAACAAAAAAAATACAATCCGCTTTTTTATTTCGGATTTGGGCGAAAATCACCCATTTTTCTTATTCCAGGCCGTATAACCCACGCTAAAAATAATAAAACTAGTTTTTTCAATTCTGAAAAAAATAATTACACGTTGGTTACTCTAACAACGCATTGTAGAAGTCGCAACGTATGTTTATTTTCGGAAACAGAAACGTCTTTACGGAGCGAAGGCATTTGCTTTGGAGCATTTCTTTAACAAAAATTTACAAGTCATTTTTGGGGTAAAAAAAATACACGCGCCCGTATGTAAAAACAATGTAACGTTTTTTTTTCAAAACGGCCTAGTATTTTCATATCATGCATTATAAATTTATTAGAAACGCGTTATTAAAAATACTTTATCTCAATTATTTTATTTCTCACACTTGCAGCAAGTTGCGTTTGGGCAAATCAAACCGTTCAGTTGCTAAGTCAAAGGCATCGCACGGAATGGAACCGAGTTGAATACCGAATTTCATTAACGAATACATCTTCGTATTCCCTCATAGGAGGAAACCATCATGATTAAGAAAATGATATATGCGCTTGTAATAGTATTAAGCCTTACCTTTTTCGCTTGTAGCGATGAGAATCCCTCCGACATTTTCACAAATCCACCAAACGATGAATCATCTAGTTCCATCTTTGTAGAATCGTCATCTTCAGAAGAATTTGGATTATCATCGTCTTCATTCGACATATTCTCCAGCAGTTCCGAAATAAGTTCTTCCACTTGGGCACCATATTCATATGGCGAATTAATCGATGAACGTGATGGACAAGTATATAAAACAATCAAGATTGGTGAACAAACGTGGATGGCAGAAAATCTGAATTACGCTTATTTACAACCAACCTCAACAAAAGATTCTTCTAGTGAATGCTATAACAATGAACTAGACAACTGCTCAAAGTTCGGACGACTTTATTTATGGTCTGCAGCAATGGACAGCGCCGGAATCTTTAGCTTAGATGGGAAAGGATGTGGAAAAGGCAGCGGTTCATGCAAAGCCCAGCCTGCCAAAGGGGTTCGAGGTGTATGCCCCGAAAATTGGCACATACCAACAGAATCGGATATGAACAATTACATAAACTACGCCAACTCATCCCAAGAAGCCATCAATTCAGTGAGATATTACTGGTTCGATAGATTTATACAACTAGACTATACAAAACCAAATATTAACCAAAAATACGCTTTTCTATGGTCTTCGGTAGATTTGTATGGCGAAAAATTTAACGAAAACAGCATAAAAGTAATAGACTTCACAGACATCGACAAACTTGTTGGAACAGATTTATCCTATAGAGCCGATTCGCATGCTATCCGTTGTGTCAAAGACGAAGATACAATTCACATAGAACATGGCGAACTAAAAGACGAGCGCGATGGTCAAGTCTACAAGACCGTAAAAATCGGTGACCAATGGTGGATGGCAGAAAACCTGAACTATGCCTATCCACATACATTTGGCGATTTGGATTCGACCAGCTGGTGCTACAACAACGAGTCCGACAATTGTGCAAAATACGGCAGGCTATACATATGGGAAGCAACAATGGATTGCAACGCATTTGAACACACGGATAATTACTATGATTACTATTCTTTTTGCACCGAACAGGTTTACAAAACAGAAGAATCTTTTAATTTCTATCGCGGAATCTGCCCTGAAAATTGGCATATTCCATCGCATGACGAATGGGCTTTGCTAAAAAGTACAGTAAACAACTTTGCAACAGATTTAAAATCGACTGATGATTGGCGCGATGACGGAAACGGTAGCGACATCCTGGGATTCAGCGCCCTCCCTGCTGGGGGATGTAAAGCATCTTCTAGCAATAAATGTTTTGAAGCCGGACAAAAAACATGCTTTTGGACAACCAGACAAATAGACCGCACCATACATGATATTGCCCCAATAACTTGGAACGATTATTTCTGGACAAGCATTTTCTGTCTTACAGCAACCAGCAAGGATATTTTTAACGATGTAATCGATAAATTTGATTATGCTCTTTCCGTCCGTTGTGTGAAGGACCAATAGAGTAAAGTCCTCGCGGTTGCGAGGACTTCTTGGATTAGGAGTGTAGTGTAAAAGGAACTTTTAAAGGCTGTTTTTATTGAACAGCGTGTAGCCGCGAACAAGTCCATCTTGGAAAAAGCGAACAATGTAATTGCCGTTTTTGAGGCCTGCAATATCGACGTTAAACTCGTTTGCGCCGGCGGGGAGCATTTGCGTGAGTTTCAGGCGCCCATCCATGGAATAAATTTTCACGTTCATCGTGCGGGCAAGAACGCTCGGAGATGCGATTTGGAGCGTTTGCGATGTTGCACGTACACGGAGTCCCTGTTTTACGGCTGCAACCGGCTTGATGCTTATCGGAGGATCTTCTACGACGGGCTTTGGCTTGTTGCGAAGGAGGCGTACGCCAAAGATACCGCCCACCATACCCGAGCTTGCCGTAAACGAGATGCGCACAATCTTTTTGCCCTTGATCATCTTGTCTGGAATCGGGTATGTGACGTTTACAAATTCATCCTTTTTCCAGCGGTTCGAAATCGTTTCGGTCGTGAGCTTTTCGCCGTCAATCGTGATGTCGAATGTGCGGGTGCAACCTTCGTTACCCCAGTAACGCACCATGAGGCTCAGGGAATCTTCGCTGTTCGTCTCGAATTCGTAGCTGATGAGGCCGCCATCGCCGCCAGAGCACTTGCCCGCGTCGCGATAGAATTCGCCTTGGTGCGTGCCCGAAGTAGAATTTTCGATTTTCATCTTGTGATCGACTTCTGGCTGCTGCTCGCCTGGAGCAACTTTATCGACAGTCTTTTCGTCAAGCGCCAAAGCTTCTTTTTGCTCCTTTTCAAGGCGGTCAAGAATCGAGGGGTCCGTAAGCACCATCCAATACATCATGTAACGGGCATCGTGAACTTCGTAGAACGGCTGCAAAAGCAGGTTCGCGTCCTTTTGCTTCGCAAAGAGATAAGGCGCCTTGAAGTGCAGCGGTTCGCCCTTCACCGGCTCCACCTTCGACGGGATATCCTCTTTTTTGCTCGCGAGCATCGGCGCCTGATCAAGCGATTCCAGCGCTCCGGACGCGATATGACTCCAGCGTCCATCATCAGCAACAAGACCGTTCAAGTTCGCCGTCCCCGTCTTTGCAGAGAGCACGATCGGACCGTGCAAAAGCGCCACGTAATCGGTCACGCCAGGCAAGTCTTCAACGTGCGTGTACATCGGGTAAAGCACTTCGACGACATCGCCCGATTTCCAAGATTTACCCGCAGAAACGTAGCTCGACGGTGTCGATTTTTTCACGACGGTATCGCCATTGACGATGACCTTGAATTCACCTTCCTTGACCCAGTACGGGTGGCGAATCTGCATATCAAATTCCCCGCTGCCGGTAATCGTGAACTTAGAACTTTCGCCCTTCGGGAAGGCGGTTTCCTGCTTGATTTTCACGCTCTTGTCTTTCCAATTCAAGATGGAAGCGGCAAAGAGGTTCACGTAAAGCGAGTTGTCATCTTTCGTGTAAATAAATTGATTGTACTTGGCCGGATTTTCCATGCCCGAGCCTACGCAGCACCACATGCCCGCATTAACCTTGGAATAAACGCGGTAATGGCGCGGACGAGCCGGCGTGAAGTAGACATAGCCGCCATGCGTCGGATGAATCGTCGAAAGGATATGGTTGAAAAGGGCGCGTTCATAGAAGTCGGAATAATGTGCATCGTGCTTGATGTTGAACAAGCGCTCTGTCAACTTGAGCATGTTGTACGTATTGCAAGATTCCGGTCCTTCACGTTCTTCGATGAATTTTTTGTGATTGTTGAGCGCCGGAAAATGTTCCGAAATGCTGTTGCCGCCAATCGCGATACTGCGTTTGTTCACGACCGTCTGCCAGAAGAAATCGGAGCCCTTCTGGTACTTTTCATCGCCCGAGAGTTCCGCAATTCGCGCAAAGCCCACAACCTTCGGCACCTGCGTATTCGCATGGACGTTCGTCAAGTTGTCATTGCCCTGCGACATCGGATTCAAAAGCCATTGGTGCGACCACTTCTTGGCGGCATTCAGGTACTTTTCGTCTTTCGTGAGCTTGTAAGCGTCAGCGTAAACTTCAGGCATGCCGCCGTGTTCCGTGCCGAGCATCTGTTGCATCTTGGAATCGTTCAGGCCGTTCGTAATCGAGATGCCCCAGTCGCAAAGTGCCAAGAACATCGTCTTTGCCTGCTCGTAGCCCGCATAAACGTAAGCATCACGCAAGCCCGCATAAAGCTTGTGGATATTGTACCACGGTACCCAATAGCCGTTCTGTGCGCCGGCATCGCCGTTTTTCATCTTGAGCCACATAGATTTGCCGTTCGGCACACCGCTGATATAGCCCTTGAAATTGTTGTCCTTGGAATTCTGGTCCTGAATCGTCTTGAGTTCTTTCAAGATGTATTCGAGACGCTCCTTGACCTGGACGTCATCATTGTCGGCATAATGCATCGCGAGTGCGCTCAAGTAATGCCCAAGCACATGGCCATCGAGACCCGCCCAGTTCGGGAACTTGCTCGCCTTCGGCTTCATGCCCGCTTCTTCGTAAAAAGGCGCAAGCAAGCGGTCCACATCGTAACTGAGGAGCGTTTCGACATTCAAGTCTTGACGTTCCTTCAAAACACCATCCAAAAGCTGCACATCCGACAATGCAAACATGTCGGGGTAAAGCACATCCTGTGAAAATCCGGGACCGCACACAAGCCCCGTCAGCGCGAGAGCCGTGCGAAAATGTTTACCAAACCATCCTAACTTCATAAGAGCCACCTTTTTTTGCGACTTCATCTTTTTTGTCATAAAGGAGATGCCTGCTCGGCGGCAGGCATGACAAGTTCAAAGAAAAAGTACCGTCTCTGCTTAGAAAATAGATTGCAGAGTGGGCGTTAGGAATGGGAATAAATCAATTAGTTTTGCTGATTTGACAAAGGACTAAATTCCAAAAGAATCAATATGGACGCCACTTTCACCGCAATTGACTTTGGATTCATCGGTAAAATCGTCCAAAAGGGTGTCGAACACGGCCGACTCGTCAAAATAGGCGCAATAGGCTTCGAGGGTTCCGCTTTCGTCGCAGGCGCCACTAAATTCATCACTTGCATTTTGGAGCAAGCAAAGATTTTTGAACTGTTCGAAAAGCCCATCGCAGCCGCTGCCAAAATTCTCAAGTTTTATACTTCTTTCCATGCGGTTATTCCGCCCAAGCTTAAACTGGGACAAATATTTTTTTTCGCCAATTTCACAAGATGCCGAGGCGCCCTTTTCTTCGGAGTACACATCTATTTGACCCTTATTTTTTTCGACATTTCCCTTTGATTCTTCGACAATTGTATATGTCGCCGAAATCCCGCATTCAAAACTGACGCTCAGCATTTTTTCATCTTTATTCACGACACTCTTGTATTTCACAACAAAAATTTCACCAACAGACGAACTACTACCCAAACTGCTATTTGAGTCAGAGCTATCATACACAGAGCTACTTGAAACCTTGTCGCCTTGCGCTATTCCCGGACTTGCATTGGGGTCCACCGTTCCAGTGGCGTAATTATCACTAGAGCAAGCAACAAGAACAAGTAAAGGAAGGACTATTAAATAGAGATTCTTAAGCACGGCCGTTACCTGTTATTTTGTCTGTGAGTGGAAAGAACTGAAAATTGATTCGGCAAACCTGATTATAGTTTCCGCACTCGTTAGCAATGGCTACAGCCTTCTTGCAACAAGCCTTTATTTCTTCGACTATTTTATTATACGCATCCTGGTCGACGCTAAGCGTTGCACCATTAAAAAAACGTTCATTCGCTGTATAACGATCAACAGCCCGGGCCGCCATAATGGCCATTTCCTTGTGCATCGCACGGATGGCGATTGGGAGAGCGTCCTTGGAACCAATGACAGTCTGTTCCGTCTGCACATAGTTTTTTTCGCCTTCCTTTTTCAGGAATCCCGCCTTCACAAGAAATTCCAAAACATCGCGGACTTCTTCAGCAGAGACGTACTCCTTGCATTCTTCAGCAAGGTCACGGGGGGTCGCCCCAGGCATTAGCGGAGCAAGTTCTCTAATAACGGGGTATTTCCAGGATTCATAATACTGAAACGCTTCCTTGTCAACAACACGAACCTGGTGTTCTAACGCGATCCGCTGCATTTCAAGAAGAGCCGCTCTCTGGACTTCACTGTTTTCTGCATTGCCCAAAACTACAAGCTGGTAAAAAAATTGCTCTTCGTAATCAACAAGCCCCATCGACTTGGCAACTTGACACGCCTTAACCTTGCTGAGCTTGCTCTGCCCCATGGCAACAAGCTTTAAAAAATTGGGCGAAGAAAAGCCTGCGTTCCCGCAAAATTCACGCCACGAAAAAGATCCTAGACGTTTGCGCTCGTCGTAGTAATCCTGCAAATAGAGGTGGTAATCGCGGTACTCGAAAATCGACTTCATGGATTTTAAAATAAATTTTTACAATACAGAAGTCAACATCTGTATTATACAGAAAATCTTATTTTGCAGCCAGGATAGCAACTTTTTTGAGTTTTTGAATATTGCAAAGTCTATATTATACAAAGCGTATAATAACGGAAATAAAGGTTTCCGTCACTACGAGAAAGCCCCGGCGCAAAGGCCGGGGCGATTTCAATAAAATCACGCGAGCAAGGTGATTAGCGGACCTGGACTTGCAAGACGCTATTTTTGCACTTGGCAATGTAGTTGCCTTGGCGAAGGCTGTTCTGCTGCATTTGGGCCCGCCCGGCGGACACGTTATTCGTGAAGCGGACGAGATTTCCGTTCATATCGAACAGCATAATCTTGCCGGAGCCGTAAAGCGTGTTGCCGTCGCGGTGGAGTTTCACCGGATCCCTAACAAGGACGGTCGGCAAAGCAGTTGTCGCCGAGCTGGAGGATTCCGGCTGCACAGCGGAACTGCTGGACTGCGAAACGACGCTAGAACTAGACTGCGTTTCCGAGCCGCCATTGATAAAGTCCTCAACATGCGTGACACCATTGTTCACGTAATTGCCGAGATTGTAAACGCTGCGCATGGCGTTGATAACGTCCGTTTCGAGAACCTTCCCCACCGGCGATGATTGACGGCGGATGTAGGCCATATTGTCATAGTTGCTGTTGCTTTCGTTGCCCATGTCCCAAAGAATCGGGGTGAGCCCGTACTGCTTGGCGGCAGAGACCACGTCTTTATGCCACTGTACGCGACCCTGCTTGTGGAGATTCAAATCGGAGCCGCTCAATTCTGGTGTGCGGATGTTCGCACCGAATTCGCCGACAACGACCGGGTAACCCTTATCGACGTAATTCGTCTTCATCTTGGCGAACTGTTCCTGCGGATGCACGATACTTCCGAGCTTGGAATCGACCGCACCTCCCCAGGCGTTGTAACCGGCATTGCGCTTGGGTTCGCTCGCCTTGGTGTAGTCGCCGTAATAGTACTGCGGCTGAATCGGTTCGCTGGCGCCCCAGTCCTGTTGGCTCGTCATAAGCGTGTACTGGTACGGATCGTAGTAGTGCACTTCGAACATCAGGCGACCTTCGACCTTGTCTTTCGGGAAGGTGCTGACCGGAGCGCTTTTGACCGACTTGTCAATGTCGGTATTGAGGCCCTGGATAATCAAGGTTCGGGTTTCGTTGTTGCCGCCCGTAGCGCGGACTGCATCAATAAAAGTCTGATAGTAGTGCATCAACGTGCTGACGTGTTGCGCAGTCCAAGTGTTCACATTCGGGCCAGGCTCGTTTGCGCCCGCGAAGAGCAAGCGTTCATTGTAGTTCTTAAACTTGTTCGCAATTTGCGTCCAGTAAGTCTTCATCTTGTTGTCGATGTTGCTATTGACGCTCGTGCCGATGTTGCTCTGGAACCAACCACCTTCACCTTCGTGGTGGATGTTCAAAATCGTGTAGAGACCCGCGCGCATGGCGTAATCGACAACCGTCTTCACGGAATCAAGCCAAGTTTCGGTGACCTTGCCACCGCTAGTGTGACTGTCCCAAGCGCAAGGAATACGCACCGTGTTGAAGCCCGCCGCCTTCACGGAATCCAGCAAAGCCTGAGTCGGGAAAGGGTTGCCCCATAAAGTCGGGTTGTTCGGCACTTCCATCGAGTTACCGACATTGAAGCCCATGCCCATCTTGGCTTGAACATCTTTTGCAGTCGGAAGCGTCGCTGCAGAAACGGAGCCTGCTAAAAACGCAACGCCACAAGTGATTCTGAAAATTTTAGACCAAACCATAACATCTCCTTAAATACCCCCACTATGAATATAATCAAAAGATTCGCAAAAAGACGATGTCACAAAAAAGGAAGAATTGACAAAAAGGAACGGAGGTAGAAAATACAGGAAAAATTCAAATATTCAGCAGCCCTGAATCAAAATTCTAAAATAAGTCGGTTTACCGTTAATAGCCAAATCCCGATCATCATCCCCCTTGCGGAACTTGATGATTTTGAATTGGTTTGGATTGAATTTATGAAGGAATGTTATGGGAACGCCCATAATTCCCTTATAATCCACAGGGATATCTTGTGTTTTATTCACATTAATCGCATCATAATTGTCAAAACGAGGATAATCGCGTTCATTACCGTTGTATTCCTTAGTCAATGGAATAAACTCATGTCTTTGCGCATTATCGAGATTTGTAAGCCACATACAATTATTGGGAGATACGATTCTTTCACCTAAATCATTTATTTTCGTTTCAAGACCATAGAGTTCATAATGTTTGGGAACGATAAAACCAGATATACCTCGTCCCATGTTTACACCCATCCAAACCTTATTTTCCTTTATCAAAGCAAAAACCTCTTTATAGGTAATCGCATTGATATTACTAATAACCAAAAACTTTTTTTTGAATTTATCTAACTGTGAAATAAAGTCCCTAAACAACGAAAATGGAGGATTTGTAACGACAACATCCGATTTTTTTAAAAGATCTATACTTTCTTTACTACGAAAATCACCATCACCTTCAAAATAAGTCACATCTTTCAATGATGGACGTTTTTTTTCTATCCCCGTATATTCATAGTAAAATGCGGATTTCGATTTCAAAGATTCTTCGAAATCGACTTTTTTGTAACACGCACAAATAACCTTTTTCAGGCCCAATGATTTAAAATTTTCTACAAAATATTTGTAAAAATTACTAATTCGAGCATCATCACAATTGCAAAAAACAGTTTTATTCTTAAAATGCTTCTTATAATACTGCAATTCCCTCTCAATATCTGAAAGTTGAGTATAGAATTCATCTTTTTTGTTAATCTTAGCTTTATCCAACAAGGAATGATCAATTTTTCGAACCATACAGAACCCTCTAATTCGATTTCGTCAATTGATTAAACAAGTCTCGTCCAAGCATTTTCAAAGATGTTTTCGCAACATCAAGCATAATCTTAATTTCATCTTTGATGCTCCAACGTCGACCATCACCTTGAGTGAAGAGAGATGCAGTCTGAAGCATAACACAAGCATCACCAATTTGAATCATTTTATTTTTACAAAGATTTTTATTGATAGGCATTCCATAATTCGCAGCGGTCAAACGATCAAGCCTATTAATAGCACCCGAATTGTAAGTCAAGGTAACAGACCTTCCATCAGGTCTGGTCACAACAACATCCTGTGTTAAAAAGTTAGATCCCTCCAAAAATAGAACATATGGGAAATACGCTTCGTCCAACATATAATTTGCAATTTCAGATATATTCTTATGAGCACGTTCAATCGCATTCCCCGCATTCATTATATCTTGATCATTTTTCGTACCTACTAATTTACCTTGTTTTATATTCTCAATATCTTTTCCTTGACGTTTTGCCTCAGAAACCAAAACGACACGCCATTTTCCATTATCATCCTTAACTTCAATAATACCACCATCAGGTTTAATGCTAGAATCTTCAACAAAAAGAGTTTGACCTAATTCACTATCAATTTTTTGAAGAGCTTCGTTTATTTCCTTTTTAGAAATACTCTTTCGATACCGGAAAAGAAGTTGCGGATAATCCTTTTCTAGAAGCTGCATTGCGATAAGGGATAAATCAGAAACATCCATATCATGATACTTTGCTTCATCTCCAAAAATGCCAACAGCACCTTTGGAATCTTTATGCTGGTCAGTCAAACGTCCCGATTGATTCTTCTTCGCCATAAATGATTTCCGTTCCTACTATCTCTCTCAAATATACATTTAATTCTTGACAGTAAAATGACAAAAAGGACGGTTATGAAACCGTCCTCTTTTTGCATAATGCGATTCAAGATTTAACTGGATGGGGCAAGCCCCAACTCCTTGGCTCGGTCATGCCCATGCAAGCATGGTCGCGACGCTCGCCTTCTGAGTTGTCTTCGCTTTGCTCAGGAGACGAGACTCGCGAAGGATATCACCAATTATTTCTTCAAGAATTCATTAATTCCCGCAGCGGCTCTGCGTCCTTCGCCCATAGCGAGGATCACGGTTGCTGCGCCGAGCACGATGTCACCACCGGCGTAGACCTTCTCCATGAAGGTCTTGTTGGCGGTTGCATCTTCGAGAAGGATGTGACCCTTCTTGTCGACGGAGAGTTCCGGCGTGGTGTTGCTGATAAGCGGGTTGGAACCGTTACCGATAGCAACGAGCACGGTGTCGCATTCGATTTCGAAGCTTGCGCCTTCGACCTTGACCGGACGCGGACGGCCCTTTTCGTCGGGTTCGCCGAGTTCGTACTTGTCGACGAGCATGCCACGGACGTGACCGGCTTCGTCACCAAGAATCTTGGCCGGGTTCTGCAAAACGCAGAATTCGACACCTTCTTCCTGAGCGTGGAGAACTTCTTCCTTACGGGCCGGAAGTTCGTTCATGCTACGACGGTAAATGATGCGGACCTTTTCTGCACCGAGGCGGAGAGCCATACGGGCAGCGTCCATAGCGACGTTACCACCACCGAGGACGACAACGTTCTTGCCCGGCCACATCGGCGTATCGGCATTTTCCTTGTCGTAGGCGCGCATGAGGTTTGCGCGGGTGAGGTATTCGTTAGCAGCGAACACACCGACGAGGTTTTCACCTTCGATGTTCATGAACAACGGAAGACCAGCACCAGTACCGACGAACACAGCGTCAAAGCCATCCTTTTCGATGAGGTCCTTGAGCTTGCGGGTACGGCCAATCACAAA
>Ga0256407_10011206_pt1 | contig 12448 bp, 9 predicted proteins | sample RumenRJG_04DNA_FD_193489 | JGI IMG/M metagenome (GOLD analysis project Ga0256407, IMG submission 193489) | Bovine rumen microbial communities from Lethbridge, Alberta, Canada - RJG_04 | ecosystem: Host-associated > Mammals > Digestive system > Stomach > Rumen | place: Canada: Alberta | collected... | reverse complement strand
CTTCTCAATTCTCACAGAAAAGTACGGATATCGTCTTTGAACCTGGTCAACAAAACGCTCAACAAAATGCCGTCAAGAAACCATTGCTATTTCACCCGCCGCCCCCGTATAATGATTCAGACTTTAATCTGAAGCAAAAGCAGACTGCACGGGCGCAATCTGCGATATGTACAATCAGGACTTTGAGGAGAGATTTTTTATGGAAACCACATGGAATCCGGATAACGTCCCCGTTGATGATTCGCTTCTTGAAAAAGTGAATCCTGTGTTCAATACGGCCAGGATGACGCTGTTTCAGTTAGCCGCAAACGGCAACACGGAAGCGGCGGAGTTGGCGAAAAGCATGGGGCTTACAATGGAGGAGACACAGAACAGCACCAACACCAAAGCGTCACCGGAGCAGGTACTGGGCGGCACGATCATGCTGGAAACCCGTTACTGCACAATGACCCGTCTGGTGGAGGAATCCAGCTATACGCCTGTGGATATGCCCTGCGGGTATACACCGAGAGCGATTATATTTGCAAGACAGGGGCTGCCCTATTACGGTCTGGATCTTCCGGTGGTCATTCGGGAAATCTCGGACAAAATCACTGAGCTGCTCCCTCCGGAGCAGAGAGAGATCGTCCACTACCGGGAGGTAGACGCAACCAACTATGACTCTCTGGAAGATGCGCTGGAGGACATTGACGGACCTGTCTGCATCACAACGGAGGGGCTGCTGATGTACTTTACCGATTCGGAAGCCGGGGCCCTGTGCGATAACATCTGCCGCATATTGGAGAAGAAGGGCGGCTGCTGGTACACGGCGGACGTGGAAAGTGCCCTTCAGTATGTCATGGTCATGCGCGCGCTGGTGGGTGACCGCTTCATGGAGATCATGGCAAACTCAGTGCAGCAGACCAGGGACAAGTCGGACGTTGAGATCGGCAAAAACTCGCTGATCGCCACTCCGGCAGATATGGCAGGCAGCATCCAAAACGCCATGGCTTTTCTTGCAGAGCACGGCTTGAAAGCCGAGCGTGTAAATGTCGGTGAAAACATGCCGAAGCTGAATTCTCTGGACAGGGTCAGCGCGGAACAAGCTGCTGCAGTGCTTGAGGGCATGAAGCAATGCGCTTTCTGGAAAATCACCCCAAGCGGGAAGGATGTGGAACTTCCGTCCGCTGAAGCGGCGGATTTTCATGTCGACTCTTCCATTCAGGCGGGCACCCTGTCTCTTGCGCTGACGGGACGGCTCGATACGATCACTGCGCCGGGTCTGCTGTCCTTCTTTGAAAAGATTAAGACTGAGCAGGAAATAGACGCCGTGCAGGTGGATTGCAGCCGCCTCGACTATATCTCTTCCGCCGGTCTTCGCGCCCTGCTGATCATGCACAAGGCCTGCAGGGGCGGGGTTTCGCTTCACGGCGAGAACGAGGCTGTGACGGAAATCATAGAGCAGACGGGCTTCGATTCCATTTTCCACTGATCTGCCGATAAGGCTTCGCAGCTTAAACAGCTTATAACGGGGTAGAGGCGGCCACGCCGACCTCTGCCCCCCCCGACCGGACCGCGTCCGCCGCAAGGCGGAAAATACATTGCGCTAGTCATGTCATATTCAAGACTCGCTCGCGGGTCTTGCGCGCGTATCCCACGGTTGAAGTCACGGGTATTGCGCGATGAAGAATAAACCGGTGCAGCTTCCCAATCAGGAGATTGCACCGGTTCTTTAAGCTATATCACAATCTTCAATTGTCCCGAAAGTCCCCTGGCACCTAGCCGCCTGCTATATATTCTGTCTTTGTAAGGGCCTTCTTTCTCACTTTGCCCACGTGTGCGGCTTGTGTTCCATCCTCCATCGGATACAGGATTCAAGAAACTGGATGTACCCCTCATCCTTGCACATCCCTTTTCCCGGTGTATCTGACAATTTTGCAACTGCCTGCCCGTTGCAGGCAGTCGTCTTCATGACTATGTTCAGCGCCGGTACTTCTGTGTCATTGGACAGGTATGTGCCGATTCCAAACGCAACCTTAGCCCTGCCGCGGAAATAGCTGTTTATAGCATCAGCTTTTTCAAAATTCAGGCTGTCAGAAAACAGCAGGGTCTTGGTCTTTGCGTCGATTCCCAAAGACTCATAATGGGAGAGCATCTTCTCTCCCCATTCATACGGGTCGCCGGAATCATGCCGTGTGCCGGAAAACAGAGTGGCAAAAGTAAGGTCAAAATCACGCAGGAAGCAATCTGTTGTGATTGTGTCCGTAAGCGCAATTCCGTTCAGGACACCGTATTCCTTCACCCATGCGTTCAGCGCATAATGGTTGGAATACGCGGGATTATGACTGTGGTGTCCCTGTCCGACGCACATGATCCACTCATGTGCCATCGTTCCGACCGGAACAAGGCCATATTTCTTTGCAAGGAATACATTGGATGTTCCGATAAAATCAGAACTGCCGAGGTCCGCCTCTTTCAGGCGCCTGACCACAAGATCCTGCGCTTCCGAGGAAAGCCTGCGGCGGAGCCCAAATTCACTGAACGTTCCGATGCACAGTTCATCTCTTTGCAGCCATCCGATCTTCTCTTCGAGCCTTTCCTTGAAGTCCGCGAACAGACTGTCGTAACCATGTGCCATGCGGAAGTATACCTCGTTCACAATGGCAAGAACCGGGATCTCATACATGGACGTATTGAGCCAGGTTCCTCTGGTTTCAATGGAAAGCCCGCATTCCGCATCATCCGTGATCTCGAAATCTTCGAACCTGGGCTTCCAGAGACGGAGAAAATCGACATAGGAACCTTTGATCCAGCGGATCTTGTCAATATAGGCCAGTTCGTCCTCTGTAAACCGCAAATTGCAGTAAACCTGAATCTGCTGACGAATCTCACGTACCATCTCAGGAGTAAAATGCACGTCTTTATTTCTGCACTTAAAGGTCCATGTCGTTTTGTATCTGCTGAAATAATGGTATATTGCCTGCCCCATGGACAGTTTGTAGGCATCTGTTTCCAGCAATGACGTGATGATCTGATGAAGTATCATTCGATTTTTCTCCTTTCTCTGCTATTCCTGCTCTGTAATCGGCACCAGTGGATTCAGCACTGACGATTTATCCCCATATCTGATTTTTCAAAAAACTGTAATGGAAAGTTCTCCTATGCCCCATTTGCTTTCTATATTAACAAATTTTTTTAAGTAAATCGACTGCAATAAAGGATTTTCCACACGGACATTTCCAGCAGATCCGCACCGCAGTAACTGCGGATGAGGCGCCCAGACCGGAAACAGGCAGGGCATTTCAAGAGCATCCATGGCCCTGGCTGCTGTCGGCATCGCTATATCACTTCCTACACTGTAGATAAAATCTACTGACTCGCGCTCCGCATATGCGATTACACCCGGAACATCCGTGATATTAACCTGTTCAAAATGATCCAGCAGCGGGATGCCGGGATCCGTGTCACTATAACTGCATCCCAGAACTTCCATGCCCATCCGCTTACAATACCGGATCAGATCGATCTGAGCATTTCCTGCCCCTAGGATCAGAATCTTTTTTTCTTCCCTGGATAGTCGTCAACATAAGCTGTCTGCAATTTCCATCCTCCGTTTATGCTCTTTCACAAGGTTTTCCCGTTTTCTGCAATACATCAGGGAAGCAGCTTCCAGTTCGCAGAACTATGCGAGATGTCTTTTCCATGATTTAAAAAACAGGTGCTTTTTGTAAAAATTATTTCCTCGTCGGTGTAAACTGCCTCTGTTTTTCGACATGTCTATTGTCAGTATTGATGAAGAGGCTTCTGGCATTCATGGGTCTTGTCGGAAGCCCCCGTCTGTGCGCGGAACAGCTTTGCTCCTGCCTGTTTCTGCTGCCGGATTATGCTGCAGGTGCCAGCTCGTCATCGTCATCTATATACTTGTAAATATAATCTTCAGCCAGCTCATCGATCCTCCCGGACTCTTTCTCATCCGCCAGGAATTCATTCACATATTCCAACAGGTCTTCCGACCCCTTTGGCATGAGGACACCCAGCTCTGCACTGGTAAACGGTTGGTGGATGAGCGGCGCGGCAAGACGGTCATCCTGCCCGACATAGTATCCGGCTTCCATGGTCTCTGTAATCATGACATCTGCCTCGCCGGAGGCAACCAGACCCGGGATCTCCTGATTGACATCATGAATGATCAGAGTGGCGTCAGGAAGGTTTTCGCGGGCGAATTTTTCATTGAGGCCTCCCGGGTTTTCCATGACACGCACCTCGGGCCGGTTGATTGCTTCGAGGCTTGTATATTTGTCAGCGTCCTCCGCGCGGCAAAGAACGGTTTTCCCGTTTCCTAGATAGCCGTCAGACATCAGTGCCTGCTCCTTTCTGGCATCGGTGACTGTAATACCGCAGATTGCCAGATCAAATTTACCTGCCAGCGTATCCGCCATCAATGAAGGCCAGGATGTTTCTACGTACTCTATTTCGACGCCCAGGGTATCAGCAAGATCCTCCGCCAGTTCCGCGTCAAAGCCGACATAGCTTCCAGTTTCCGGATCAAGGTAGGACATGGGCTGATAGTCCCCTGCTGTCCCGACTTTCAGCACGCCCCGCTCCCGTATTTCATCAAGCTTTGTCAGATCCGGGACTGCTGTTTCCGAAGTTTTCTTGTCCTGATTCCGGACTGCTGCTTCCGAAGTCTTCCCGTCCTGAATCTGGACTGCTGCTTCCGAACTCTTCCCGCTTTGTTCCTGAGCCTGACATCCGGCAGACAGCAGGCTGACTGCCATGCATGTGAGCATTAAAAAATTACTATTCTGTGATTTTTAAACTTTGAAACTGTTTTTTTCATTTCTCTATCCCATCCTTTTAGTTCTACACCGCTCTGTTTTTCTTCCCAAATGAATTTTATCACATTTTCACTGCTTTTCAGAGGAAGCTGAGGAAAGTCTTATCGTCGAAAGTCTTATCAGTTACTTTTCAGACCGGCACGAAATTCGAGGCGTTTTTCGCGTGCTTTTCGCGAAAAACCCGAGTTTTACGACGAAAATCCCATCGCGCAGCGATTTGGAATGGGATTTTCGCCAGTTACTGTCCGCTTTTATGTTATACTTGGCATGAAGGACTTCAAGACTCGCTCGCGAGTCTTGCGCGATGAAGAATAAAACAAGGCAGATGCGGCAATGCCGCCCCTGCCCCGGGACAGGCCCGTGTCCGCCGCAAGGCGGGATAATTCATTACACGCGCTGTGTCATACAATATTGCCAAATGACATTTAGAAAGGTGACAGACAATGATTTTATATGATGGCAGACCGGAAGACACTACAGGTCGTCTTCCCCGGGAAGTAAGAACCTATGATTATCTGGACAACCTGCAGATTCCCTATCAGCGCACTGATCACGAGCGCGCCGATAACATGGAAGCATGCTATGAGATCGATGCCGTACTCGGTGTCGTGATCTGCAAGAATCTTTTTCTCTGCAACCGTCAGAAAACAAAGTTCTATCTGCTCATGATGCCCGGAGACAAGAAATTCAAGACAAAAGAACTCTCCTCACAGATCAATTCCGCCCGCCTGTCCTTTGCCGGGGAGGACGCCATGCTGAAATATCTGGACATCGAGCCGGGCGCCGTCAGTATCATGGGATTGATGAATGACAAGGGACACGACGTCACGCTCCTGATCGATGAGGACGTACTCAAAGACGAATATATCGGCTGTCATCCCTGTGTGTGCACAAGCAGCTTGAAGCTCCGCACATCGGACCTTATAGGGAAGTTCCTTCCGGCCACAGGACACACATCCACAAAAGTCCATCTGGTCGGCGAGGACTGAGTTATATCCGTACGCAAGGGTTCACCTGGTCGGCGAGGACTGAGCTATATCCGTACACAAGGGTTCACCTGGTCAGCGAGGACTGAGTTATATCCGTACGCAAGGGTTCACCTGGTCGGCGAGGACTGAATCATCTTTGACATGTATCACAAAAAAGAACACCGCGAAAGAAAAACGTCATCAACGGAGACATTTTCTTTCCGGTGTTCTTTTGTTTCTTTCCCTTCTTTTCAAATTGCGTCGGCAATGCTTTCAATTTTCAGTCTGATGACGGCATCTCTGCCGCCTGCCGGACCTATTTCTTTTCCGGTCACTGTCACTTCCCGCTGAACTCAGTCAGTACATACCCGCAGTCGGGGCAGACCGCAGCTTCCCCGCTCACTGTTTTTACTTTTTTCGAGAAGTCGTGAATATCCTCGACTTCCTTCAGGGGATAGGAGTATCCCTTGATCGGCAGGTTGTCATAAGCGACGAAGTCATGGTTCTCGAGACCCCCGAGTTTATTGACTTCTTCACTCCAGTCGATCCAGCGGCCGTCCTCAAAGCTCACAAAGTTTTCTCCCGGATTGACAATGCCGGTACAGTAGCGCTTCGGCTTATCTTCAGTATCCTCACCCGCTTCAGCATACTTTTCGATAGCTTTCTGCCCCAGGCTTGAAGTATTGACGAATACATACCTGATCCCCTCAGGGGTGTGGACTCTCTGCAGGACCACGATTCCGATGATCGATCCTTTGGGAAGTGAAATATTATTAGCCAGTGACATGCGATGGTATCCCGCATAGTCATAAGTACCGTTGACCGTTTCCATGAGAACGCCGTCCGCAGGACCTTTGGCTCCTTCGTTCAGGAGATAAACGGACGCTGTCACTTCCGTGTTCAGGGTTCCCGTCATCGCGGACACATACTGAAGGACGCTGTCCGTCTCCATCTCAAAGATACCTGCCGTGTAGACCGGATCATTGTAATATGTCGCGCTGACAAACTCTGAGGGCATAAAGTCGTGCTCCAGGATCTCCAGCGACTGAGGCTCCTTTTCTTCGGGCTTTACATACTCAAAGGTCTGCGGATAGCACAGTGACATGTCGTAATAAGAGAGGTAGAAATATCCGTCATTTCCCCAGTCTGTGTCCCAGCTGTTCTTGACGATCCACGCACCGGGTCCCGGAGGCTGATGATCCTCGAGGAAGTTAGATGCCGGGAACGTGTCATCCCAGCCGACGATCGTCACCACGTGATTCGGCTTAGCCGGCTCATATGTGTATTGCGCGTATATTTGTCTGCCTTCCTCACCATCAACAAAATTCATATAGACAGGTTCCGCTTCCTCCTGATTCTCAGCGGCCTGTTCTTCCTTCCTCACGACCTCATCATAGGGTTCCCCCACATAAGCCGTCACAGCCAGCCGGTTGATCTGCTCACGTGTAAGTGCATCAAAGTCATACTTCATGGGCAGGCCGTTCAGGATGCAGCCCAGCTCGACAACTCTCTTCGCCTCCTGGTCAGTCAGGTCCTCAACCTTCCTGTACCCGTAGCGGACTTCAAACCGAAGCATCTTTTCCTCGTCACTGACATCCTTATAATCCGCAACCCTCTGCATAAAAAACGCGAGCTTGTCCTCACGCGACCAATCAGGTACAGAATCGTCCGCCACGAAAAGAACCCCGACCGCTTTTCCACTGAGGAGCTCGCTCTTGATCATCTCGGTGGCAGACTCACGGTACTCATATTCTCCTCTTTTTTTGTAAAAGGCCGGGGCGGGCAGAATATTGGCATCCTTAAGTTCAAAGCTCTGTTCGAATCTCTCTTCCTCCGGCAGGCTCCAATCCCCTTCCACGCTTGTCGTACCCTCCGCATTGGTATATGGAGCGACGCTCTCACTCACGATACCGACTCCTGAAGCCAGCATGGATGTCGCAAGCCCAAAGTTTCCGCCGAAATCGAAGAGATTACTCTCCGAGCTTTCCAGTATATGCACCCCCTCGCCTGCCTGTGAGGGATCATAAGGATATTTGCCCTCCTCATATTCGTCCAGGGCAGGCAGTGCAATGGTCGTGAACCATGCGAGATGTTTCTCGGAAAGATCCATGTCCTTTCCATATTTCGCCTTATACTCCTCTGCCGTCAGCCCAAGAGTATTCAGAAGACTGGTCTCGCTGGCCGCCATTGTGGCAAAGCTCCAGCAGGTCCCCCAGGGAGACTGATCCTTGACAGGAGTCACCGTGCCGCGGCTTCTGAGATCAAACTTCCCGGGAAATGTGTCCGCTTTGGACTTCCAGTCATATTCACTGTAGATATCTCTCACATCCTCGCCGTCCCTGAGAAGTGCCGCCGCATCGGCTGCAAGTTCCTCCTCCAGGTGGGCAAAGGCCTGTTTCTCAATATCGGAGAGATTTGCCAGGCTCACGGAGCCGGCAACCTGTCCTTCCGTGCCGCCGCCCGTCTTTCCATTGGTCTCATCATCGGCGTGCCCTGCAGCTGCAGCCGCGTCAGCGCCGGTTTTGGCAGCGTCTGCCCCGGTATCTTCAGTCTCTTCCGCACCGGTTTTGGCGGCTGCGGCAGCATCAGCGCCTGTTTTTCCAGTGTCGGTTTTATCAGCGCCGGTGTCCTCAGTCACGGTCTTGCCGACTGCTGCTGTGTCAGGACCTTTAGAAGAATCCCCCTGTGCCGCATTCTCCTGCACTGCATCCGCCGGTGATGCATTCTCCTGCACTGTATCCGACGGAACCATTTCTCCATGTGCGGCCACCACTCCGCCGCCTGAGACTGCCACGGAAACCGCCAACAGGAAAGCTGTCAATTTCTGTTTTGTCATATCTTCCCTCCTGTCAATTTTGACATTTACTCCTGCTTATTATACCTGAAACGCCGGCTGTCATAAAGATAAAATAGCCCCCGGTCCCTCTCTGTCCCCGTGCTGCCGGATCCGGTTTTGCGATCGGTGACAAAGGAGAGAAGGGAGCATCTCTGTCCCCGTGCTGCCAGGTCCGGGAGCTCCGGATCATGTTCCTGTATCCTCAGACTCCGTGAAGAGCAGCCATTCGGGTCAGTGTCCGCACCGTGACCGGTAACCGGCTAAAACCGCTCGCTGCGGAAGAAATCATGATGGATCTTTTTCAGTACGCAGATAAAGCGTTATCCCGATTCAAAAAAATGACACTTGCCGGTTTTCGATTGGCAAGTGTCATTTTTCATTTGCATGTGCCGGTTTTCGATTGGCAAGTATCATTTTTCATTTGCATGTGACGGTTTTCAATTGGCAAGTGAGCTGTGTGCACTCATCGGGATCCCCGCAGACAGCGGCTCCCCTTTTTTTCTTCGCCGGGATGCAGGATATGAGTATCAGCTAATATATCCTTTGTTTTCCGGGCCGGTTTTCAGGTACCGAAAATCCTGTCTCCGGCATCACCCAGGCCGGGGACTATATAAGCATTTTCATTGAGCTTTTCGTCTACGGCGGCGGCAAACACCTGTACATCCGGGTGGACTTCCTCCAGCTTCTTTACTCCTTCAGGAGCCGCGATGATACATATGAATTTTATTTTTTTCACGCCGTCTTCTTTCAGCATGGCGATCGTATCACAAGCGGACCCTCCCGTCGCCAGCATGGGATCCAGAACCAGAACTTCGCGGTCCGCTACGTTCTCCGGCATTTTATAATAATAGCGCACAGGCTCATGTGTGCTCTCATCTCTGTATAATCCCACATGTCCGATTTTGGCATTGGGAACAGCTTTGAGCAGGCCATCCAGCATTCCGGTCCCTGCCCTTAAAATCGGGACAAAGGCATACCTGTCTTCATTCAGCCTTTTTACATGCGTTTTGCAGATAGGAGTTTCTATTTCCACATCCTCCAGGACCGCGTCAGACAGGGCTTCATAGCATAAAAACGTCGCGATCTCACCTATTATTTCCCTGAATTCCTTTGTTCCGGTGTTTTTATCCCTGAGAAGGGATAATTTGTGTCCTATTAAAGGGTTCGTTAAAACAACAGCGCTCATATCATCTTCCTCTCTTTCTGTCATGTCGAAGCGCTTCTATGCTGAGGCACCCGGGGAGAAACCGCATTTCAAAGCCTTTTATAGAAGGATTTTGAAATCGGCGATATCCGCGGATGGAATCCGCTGAGGTTTGCTGCGCTTCGACGCAAACCTCCGGAGTGAACAGGGCCATGATTTTCTCTTTACAGCAATCCCCACATCCTGAAAAGAAAAACAATCAGGAAAAGAGAGAACATGCCCGGAATGCTGCTCCATACAACGATCTGCCCCGCCAGATGGCCGTCTCCCTGCATTCTTTTCTTTTTACTCCCTTCCATACGGTCCAATGTTGATCTGTAAAATCTCTGTATATCAGTCCAGGACCCTGCCTTGCGGCCCGGCATATTTTTCCGGAATCACACCATTGAGGTCCTCCTCGATGTATTTCATGACAACCTCGTTGTCGGGAAGCTTCGTTGACGATATGATCTTTGCATCTTCAAACATTGTATATCCGTCGCCTCCGGTAAAAAGATAATCTGATATTGCCAGGGTATAAATTGCTTCCGGATCCAGATCTTTGCCGTCAACCTTCACATCTGACACCCGGTACTCGCCGTCCACGGAAAGGAATTGCTTTTTTCCATTTATCCTTACACTGCTTGCAATATCCTTATTGATGCGGAAAGTGATCCCGGAGACCTGCGGAAAAGCGCCTGCTTCATCAGGCAGGAAAGATACACCGAATTCCAGGGCGTCAAGGAGCATCTGCCCGCTGACCTCCGTCATGATGACCTCGTTGCAGTAGGGAAGGATGTCCACTACGTCTTTATATGTAACCTCTCCGGACTCCAGATTTGTCCGCACCGTGCCGGCACCGATCAGAGCTGCCTGGGTTTTTCCTGCCGACCGGAAGGCATCGGCCGCAAGTTCACACAGCCCGTTTTCCCCGGTACGGCTCAGGTCATTTCCGTTTTCATCCCTTTTGATCAGGTCAACGGACAGGTCTCCGATCGCCGCCCCCTGAATGGCATCGCCTGCATCGACCAGAAGAACATGGTCATACAGAGCTTCGACCTCCTTTTTATATAGAGCCAGTCCGTCGTAACCAATATTTTCCTCAAGTCCCACATGTACATCATTGGTATGCAGGATCACTGCAGCCACTTCTTCGGGGTTTCCGGCCGGGTAATTCAGCGTCGGCTCCGGCTTCTTCAGCGATTCCTGCCGGGGACGCTGTGTCAGTCCCGGCTTCTTCAGCGATTGCTGACGGGAATGCTGTGTCAGTCCCTGCTCCTTCGGAGATTCCTGCCGGGGACACTGTGTCAGTCCCTGCTCCTTCGGAGATTCCTGCCGGGGACGCTGTGTCAGCCCCAGTCTCCTCGATGGTTCCGGCATTCTCTGCAGTTTCATGTAGGGTTTCAGACGGGGCTTTGTGTGCCGGCCGCCCGCAGGCGGCTGCAACAAGCGACAGGATCAATGCTGTAATGAGTACGATGCTCTTACACTTCTTCACAGGCTTTCTTCCCCCCTCCCTACATCTTAAAAGGACAGCTCCCGCCTCCTTAACCGTCTCTGAAAAACTCTATAAAGCAGAGCAACAGATTACCGCATCCATAGGTGCCGCTGTACCGCATCCATAGGAGCCGCTGCACCGCATCCTGTACATGCCGCCGGGCGTTTTCAAAGATTCCCCTCTAAAGCGGCGTCGATCACAATTCTGCCGGTGTCAAACAGGTTGTGCATGGCAGGTTCAAAAATATCCAGTGTCTCTGTATTATTATTCTCTACTTTTTCGTTGAAACTCCTGTGTTCCCCCCAGGTGCTCTCCGGTGTCTCGCCTTTCATAAACACGTCCATATTCACAATGACGCGCAGTGAGATGAGGCGGTCCAGCATATTAAAGCATTCTGCTGTATTCGCGATCGCGACCTCTTCCATCTCCGTGACCATATATGGATCCCTGCATCCGTAGTAATCCGCGATGAACTTTGCTGTCACATGGCCGTAAATGCCTTTCCAGAAATTATCACCGGTGAGAGCAGTACCCTTTTTAACTGTCGGAAGAATATCTTCTTCCTTTTTGGCTCCAAAGGATTCTTTCATGACTGCCCTCGCCTCTTCAGTGGTCTGCAGCGGGCAGTTCCTGATCATCTCATAAGTCTTATCGCAAAGGTCAGCATTCAGATTTTTATATTCATAATCTGCGTAGGAGTTATCCGGAAACCACATGACCTGCGATTTGTTTTTTTTCTTTTCATGAGCATCCACATGATGTCCCAGATCATAGTCACAGGCAGCAGTTACAAGGACCACATCGCCGAGCGTGCAGTTTCGAACGCTTCCGCCGGCACATCCTACAGATACTATAGTTGTGTCTGAGTAATCATATAGTTCTGAGGAAAGGACTGCCATCATAGAAAGACCTGCCGCAGTTTTTCCCGCCCCGGTGACAAGCATTCCCACGCCGTTCTCGTCGTTGAAATAAAAATGACCGGTCGGCGGCATATTCGGTATCTCTATTTCCTCACAGCCCGGGCAGTACTCCTCGTAGAAGAGCTGCGCTTCACCCGGAAAGTCCCCACTCATTTCACCTATTTCAAATTTTGGTATGATGATCACCCGAAGCGGTGTTTTCTTCGGTGATGACGAACAGGCGGAA
>Ga0256407_10011205_pt1 | contig 12448 bp, 7 predicted proteins | sample RumenRJG_04DNA_FD_193489 | JGI IMG/M metagenome (GOLD analysis project Ga0256407, IMG submission 193489) | Bovine rumen microbial communities from Lethbridge, Alberta, Canada - RJG_04 | ecosystem: Host-associated > Mammals > Digestive system > Stomach > Rumen | place: Canada: Alberta | collected... | reverse complement strand
CTATACCTATCGTGCCGGTGGCATTGCTAACGAGAGCAACCGCTCCGAGTGGGAAGGAAAGGACTATAATGGTCATACTGTAGAGGTGGGTGACCTGTTCGTGAAGGACATTTCGGGTCCTGACGGTAAGCCCGATGGCATCATCAATGAATATGACCGCGACATCGTAGGCAAGACCGACCCGAAGGTATATGGTGGTTTCAACACAGACTTCCGCTATAAGAACTTCACACTGAATGCTATCTTTACCTACGCACTCGGTGCCAAGAAGATCAGTGGCTACTATGAGGACTTGGTAAACAGTGTAGGCCTCTCAATGGCTTCACCTGACTTGGCTGACCGCTGGAGCAGCAGCAACCTCGGTGCAGAATTCCCAAGAGTCATAAGCAACTCGTCTGGCTATAATGGCTATAAGCCATCAGATACCGACCTTACCGTCCAGAATGCCAACTATCTACGCCTTTCAACGTTGACACTGGCTTACAACTTCGACCGCAGCATCATCAGCAAACTGCATTTGAACAGCCTGCGCCTCTATGCTACAGCCAGCAATCTGTTCTGTCTCACACCATATAAGGGCTTCGACCCGGAAACTGGCGACTATGGCTATCCTCCAGTGAAGACATTCACCTTCGGACTCAACGTTTCGCTCTAATTCATCATTTTATAATTGACAGTTATGATTACCAAGATATTTAAATCCGTATGCGCTGTTAGCGCAATCTGTGGTCTCGTTGCTTGCTCTGATTTCCTGGAGCAGGAGAATCAGACCCAACTTTCAGAGTCTCAGGTACTTTCAGACGTGGAACTGGCCGACCTGAACATGAAGAGCATCTATGATGCCTTTAAGGAGAACTACAAGGACGAACGCTGCTGGGTGCTCCTGCAGGGAACGGACGAGATTCAGGTAGGTGCCCTTCAGGCTAAGGATGCCAACACGGCAGCGTGGGACTTCTGCGACGGAGCCATGAACTCAGAGAACGGTTATGTTCGTAATGCCTGGAACTACCGTTGGTCGGTCATTGCCAATGCCGCCAAGATAGTACGTGCCATGAGCGAGGCCAATCCCCAGGCGGGTTCGCGGGAGGAACAGCTGATAGGTGAGGCTGCTTTTGTGCGCGGTTTCCTGACCTACCAGGCCACGATGATCTGGGGACGCGTGCCCATCATCGACCAGAAGCGTATTGCCGACGGCTCACTGACCACAGCCCGTCAGCCGTTGAAAGATGTCTGGCAGTTCATTATCGATGACTTCACAATGGCAACCAAGGCTCCAAGCAAAAATGATGAGGGTCGTGCAACCAGTTATGCAGGATGGACTATGCTCGGCAAGGCTTACATGTCGGCACCTGAGGAAACTGGCTTGCGTGATTTCGCTAAGGCGAAAGAATGTTTTGAGAAGGTAATGGATGGTACCTATAGTTTGCTGGCTGACTATGATGATCTTTGGGACTATACCAAAGACGCCAAGAGTGAGGTCATATTCACTAATACATTCTCTTGTGCCCGTGGTTATGCCAACCAAGTACAGTTCCAGATTGGTTCACGTGCTGCCCAAAACTGGTTTAGCGATGCTTGCTACTTTGCTGGTTACGATCACTCCGTACCGACTGTTCATGCATACGAGACTGTTGAGAATGGTGGTATATGGGAAGAAGGTGACACCCGCAAGGATGCCTCTCTGCGCTACGACTTTTCTTACAATGGTGTACAGCCCGACCTCAGCAGTCTCACTTGGGAAGGTTTGAGTGAGGAAGACCACGACGAGTTGAAGCCGCATATCAAGAAGTATGAGGATTTCCGCACTGATGCCGCATCCGGGTTAGAGATAAATAACATGTGGCTCTCCGGGAAAAACATCCCCGTACTGCGCTATGCCGATGTACTACTTTGCTATGCCGAGTGCTTGAATGAACTGGGACAGACCTCACAGGCAGAGACATACGTTAATCAGGTTCGTACCCGTGCCTTTGGCGGTACTTTGCCAACAGAAGCCCGTTGGAATGGGTTGAGCCAGACCGACTTCCGCGAGCAGATGCAGGATGAACGTATCCGTGAACTCTTCGGTGAGAACTGGCGTCGCTATGACCTCATCCGAACAGGTCAGTTCCTGCCTCGCTTGAAGAAGTACAATAAGTGGGCAGCCCAGAGCGTGGCCGCAGGAAGCTTCAAGGATTATCTACAACTTTGGCCCATTCCCCTGACCGAACTGAACCAGAACGCGGATATGCGTATCGATGGTAAGTTCGACCAGAACGAAGGATATTAAGATTTTGATTCATACAGGACATTGTTAGTTAGTATTTCCTGCTAAGGTAGAAGATTATTTTTCAGGAAGGAAGGCACGGAGGTCTTGGATTGCCGTGCCTTCTTTATAAAAACTTAAAACGAAAAAAATATGAAACAAGTACAACTTACGATCAAAGATATTAGAGACCGTTTCCAAATGAAGTTTAAAGGTGCCGTAGGTAATGTCTATGCTGCACCTGGTCGTATCAATCTGATTGGCGAGCATACCGACTACAACGGTGGCTATGTCTTCCCTGGTGCTGTAGATAAGGGAATGGTTGCAGAAGTGCGCCCTAATGGCACTGATTTAGTTAGGGCTTTTGCCATCGACCTATATGAGTCCGCAGAGTTCGATATCAATGACAAAGAAGGTCCGAAAGAGAGTTGGGCGCGTTATATCTACGGCATCTGTCAGGAGATGAAGGCACGCGGCGTTGATGTGAAAGGTTTCGATACGGCATTTAGCGGTGATGTGCCCCTTGGCTCTGGTATGTCGTCATCTGCTGCCTTGGAGAGTTGCTATGCCTTTGCTATCAATGATCTCTTTGGCGACAACAAGGTGGAGAAGTTGGAACTGGCTCGTGCAGGACAGGCCACGGAGCATAAATATATCGGTGTGAACTGCGGTATTATGGATCAGTTTGCATCTGTCTTTGGCAAGAAAGGCTACCTGATTCGCTTGAATTGTCAGACGATGGACTATAGTTATTTCCCCTTTGCCCCGCAGGGCTATTGTCTGGTGTTGCTAAACTCCTGTGTCAAGCATGAACTGGCTTCCTCTGCCTACAATGACCGTCGCCAGAGTTGTGAGAATGTGCTGAAGAAACTTCAGCGGGTGAATCCAAAGATAGAGACTCTGAGCCAGGCAACACTGGAAATGATAGATACTCTGAAGGCTGAAATTTCTGAGGAAGACTATCTTTGTGCAAAATACGTTGTGGAGGAACGCGACCGTGTGCTGAAAGTATCAAATGCCTTGTCTGAAGGCGACTATACAACCGTAGGTCTGTTGATGTATGAGACTCACAGAGGGTTGAGCGAAGACTACAAGGTGTCGTGTCCCGAACTCGACTATTTGAATGAGATAGCCTACAATTGTGGTGTCACAGGCTCACGTTTGATGGGCGGTGGCTTTGGTGGCTGCACCATCAATCTTGTAAAGAAAGAACTCTATGATGCCTTTATTGAAACTGCCAAGAATCAATATAAAGAACGATTTGGCGTGACTCCATTGGTATATGATGTCATTATTGGCGATGGTGCAAGGAAATTAGTATAATGAAAAGCTATTTTGAAACAGTATAGTTAATATCATAGGTTATTGGTTTGATTGGGAGGTACAGTTCTTAGGGCTATACCTCTTTTGTTTTCTTATTCAATAGCTTTGATAGCCATGTTAAGAATTTCATCCATAAATTCATCTGCATCTAAATTCTTGGCATGGCAGAATGTGACGTATTCCTTCTGAGTCTTCAAGGTCTCGGCATAGTCTTTCATTGCCGAGATCACTTGTTTGCGATTCAACATTTGTCACTATTTTAGGCCTATCACTGTACACAACTTCAGCACATCACCTTCAAACGTATCCTTATTGAAGGCCTTATTCTTGGTGACAGAACGACAGTTGTAGATAGTTTGTGGGGAGAGGAAGAGCAGGCCTGCGATGTCTGCAGTATTCTTAACACCCAGACGGATAAGAGCGAAAGTCCGCAGTTCGGTTGTAAGGGTCGTTGGTGACTTTTGCTGGATGCGTCCATCTTCTGTGAGTAAGGCATTAAACTCTTCTACGAAGGTTGGGTATAGTTCGATGAACGCCTTATCGAAACGAGTGAGAAAGGTTGCTGCATCTTCCTCAGATATTCGGGCTGATGAAATGGTCTGAAGTAAGTCCTGTGCTTGGTTGGCCTTGATCTTTCGCTTGACAAGCGTCTGGTATTTCCCCAGTTTGTCGATGTACTTGGCACAGAGGTCGATATAGATACTGGCAAGACCTTCACGGCGTTTGTTAGTGTTTATTAGTTTCTGGTTCAGCCCATGTAACTGATCATTTAATTCTGCTTGGCAGTGGATGCTCTCGGCTAATTGTTGATTAAGTACATTCAATTGCTGATTATTATCTGCCAGTTCCTGCCTTCTGGTCGTCAGTTTGCGATTCTGCCGAAGAATGAAATAAGCAGTGGCCAACAAACCAAAAACAAGTAGGGAGATAAAAATCAGGGCATAAGTCAGATGTTTGTTCTGCCCTTTAATGGTAGCTTGATAACTGGTCACAATCTGAGGCAGGACGCGAGAAACTTCAATCATGCGCAGCCTGTTATTGTAAAATTTCGCATCTTCCATGGATACCTTGATATATTGTTCTGCCCGTTCCACATCACCTTGCTCAAAAAGAGTCATGGCGATACTCATCAGGGCAGAATTCTCCATGTTGGAGCATTTCAGATCACATTGGCTGGCTCTGATTAGATACTCCATTCGTTTGTCGTATTCGCCACGTACCGCATGATTACCTGCCAATGCATAGCAGGCCATCGCGTATTCGCGTACATTATCTTTATATTTCTCAAGCACACGCTCATAATGTTCACGTGCCTTTGCTGGGTCTATATCGATATAGACGAACTTTTCACCCATGTAATAGTCATAGAAAGGTTCGTCAGGTGACAAATTGGCAATGGCCTTCTCCAAATATTGCTTTGCTATTGCCCGGTATCGAGGGGCGTATGTGCTATCGTTGGCGAAACTAGTTTTATAAGAATAATGGGTGAAGTAGTGAAAGTAGTAATAAAACATCGCATCCTTCTGAACAGTCGCTGAATCGATACTGTTCAGAATGTCGAGTGCCTCGCTGTAAAGGCCGCTGATGGATAGCAATTCTGAACGATGTAGTTGGAAACGGTTGATATAGTTCTGATTGTGCTGCTGGAGTGCTAACTGGTAGCCTTTCTCGGCATAGCACATCGCTGAGTCAAACTTAAATACATGGTATTCGGTATAAATATCGGTGTAGAGCCTCAGTAGCATGTTGCTGTCACGTTCGGCCTTTGCTTGTTGTTTCAGCAGGGCTATCTTGTCTTCTTTTGCCTTAATAAACTCCCCACGGCTGGCAATCGTCTGATCCAGTTCCTTCAGCATCTGTTCGGTGTCGGCTTGGGCGGTAAAAACTGCAAAAGTAAGGGTCAGCAATAGTAATAATCTGGTCATAATGGGCGAATTTTCCGCAAATATAAGAAGAATACTTGAATGAGTAAAGTTTACTATGGAGTTTTTAAGAATTATTATAAGTTACTGATATACAAATAAATAAAACCTTCAAGATTTTCAACTACTTTACTAAATCATTACTATGAGATACAATCTGTCAGAATCTTCCCTAACTTTGCAACCGAAAACGATAATTTTTATCAATAACTCAAAAATTAACTCATTATGAACAAAAGCAATTCAATCAGAAGACTACTGCTGTTCGTTGCAGGATTCTTGATGACCGTGGTCTCTTATGCGCAGATTACGGTAAGTGGTAATGTGACCGATGATACTGGCGAACCAGTTATTGGTGCCAGTGTGATGGTTGCTGGCACAAGTACAGGTACCGTGACAGACTTTGACGGTAACTACTCTATTGCAAAGGTTGACCCCAAAGCATCACTGAAGGTCTCTTATATTGGTTACAAGACGGAAGAAGTTGCCGTTAATGGACGTACCAAAATTGATATTCAATTAAAGCCGGATAATGAAGTACTTGACGAAGTGATCGTCGTGGGTTATGCTGTTGGTAGCAAGCGTACAGTTTCTGGTGCCATCGACCGTGTGAAGAAAGAAGATATGAACAAAGGTATTGTCAGCAGTCCCGCAGAAGCCTTGAAGGGCAAGGTGGCTGGCGTAGTTATTACCCAGAGCGGTGGAGACCCGATGGGCGGTACTAACATCCGTGTACGTGGTACTACTTCTTTGTCAGGTGGTAATGACCCGCTGGTGATCATCGATGGTGTTTTCTCTGACATGACAATGTTCAATTCTCTCGCTCCAAATGATATTGAGAGCATGACCATCCTGAAGGATGCCTCTGAGACAGCCCAGTACGGTTCACGCGGTGCTTCGGGTGTTATCGTAGTGACAACGACTAAGGGCAAGATGGGCTTCTCCAACATCAGTTATACAGGTCAGTTTGGCGTGAACACGGTGTTCAAGAACCTGGATATGCTTTCCGCCGCTGACTATCGCAGGACTGCCAATAATCTCGGCTTGACCTTTACGGATATGGGTGGAAGCACCAACTTCTTAGAGGAAATTGAACGCAAGACGGGTCTGACCCAGAACCATAACGTGGCTTTCTCTTCTGGCAACGAGAACTCAAATATGCGCGCATCTATTGGCTATATCCAGAAGCAGGGTGCTCTGAAGAACTCCGACATGCAGAACTGGACGGTGAAGTTCGACGGTTCGCAGTATGCCTTCAATAAGCACCTGAAACTCGAACTCGGTATTCTCGGCTCTCAACGCGACGGTAATATCCAGTACTCCATGCAACGTATGTTCTACTCCGCCGCTGCATACAACCCCACCTATCCCAACACGAAGAATGCTGAAGGCAAGTGGGACGAGGACCTTCTGGCCAACGAAATCTACAACCCGCTGGGACTGTTGGAGATTGACAACTTTTATAAGGATACTTCTGCCAACATTCATGGTAAAGCTACTTGGACTATCCTTGATGGTCTTACTCTCTCTGCATTTGGCTCGTATTCTTATTGGAACCGCGACAATAAATTCTATATCCCCAATGACATCCGTCAGGGTGAACTCAACGGTAACGGCTGGGCCTACATCGCCAATACCAACCGCAAGGACCTGATGGGTAACATCATGCTGAACTACTCGAAGGACTTCGGACTGCACCACATCGATGCCCTCGCCTTGATGGAGGGGCAGCGCTACAAGACGTTCTGGCACTCAACGCAGGCCAAGGGCTTTGAGACCAACTACTTCAAGTATAACAACCTGAAGGCTGGGGCCAACGTGGCTTGGGGTGACAATGCCTCGGATGCCACGGAATACACACTGAGCAGCTACATGGCTCGCGTGAACTATATGTATGCCGACCGCTATATTGCCACCGTGAACCTCCGTACTGACGGTTCGTCGAAACTGGGCAGTGGTCAGAAGTGGGGTGTATTCCCCTCTGCATCGGCAGCATGGGTCATCAGTAACGAGCCGTTCATGAAGAAATACCGCAACATTGATCAATTGAAGGTACGAGCCGGCTACGGTGTCACAGGTAACCAGGATGCCATTAGTCCCTACAACTCCCTGGCCCTGATGGAGCCTAACGGTGTCACATCGGTAAATGGAACAAACACCACCACCTTCGCCGTGACTTCCAACAGCAATCCCGACCTGAAGTGGGAAATCAAAAAGACCTTCGATGCAGGCTTTGACCTCTCGATGTGGAAGAACCGCCTGACCGTCACCTTCGACTGGTACACTTCTACCACCAGCGACATGCTCTATACCTATACCGTGCCTGTTCCCCCGTTCACCTACGACCGCCTGCTGGCCAACATGGGTGAGATGCAGAATACTGGCTTTGAGATTGCAGTACGTGGTGATATCATCCGCACAAAGGATTTCACCTTCAACTCTGGTGTGAACTTCTCTTATCAGAAAAATAAGCTGAAGAGTTTAAGCGGTACCTATAAAGGACAGCCTCTGACTACCAGTGAGCACATCGCTGTGGCCAATGTCGGTGCAGCAGGTCTGACGCAGAACACAGGTGTGTCCTATCTGATTGAGGGCCAGCCCATCGGCGTCTTCTACCTGCCTCACTGCACAGGTATTGACGAGAACGGTCAGTACATTCTTGAAGACCTCGATGGCAATGGTAGCATCGACACGGGTGACAGCGGCGACCGTCAGGTATGCGGTCAGGCTTTGCCAAAGATGTTCCTCGGCTGGGATTTCGGCTTTAAGTATAAAAACTGGGATCTGACGATGCAGTTTAATGGTGCTTTCGGTCATAAGATTTATAATGGTACCAGCATGACCTATAGCAACATGAGCAACTTCCCAACCTATAACGTGATGAGTGATGCTCCTTCGAAGAATAACGGTAAGGGCATCTACGATATACAAATCTCTGATTACTGGCTCGAGAAGGGTGACTACGTGAACTTTGAGTATGCTTCACTGGGCTACAACTTCACAAAAGAGGCACTTGGCGTTGACTGGATTCAGAATCTGCGTTTGGCTCTTTCTTGCAACAACATCTGCACATTCACTGGCTACAGTGGCCTGACGCCAATGATTAACTCTGCCAGCCTCGCCGACAACATCGGCCTTGACGATAAGCAGATCTATCCGCTCTGCCGTACCTTCACTCTCTCATTGTCTGTCAACTTCTAAAGAGAATTGAAAAATTGAAGAATTGAAAAATTGAAAATAAGCATATCGATTATGAAAAAATATATATTTGGCTCTTTACTTCTTTCAGCAACACTGCTGACAAGTTGCTCACTTGACGAGACCCCTCAGAGCAAGTTCAGCGAGGCCGAGGCCTTCAAGAGCTCGACACTGATTTATGTAAACACGGTGGCCAACGTCTATTCTGCCATCGGCAACGGCCTTTATGGCAGTGACGGCAGCAGTGTCCACACCCTTCAGGAATTCTCCTCCGATGCCACGATGCTCCCTGGCCGTCAGGGCGACTGGGTGGACGGCGGCAAGTGGCAGAACATCTTCCTGCACAACTTCGAGTCGTCGGTCGATTCCTATAATAACATCTGGAACCATCTCTATGGCATCATCGGACTCTGCAACTCCTCTATCGACAAACTCGAACAGTTCAAGGCGGAGAATCCCGATTGCGAGACTTATATCTATGAGCTTCGTGCCATCCGCGCTCTTTACTATTACAATGCGATGGACTTGTTCGGCCAGATTCCTGTGGTGACCTCTTCATCTGTCAGCACTTCCGACGTGGCACAGTCCAACCGTTCTGAGGTATTCAAGTTCGTCATTACGGAACTGGCCGAGTGCCTGCCCCACCTCTCTGACGGCAAGTGCCAGAACCAGGGTGACTACTATGGCCGCATGACCAAGGCTGTGGCCTATATGTGTATGGCCAAGTGCGCCATCAATGCCCCTGTCTATACCGTGGACAACACCTCAGAGACCAGTTATCAGGTTTTCGTCGGTGATGACCTCAGTGGAGCCTGCACGGCCAGCGAGACCAAGGGCGCAGCCGTATCGCAGACAGGCAAGGGTATCAACATCACCGTTGACGGCACAGCCCGCAATGCCTGGGAGACCGTTAAGTATTGTGTAGATCAGCTGAAGGCCCTCGGATATGCGCTGCAGCCTGTCTATGCCGACAACTTCATCGTAGCCAATCAGAGTTCGGTGGAGAATATCTGGGTGCGCCCCAACGATGATAAGATTTATAAGGTGTATGACTATAACCGCATGCGCTCACTCCACTATAACCACGCCGGTGCCATCGGCTACTCAGGTTGGAACGGTGCCTGCTCCACTGTACATCAGATGAAAGTCTATGGCTACGGCACAGAGAATGTTGACCCACGTCTGGCTCTGAACTTCTACACCGATATGGACTATGTAGAGGAGTGTGGCGCACCCGTCAATGATGGTGCCACGGACAAGGATTTGGAGTACATGCCGTTAGAGGCAGTGGTTGATTTCCCTGCCGGAGCCGATGTCCACAAGGTGAAGTGCGCCGGTGCCCGCTTCAAGAAGTATGAGTACGACCGCTCAACCACCATCAACGAGTGCATCAACAACGACCTCGTCATCTGGCGCTATGCCGACGCACTGCTGCTGAAGGCAGAAGCCGAATACCGCCTGGGTAATACTGGTGCCGCCCTCGACCTCGTGAATCAGGTTCGCAGCCGTGTGAATGCTGAGCCTCGTACATCCCTCACCCTGAACGACCTGCTCGATGAGCGTATGCTCGAACTGGCCTGGGAGGGCGTTCGCCGTCAGGATCAGGTACGCTTCTGTACCTTCACCCAGCCCACTGCCGACCGCTATGTCGGAGTATGGCATAATGCCTCGGCTGGCGACTACAATAACGATACGAAGGGTTACACCAACGTCTATCCCATCCCGTATGCTGTGCTGAACCTGAACACCAACCTCAAGCAGAATCCAGGCTATGCGAATTAAACGACTGCTTCATCAAAGTGCCCTGGCTCTGACCATTGCCTGCCTCTCATCGGGCAGTGCGATGGCTCAGAAGGGGCCGAAGTGGCTGAGTGATGCAGTGTTCTACCAGATTTATCCGTCATCGTATATGGATACGGATGGCAATGGTATCGGCGACCTGCCTGGTATCACTTCGAAACTCGACTACATCAAGTCCATCGGTGTCAATGCCCTGTGGCTGAATCCCATTTTTGAATCGGGCTGGTTTGATGGCGGCTATGATGTGATCGACTATTATAAGGTGGATCCTCGTTTTGGCACAAACAGCGACTTAGTGACGTTGGTAACTGAAGCGCATAAGTGTGGCATTAAAGTGTGCCTCGATCTGGTGGCAGGTCACACCAGCAGCGAATGCGCCTGGTTTAAGGCGTCGGCCGAGAAAGATCCCAACGGGCGTTATAGCGACTACTTCATCTGGCTCGACAATATCTCTGATGCCGAGAAAAAGGAAATCGAGGAACGCATGAAAGAACCTGACCCTGCCGCCAGCACCCGTGGCCGCTACGTAGAGGCCAATGCGCCGCGTGCTAAATACTACGAGAAGAACTTCTTCGAGTGTCAGCCTGCGCTCAACTACGGTTTTGCCAATCCCGACCCCACCCATCCTTGGGAGCAGGATGTCAATGCACCCGGCCCTCAGGCTGTCCGTCGGGAAATGCGCAACATCATGGCGTTCTGGTTCGACAAGGGTATCGATGGCTTCCGCGTAGATATGGCTCCTTCTCTGGTGAAGAACGACCCCGACAAGAAGGCCGTATCCAAGCTCTGGAACGAGATGCGCCAGTGGAAGGACAAGAACTATCCTGAGTGCGTGCTCATCTCGGAGTGGTCAGACCCTGCCGTCGCCATTCCCGCCGGCTTCAACATCGACTTCATGATCCACTTCGGCATCAAGGGTTATCCTTCGCTGTTCTTCGCCAAGAATACCCCTTGGGGCAGATGGGAGAAGTATGACTACTGCTATTTCGACCGTTCGGGCAAGGGCAGTATCAGCGAGTTTATCGACAACTACACCAAGGCCTACACCGCTACCAAAGACAAGGGCTATATCGCCATCCCGTCGTCTAACCACGACTACCAGCGTCCAAACGTGGCAGACCGCAACACGCTCGACCAGTTGAAGGTGGCCATGACGTTCTTCCTCACGATGCCTGGCGTACCGTTTATCTATTATGGTGACGAGATAGCCATGAAGTATCAGATGGACCTGCCCAGTAAGGAGGGCAGCAACGACCGTGCCGGCACCCGCACTCCGATGCAGTGGAAGAACGATCAGACGGCAGGTTTCTCGACTTGCACACCCGATAAGCTCTACTTCCCCGTGGATACAGAAAACGGCAAACTGACAGTAGAGGCTCAAGAGGCCGATCCAAATTCCATGCTGAATTTCGTGCGCCAGTTGACTACCCTCCGCCATTCTTCGAAGGCGCTCGGCAACGATGGCGACTGGCAACTGCTGAGCGATGTCGGCCAGCCCTATCCGATGGTCTATCAGCGCAGCTTCGGCAGTGAGACCTACGTCATCGCCCTCAATCCCAGCGGCAAGAATGTTTCTGCCTCTCTCTCCATCGGCCCAGCCCAGCCCGTCATGCTTTCGGGCAAGGCCAGCCTCAACAAGAACAAGATTTCCCTCCATGCCTTCACGGCAGCCATTTATAAAACAAAATAACAATGAAGACTATCAACCGCATATTGCTTTGCGCTTTGGCTCTTGTGGCATCCACTGTCAGTGCAGCCGACAAAATCACGCTGGCATCGCCCAACGGACAGATGCAGATGAACTTCTCGCTCACAGAGAAAGGTGAGCCAATGTATGACCTTTCTTATAAAGGGAAGGCGGTGATTAATCCCTCAAAACTTGGTTTGGAACTGAAGGCTAACTCCTATGAGGAATATACCGCTCAGGGGGCTACACGCACAGCCAGCACCAGCCAGACCA
>Ga0256407_10011204_pt1 | contig 12448 bp, 8 predicted proteins | sample RumenRJG_04DNA_FD_193489 | JGI IMG/M metagenome (GOLD analysis project Ga0256407, IMG submission 193489) | Bovine rumen microbial communities from Lethbridge, Alberta, Canada - RJG_04 | ecosystem: Host-associated > Mammals > Digestive system > Stomach > Rumen | place: Canada: Alberta | collected... | reverse complement strand
GCCGTGAGCACCTCCAGATAGGTGCTGCCAGAGCTCTTATACAGGGCGCGGGTGTCTTCCACATTCTTGGTGAGCACCTCTACACGCTGGCTTTCAAGCTTAGAGTTCTCGTCATAGACATGATAGTTAATGAGGGCGTTGCTGACCTCGTTACCGGCAGAGAGAATAGCGTTTTGCCACGAATTGAAGGCCTGCTCGTACTTCAGCTTCGACACTTTCAGATTAGCCGTCAAAGCACCACGGTTGAAGATGGGCTGTGTCAGACCGCCAAAGAAATTGGTAAGCCACTTGCCCGGGTTCAGTGTACCATTGACATTACCGAAGGCTCCCGTAGCACCAATCGTAATATTGGGATAGAACTGCGAACGGGCGGTCTGCACGTCGTGGAAGCAGGCAGCCAACTGCATTTCGGCATTGTGCACATCAGGACGGTTCTTCAGCAGCGCAACACCCACACCAGTAGAAAACTCGGTAGGCAGAGACTGTGCTGCCAATGTAGAACGCGGAATCTGCTGTCCGGCCTGTCCAATGAGCAGAGAGAGGGCATTCTCTGTTGAACGTATCTGCCGACGGAAGTCGTTGGCCTGTGTCAACGTGTTCAGATAAGCAGCCTCAGCACTCTGCACGCTGGTGGAGCGCATACGGCCCAACTGATGCTGGAGCTTCATCATCTCCCAAGTCTCCTTGGCCATCTTGGACATCTCTGTCACAATGCGCACCTGCTCGTCCAGCATCAACAGCGTATAGTAGCAGTTAGCTACACCACTGATGACCTGTGCCCGGACAGCCATCTGATAGTCCTTAAAGCCCAGGAGTTTCATCTGGGTGGAACGCTTCTGCGACAGAATGTTGCCGAAGAGGTCGAGCGTCCACGAAGCCGTCATGGGGAACGAATAGGACTTGTTGGTCTGCGAAGGGTCTGTATAAATGGTCTGGATGTTGCCCAAAGAGTTGGAACCAAAATTAATGGCCGGCAGGAAGGCCAGTTTTGCAGCCTTCAACATGGTTTCATACATCTGCACGGTGAGAGCAGCGTTCCGCAGGTCAGAATTCTTCTGCAAGCCTTGCTCAATGAGAGCCTGCAACTGAGGGTCGGTGAACACTGCACGCCAGGGCAGATTGCCAAACGAGGCAGTATCCTGGGGTGCAACAGCCAGCGTGTCAGCATCAGACTCGACATCGCGAATGAGTCCCTGGGTATCTACGCTGGGGCGCTCGTACTTATTATATACGCCACAACTGCCAAGCAGCATGGTTGCAGCAGCAAAAATCAAAATCTTCTTCATAGCTCTTTTACTTCTCTAATTCATAGTCTACAGGACGATGTGCATACTGGGATATCTCAGAAGCTACGTCAGGGTTCTCCTCTTCGTCCTCGAACTTCATGGGCGAGATGCGCTCCTGCAAGCTCTGGAAGAGTACAAACAGCGTCGGGACAACCATGACCTGACACAAAGTACCTATCAACATACCACCTACAGCAGCAGCACCCAGCGTCTGGTTACCATTCTTGCCTACACCCGATGCAAACATCATAGGCAGCAGACCAATCACCATAGCCAGCGATGTCATCAAGATAGGACGCAGACGGGCCGCAGCACCCAAGACGGCAGACCATGAGATGGCCATACCCGTCTGTCGACGCTCCAAAGCGAACTGAACAATCAGAATGGCGTTCTTGGCCAACAGACCAATCAGCATGATGAGCGAAATCTGCATGTAGATGTCGTTGGCATGCCCGAAGAGCATGGTGAACAAGAAACATCCAGCCAGGCCAAAAGGCACAGAGAGCACCACTGCCAGTGGCAGGATGTACGACTCATACTGGGCAGACAGAATCAGGTAGATGAAGATGAAGCACAGCACGAAGATGATGGCTGTGGTATTCGAAGCCTTGGCTTCCTCACGTGTCAGACCTGAATACTCATAGGTATAGCCCTGTGGCAACATATCTGCAGCAACCTCCTGGGCTGCTTTGATGGCTTCACCCGTCGAGTAGCCGTTAGCCACTGTTGCCGTCACGTTGATAGAGGTAAACAGGTTGAAGCGGTTGATGTTCGACGGACCATAGACACGCTCCAGGCGACAGAACTCCTGAACAGGCGACATACCACCTGGGGTACGCACATAGACGCTGTTGAGCGACTCAGGTGTCATACGGGTCTCGGGCGAGCCCTGAATCATCACACGGTAGAGTTTACCATAGGCGTTGAAGTTCGAGGCATAGAGACCGCCATAGTAACCCTGCAGTGTGGTCAGTACGGTGTTGGGCGTGATGCCTGATTTCTTACACTTCGCCACGTCTACATGCAACATATACTGCGGATAGTTCGGGTTATACGAGGTCTGCGCCGTCTGGAACTCCGGACGCTTGTTGAGCTCGGCCAGATAATCCTTCACAATACCGAAGAACTTGTCGAGCGAGCCACCGGTACGGTCCTGCATCACGATAGACACACCCGAGTTGGCAGAGAAGCCGGGAATCATGGGCGGTGCAAAGGCCAGAATCTGGGCATCCTTGATGTGGGCCGTCTTCAGATAAATCTGAGCCAGCACACCGTTGGACTCGTAGGGATTGAGGAAGAAACGATAGATGCCGTCACCCTGCCACAGTCCGCTGAGTTTCCAGAAGAAGCCCTTCTGGCGGTCGGCAAACGGTTTCAGCTTGATGATGAAGGTAGCCTGGTCTGAACCCGTACCTGCTATGAAGTTATAACCCTGTATCTGCTCACGGCTCTGGATAGCCGGGTCGGCACCCAGGATGCTGTCCACCTGACTGATGACGCGCTTAGTACGCTCGACAGAGGTTGCAGGCGGCATCGAGATGGTGCAGAAGATGGTTCCAGTATCCTCGTCAGGCACCAGACCAGTCTTGGTGGTTGCCATGGTGGCTATCAGCACAACGGCACCTATCACAACAGTGACCATGATGGCAATGGGCTTGCGCACCAGCTTCTCAATGGCATTCTTATACTTATTGGTAGTAGCATCGAACGCTGTATTGAACGATGCATGGAAACGGTCTACCACAGACATCTTCTTCTCATGTCCATCCTTGTCGTGCGGTTTCAGGAAGATAGCACACAGGGCAGGAGACAGCGTCAGAGCGTTCAGGGCTGAGATGAAGATGCTGACAGCCATTGTCACACCAAACTCACGGTAGAACGTACCCGAGGTACCACCTATGAACGACACGGGGATGAACACGGAGGCCATCACCAGCGTAATGGAGATGATAGCACCCGAAATCTCGTTCATGGCATCGATGGATGCTGTCAGTGCAGACTTATAGCCTTGGTCCAGTTTGGCGTGCACAGCCTCGACCACCACAATAGCGTCATCCACCACAATGGCAATAGCCAGCAGCAAGGCGGACAGTGTCAGCAGGTTGATGGAGAATCCGAAGACGCTGAGGAAGAAGAAGGTACCCACCAGTGATACCGGGACGGCAATCAGCGGGATCAGCGTCGAGCGCCAGTCCTGCAGGAAGATGTAGATGACGATGAACACCAGGATAAGGGTGAACACCAGCGTGAACACCACCTCCTCGATAGAGGCGTACAGGAACTCTGTGACATCGTAGTTGATCTTATAGGTCATGCCTGGAGGGAACAGCTTTGCCTGCTCTTCCAGTTCAGCCTTCACGTTCTTGGCTATCTCGTTGGCATTGGAACCCGCAATCTGCTGCACCATACCGAGCACAGAAGGCAGATTGTTGTTCTTCATCGATACCGAATACTGCTGACCACCCAGTTCTATGCGGGCTACGTCCTTCAGTTTCAACGTCTGTCCTGCGTTGTCGCTCTGGATGATGATGTTACCAAACTCCTCCGGAGTCTTCAGACGACCGGTATAGCGCATGGCATACTCGTAGGCGACATCCGACTGCTCACCAAAGGTACCGGGAGCAGCCTCAATGTTCTGTTCGCCAAGTACATTGGTGATGTCTGAAGGCATCAGGTTGTACTGCTTCATCACGTCAGGCTTCAGCCAGATACGCATGGAGTAGGTCTTCAGACCAGGCGACTGTACATCACCCACACCCTGAATACGCTTGATGGCGGGGATGATGTTGATGTTATTGTAGTTGGTCAGGAACTCGTCGTCGTAACGACCGTCAGAGGTCAGCGTGAACATCAGCACCTGCGAGGTCTGACGCTTAGTCACCGTCACACCGATACGTGTCACCTCGGCAGGCAGCAGGGCCTGGGCCTGCGACACTCGGTTCTGCACGTTGACGGCACACATATCAGGGTTCATACCCTGGCGGAACAGCACAGAGAGCTGGGCAGAACCCGTAGAAGACGTTGAGGTGATATAGTCCATGCCTTCCACACCGTTGATGCTCTCTTCCAAGGGGGTAACAACGGAGTTCTTCACCGTCTCAGCGTCAGCACCGGGATAGGTGGTCCATACCGCCACGGTAGGCGGTGCTATATTGGGGTACTGCTCAATAGGCAGTGACACCAGTCCGATAAGACCCAGCAGGACGATGAGGATGGAGATCACCGTCGACAGCACTGGGCGTTTGATAAATGTTGTAAAAGTCATATTGCTTGCTTCTTACATCCTTACTTCTTACATCTAACGTCTTACTTCTTCATCGCTCCCACAATGTCGCCAGCCGACATGGCCTTAGCCTGCTCGTCTATCTTCTGCTGGTAGCGCTCAGGCGTGATGGGCACAATCTCCATGCCGTCGCTCAGTTTGGTAATACCATTGGTGACGTACTTGTCACCAGTCTTCAGACCTTCTGTGACGATATAGTTGTTGCCGTCGTTCTGGGGGTCAACCTTAATCTCGGTATATTTCACCTTGTTACCCTCAGCCAGCAGATAAACGAACTTCTTGTTCTGCACTTCCGAGACGCAAGCCTGGGGGATGACGATGGCACTGAGGTTCTGGCGGGGAATAATCAGATTACCCGTAGCACCACTCTTCAGAATCTTCTCTGGATTGGGGAACGAGGCAATCAGCTGGACAGAACCCGTCTCTGCGTCGATGACACCACTCATGCGGCTCACCTTACCCTCATGGGCATAGATGCTGCCGTCAGCCAGTTGGAGCTTCACGTCAGGAATGCTGTTCAGGCCCTTCTGCGAGATGATCATGGCATCCTTCTCTGTCACAGAGAAATAGACATCCATTGACGAGATGTTAGCCACCGTGGTCAGGGCATTCGAAGCACTTACCAGGGCACCTTTCTTAAAAGGCAGCGTACCTACCACACCAGCAGCGGGGCTCTTCACATAGCAGAAGCTCAGCGTCTCCTTGGCAGACGCCAGTGTTGCCTGGGCCTGAGCCAGCTGGGCCTTGGCACTCTCGAAGGAATTCTTCGAGGTCTGCAACTCGTAGTCACCAATGACTCTGTTCTCGTGCAGCTGCTTGGCATTCTCGTAAGTCAGCTGGGCCGTATTGACCTGCTGCTGGGCTGTATTGACAGTAGCCTGAGCCTGACGGACCTGTGCCTGATAGGTCTCGTTATCAATGACGAACAAAGTCTGGCCGGCACTTACCGTCTGACCTTCTTTCACATTAATCTGCACCAAAAAGCCCGTTACCTTCGGACGGATCTCAACATCCTGCACACCCTTGATGGAAGCAGGATAAGTAGACTGCATATCAGTTTCTGACGTACCCACAGTTACCACGGGATACTCATTGTCACCAAAATTGGGACGGCCACCACCGCCTCCACAAGCAACCAGCGTTGCAGCAACGGCTGCAATCATCATTACTTTCTTCATTTTTTCCTAATTTATTTTATATTCGAATATACTTTATAGCGAAAACTCAAAACACGGACTTTGGTTTTCAACCTGCAAAGGTACAAAAAAAACAGCATACCTATATTATAGGAACGCTATATTTAACAAAGTTTATGCATGACTGTCAGGTCAATCCCATCAGTCGGGCTTTTTCCATCAGCAAGTGCATCAGCGGTTCGCGCTCGTTTTCCACGCGGTTGTCGAGTACTGCGTCTTTCAGATATTGCTTCAGCACACCTACCTCACGCGAAGGCTTCAGATGGAACAGTTCCATAATCTCATTGCCGTCGATGACGGGCTGCAACAGGCGCTTGTAGTCTTTCTCCTTCAGGTCAGCCAACTTCTCGCGAACCATACGGAAGTTCTCGAGAAACATCTTCTTCTTGACCTCGTTCTTCGAAGTGATATCAGCCTCGCAAAGCATCATCAGGTCGTCAATATCGTCACCGGCATCGTTCAGCAGACGGCGCACGGCAGAGTCCGTGACCTCGCTGTCAGCAATCACCTGTGGACGCATGTGCAGGTCTACCAGCTTCTGTACGTACTTCATCTCTACTCCCATAGGCAGCTTCAACCGACGGAAAATGCCAGGCACCATCTTCGCACCTATTATATTATGGTTATGGAACGTCCATCCCGTACCGGGTTCCCAGCGCTTCGAACGGGTTTTCCCGATGTCGTGCAACAAGGCTCCCCAACGGAGGTAGAGTCTGGAGTTGAAAGGTGAAGGCTGAGAAGCGAGACCATCTTGAGCCTTTACGACGTTCTCCAGCACTTCCAGCGTGTGGTAGAAATTATTCTTGTGAGCCCTACCCTCTTTCTTCTCAACGATGTCGAGAGCAGACAACTCAGGCAGGATAATCTGCAATAGTCCAGAGCGTTGCAGGTATTCAAAGCCTATGCTGGGGTGCGGAGCCATCATGATTTTGTTCAGCTCCACCTCAATGCGCTCGCCGCTTACAATCTTGATGCGGTCAGCCATGTGCTGCAGGGCCTCGAAGGTCTCGTCTTCTATCTGGAAATTCAGCTGGGTGGCAAAGCGGATGCAGCGCATCATGCGTAATGGGTCGTCCGAGAAAGTAATCTCAGGATCCAACGGAGTAGCGATGATACCATCTTCCAGATCGGCAAGACCATTGAAAGGATCCACCAACTCGCCAAAGCGACTCTGATTCAGACAAATAGCCATCGCATTGATGGTGAAGTCGCGACGGTTCTGGTCATCTTCCAGCGTGCCGTTCTCCACCACTGGTTTGCGTGAGTCGTGGCTGTAGCTTTCCTTACGGGCTCCCACGAACTCCACCTCTATTTCGGAGACATCCTCATCCCCTGGGCCGTCACTCCTTTGTTGCCCCCTTATCTTGACCTGTGCCGTACCGAAATTCTTGAACACGCTCAGGTGCGCACGCTTTCCCAACAGCTGCTTCAAACCCTTGGCGACCTCAATACCACTGCCCACGACAACGACGTCAATGTCTGCAGAAGGACGCTCCAGGAAGATGTCGCGTACATAGCCTCCTACCACATAGCATTCCACCCCCAGACCGTCGGCAACTGTCGAAATCTGGTGGAAGATGTCCCTGTCCAATATATGGGCTAATGCCTCGTCAGAATAGAGCTTCATTCCGTTACTTTTCAATTTGAGAGTGCAAAGATAAGCATTTTTTTTGGTTATTTCACAAGAAATCCGTAATTTTGCACTCGATTATGGCTAATAATGAAGCAAAAACCAACCAGCAGTTCGAGCAAACCATCAGCGAATGCCGTAGTTTGTTTGAGAAGAAACTTCATGACTATGGAGCTTCGTGGCGCATTTTGCGCCCACAGTCGCTGACCGACCAGCTGTTCATCAAGGCCAAGCGCATCCGCTCGCTGGAAATCAAGAAAGAGTCGCTCGTAGGCGAAGGCATACGTCCTGAATTCATTGCGCTCATCAACTACGGCATCGTAGGGCTGATACAAATCTACAACGGCTTTGCCGACACAGTGGACATCAGCAACGACGAGGCCATGAGGTTGTATGACCGCTATGCCAACGAGGCCCTGGAGCTCATGAAACGCAAGAACCATGATTACGACGAGGCGTGGCGCGGCATGCGCGTCAGCTCGTATACAGACTTCATCCTGACCAAGATTGAGCGCATCAAGGAGATTGAGAATCTGGGGGGCGACACGCTGGTCAGCGAAGGCATCGATGCCAACTATATGGACATCATCAACTATGCCGTCTTCGGGGCCATCAAACTGAAGGAGTAAGGAGTTGAGGAAGGTTCTGGTAAATATTGCCCGTGTCGTTCTGGCCGTAGTCCTGATATTCTCAGGGTTTGTCAAGGCTGTCGATCCGATGGGCACACAATATAAGATGGCCGACTATCTGGAGGCGCTCCATCTGGCACCCTACGTACACGATGCCATGACACTGGGAGCTGCCATATTGTTGTCGGCATTTGAGTTCTCGCTGGGCACATTCCTGTTGCTGGCTATACGCCGGCGCATGGTGTCACTGCTCACGCTGATACTCTTTCTTGTCATGACACCGCTCACGCTGTGGCTGGCTTTGACCAATCCCGTCAGCGACTGCGGATGTTTTGGCGATGCCGTGGTACTGACCAACTGGCAGACGTTCTGGAAGAATGCCGTACTGCTCGCAATGGCTGTCCTGATCTGGCGCCATCCGCTCGACATGTTCCGGTTCGTGTCCAAGTCCAACCAGTGGATAGTCATCAACTACACGGCCATATTCATCCTAGTCGTGTCAGGATGGTCGCTCTACGACCTGCCCTACTTCGACTTCCGCCCCTATCACATCGGGGCCAATATACGTCAGGGGATGGAGATTCCCGACGATGCTGAGCAACCACGCTTCGAGACTACGTTCATCATGGAGAAAAACGGAGAAAGACGCGAGTTCACCACTGACAACTATCCCGACTCCACCTGGACGTTCATCGATTCCAAGACCGTGCAGCTCAGCGAGGGCTACGTGCCCCCCATACATGATTTCTCCATGACGCGTGTCAGCGACGGAACAGACATCACCGACTCACTGCTCAGCCTGTCAGGCTATGCATTTCTGTTGGTGTCTCCACAGCTGACAAAGGCTGATGCCGGACATGTCGACCTCATCAATCAGCTCTACGAGTACGCACAGGACAACGGCTATCCCTTCTACGCACTCACGGCAAGCGGTAGGCAAGACATCAGGCACTGGTGCGACTACACAGGAGCAGAATACCCGTTCTGCTTTACGGACGAGACCACGCTGAAGACCATTGTCCGCAGCAATCCGGGGCTGTTGCTGCTCAAGGGAGGTACCATCATCCGCAAGTGGAGCTGCAACGGTCTGCCCACTCTGGGCGATGCAGAGTTGGAGCAGCCTCTGGAGCGGCTGGAAATCGGACAGATGCCCGAAGATGCCATTCCCGCCAAGCTCCTGGTCATCCTGCTGTGGTATGTCCTGCCTCTGGCATTGCTGGTATTGGCTGACAGGCTCTGGGCATGGTCACGATGGGGCAAGAAAGAAAAGAACATTATAAATAATGTATATCAACATTTTAACAGTAACAACAACATGAGAAAGAAAATTGTAGCAGGCAACTGGAAAATGAACCTGAACCTGCAAGAGGGCATCGCCCTGGCAAAGGAGCTTAACGAGGCTCTGACGGCTGACAAGCCCAACTGTGGTGTCATCATCTGCACACCGTTCATCCACTTGGCATCTGTAGCTGGTGTCATCGACCAAAACATCATCGGTCTGGGTGCTGAGAACTGCGCTGACAAGGAGAAGGGTGCCTTCACCGGTGAGGTAAGCGCTGAGATGGTCAAGTCTACTGGTGCACAGTATGTCATCCTCGGTCACTCTGAGCGTCGCGAGTACTACAAGGAGACTCCCGAGATTCTGAAGGAGAAGGTACTGCTGGCCCTCAAGAACGGTCTGAAGGTCATCTTCTGCATCGGAGAGACCCTGGCAGAGCGCGAGGCCAACAAGCAGAACGAGGTGGTGAAGGCCGAGCTCGAAGGCTCAGTGTTCAACCTCAGCGAGGCTGACTTCAAGAACATCATCATCGCCTACGAGCCTATTTGGGCTATCGGTACTGGCAAGACCGCTACTGCTGAGCAGGCTGAGGAGATTCACGCCTACATCCGTTCTATCGTTGCCGAGAAATACGGACAGGCTGTTGCTGACGACACCAGCATTCTCTATGGTGGCAGCTGCAAGGCCAGCAATGCTCCTGAGCTGTTTGCAAAGCCCGACATCGACGGAGGTCTCATCGGTGGTGCATCACTCAAGTGTGCAGACTTCAAGGGTATCATTGACGCTTGGAAATAATGAAGCGCACTATAGCAATAGGTATCATGTGTGCTGGCATTCTGATGAGTGCCAGCGCACAAACCTATACTCAACGCATCCAGCAGCGTACTGCCGGAAAGGGCACAGTCACCATCCATCAGAGCAGCGACATCGACCAACTCGTCAATGAAGCCATTCTGACGGCCAGGACAGCACCTGCTGCCACCATGCCGGCAACTGCTTCTACTGCTGCACCCGCCACAACCACCAAACCAACTACCGCTGCATCTGCAACCGCCACAACGGCCAACACCAACACATCCCCCGAGTTCTCTACTTCAGACCCCTCCGACATGCCTGTCGACAACACGAAGAAGATTATGAAGGGCTACAAGGTCAATGGCTATCGTGTACAGGCCTTTGCCGGTGGCAACACCCGTAAGGACCGCATTCAGGCCGAACAGACGGGCGACAGAATCAAGGCCAGTTTCCCAGACGCTCCCGTCTACGTCCACTTCTATTCTCCACGCTGGATATGCCGCGTGGGCAACTACCGCACCTACGAGGAGGCCCACCAGATGCTCATCAGCCTTCGCAAGCAGGGCTTCACACAGGCCACCATCGTCAAAGGAAAAATTACCGTACAATACTAACTCTATATGGCACAAGAACCAGAAGTCAGAGCCGGACTCGACGAACTCGCAGATCACTACCATCGCATACTCCAGCTCTTAGGCGAAGACCCCACCCGCGAGGGACTGCTCAAGACCCCTATGCGCGTAGCCAAGGCCATGCAGTTTCTCACGCAAGGCTACACCCAGGATGCCCATCAGGTACTTACTGGCGCACTCTTCAAGGAGAACTACTCGCAAATGGTCATCGTCAAGGACATCGACTTCTTCTCCCTCTGCGAACACCACATGCTGCCCTTCTACGGCAAGGCTCATGTGGCCTACATTCCCAACGGATACATCACCGGGCTCAGCAAGATAGCCCGCGTTGTCGACATATATGCCCACCGCCTGCAGGTCCAGGAGCGCATGACGCTCCAGATCAAGGAGTGCATCGAGCAGACCCTCCGTCCCCTCGGAGTGATGGTTGTGATCGAAGCACGCCACATGTGCATGCAGATGCGCGGTGTGGAGAAACAAAACAGCATCACCACCACCAGCGAGTTCAGTGGAGCCTTCAACCAGGCCAAGACCCGTCAGGAGTTCATGAACCTGCTGCACCACCAATCATGACAAAAATCTTAAAACTCAAAGCATATGGAACAGTTTAACAGTAACACTTACAAGAAACAGACTCCGTGGCAGGAGTTCAGTCACACCTGTCTGGGCAAGATTGTCATTTTGGCAGCCATCGCCTGCATTCTGCTCATCTTCGCAGCCATCACACGCCCCTCTGAGAGCATGGTACGCTGGCAGATGGAGGACAATATCAAGGAGTGTCTTATTGCTAACGACAGTATCAAGAGCGACTTCATCGACGACTATGTCGGAAACATCGGTCACCTCCTTACCCACGCTGACTCTACTGAGCTCGACAAAGAGGAGTGGGAGACCTGCCAGAAGCTCAACCAGCTGAGAATCTATTCCCACTTGTTCTACCGTACTGCCTACGTCATCAACAACATCAATCCTGCAGGCACACGCATAGGTTTCGGTATCTTCGGTATTGTCATCCCTACCGTCAAATATTCCGACCTGCTGATGAATGTCGGCAACGTTCGTGGCGAATATAACAAGCGACTCATTCAGGACGTAGCCGTTCCCGACCCCTACATTGGCGAGAACCCCAACGTCCAGCCTTTCCACTACAAAGGCAATCCAGACGACTAACGTCACGACACGAACACTCACACAACAATTTTGCCGGCCCTCGCGAGCCGGCAAAATTTGTTGCAATTGGTGTATGTTCGTTGAACATTCATATTTGTGTATTGTCGGCCAGCACAACTGGGTTCTTCTTGATGGCTGCCAAAGCCGCTCTCGCAGGCAGCCTCGCCAAATTTCCTAAACTATTTTAATAATTACCGCAAAAGTAGTGATTTTACACCAAAATCAAGTAACTTTGCCCATAGTTTTAATAAGTTTTGTGATATGACAGACCAGATTATCGGCTACAATAGAGAATCTACAGACATTGCCATCATCTCAGGCGAACGGGAGATTACTTTCCCTGAACTACTTCAGCGCATCGGGCTATACAGCCGGAAGTCGCCCACAAAAGCCGGTGAAAGGACGCTCATATTCTCAGAAAACCGTGAAGGATGGATTTACGCCTTCTACTCGGTATGGGCCAACCATGGCATCGCAGTTCCTGTGGATGCCTCGTCAACAGTCAGCGACGTGGCTTATATCATCAACGACTGCAATCCCGTGTGTGT